>Ga0209062_1006128_pt1 | contig 11159 bp, 8 predicted proteins | sample Coa_R2_2_FD_187158 | JGI IMG/M metagenome (GOLD analysis project Ga0209062, IMG submission 187158) | Surface soil microbial communities from Centralia Pennsylvania, which are recovering from an underground coalmine fire - Coalmine... | ecosystem: Environmental > Terrestrial > Soil > Unclassified ...
CTCAGGAAAGTTTATGCCAGGAAGTCCAACTGAGTCCAAGAGAGGCTAAAAAGATATTGAAGGTGCGAGAGTCGATGGAATTCACTTCACAGAGTGACATCGATCAGATAGATGGGCTGGCTAGAAGCTCATTGCAAAAGATAAAAGCATATATTCGTAGCCAGGAGTACGCAAGCCCACAACTTCCGGGCATGGGTGATAAGGAATTTACATATCGGCCTCTCAAAAAGAAAAGAAATACTACTCCAGGGAAGAAAAAGTCAAAAGACCAGACAACGAAAGCCAGCTCGCCCGAAGAAAATTTGTTTTCTGTAAGCACATCAGCGAACGATTAGAGATTTATTAAGCTGTTCCAGTAGATCAGTGCCGCCAGAATTTTCTACGCCTTTCAATAAGCCCCTCTTGCCCTTCTCACTGTGCATTGTGTACAATCAGGCTACCTGCTTGCGTTGCGCAACCAGCATTGCTGCCGGACGTAAATGTAGTAGAGAATGTTCATTATGCAAAAATCATGTCAATTGAGATGTAAGGCAGGATAAGAAGGATACGTGGCTCGTTGTTTAAATCCACATGGTGGGCATGAAAATCTGAATTCTGCGGTAAGCTGCCAACGCTGCGGCTTTCTGGTAGAGGGAGCGCGCATCGGACATTATGAGGTGCTATCGTTTATTGGCACCGGCAGCTACGGCAATGTGTATAAAGTGCGGGAGCCTGCGCCGCTGGGGCGCATCCTCGCGCTGAAAGTGCTGCGCACCGACCAGTTTAATGAGAAGACGCTGGGCAGTTTCTTTGATGAGGCGCGGCGCATCGCCAATCTGCAACATCCGAATATCCTGCCCGTCTTCAACTTCGGCCAGCTAGAGGATGGCCGCCCGTATCTGGTGATGGAGTATGCCCCGCGCACCATCAATGACCTCTTTCGTCGCGCCGATGGCACAAAGCGGCTGGCACTGGCAGAAGAACTGACGCCCTACATCGAACAGACCGCGTCCGCGCTGAACTACCTGCACGAACATGGGCTGATTCACCAGGATGTGAAACCAAGTAACCTGCTCATCGGGCGCAACGGCCAGATTTTGCTCTCGGACTTTGGCACCGCCTTTTACCTGGGCCAGCAGACGCATGCCTCACTGGATGAGGCAACGGGAACAGCTGTCTACATGCCGCCGGAACAGTGGCGCGGCACCCCCAGGCGCGAATCTGACCAGTACGCGCTGGCGATCTGCGCGTATGAGTTGCTGGCCGGTCGCGCCCCGTTTCTCTACCGGCGCATTGAGGAGATGTGGAACGCGCACATCAATGAGCCGCCGCCCTCACCACAGGGCTGGAACCCGCGCATTCCCGTCGAGGTCGCGGCTGTCCTGCAGCGCGCGCTGGCAAAAGATCATCACCAGCGATATCGCACGATTCTCGAATTTGCCGGGGACTATGGGCGCGCGGTACGTGAAGCGCAGGCGCGCTACGTCTGTCAGCGATGCGGCACGCAGAACCGCACGGGCGCGCAGCGATGCAGCGGCTGCGGCGCCGAGAATGACGGACGGCGCTGCCCCTTCTGCGGCGCACCGGCGCGCTTCGGGCAACGCTGCTGCTCGACCTGCGGGCGGCTGGTCTTCCCGCCCAACATGGTGCAACACAGCCCGCTGGCAGAGGTGGCCGTGCAGCAGGGACGCTATATCATCAAGCAGGTGCTGCAAAAAGCCGGGGAGCCGCCGGTAGCAGAGAGGCGCACATTGCAGCGCATCGGCGGCTCAAAAGTGACGGTCGCCATCGCCGAGGATAGCCGCGACAATAACCGGCGCGTGATTTTGAAACGCTGGGAATGCACAGAATCCCCGCTTCAGCGCCGCGCCAGAGATTTTGCCCATTACGAACGCGCTACCGAAGCCCTGACACGCCTGCACCATCCCCTGATCCCCCGCGTACTGGATCGTTTCGCCGAAGGCAAATACTACTACATGGTGCTTGAATACATCAACGGCGAAAGCCTGGAAGAGCGACTCCAGAAACTGCTGCGCCCCCTGCCGGAGCGCGACGTGGTGGGCTATATGAATAACCTGCTCAACATCCTGATCGCGCTGGAGCAGCAACGCCCGCCCCTGCGCCACTTCGATATCTCGCCTGCCAACATCATCATCGCCGGGGGACGCGGGCGCGAACGCGCCTATCTGACCGGTTTTCAGGTACCCCTGCCCTCCAATGTCACGCGCAAGCTGCCGACTTCGCCCTATCTCCCACCCAGAGATGCCCCTTACGATCAGCGCACGTGCATCTACATGCTGGCTGCCGCCATGCACCATGCGCTGACCGGCTGCGCGCCCGAACCCTACCCCGCTTCCGCTCCGCCCCTACCCGTACATATGCTCAACCCGGCAGTTTCGCCCGCGCTGGAAGCTATCCTCAATCGCGCATTGCAGGAAGATCGCGATATGCGCTACCAGAGCTTCGAGGAGATGCAACGGGATGTCAGGAGATTACTATGAACCATTCGTAGGCGCCGATTTCATCGTCGCGCTCCTACAGTTGCGGGTTCGCGTTCAGGCGCGGGACCGGGCGCGGCTTCGGCAGCAGGCGCAGGGATAGAAGCGGCCCTGGCGGGTTCCCACTTGCGGCGCAGGTCATTGCCGAGCCTCATCCAGCGTTTTTCGATGACAACGTAGAAGAGCAGGGCGAAAGGAATGACGATGAGGAAAGCCCAGACCCAGTAGAGGCTGTAACCAACATAGTAATTCAGGCCGGGGATGCGCGGCAGAATGTCGTTCATCAAGATGATGAAGAGTTGCAGGTGCCAGATGTAGAGGCCGTAGGAGATGAGGCCAATCCAGCGCAGCGGCGTCCAGGCAAAGGGGCGCTGCAGAGCGAGCGGGCCAAACAGGATGGCAGCCACACAGGCAGCGAAGCCGAGGGCGTAGGTGAAATCACAAAATTCGTTATAGTAAGGAGCCAGCCTGTCGATAAAATGCCAGCCGTAGTAGTGATAGTCGTGCATAAAGTGCCACATGGCCGCGAAGTAGAGCAGCACGAGGCCGACACCGAAGAACCAGGGGCTGGCACGCCGGGCAATCAACTTCAGACGATTCTCCTGCGCCATCTGCGAAGCATAGATGTAACAGAGGCTGACAAGCATGCCAAGAGCAAACACTTCCAGATATTTGCCGGTCACGCCGAAGCAGAAGAAAAGAACAGCATTGAGAACGGGACGCGGCACAAGAAACGTTTGCGTGGGATGCGCGGTCAGGTAAAAGCCGCAGAGGCGCACAAACAGCCCTAAAGCGATCAGGCCGAACAGGCAGGCGGCGACAGCGGGCAAACGGCGCTGGCGCGGCACGCGGCTCACAATGGCGTAGATGCCGAGGGTGATGAGCGGCAGCAGCATGTAGAACCACCATTCAATGCCGAGCGTCCAGTAGGGACCGTTCAACTGCCGGAAGGTCAAACGTGAAGAGTCCATAAAGAAGGTGAGGAAGAGTAGCAACTGATTCCAGTGATCGGGTTGCAGATACTGCGGCTGGAAGAGCAGAATGATGACGAAGAGGGAGAGATAATAGCCGGGCAGGATACGCAGCATGCGGCGCACGTAAAAGAGGCGCACCGAGGGCCAGTTGCTTTCAAACAGGAGAGCTTTCGCGAACGGCATGAAGAGCAGGAAGCCCGAAAGCACAAAGAAGAGGATCACACCAGCCGAGCCGAAGGTTGAAAGCGCGGAAGCAAACGGGTAGGTAAACTTATCCCAGAGCCGATCGCCCGTCATACGATTGACATGATAGACAATGACCAGAATGATGGCGACAGCGCGCACTCCATCCAGCACTGCTATCGCTCCTCGCGGCTTGTTCTCCTCCAGTTCCCGTGTCAGCCAGCCCCACATGTCGCGGTCTCGTACCCACTGTATCGGTTTCCACCTGTGAATTGTCTGTTTCTCCATTACTCCACTTTCTCAAGAAATCTGATCTACATCCCTTCACCGGGTGTCCATACTGCTGCTAAGCCTTGCAGTAAGCAAAGAAATGTCTGCCACTATTGATGGACACTCACCAGAAACGGTACTGAAAGACATGAGGTAACAGATAACGCTAGTATCTCGGTAGTATTACTGAATGTGGATGAGGTTCATGCGTAAATTTGAGGATGAGATGGCGTAATTTGATATAGCCGGGATAGCAAAAATATGCTACACTTGCGTCATGCAAAGCCAGGACGATGAGAAACGAGGCAGCCAGATGGCAAAGTCTACGCGAGACGATGAGGAAGAACTGATCGCCCGCAGCCAGCATGGGGATATTCATGCCTTTAACCAGCTGGTACTATGCTACCAGCAAACGACCTACAGCTTCATCCTGCGCATGCTCGGCAACCCGGACGTGGCTGCTGACGTGACGCAGGATACCTTTATCGCCGCTTTTCGCGGCATTGCCTCCTTCCACCAGGGTTCCTCCTTTCGCGCCTGGCTGCTGCGCATCGCTTCCAACATGGTCTACGACTACTGGCGGCGCGTGCAAAGACGGCCCGCGGAGTCGTTAGATCAGCTGGCGAATGAAGAGGAGTCGCGCGGAATCAACCTGCTGAATACGCTGGCGGCGACGGGTCTGGATCAGAACCCCGAAGAGCGGCTGCTCAATCAGGAATTGCAGGCATTACTCCAGCGCGGCCTGCAAGCGTTGCCGCCCGACCAGCGAACCGCCATCATCTTATGCGATATAGAGGGTCTTTCTTATGAGGAGATCGCGGAAAGCACGCAGGCGGCGCTGGGAACGGTGCGTTCACGCATCGCGCGCGGGCGAGCGCGCCTGCGAGCCTATCTTATTCAGCACAGGGAACTTTTGCCCCGTCCTTATCGTTTATCCAATGAATGAAGAGTTGACGGCATAACGGAGTAGCAGCGTGGCACAGGAACAGAACCAGCATCTGACAACAGAACAACTTTCGGCATTGCTCGATAAGCAGCTTCCCTCACAGGAGCAGGCACAGTGCGAGGCCCACCTGCGCGCCTGCCAGCAGTGCCAGGCGCTGCTCAACGATCTGCGATACACGGTCGCGCTGCTGCATGCCTTGCCGCAGCCAGCCCTGCCGCGTTCGTTCATCCTGACGCCAGAAATGCTGCGTGCAGCCGCTTCCGTAGAGGAACCGGTCGCGTCGGTACCGGTGACCATTCAGATAGAAGAAAGGCGACGCCAGCGACAACACGGGCAACGAGGCGCGCAAAGTCAAAGCCAGTTGCGCCGCTACATCCTGCCACGCACCCTGCGGGCTATGAGTACGCTGGTCGCGGTGCTGGGCCTGCTCTTCGTGCTTTCGGCCATCCCCTTCCATCCCGGTGGAGCAAGCAGCGCCTCCAACGGCTCTACCTACGCTCCCGCTAGCTCGACGACGAGCGGGGGCGTGTCCTCTTCGCCTTCGCCTGCGCCCAGTCCGCAAAAGACGCGACTGGCGCCGAACACAACGACCGGTCCGGGAAAGAACACGCAACCGGCACAACAACCAACGGCCCCATCTTCTCAGACAGGCACGCATCAGCCGGCAACGTCCTCTGGCCCCGTATTCCCGCCAGCCCTTGTGCAAGTGTTCAGCGTTTTGAACCCCGGCGGTGCAGGGGGCAGAGCCATCGACGGCCTGATACTCCTCATCCTGGCCTTTGCTGGATTGCTGATCGCCAGAAGGTGGCGAGTCAGACAGACCTGAAAACACGCTCCCCCGCTCCGGGCCACCTCTGCCCGGCAGGCCACCCGCAAGAGGTGGCCCTACTATATACGGACGTTCCTGCGACCGGGGAAGCCTTCGTGTATAGTAGGGCCACCTCTTGCGGGTGGCCTGCTGGCGGGGCCGCTCCGACGAAGCCTTTCGTGAACGCCGCCGGGCCACCTCTTGCGGGTGGCCTGCTGGCGGGGCCGCTCCGACGAAGCCTTTCGTGAACGCCGCCGGGCCACCTCTTGCGGACATGGTTGCCTTATACGTTCTTTGCCCGTTCACGGCAAATTCACTCCGATGGAAGCCAGACCCTGACGCATTGTCTGCGGGGAAAGCTGGGTGACGAAAGCGGCGCGCACAACGCCCTGGCTGTCGATGAAGTAGCTGGTGGGAATGGCGGTCACGCCATAGGACTGGTTGACCGCGCCGCCCGGATCGAAGAGCAGAGGATAGGTCAGTTTATAGGCCGCGCCAAAGCGGGCGATATCCGTCTTCGGGTCGGTCTGATCGATGCCCAGCAGGATAAAATGGCCCTGGCCGTGTTGGGAGTAGACCTGTTCCAGGTAGGGAACCTCCGACAGGCAGGGCGTGCAGCTTTCAGACCAGAAATTGATCACGACCGGGCGACCGCGTAGCGCGCGCAGATGAATGCTACTGCCGATCTCGCTGCCGCCGTAAACGGGCAGCGTAAAATCGGGGGCGGGCGCGCCCACGGCAATGGCGGCTACCGGCGCTGGCGAGGCCGAGGGGAGCAACACGAGCCAGCCAAAAATACCCGCGCATACGGCGATGATGGCCAGCCCGATAACAGTAATCACGCGGCTCCTGCTTGCCGGTGTGCGGGCGGCAGCCTTGCTGTGCGCGACCAGTTCCTCCTGAAACTCCCGGCGCTGCTCGCGCGCCAGCGCCTGCTCCTGCTTCTCCTGTTCCTTCTGACTCAGTTCGCGTGCCATATCGAAAATCCTTCGTAGGAAAAACGTTTCTTTGAACTACTGCATACTATAGAGCAAGCTGTGCATCTGTGCAACGCCGAAATTGAACGACCAGACCCTACACCCCACGTTATGCCATGAAAAAAGACCCCCTCACGTGTCATGCTTCGCTGCGCTCAGCATCTCTGGTGGGCCAGACTCAGCAATTGGCCACCTCGGATGCTTCGCTGCGCTCAGCATGACACGTCGCGGTCACTTTCTCATAGCATGCCATGAGGGTGTAGGAATTGCACACGGACAAAGACAGCCGTATAATAGCTGTAGATTCTGGTATATTTTCGTGGTTGTGAGGAAGGTTTTTACAGATTACGATAGAAAAGATGGGCAGGCGATTACTATGAGCAACGCATGGTTGTTGATCTTTCCGTTGATAAATGTGGTCGTGACGGCGCTGTTCGCGGGGACTATCCTGCGGCAGTACGCGCAGAGGCATCGCATCTACCAGCTTTTCTGGTCGGTGGCGCTGAGCATGGGCTTTCTGGGAACCCTGGCCTACGTGCTGATGGTTGCTGCCGGGCCGACGAGCGGTGCGGGCGTCGTCTTCTTCCGCCTGTACTACATTCTCGGCGCGGGCCTCACTCCCTCCTGGCTCGGCATGGGCAGCGTCGCGCTAGTAGCGAGCAAGCGGGTCAGAAATATCTGCCTGGCGGTGCTATGCGTCCTGAGCGTGCTGGCGATTATCTTCATCGGCATGGCAGGCATTGATATGCAGCAGCTTGGCCGCGTCGCCGGGACGCCAGGCACAAGCATCCTGCTGCCCGCCTTTGGCGCGTGGACGCTGACCATTATTATCGCCAACACGCTGGGCGTGCTGGCAGTCGTCGGCGTCGCCCTCTACTCGGCCTGGAAGCTGGTACAGCGGCAGGCCACCGTCGCGGGCTTCCACGCCGGCAACCTCTTCTGGGCCAACATCCTGATCGTCGTCGGCGACCTGCTCAACGGGCTGGCCGGGGCAACGGCCCGCGTCTTCGGCAACGGCTTCTGGCTCATCATGGCCCTGGGCTGGATCGTCTTCTTCAGCGGCGTCCTGCTCACCAGCGCCGCCCGCAGTCGCAAACCGGCCCCGGAGACGAAGCAGGCCATGGAGCCGGGTCAGGCATAGCAAAGGATAAATACGGCAAGGCAGCAGCCAGCGGGCCATGCGGTCTAGCCTGGGCCGTTACTCCACTTACCCGCTCTGCACAGAAAGTTCGCCGAGCGTGACATTGAAGCTCATTTGCTGGCTGCCGCGATAGACCTTGACGGGGACGGTGGCGCCGGGACTTTCTTTGAGCAGCGCGTCCTGCAGGGAAGAGACATCCGTGACAGAGGTACTGCCTACCTGTACAATCACGTCTCCGGGCTTGATGCCAGCCCTGTCTGCCGGGCCGCCAGAGACCACGCTCACAACATAGGCCCCGTGATTGACGGAGAGATTGGCCTGTTGTTGCAGTGCCGACGTTACATTGGTCACCTGCACCCCCAGCGCCGCCCGACCGCTATGCTGGACGCTGCCCGTCTGGATAATCTGCGAGGCGATGAACTGCACGCGGTTAGAAGGGATGGCGAAACCAACACCATTGGCCGGCGTATTAAACTCCGGGTCAATGGCGGTCAGTGTAGGAATGCCGATGAGCTGCCCTTTCAGGTCGACCAGCGCGCCGCCACTGTTGCCGGGATTGATGGGGGCGTCGGTCTGGATGGCATTGGGCAGCACCGGGCCGCCCTTGCCCTCGGTCACATTGCGGTTCAACGCGCTGATAATGCCGCTGGTTACCGTTTGCGTGATGCCCAGCGGGTTGCCAATCGCCAGCACCACCTGGCCTACCGCCAGTTTGGACGAGTCGCCTAAGGGAATGGTTGTCAGCTTATTAGCGGGCGGCGTAATCTTGACAACCGCCAGATCGTCGGCGGGATCGGTGCCGACAATTTGCGCAGAAGTCGTCGCGCCATCAAAGAGAACAACCTGCACCTTCTGCGCGCCGCTAACTACATGATTGTTGGTCACGATGTAGCCACGCGAGTCGATAATATCGCCGGAACCAATTGCTCCTTTGTTGCCCGCTAGAGCAACGTTGATGCGTACAACCGCAGGCTGCACGTGCGCAATCACCGCCTCTTGCACCGCCTCAATGTTGCTGCTGCTGAGCGCGGGAATGCCAGACGAGGGAGTCGATTGCTGTAAGCCTGTTCCGCCGCTCGTCCCCGTACTGCCGCCAAGTTGACAGCCCGCCAGCAGGAGGCAGAGCGAGAGGAACAGCCCGACCACAAAAACGCCCGGCAGCGATAGGCGAGAATATTTCTTTTTCATCTCGGCACACCTTCCCTGTTCACCTGAAAATGGAGTAAAAAAGCACAGTTTTTCCTGATACTGCACTATACGTTCAGGAAATCTATATATGTCACGAAACATGAGACTTTTTTGATACACATAGTCGCGTTGTTCTGCCAGTAGAAACCAGCCCGGCCCTGTCATGCTGAGGTGATTTTCAGCAAGTGGATGCCGCACAGGGCTTGCCGGACACTGACAATCATGAGATAATAAGGCGCACTATCAGACAGAAAAGACAGCAGGAGGTCGCGATTGGACGAGGATCATGTGGAGTCTATGACCGGGTTGAACGCACCGATACCCCTGTTCGCCACGCAGAGCGACGCGCAGGCTCGCGCTTTGCAGGACGAGAGCAGTATACACGTGGCAGCAGAGGAAGACGAACAGTTCTCCTTGATGATGGAGCAGATACCGGCGCTGGAAGAACAGGGGAATTATGAAGAGATGCTGCACATGGCAAAGCAGGCGAGCCGGTTGTACCCGGCGTCGGCGCTGGCGCTGGCCTACCAGGCGCGGGCCTTGCAGAAGTTGCAGCGTATCTCAGAGGCCACGATTGCTAATGACCAGGCCCTTCTGCTGGACAGCGGCCTGCCTCTGGCCTGGCTGAACCGCAGCGGTCTGCAGATATTGCAGGAACGCTTCCAGGACGCCTTACGCAGCGCCGAACGGGCGGTGGCACTGGCGCCGGAGGATGCACGGGCATGGGCCAATAAAGGCATGGCCCTGCTCAACCTCGAGTACCTGTCGGAAGCCCTCGCCGCTTTTGACACGAGCCTGACGCACGACCCCGACTTCCTTTTCGCGTTGCAGATGAAAGGCGAGACACTACGCAGGCTGAGACGCATGAAGGAGCTTATCCCCATCGCCCGGCACGCGCTGGCGATTGCCCCGGACGACCCGCACGCGCTCACGCTCGCCATTCAAGCGTTCAGCGCCGTCGAGGACTATGCCGCTCTGCCACCTCTTACGGAGAAGCTGGCGCAATTGATGCCCGATAGCCAGTTTGCCTGGGATAGCCATATGCGCGCGCTGCGCAGCACGGGCCGGTTCGCGGAGGCCCGGCAGGCCATCGAGCGCGTGCTGGAATTTGAGCCGGAGAACGTGTATTACCTGACAATCAAAGCGGATACGCTCTACCGGCTGGAAGATTACCGGCAGGCGGCGGCAACGGCTCAACTCGCCTTGCGGCTGGATAGCAGCTACGCCCCCGCACGGCGCATCCACGAGAAGGCTGTGCGGTTAATGTACCAGCGCAAAGAGAAACGGTCGCGGCCCTCACCGGGCGGCCTCTAGCTGGTTGAGCGCCTCGACCAGTTCGCGCAGGAAAAGTTCGGCGTCAGTCACCAGACCCGCCGCCTGGAAGCTGCCGCGATCGGCCAGTTTGGTGACGACGGCGGGGTTGATATCGACAACGACGGTGCGCACGGTCGAGGGCAGCAGATTGCCGGTAGCGATAGCGTGCAGCATGGAAGAGACCATAATCGCCATCTCCACGCCGCGCAGGGCCTCACGCATGCGCCGCTGCGCCTCCTGCATATCACTGATGACGCCGGGCATGGGGCCATCGTCGCGAATAGAGCCGGCCAGCACCATCTTCACATCGTGTTTCATCGCCTCGTAGGTGATGCCTTCACGCAGCAGGCCGCTTTCCATCGCCTTCTCCAGCGAACCGGCGGCGCGGATGGCATTGATGGCGCGCAGGTGGTTGCGATGCCCCCCCTCTACCTGCTCCCCACTGTGCAGGTCGACGCCCAGCGAGGTGCCAAAAAGGGCCGACTCGACATCGTGGGTGACAATAGCGTTGCCGCCAAAGATGATCTGGACGTAGCCGCGCCGGATCAATTCGGCCACGTAGCGGCCCGCGCCCGTATGGATGACGGCAGGACCAAGCACAAAGAGAATTTTGCCTCCGCGCTCCCTCGTCTCCATCATCTGTTGCGCAATCTCACGAATGGCGCGAATCTTGGATTTCTCTGAGGAAACATCACTTTGCATGAAGGCAAAAGCCTCGCGCTCGCGCCCGCGCTCGAAGGGCTGGACGCGGATGCCGCCATGCCCCACGACCACCTGCTCGCCGACGCGCACCTCGTGCATTGGTTTGCAGTAGGCGCGCTGCCGCTCACGATCAACGACAATTGCCACATCCATCTCGATATCTTCTACATCCACCCACT
>Ga0209062_1006133_pt1 | contig 11145 bp, 9 predicted proteins | sample Coa_R2_2_FD_187158 | JGI IMG/M metagenome (GOLD analysis project Ga0209062, IMG submission 187158) | Surface soil microbial communities from Centralia Pennsylvania, which are recovering from an underground coalmine fire - Coalmine... | ecosystem: Environmental > Terrestrial > Soil > Unclassified ...
ACCTGCGCTCGCTGACCCGACAGCAACTGTTGCAACTGAAAGTGCGTATCGACCGCGAGAACCCGGAAGTTGACAGCGTGGTCTCCGTCTGGCCCACCGCCAACTGGCTCGAACGCGAAACCTATGACCTCTTCGGTATCAAATTCACCGGCCACCCCGACCTGCGCCGCATCCTGCTGGACGACGATTTCCAGGGCTATCCCCTGCTCAAGAGCTTCCACCAGGTACCGATGACCGTCAAAGATCGCGCCACCACGCAGGTTGACCCGAATATGGCCGTAGCCGGGACTTTCCAGCAGAAGGGCCTCGAGCGTGTGGTGCAGAAGCGGCTGGGTCAGGGCATGGAGGAACGCCTGCATCCCGGCACCCCCACCTTCGGCCACTCCTTCCACGGTGAGCCGGAACAGGCCAATCAGGAGAACGCCACCTATGTCGGCGAGTCTGTGCCGGGTGAAAGCGGAGAGGTACAGCGCCGCTCGGTCAATGAGCCGCAGTCGTCGGTCAATCAATCATAAAGAAATGCTATAGAGGCTATGCCAAAGACAAAACAACGGAAAAAGAGCGCGACGCGCAAGCTATCACAGCCTGCCTCATCAGCAACAAGCAACGCAGGCACGCAGATGGCGAAGAGCGCGCAAACAGGAGCGGCAGGGGGGCCAGTGTCACGCGCCGCCAGAACGCAGGCGCGCCCATCGTCCATGCAGGAGATACAGAGTACCTTCTTTCCCGCGCTGGTCGCGCTGGGCTGCTGGGGCATGGCGTTCTCATTTTTCTTTTTTTACGCGGACCCGAATCACAACCTGTACGCTGGCATGGCCGCGCTGATGGCCCTGCTCTGGACAATCAGTTTCGCGCTTCGCCTGCGCAAGATCATGCAGGCGCGGCAGCAGCGAACGCGAGCGTAACAGGGAAGACAAGAGGAATACAATGGTTACAAGTCGAGACACAAGTGCAAATACCCATTTCGCACAGGCCCCGGAAGGGCTGACCACGCAGGAAATGGTGCTGAACATGGGGCCGCAGCACCCCAGCACGCACGGCGTCCTGCGCCTGGTGCTGACGCTGGAAGGCGAGACGGTGGTCGAATGCACGCCGGTCATTGGCTACCTGCATCGGGGCATTGAGAAAATTCTGGAAAACCGCCCCGTCATGGGCGGTATCCGCTATATGGATAACGCGGATTACCTCTCGCCCATGCTCAACGAGACGGCCTACGTGGGCGCGGTTGAGCAGGTGATGGGCATTGAGACGCCGCGCCGGGCGCAGTATATTCGCCTGCTGGTCGGGGAGTTGCAGCGCATAGCCAGCCATCTGGTAGGCATCGGCACCTACCTGCTCGACCTCGGCGCGTTCACCCCCGTCCTCTGGTGCTTCCGTGACCGCGAGGGCATCCTCTCGCTCTTTGAGGCCCTCGGCGGCAGCCGCTTCAACGTCAACTATATGCGCGTGGGCGGCGTCCTGCACGATTTCCCGAAGGGCTGGCTCGCCGAGTGCGAAGCCTTCCTGGATACCTTTGAAAAGCACATGGACGAACTGGAGACACTCATCACCGGCAACGAAATCTTCGAGGCTCGCACGCAGGGCGTCGGCTATATCGACCCGCAGCAGGCTATCGCCTACGGCCTGACCGGCCCCATGCTGCGCGCCAGCGGCGTCAACTGGGACCTGCGCGTCAACCGCCCCTACATGGCCTATCGCGAGATCAAGGTCAACCCGCAGGTGCGGCAGGAGGGCGACTGCTACGCTCGTTACAAAGTGCGCATCCAGGAGATTTACGAGAGCATCCGCCTCTGCAAAGTCGTTCTTGACCAGCTTCCGGCTGGCCCGATCAGCGTGCGCGTCCCGGTGGCGCTGCGTCCCGTGCGCGGCGAGACCTACTTCGCCATTGAGAGCAGCAAAGGCGAACTGGGCGTCTACTTCATCAGCGATGGCAGCGAATATCCCTGGCGCGCCAAGCTGCGCGGCCCATCCTTCGTCAATTTGCAACTCTTGCCGGAGCTGCTGCGTGGTCATAAAATGAGTGATACCGTAGCCATCATGGGCAGTTTTGATCTGGTTCTCGGTGAGGTTGATCGATAAATCCGTGCGATGGCGCAGCGCCTGAGAGATTGCCAGAAGCCGCGTTAGCCGGAATGGCTAACGCGGCTGCGCCACTACATATACGGGAGTTATCATATGCATATCGCAGTTATATTCGGTGATAATATCGGCACCCAGTTGCTGAGCGGCATTTTCTCGTGGGACTTTTTACAGTTCGTCGTCCTGCTCCTCTCAGCGTTCGGGTTCGTCATGACCAGCGCCGTCCTGCTGATCCTGGCCGAGCGTAAGGTGATGGCCTGGATGCAGGATCGCTATGGCCCCATCCACACCGGCCCCTGGGGCCTCTTACAAACGGTGGCAGATGTTGGCAAGCTGCTCTTGAAAGAGGACGTTCATGCCACCCGCACCGACAAGGCGGTCTTCCTGATCGCGCCTGCGGTTTTCCTCGCGCCCGTCTTCGCGGCCTTCGCTGTGATCCCCTTCTCGCCCTACGTCAGCTTTCCGGGAACGGCGCTGGCGACCGGCATTGTCTACTACGTGGCGATGAGTTCCATCGACGTGGTGGGCGTGGTCATGGCCGGCTGGAGTTCCAACAACAAGTATTCGCTGATCGGCGGCCTGCGTTCCGCCGCACAGATGATTTCCTATGAACTGCCACTCGTACTGGCGCTGGTGGGCGTCGTTATGCTGACCAGCGTGCTGACCAACAGCGGCATTGGCACCATCTCCATCCGCGATATGGTCAATTACCAGAGTTCGAGCCTGTGGCCCGGCAAAGGCATCGGCTTCTTCGACTTCGTCTTCGAAGGCTTCACCCCCTGGGCGTGGTTTTTCCTGATCCAGCCACTGATGCTGATTATCTACTACACCTGCGGCCTGGCGGAGACAAATCGCTCGCCTTTCGACCTGCCGGAAGCCGAGTCGGAACTGGTCGCGGGCTACCTGACGGAATATAGCGGCATGCGCTGGGGCCTCTTCTTCCTGGGCGAGTATGGCAACATGACCATTGTTTCAGCGATTGCCACCTATCTCTTCCTCGGCGGCTGGTCCGGCCCTGGCGTGGCCTTCCTGACGGGCCTGCACAACCCCGGCTGGGGATTCCTGGGCAATATCCTGGCGCTGGCCTACTTTGCCGTCAAGGTCTACGCGCTCTGCTTCGTCTTCATCTGGGTGCGCAGCACGCTGCCCCGCCTGCGCGCCGACCAGCTCATGCAATTCGCCTGGCTGATCCTCATTCCCATAACGCTGGGCAACATTCTCGTTACCGGCCTGATCTACCTGATCGTGAACGCGCTCGGCCTGCCCACCATCATCTTCCTGATTGTCGCGGCAGTCATCAACTGGGCCGCGCTCATCGGCTTCGTCTGGGTCGTGCGCCGCGCCACCGTCGCCACCACCATGCGCGCCCAGGCCCCTGCCATTCGCGCCCGCCAGCGCGTCGCCGCCGCTCAATTACCTGAGCAAGCGGGCGTGGGAGGTGGACAGTAGACCCTCGACCGGTGTGTTCGGCACCCTGGGCGACGGACACGCACCCTGGGCGTATCGAGCAGTTGCGTAGCGAGGGTCGGTAAAGACAGACACGCACCCTGGGCGACGGACACGCACCCTGGGCGACGGACACGCACCCTGGGCGACCGCAAGGGTCGCCCCTACTATATACGACAGCTCTACAGCGGCATGAATGCCTCGTATATAGTAGGGGCGACCCTTGCGGTCGCCCTGGGGTACTCACTGTTCCTCTTTCGTAGACATGGCCGCGAGGCGCAGAATTGCTGCTGGTGGCGGGCCATTTTCGAGGCGCTGGCGAATCAGGTCAGCGCACTCCTGCGGGCTGAGCGAACCTTCTTGAAAATCGCTGGCTTTCATCGCTATCCTATGGCGCAGGTATAACTGGCGTTTGCCGGGCTATGACGGAGTAGCCCAGGAGCTTGCTGGCAACGCGGGTGAAGGCGATGGGGTCGCCGCTACACCAGATGTCAACGCGGCCCGGCTCGCCAGCCGGATGCATCAGGCCCTCGGCGTCCAGCACGGAGCGCGTGCGGCGGGCGATGGCCGCGCCACTGTCGATGACCTGAATATGCTGGCCTACAACCCGCTCGATCAGCGGGCGCATGGCGGGGAAATGGGTGCAGCCGAGAACGATGACATCGACATCGGCGGCAAGCAGCGGCTGCAAGGCGTGGCGCACCGTCTGCTCCGCCTCTGGCCCGTCGAAAATGCCCGCTTCGACCAGCGCCACCAGTTCGGGGCAGCCAACGGCAAAGACCTGGATGCCCTCGGCAAACTCATCGATCAGGTGTTGCAGATAGGCGGCTTTCGCGGCCTGGTTCGTCGCGGCTACGCCCACACGCCCCTTGCGTGTGGCCCGCGCCGCCGGTTTCACCGCAGGCACGACACCTACGATGGGGACGTTGAATGTCGCGCGCAGCGTGTTCAGCGCGGCCTGTGAGGCGGTGTTGCAGGCAACCACCACCAGTTTTGCCCCCTGCTCAACCAGGAAACGCACGGCGGCAATAGAGAGTTGGGCGATCTCGCCATCGCTGCGCTGCCCGTAGGGGACGTGGGCGGTATCTCCAATATAGATGTAGTTCTCATGGGGGAGTTCCTGCCGCAGCGTCGCGAGGATGGTCAGGCCACCGGCGCCCGAATCAAAGACGCCGATGGACGCTTCGGCTGTGCGCGTGGGCAGCGCGCGCTCGCGTTCAAAGTTGGACGCGCTGCGCTCAGCGTCGCGCGCGGGCAGCACGGCATCCGCTGCCCCATCTAAATTCCACTGTGTCATTCTACTGACTCACGTTTCTACATTATTCGATACTACGAAATTCACGCTGCTCGCCGAAGACGCGGCGCATGGCGTCGCTGATCTCGCCCAGCGTCGCGTATGCCTCAACGGCGTCGATAATCAATGGGATGAGATTGTCTGTGCCGCGCGCGCCGTTTTCCAGGGCGGTGAGCCTCTGCTGGACGCGCTCGTTGTCGCGGCGCTGGCGCAGGGCTGCCAGCTTCGCCGCCTGCCGCCGACCAATTTCGGGGTCGACGCGCAGCAGGGGCGGACGTTGCTCCTCTTCCTGCGTGAAACGATTGACGCCCACGACGATGGTTTCCTCTTTTTCCAGCGCCTTCTGATACTCATACGCCGCCTGCTCGATCTCCGCCTGCATAAAGCCGCGCTCGATGGCCCGCACGCTGCCGCCCAGTTCATCGATGCGCTCGATATATCTCCAGGCCCGTTCTTCGATGGCATTGGTCAGCGACTCGACATAATACGAACCGGCCAGGGGATCGACCACATCGGCGACGCCGGTCTCGTAGGCCAGTATCTGCTGCGTGCGCAGGGCCAGCCGCGCCGCCTCTTCGGTGGGCAGCGAAAGAGCCTCGTCCTTCGAGTTGGTGTGCAGCGACTGCGTGCCGCCCAGCACTGCCGCCAGCGCCTGATAGGCCGTGCGCACGACGTTATTGTCGGGCTGCTGCGCCGTCAGCGTGGAACCGGCGGTCTGCGTGTGGAAGCGCAGCATCATCGAGCGTGGGTCCTGCGCGTGGAAGCGGTCGCGCATGATGTGCGCCCACATACGGCGGGCGGCGCGGAACTTTGCCACCTCCTCAAACAGGTTGTTGTGGCTGTTGAAGAAAAATGAAAGCTGACCCGCGAAAGTATCGACGTTCAGTCCGGCGTCGATGGCGGCCTGCACGTAGGCGATGGCGTTGGAGAGCGTGAAGGCCACCTCCTGCACGGCTGTTGCCCCCGCCTCGCGAATATGGTAGCCGCTGATGCTGATGGTGTTCCAGCGCGGGATATTTTGCGCGCAATAGCTGAAGATATCGGTGATGATGCGCATGGAGTGCTGCGGCGGATAGATGTAGGTGCCGCGAGCCGTATACTCCTTCAAAATGTCGTTCTGCACCGTGCCTGAGAGCTTGCGCAGCTCAACCCCCTGTTTCTTCGCGACGGCGATATAGAGCGAAAGCAGAATACTGGCCGTTGCGTTGATGGTCATAGAGGTGCTGATACGGTCCAGCGGCAGGCCGTTGAGCAGCGTTTCCATGTCTTCCAGGCTGGAGATGGAGACGCCCACCTTGCCCACCTCGCCCTCCGCCAGCGCGTTGTCGGCATCATAGCCCATCTGCGTGGGCAGATCAAAGGCGACGGAGAGGCCGGTTGTCCCCTGCGAAAGCAGGAAGTGATAGCGTTTATTCGACTCTTCCGCCGTGCCAAAGCCCGCGTACTGGCGCATCGTCCACAGACGCGAGCGATACATGCCGGGGTGAACGCCCCGCGTGAAGGGAAATTCGCCGGGATAGCCCAGTTGCGTATGGGCATCGAATCCCTCTAAATCTTCCTCCGTCGAGATATCTGGCACCACAATATCCGAAGCCGGGCTGGTCGTAAACGTCTCTTTCCGTTCCGCCGCCCTCTTCTTCGCGCCGCGAGCCGTCGTCTCCCGCCACTCCCCGGCGCTCTTACTCTCATGCAAATCCATGAAACAACCCCCTTTCTCTCCCTTATCTACTCGCATTATAGCATATTACAGCACGCATGGACGCCATTGATTGCGCCTGCCGGGGGCAGTCAGCACACTGGTAAGCCCGTCACCGGCAGGCGCAATCAATGGCGTCCACGCGTTCCCTGACCCACGCCGGTAAGGTCAATCAATTTCCTTCAAGACAAACGGCTACGGCACCCACACAATTAGCCAGTCAGAGCTGTATACTGCCATAGAAAATGACACAGTAAATGACAACAACGGCAAATATCAAGCCGGCTGGCTCTGGGATGGCACCAACTGGTCACAGGCGAAGGTGAACGGCCCACCGACTCCTGCCGATAGAGGCTATCTGCTCTACGATGCCAGCATGCAGGCAGTCCTGGAAATGACCAACTTTCTGCCAGCTACGAGCCTCTCTTTTGACACCTCCTTATGGAAGCTCGAAGGGCAAAGCTGGGTCAAGTTGGATGAATGGGGGCAGCAGTGAAAGAGCATACCCGGTATTATACGCTATAAACAGGGCCGAAATTCACCCCCATGTCATGCTGAGTGAAACGAAGCATCTGAGGCCACCACCTGATCTCTATTGTTACTTGAGATGCTTCGTTTCACTCAGCATGACATGGCTTCGTCCTCGTTTCTTCCAGAGAAATGAGCTAGAATAAAGGCAAAGCGATGTAGCCATGTTTCTACTCCCCAGCCACCACCACCAGTACGTCACCCTGGTTGACGGTCTGGCCTTTGCTGACGCGAATCTCTTTGATGGCGCCGTTGATGGGCGTGGAGAGGTCGTTTTCCATTTTCATGGCTTCGAGGATGATGACGGTCTGGCCGCGCGTGACGGGCGCGCCGACTTCAAGGGGGACGCCAACGACGAGGCCGGGCATGGGTGCGCGGATTCTGGCTTCCCCGCTGCCATGCGCCGACGCGGCTGCCCCTGTGAGCGAGCGCGTGCGTTCGTCTTCAACCTGGACTTCGAACCGCTGGCCCGCGAAAAAGATTTCATAGGTCTGGCTCTCGCCCTCATCCGGCCTGTCGAGGCGGCGGGCGAAGACTTCGTAGGATTTTCCGTTGATGATGAGGCTGTAACGACCCCCGGTTTCGTGTGTGCCTGCACCTGTCTCTGCTGTGGCGGCAAGTGGCGCGATCTTGCGCCAGTCGATGTTGACGGGCGTGCCGTCGATAGTGATAGTGCGCTGCGGCGTGTTTTCGCCGGTTTCGATGGTATGGCTGTTGCCGTTGGCGCTGGAAATATAGGCCATGCTCTATACCTCTTCGTAAGGATTCCTGCTATTCGGGTTCTGTTGCGATCATTATATCATGCAGCGCGTAGATTCTAACACTTCTCTAACACTTCTCCTATGACGTTCTAACGGAAGGTGTGGCACACTGGATGGTGGAAAGTCGAACGGGTAGTGACCGGAAGGTCGCAGGCAAGAGAAAAGCAATGGACACGAGACAGCAATCACAGCAGAAACAGGCAACGCAGGATCGCCAGCGAACAGAGCAGGCGAAGGCGCTGCGCTGCGCCAACTGCGAGATAGAGATTCTCTGGCCTCCAACCGTTGTGCAGGGCAAGCCTTACTGTTGCGCTGGCTGCGCGGCGGGTGGCCCCTGTAGCTGTGATTATTCGCAGTATCTTCCGACAGAAGGTTTCTCGTGTTAGTAATGATAAGCATGATTCTATGATAGAGATTATGCTTGACTGCCAATCGAGCAATGATATGGCTGATCGAGAACCTGTTTCATGGGTACCTGCGGAGAGGACACAACCCGTTTCACAGACTTTGAGACGACAGGACTTCGGAATCTCATGTGTAGCAACCCTGTGTCGATCGGCAGGGGTATATCTTCAGGAAAAGGAGTAGATGTCGTGGCAAACATTCATCCACTTGGCGACCGCGTGGTCGTGAAGCCTGCTGCAAAAGAGGAAGTCACGAAGAGTGGCATCGTGATCCCTGACACGGCAAAAGAGAAGCCACAGGAAGGGACTGTTGTGGCCGTTGGCTCTGGCCGTCTGCTCGATAGCGGCGAGCGCGCTCCACTGGACGTGCATGTCGGTGATCGCGTCCTGTTCGCCAAGTACGGCGGGACAGAGTTCAAGCTTGATGGTCAGGAATACCTGGTGCTGAAAGAGAATGATCTTCTGGCAGTCATCGGGTAGTTCGTTGGATAAGAGGAGGAACGCATTCGTATGGCCAAACAGATTGAGTTTAACGAGCAAGCGCGTCGTTCATTGAAAAAGGGCATTGATATTTTGGCCGATGCCGTGAAGACGACGCTTGGCCCTAAGGGCCGCAACGTGGCGCTGGATAAGAAGTTCGGCGCGCCGACCGTCACCCATGACGGCGTGACCGTCGCGAAAGAGATTCAGCTTGAGGAGCCGTTTGAGAATATGGGCGCCCAGCTGCTCAAAGAGGCCGCGACCAGGACCAATGATGTTGCCGGTGATGGTACCACGACGGCGACCGTGCTGGCGCAGGCGATTGTGACCGAGGGTCTGCGCAACCTGGCTGCCGGGGCCAACCCGATGCAGTTGAAGGCCGGCATCGACAGGGGAACGCAGGCAGTCGTTGATTACATCCACTCCATTGCTATCCCCGTTGAGAATAAGAAGGAAATCGCGCAGGTCGCGACCATCTCCGCCGCCGACGAGCAGATCGGGAACCTGATTGCCGAGGTAATGGAGCATGTCGGTAAGGATGGCGTCATCACCGTCGAGGAGTCGCGCGGCATCAACTTCGAGACCGAGTATGTCGAAGGTATGCAGATCGACAAGGGCTACATCTCTGCCTACTTCGTCACCAACCCGGAGAAGATGGAGGCCGTGATCGAGAACCCGTACATCCTCATCACCGACAAAAAGATCAGCGCGGTGCAGGATATCCTGCCGGTCATCGAGAAGATGGTGCAGCAGGGCAAGCGCGACATCGTGATTATCGCCGAGGATGTGGACGGCGAGGCCCTGGCGACGTTGGTCGTCAACAAGCTGCGCGGTATCCTCAACGTGCTGGCCGTCAAGGCTCCTGGCTTCGGTGATCGCCGCAAAGAGATGCTGCGCGACATCGCGGCTCTGACCGGCGGCGAGGTGATCTCTGAGGAGATGGGCCGCCGCCTGGAGAACGCGACGCTCGCCGATCTCGGCTCCGCCCGCCTCGTAACCTCGACGAAGGACACGACCACGATTGTCGAGGGCAAGGGCGAGACCGCCGATATTCAGGCGCGCATCCGCCAGATCAAGGCTCAGATCGAGGAGACAACCAGCGACTACGACAAAGAGAAGTTGCAGGAGCGGCTGGCGAAGCTCTCCGGCGGCGTGGCGGTCATCAAAGTTGGCGCCGGTACCGAAGTGGAATTGAAATATCGCAAGACCCGCGTTGAGGACGCCGTTTCGGCGACCCGTGCCGCTATCGAAGAGGGTATCGTCCCCGGCGGCGGCGTGGCCCTGCTCGATGCTACCCAGGCGCTGAACAACGTCAACGTCACCGGCGATGCCGCGACCGGTGTGAGCATCCTGCGTCGCGCTCTGGAGGAGCCGCTGCGCCAGCTGGCGATCAACGCCGGTAAGGATGGCTCGGTGGTGGTCGAAGGCGTGCGTCGCGCTCAGAAAGAGCATAACAGCAACCGCTACGGCTTCAACGTGCTGGACGACAACTACGAGGATATGGTCGAGGCCGGTATCATCGACCCGGCGAAGGTGACGCGCTCTGCCCTGCAGAACGCCAGCAGCATCGCCGCCATGATTCTGACGACCGAGGCCCTGATCAGCGACATCCCTGAGAAGGAGAAGCCCGCTGCCCCGGCTATGCCAGAATACTAAAAGAGGGTAGACAGGCGCTCGCGTCGCGCGGCGGCGTGAGCAGGGCAGCAGCAAGAAGAAGGCCCTACTCTATACGACGGCTCCCCAGGTTGCAAGAGCGTATCGTATAGAGTAGGGCCTTCTTCTTGCTGCTGCCCTGCGCGGGGCTTCAGTGCGCGCCCATGCTTATTTGTTCATCAGGAAGTGAACTTGAACGAGTCGAACATGGGCTGGAAGTATTTCTGAAGGGCCTCGTTGTAGACAAGGGACGGAGTGTAGAAAACGATATTGTAGTACACGTTATTGTGCCGGGTGGCAATACTGGTGACATGATACTGGAGGGTACCCCCACTGGTAGCGATATCGAAGGTGGCGTCCTGCTCGGGCCATGCCTGGCCGCCAATAGTGCGCTGGGGGGTTACCGGCGTAATTGTCTGAAAATTGCTGACGCCCTGTGAATTCTGGATGCTTGTCAGTTGAAACTGATTAAGGGCATCAGGGCTGGCAAAATTTGCCGAATCGGCAGATGAAAGGCGCAGAATACCAAAATCAATGCCCAGCTGTTGCAGGGGATGAAAGTGGACCTGTGTTGTACCATTTGCCGTCTGGGGAGCGTCTTCCTGCCAGTCAGAAGGGAACTGCAGCGAAGCTTGCAGGTCAGTGCTGCCTGTTTTACTGATGCTCTGAAACGAACTGGGAGAGGGCAGGTCACTGGTAGTAGTAGGCGTTGGTGAAACTGCCGTTCCCGCCGTGCCGGTAGCCGTCGCCTTTGGCAGCGTGACAGGCTTGACGGGCGTCTGTGCCGCGAGCTGGCCGCTGGTA
>Ga0209062_1006135_pt1 | contig 11142 bp, 6 predicted proteins | sample Coa_R2_2_FD_187158 | JGI IMG/M metagenome (GOLD analysis project Ga0209062, IMG submission 187158) | Surface soil microbial communities from Centralia Pennsylvania, which are recovering from an underground coalmine fire - Coalmine... | ecosystem: Environmental > Terrestrial > Soil > Unclassified ...
CGCGAACCAGCGCCTCCGTGCTGAGATTTCCCTTCGAGAGGTAGTCCTGCGCGCCTTTGGCGACCGCCGTGAGCGCCATCGCCTCATCTTCGAGGCTCGTCAGCACCACGATGGGCACGCGCGGCGCATGGCGCTGCGTGGCGAGAAACGTTTCCAGCCCTTCGGAATCGGGCAGCATCAGATCGAGCAGAATGGCATCGAACGGAAGCCGCACGAGGAGGTCGAGCGCGTTCACCAGGCTATAGGCGCGGGTGACCTCGAAGGCCGGCGCCGCCGACCGCCGCAGCATCTCCTCCACTGTGCGGGCGTTGAGCGGGTTATCTTCGATCAGCAGAATCCGGATCGGCTTGTCCGGCGCCATCTCTTCTCCTTTCCGGCTCTACAACGCCCGGCCGTGGGCGAGCATGGCCGCGCGCGTGTTCTCGAAGGCCTCGGCCAGCCGCCGCACATCGGCGTGGTAGTCTCGCTGCGCGCCCGAGCGCGCGCTTTGTTCGATCTGGTGGCACAGCTCGATCACCGGGACCGCCCCCATGGTCAGAGCGCTGCCCTTGAGCGAGTGGCTGCACCGGGCCAGGACCCGGCAATCGCCGCTCTCCGCCGCAGTCCTTAACAGTTGCAAATTCTGCTCTCCATCCGCCAGAAACAGCTCGACCAGCTCCCGCAGGATGGCGGAGTTTTCAGCATTCGCCAGCAGCGCAAGGCCGGGCGGGACGTCCCAGTGCGGCTCGGACGGAACGGCGGAGCCGGGTGCGTCCTGCGGCAAAGAGTCGGCGCCGGAAGGCGGAATCGTGTGCATCTCCAGCCCCATCAGGCTAACGCGAATGATCGGGAAAAATATCGCTAACTTTGGATAGAGTACGCCTGGAGCGAGGGCGGAATCTCCACGACGTAAACCTGCGCCACGCCGGTACGGTCGCTGGCAAACGCGGCCTGTGTTTCCTCGAACGACCACGAAGGATGCGGATGCGTCCATTGCGGGCCGTAGACCGTATCGGCGGCGTTTTCCATCCAGCTCAGGTTGCGGCGGGCGTCCGCAAAATCGGCGGCCAGCGCGTAGCAGGACTTGCGCCACTGCGTCCCTTGGTTGCTCGATTCGCTCAGGCAGAGCTGGCGTCGGCCGCCGGTTGCGGCATCGACGATCCACAGCCCGCGGTCGGGGTGGTTCGTGTCGCAGAGGATGCGCGCGCCGCGGCGGTCGGGCGCGATGTGCCAGGCGTTGAACTCCGCGATCGTGCGGATGGCGCGCGTGGTCCAGTCCATGCGGCAGAGAGTGCGGGGCCAGACGCTGAAGACGAGATCGCCCGTCGCGCCGAGGAAAGTTTCGTGCACCACGAACTCCTCGTTGCCGTGCTCGTAGAGGCACTCCATGCCCGCGCCGTCGCGGCGGACGCGGTGCATGCGCGGGGCCGGGTCGCCGGAAAATTCGATCCATTCCGGCTCGAGCGGGTGAAATTGCGGGTGAATCACCGTACGCGGAAACGGAATTTCGCGCCATCCGGAGCCATCGAAACGGCCCACCGCAAGTCCGCAGCAGCCGTCCCGTTTATATGCCGCGGTGAGCCACTCGCCGTCGCCGCTGATCGAGCATTCGCCGAGTTCGGCGCCGGCGCACTCGACGATGCGGCGCTCGGCCAGCGTCGCGCGGTCGATCGCCCACAAGCCGCCGCCGCGCGTCACCACCAGCGCATCGCCGCCGGGATGGAGCGCCGGGCTGAACGGATGAATCGGCGCCCCGGCGGTCAACTGGCGGGTTTCGCCCGTGGCCAGCGAGGTCTCGAACAACTGCGCCGCGCCCGTACGGTAGGAGGTGAAAAACATCTCCGCGCCGCCCGGAAAGAACGAGCTTTGCAGGAAGTACGCCGGATGGTTGATGGCGGGGCCGTCGGTGACCTGCGTGATCTCCGCTCCGGTGACGCGGTCGCGGTAGCGAATCATGACCGTCCCAAATAGAGGTCGCGGCCCGCGGCCAATGCGGCAATTTTGCGGTCGGCCACGGAGCGATGCAGCATCCAGAAGCCGCAATCGGGGTGGACCCAGGCGATGCGCTCCGGACCGAGCACCCGCGCGGCCCGCTCGATGCGGCGGGCGATCTCCTCCGGCGTTTCGATGTGGTTCACCTTGACATCGACCACGCCGATGCCGAGCCCGAGGCGCGGGTCCACTTCGCGCAGCGCATCGAGGTCCTCCGGCGGGCGGTGCGCGGCTTCGAGGATCAGGTGGTCGGCGTGGAGCGCGTTGAGGAAGGCGATCAGGCGCAGCCAATCGCCGTGCTGGATGCTTTGGCCACCGTAGTTGCCGAAGCAGAGGTGCACGGCGCGGCGGCCGCCGAATGCGTCCAGAACGCGGTTGATGGCCGCGGCGGCCAGCGGTCCGTCGGCGGGATTGCCGGTGATATTGGCCTCATCGATCTGCAGGCAGGCGCAGGGCAGGCCCGCCACCTGGCAGGCCAGCACCTCGGCGACGGCCATCAGCAGGTCCTCGAAGCGGCCGTAATGCCGGTCGAGCAGAGTGCGCGCCAGCATGTACGGACTGGTGACCGTGAACTTGAAATCGCCGCCCGCTACCGAGGCGGCGAGCGCGCAATCGGCCGCCAGGTTCAGCGAACCTTCGCCGAGCGGCCCCTCCACCACTGCGGCCGGCTTGCGGCGGAAGCTCATGCCCGGCTGGCGCGCGAACGCCTCGGCATCGCTCCGGCCCACCGCGCCGCGCACGCCGCCCATCGGCCGGATGAAATACTCGATCATGCCGTTGGTATCGGGGTGGTTGACGTCGAAGCGGTACAGCTCGCCGTCGGTGGGCAGATCGATGCGCGCCTGGCGCTGGATATCGAATACGACGCGCGTCGCGTCGAGCCGCGCCTGCTCGGAGGGCTGCGCCGCCAGCCACGCGGGAATCGGATAGGAGCCTACGGTCGTGGTGAGGATCATCGAGGCAATTTCAGATCCTACCAGAACCACGTCTCCACGATCCGCGGCGGCCCGACATTGCCGTTGATGATTTCCGTTTTCAACACCACCTGGAGGTTTTTGCGCTCCCAGCCTTTGGGGGCGCGTTCGGCCAGCATCTGGAGATAGCGCGCGCCGGTGACGAATTCGCCGGCGGCGGCGGTGCCATCCTTGCCCATTCCCGCGACCACCACGACGATCTGCTCCGTATGCGGGTCCACGAAGCGCGAAACGATCGCCCAGTCCTCGAATACCTGCGAGTACGGCTGGTTGGCGTCGTGCCGCCAGAGGACCTTCGAGGGGTTCCGGCGGTCGCGGATGAATCCGGTGTGGCCGGGCCCCCGATCGAACGAGAAGCGGAGCTGATCCGCCAGCCGCATGGTCCATGGATTATTGAACGCGCCCACGAGGATGGCCGGACCCTTGCGGAAATCCGCGAGGTTGAAATCGGTGCTGCGGCGGATCTCGGCTTTGTGCCGGTTCTGTTCGATCAGGCCGGTGAGGCGCGCCATGGTCAGGGCATCGGCAAAGGCCATCTGGTCGTTGCGCATGACCTCCAGATACGTTGGCGGCTGACTGCTTTCCGAAGGCCGCGGCCATGCCGGGGCGACGCAGAGCAGGATGGAATCCTGGCCCTCCCAGACGGGGCCCCAGAAGCTGTCGATGGGGCTGGCGTGCGGACGAAGCTCGGCGGCGGCAATGCCGATCGCGATCAGGGCCAGCGCCGCCGCAGCGCCGTAGGCCGTCCAGGCGCGGCGCGGCGGCTGCGGGACAAGTCCGGCGGCGGCTGCTTTGGGCAGCTCATGGACCTGCCCTGCCGGCGGCTCCGGCATCCGGAATTCCGGGACATACGATCCGGCGGGCAGCTCGATCCGCAGCTCCGCGGCGTGCGCTTCATCGTGATAGTACTGGGCGAGCCGCTTGCGGACTTCGCAGGCGGAAGTGCGCACCACAGGATCGAGATTGCTATCGTAATCCGCATCCCGCCCGAAGACCTGGACGCCGAGCGCGCGTTCCTTCAAATGCGCCGACCGGCCCTCCAGCTTCTGCTCGACGACGTACTTCAATAAAGCCGGATAGTGCCGGCTGTGTCTGAACAGCGGGCTCGCCAGAATGCGCGCGAGTTGCTCGCGGACCGTCCGGTCTTCGAGGCACGCTGGCGGCTGCACGTACGGAGTGCTTGCCATTGGTACCAACCCCTTGGGTGAAAATTCTATCACGCAGAGCCCCAATTTTTACAAATTTAACGTGTAACGGACGTAGAAACGGAGTTCGAACGGACCTTATACGCGGGAATAATCCCCTGAAATACCACAGGTTAAATTTTTTTGGAACTTCGTACGGTAGGACTTCTTGAAGGCGTTTTCGGATTGGCATAACATAGCACCGCTTCAACCGTAGTCCGGAGTTGGGAGCGGTGGCGTCCGAAAAAGGGGTAGGCCGCGACCGCCGAGAGGTTACTTGCAGCGATATCAAAACCTGCCAGAGGGGGGTTGGAAATGCGCATCACTTCGAAAACGGCACTGCTGCTCTGTGCCTTCCTGTTAGCCGGCGCCTGCGCGTTCGCGCAAACCACGGCCGGTTCCTTGCTCGGAACGCTGCTCGATCCATCGAGCGCCGCGGTGGCGGGCGCCACCGTCACTTTGACTGAGACGGATACGGGCGCCACCCGCACCGCCACCACGGACAGCTCCGGCGTGTTCCGGTTCCCGAATGTCCCGCCGGGGAATTACAGCATTTCGGTCCAGGCCTCCGGGTTCAAGAACCTGGTGCAGACGGCCATTGCGGTCGGTGCCAGCGAGACCCGCGATTTGGGTAAGCTGACGCTCGCGCTGGGCAACACCACGGAGAAAATCGAGGTGGTCGCCGTAGCCACCGCCGTGCAACTCTCCAGCTCGGAAAAGGCCCAGGAAGTGGATTCCAAGCAGTTGGAAGACGTGACGTTGAAAGGCCGCGACCTGTTCGGCTACATGAAGCTGGTGCCGGGCGTGATCGACCGCGCCGGCCTGCTGGGCGACCCCGGCGCCGGCAACCGGGACGTGGCGTCCGAGAACGGCATCCGCGCCATCACGATCAACGGCAACTCCTCCGCGCTGAACTTCACGGTGGACGGAATCACCGATATGGACACCGGCTCCAACGGCACGCTGCACTACGAGCCGAACATCGATGCCATCCAGGAATTGAAGATTCTGACCAGCAACTACCAGGCGGAGTTCGGCCGCAACTCGGGCGGCACCATTACGGCCATCACGAAGAGCGGCACCCAGACCTTCCACGGCAGCTTCATGTGGAACCACCGCAATGAAGGCTTGGACGCCAATCTGTGGGCCAACAATCGAAACGGGCGCAAGGCGGACGGGACGCCGGTTTCCCCCATTTCTCCCTACCGCTACAACGTCGAGACCTATACCATCGGCGGCCCGGTCACGATCCCGCACCATTTCAATAGCGACCGCCGGCGGCTGTTCTTCTTCTGGTCGCAGGAATATACCGGACAGTTCGTCAACGGCAGCGTCCAGACCAAGTACACGCCTACGGCCTTGGAACGTAAAGGCGACTTCTCGCAGAGCTTCCAGAACAACGGGTCGTTGATCACGATTACCGATCCGAGCACGAGCGCGCCGTTCCCGGGCAATGTGATTCCGTCCTCGCGCATCACCCCGTTGGGCCAGGCGATGCTGAATTTCTTCCCGCTGCCCAATTTCGTCGGCCAGGGCTCGCAGGCCAACATCGACAACTACACCGAAGCCGCCAGCGCTCCGCATCCGCACCGCAATGACGTGCTGCGCGTGGACACCTATCTGACCTCGAAGATCAACGGCTACTTCCGGTATATCAACGACCACGACGATATGATCGCCCTTTACCAGGGAACGCAGTTCTCCACCGACCACGGCGGGCTGCTGGGAGACGCCGGAATCGCTCCGATCGACCACCCCAATCCGGGGCACGGCTACTCGGGGTCGATCATCTACAACATCTCGCCGACCACGATCAACGAATTCACCATGGGCAAGAGCTGGAATACGTGGTCCTATTATTCGACCGACAACTACAAGACCGAAGATCGCGGGCTGCTCGGGACGAGCATTCCGGCCCTGTTCCCGCTGCCGACGGGCACTCCGAACGGTGCGTCGAAAACCAATGGCTACGTCAATATCCTGCCCGAGTTCCAGTTCGGCGGCTCGCCGCAGAATTACATGAATTACACGCGGGTCAACACCAGCGCCGGGAACTACGAAAACTTCAACCCGATCTGGACGTTCACCGACAACCTGAGCAAGGTCATCGACAGGCACACGCTGAAGGGCGGCATCTACATCGAGCACAACACCAAAATCCAGCCCTCGGGGCCGCCGTACGCGGGCAATTTCAACTTTACGGTGGACACGCTGAATCCGCTCAACACGGGCGACGGCTTCGCCAATGCCCTTCTCGGTTACGTGGACAGCTATCAGCAGGCCACCGGCCGCGCGGTGTTCAGCACGCAGTATTGGAACGTGGAGTGGTACCTCCAGGACAACTTCCGCGTCACCAAGAAACTGACGCTCGATTACGGCGTGCGCTTTTACCACCAGACGCCACAGGCCGACCTGAACTACACGTTCTCCAATTTCGTGCCGTCGCTCTACTCGAAAGCTTCGGCGCCGCGGATCTACATTCCGGGCATGAGCGGCGGCAAGCGCGTCGCCATCGATCCGGGAACGGGCGCGGTGGCGCCGGTCGCCTATATCGGCCTGTACGTGCCGAACTCCGGCAATCCGGCGGACGGCTTCCAGTTGCTCGACCAGAAGGCGCCCTCGCTCAACCCGTACACCACCTCCTGGCTGGCGGCGGCGCCGCGCGTCGGCTTCGCTTATGACGTTTTCGGTGACGGCAAGACGGCGCTGCGCGGCGGCTTCGGCATCTTCTACAACCGCCTCGACGGCAACCAGGTGTACAACCTCTCCGGGCAGCCGCCGGTGGTGTTCCAGCCGCAGGTCAACTACGCCACCTTCGACCAGATCGCGGCGAGCGGCAACAACCTGGTGTTCGGCCCCGCCACCTTCTACATGTGGCCGGCCGGCAACATCCCATGGGACCGCACCCAGAACGCCAGCCTGAACCTGCAGCGGCAACTGCCGGGCGGCATGGTGATCGACGTCGGCTACACCGGAGACTGGGAATACAACCAGCAGCTCTCCTACGACGTCAACCCGATTCCGATCGGGACGCGTTATCCCTTCAACCCGAACAATCTCGACACCACCAACGGAAAGACGCTGCCGGATATCCTGTTGCGCACGAAGTTCCCCGGCTACAACACAATCAACTCCTATGCTCACCTGGGCAGCACGAACTACAACGCGATGACGGTTTCGCTGCAGCGCCGCTACTCGCACGGGCTGGCGCTCGGATTGGCGTATACCTGGGGCCATTCGCTCGGGCTGCAGTCGTACAACCCCGTGGTGCCGAACAACGCGTTGTGGAACTACGGGCGCACCGGCTTCGATATCCGGAACAACATCCAGGCCAACTACTCCTATGACATTCCGGGGCTCGGCAAGGCGCTGGGCTCGAAGGTGCTGGGAGCTGTGACGGACCGCTGGACGCTCTCCGGAATTATCACCATCCAGAGCGGCATTCCGTTCAATCCGGGCGGGCCGAACGTGCTCGGCACGTCGCCGGATTACACCGGCACGCCGGACGTCGGCGCGCGCGTGAACGTGGTGGGCGATCCATTTGCCAACGTTCCGGCGGGCCACTACTTCAACCCGGCGGCATTCGCGCCTCCGGCTTACGGCACCACGATCACCACTCCGGTTCTGGGCGATCTGCAGGGCGGCTCCGGCGTGATGAGCCTGCCGTGGATCTGGAACGTGGACGTGACCATGCAGAAGTTCATCCCGATCAAGGAGCGTGCCGGTTTCAAGATCGCGGCCCAGGCGTACAACGTCTTCAACCATCCGGAGTTCAACAACGTCAACACGGGGATTCAGTGGGACGCCAACGGCAACGTCACCAACCTGGCGAGCGCCGGCGTTCTCAGCAGCACTCTGCCCGCGCGCGTCTTGGCTTTCAGCGCGCGGTTCGAGTTCTGAAACGGCCTCGCCGGAGGGGCCGGGCATGCCCGGCCCGCGTCGAGGCAAGGACGTCTTTGCGCAGGCACGGACCGGCTGTGGCCGGCCCCTGCAAGCGTCAGGTGGCCAACGATTGGCCACCTGACAAAACTCGGTCTTGTGAAATCAATGACTTGCAGCACCCTGGTGGCCAATCGTAAGCCACCGGGCCGCGGGCCGCGGCTGCTGCGGGCGTATAATTGGTCCGAGTTTTCAGGCCCAATGAGCGTCCGTCATGCCGCGGTTTTCGTAACCGGTTTCCTCCTCCTTCCCTGTCTCGCAGCGCAAACGCCGGGACCGGAATTGCACGACGCCATCGCCGCTCTTCAACGCTCAGATTTCGCATCGGCGGAGCGCGAATTGCGGTCCGATCTCGCCAGGCGCCCCGATGACCCCTGGGCGCTCAGCCTGCTCGGCGCCGCGCTGGACAGCCAGAAAAAAATTGCGGATGCCGAAGGCTTCCACCGCCGCGCCGTCGCGCGCGCCCCCCAATCGGCCGAGATCCTGAACAACTACGCCACGCATCTGTGGATGGCGGGGCGCCCGCAGGAAGCCGCGCAAATCTACGGCCGGATCGTCGCCATCGAACCCTCGCACTACAATGCGAACCTGCAGTTGGCTCGCGTCGCGATCGAGAGCCGAAACGCGGCCGAAGCGCTGCACTGCCTGGACCGGCTGCCGGCAGAGCGGCAACCGGCGCCGCAGGTGGAATATCTGCGGCTCCAGGCGCTCGCGCTCGCCGGCAATACCGCCGAGGCGGACGCCATGGCTGTGCGCCTTCAGCCGCTCGCGCGCGCCGATGCCGCGTTCGCGCTCGCGGCCGCATCCGTGCTTACGAGCGCCGGACGCGCCGACGCCGCGGCGCAAGTCCTCGAAGCCGGTCTGCAAGGCGCTCCCGCCCGCTTCGACCTGCTCTACGATCTCGGCGTCGCGTCCACGCGGGCCGGCTATTACGAGCGGGCGCGCGAAGTCCTGACCGCCGCCCTCGGGCAGCAGCCGAAGAACGCGAACGTGCTGTACGCGCTGGGCGTCGCCGACTACCAGTCGCGCCGGTTCGAGGACGCCGTGCGCGCGCTCTCGCAGGCGGTCCAGGCCGATCCGCGCCATGCCGATGCCCTGAAGCTGCTGGCCGCGGCGACAAGCGACGTGGGCGCCCTCGACGATGCGGCCGCGCTCTGGGACCGCTACCTGAAGCTCAAGCCCGGCGACGATTCCGCCCGCCGCGAGCGCGGCTACACGGCGGTCCAGCGGGGCCGCTTCCAGGAAGGCATCGCGGACCTCGAATGGTACCTCGCGCGCCATCCCGGCGACGCGGCCGGTCATTACGAGCTCGGGCAGGCCGAGCGCAGCCGCAATCCCGCCAAGGCCATGGAGCAGTACGGCCGCGCGCTGGAGATCGATCCGCATTATGTTCCCGCGCTCGCCGCCCGCGGCAGCCTGTATTATCAACTGGCGCAGCCCGAAGCCGCGGCCAGGGATCTCGAGCTGGCCGCGTCGCTCCGTCCGGACGATGCGGAGACGCTCGACCGGCTCGGCCAAACCTACCAGGCGCTCGACCGCACGGCCGACGCCGTCCGCGCCCTGCGCCGCGCCGCCGAGCTCGCGCCGGACGATTCCAAGATCCTGCTGCATTGCGCCCGCGCGCTGGCCGATTCCGGCGATACCAGGGAATCGAAGGCTCTGATGGAGCGCTTCCGGCAGTTGGGTCCGGAGAAGAAGATCGGGGTCCCCGCGGGATTCGTCGATTACCTGAGCCTGAGCGATGCGCAGCGGCACGCCGCTTACCGCGCCAACCTGGAAAGGGCCATGCGCGAGCACCCCGAAGCGGTGGACGTGAAGGTCGAATACCTGAAGCTGCTGATCCGCGACGGCCGCGAAAGCGAGGCCGTGGCGCAGGCGCGCGCCATCGCCGCCGCGCATCCGGGCGGCGCCGTGCTGGCGGAGATGGGCCGCGCGCTCTCCGCTGGCGGGGATTTCACCGCCGCCTGCGAGTTCCTCGAACAGGCGAAATCCGCGGGAGCGCCCGCGGGCACGGAGACGGATCTCGCGGTCGCCGTCCACTTCTCCCGCGCCGAGGCGGGCAATCCCGCCGCCACGCTCGGGGAATTCGAGCAGGCCATCGGCGCCGCGCCCGGCCGCCCCGATCTCTACCGCCAGGCGGCGTTGTTTCTGGAGCAGAAGGGCCGCTCCGGGGATGCCCGCGAGGTGCTGGATCGCGGCGCCAAAGCGCTACCGGATGACCGCGGCATTCTCCTGCTAGCCGCGATTGCAGCCGAGCTGGCCGGCGATCGCCCGGCTGCCCAAAGCGGCCTCGATGCCATGCAGAACCGCTGGCCGGAATGGCACGCCGCCTGGGCCGCGCGCGGGATGATTCTGGCGAAGCACGGCGATTTCGCCGAGGCGCGCCGCGCGCTCGAAACCGCGATTGCACTGGGCGCCGGCGGCGCCGAAGTGTACGCGGCCCTGGCCCGGGCGTCGCTGGGCGCCGGAGATCGCGCCGCCGCCGACGCCGCCCAGGCGCAGGCGCGGCGGCTCGGTCTCCACGAGGACACGCAAGCCGGTCCGCCCGACCTTTTGAGCTTTTTCCGCTGACCGATTCCCGTATAGGATAGATTCGTGGACGACGCCAGGAAGCTCCAGCTCAAGGCGCGGCACACGTGGAAGTGCCGTCCCGGATACTCGATTTGCGTGATCGATCGCGGCCGCGTGCGCTTCGATTATCCGGCACACTGGATCGTCGAACCGGGCGAGGGCGCGGTGCACCTGCACGACCGGCCGCCTTCGATCGAAAGCTGCGATCTCGGCGTCTCGATCTTCGCGGTGCCGCTCGAGGTCGCTCGCGAACTGTCTCTCGACGACACGCTGCTCCACGCGCTGGGAGAGCGGAAGGCGTACGAGCAATCCGAAATCCGGCGCATCGGCCGCCCCGATCTCGAAATTGCGTGGCTGGAGCAGAAATACACGGACGCGGAGCGCGAGCGCGATGCCCGCTTCCGCGTGGCGCTGGCGCGCGGGCCGGAGTTGTGCCTCATCTCGATGAACTACTGGGCGGACCGCGCCGCCGAGCTCGAGCCGGTGTGGGACGAGGTGCTGCG
>Ga0209062_1006136_pt1 | contig 11140 bp, 11 predicted proteins | sample Coa_R2_2_FD_187158 | JGI IMG/M metagenome (GOLD analysis project Ga0209062, IMG submission 187158) | Surface soil microbial communities from Centralia Pennsylvania, which are recovering from an underground coalmine fire - Coalmine... | ecosystem: Environmental > Terrestrial > Soil > Unclassified...
TGGTCGGCAATGCCGGCGTTATCGAATCCGAGGTGGTGCTGATCTCGCGCAAGAGCGACGAGGACGAGGTGCGCTGGGTGTACCTGGACATCGGCAAGTTCGGCGGTCTCGCCGAGACCATGGACGAGTCGATCCGCTACGCCATCCGCACCCCGCATGACGGCGCGGACATGACGCCCTGCGTGCTCGCCGGACCGACCTGCGACTCCGCGGATGTGCTGTACGAGAAGATGCCGTATCCGCTCCCCGTCACGCTCGAGATCGGCGACAAGGTGCTGATCGAGGGGACCGGGGCCTATACGTCGACCTACTCGTCAGTGGCCTTCAACGGCATTCCGCCCTTGAGGACCTACCACATCTAAGCCCGGCATTGGTCCGAGGCCTGACGCACCGGGAGCCGGCCCGCCGGCTCCTCCACCTTCAATTCGAATTGACTGACGACGCTGGACCGCGGCGCTTTTTGCCGCCGCGACCGAGCGGGGACTGACGTGCCATGACCGATTTGCGGAACACCCCCGTTGCCCTCCCCTCGCAAGGCGCTCCGTTCGCGATCCGTGCGGAGCGCGCTTCCGACGTCGTCGCGCGTGAAGCGCTGCTGGATGCCTGCTTTGGCGAGACCCGCCATATGCGCACCTGCCAGCGCCTGCGCGACGGACGCGCGCCCGCCGAAGGCCTTGCCCTCTCGGCGATGCGCAAGGGCCGGCTGGTCGGAACCGTGCGGTTGTGGCACGTCAGCGCCGGGGGTGTCCCGGCGCTCATCCTCGGCCCGCTGGCGGTGGAGCAATCCTGCCGCAAGCTCGGGGTCGGGGCCGCGTTGATGGCCCGCGCTCTTGCGGCGGCAATGGAGCGCGGCCATCGCGCGGTCATCCTGCTCGGCGATGCCCCCTACTACGCCCGTTTCGGCTTCTCGAGCGCGAAGACCGCCGAGCTGATCCTGCCCGGCGCCTTCGAGCGCGAGCGGCTGCTGGGCCTCGAGCTGGCGGAAGGCGCGCTCGACGGTGCCTGGGGCATGATCGTACCGACTGGCGCGCCGGCGCGGAAAGCGAGGGGCGTTCGCGGACGGAAATCCGCAAGAAAATCTGCGCGCCTCGTGCCGCACGCCGCCTGAGGACTGAACATCATGTCGTCAGCAGCCCGGCCAGAGCGCCGCCGGAACGGCCCCTCATTTGCACGCAGGCTCATCACCACGGCACTGATGGTGATGCTCGCGGTCATCATCGTCAGGGATATCCTGGCGCGTCGATGGAGCGCCGAACGGCAGCCCTCCTCCGACGTGACACAACGGTCGCACTGAGTTAGCCAAGATTTTCAGCCGCCGGTCGCAAGTCCGGCAACCGCCAGGGAAACCGCAGGGAAAGCGGAGGTATCCGATGTCACGCCGCCTGATCTCGACCGGCTCGCCATTTGAAAAGACCGCGGGCTATAGCCGCGCCGTCGTGGACGGCGAGTTCTGCTTTGTCGCCGGCACCACCGGCTATGACTACGCCACCATGACCATGCCCGATGGTGTCACAAGCCAGTCACGCAACTGCTTCAAGACCATCGAAGCCGCGCTGAAAGAGGCCGGTTTCGCGCTGGCCGACATCGTGCGCGCGACCTACTACCTCACCGACGTCAAGGACGCCGATGCCCATTTTGCCGTCTGTGGCGAGTTCCTCGGCGAGATCCGCCCGGCCGCGACGCTCCTCGTCGTCTCGGCGCTGCTCAAGCCAGAGATGAAGGTCGAGATCGAAGTGACCGCCAAGCGCCGTTCCACCTGATAACCCTCTAGCCCAAGCACATTTCGGAGACATCATGAGCCCCGCCTCGCAGATCCACGCGAAAATCACCGGCCCCATTGTCATGGTCGGCTTCGGCTCCATCGGCAAAGGCACGCTGCCTTTGATCGAGCGGCATCTCGATTACGACAAGTCGCGCATCACCGTGATCGATCCCAAGGACGAGGGCCGCAAGGCGCTTTGCGAGAAACACAATGTGCGCTTCATCCAGAAGGGCCTGACCAAGGACAATTACCGCGAATTGCTGACCCCGCTGCTCACCGAAGGCGGCGGCCAGGGCTTTTGCGTCAATCTCTCGGTCGATACCGGCTCGACCGACATCATGGAGCTCTGCAACGAGCTCGGCGCTCTCTATATCGACACCGTCAACGAGCCGTGGCTCGGCTTCTACTTCGATTCGTCGAAGGGGCCGGAAGCCCGTTCCAACTATGCCCTTCGCGAAGTGACGCTGGCCGCCAAGAGGGCGCGCCCAAAGGGCTCGACGACGGCAGTCTCCTGCTGCGGCGCCAATCCCGGCATGGTCTCCTTTTTCGTCAAGCAGGCGCTCCTCAACGTCGCCGCTGATCTGAAGCTCAATGCCCCCAAGCCGAAGACCAGGGCCGAGTGGGCGGACCTGATGCGACAGGCTGGTATCAAGGGCATCCACATCGCCGAGCGCGACACCCAGCGCTCCAGGTCGCCGAAAGAACCTGATGTCTTCGTCAACACCTGGTCGGTGGAAGGTTTTCTTTCGGAAGGCATGCAACCGTCCGAGCTCGGCTGGGGCACGCATGAGAAGTGGATGCCCGAGAATGCGCATACTCACGAAGCTGGCTGCGGCGCTGCCATCTATTTGATGCAGCCCGGCGCCAACACCCGCGTGCGCACATGGTGCCCGACCCGCGGCGCGCAATATGGCTTCCTCGTCACCCACAACGAGTCGATCTCGATCTCCGACTATTTCACGGTGCGTGACGGATCGGGCAAGGCGATCTACCGGCCGACCTGCCACTATGCCTATCATCCCGCTGACGATGCGGTGCTGTCGCTGCACGAGATGTTTGGCCGCGCCGGAAAGATGCAGGAAAAGCACCACATCCTCGATGAGAACGAAATCGTCGATGGTATCGACGAGCTCGGCGTGCTGCTGTTCGGCCATGACAACAACGCCTACTGGTACGGCTCGCAGCTCTCCATCGAGGAGACCCGCAAACTCGCGCCCTATCAGAACGCCACCGGCCTGCAAGTGACCTCTGCCGTGCTCGGCGGCATGGTGTGGGCGCTGGAAAACCCAAACGAAGGCATCGTCGAAGCCGACGAGATGGATTACGAGCGCCTGCTTGAGATCCAGATGCCCTATCTCGGCCCGGTGAAGGGCTACTACACCGACTGGACCCCGCTGACCGACCGCCCGGGCCTGTTCCCCGAGGATATCGACACCTCGGATCCATGGCAGTTCAGGAACGTGCTGGTGCGGTAAGGCGCACCAGCACCGCGATCTGGCCATCGTCAGCCGCTCACTCGCTGTCATCACCCGCGAAAGCGGGTGATCCAGTATTCGAGAGACCGAAGTGAAATGCGGATGAGCCGCGGCGTACTGGATGCCCAGCTTGCGCCGAGCATGACAAGGGTTGGGTGGGGCGATGACAAGATCACCTGACCCAATCAAACGGCGCCGTGCGGCCGTCCTGTTGCACCTCCTCAAGATACGACACAAGATCCCGCCGCAGGCCGAGCCACACCAGGAGCTTCGCCGCCACGAACATCGGGCCAATCAGCGTATGCGAGAGGTCGTCGACGAAGGCCGGCTTGCGACCATCGAAGATGAAATGGCCGGCCAGCTGGAAGATCCAGCCGACGACAAACAGCAGAGCCGTGATGCCCCACATCGCCCCGCCCCCGTGTTGCGCGATCCGCGCCGCGATAACAAACAGCGGACACAGCGCGAGCACCAGCATCGCTCCGACACCGAGATCGAGCATCAGCCACAGCGCCATCGCCGGCAGGGTCAGCACCACCGCGAGCGGGATATAGTGATGGTGCAGCGGAATCCGCAGCGCCTGCAGCGGCGTGATCACCGCCAGGAACAGCATGGGAATGCCGATCAGGTGGGTGATGCAATTGCTGGGATCGCGATGATAGGCCGCGTAGGCGGCCAGCTGGGTGTGGAAAACGCGCGTTAACGAAATCGACCGGCTGAAATGACGCATGGCAGCCTCCAGAGTTGAGGCATTCATTGTCATGCGGCGCGCGCCTGCCGACCGTGACTGAGATCACCGGCAGCAGCCAGTGAGCATGACAAAGATCACAGACGCGTTTGGCGGACAAACGCCGCGCCAGCACAGGCCTGCCATCACCCGCGAACGCTGGTGATCCTGTATTCCAGGGACGGGAGCGATATGCGGGCAGGCCACGCGCTACTGAATGCCCCGCTTTCGCGGAGCATGAAAGCAGAGCACGTGGCGATGTCGACCCGCTACCTCGCCAGATAATCGAACGCCACGGTCCCGAGCCCGAGCGTCAGGTCCGCCTTGAAATGAAGTGCGGAGACAACCTCGCGCACCGGCAGCCTTGCGACATCCGCCAGCGCATGCGGGAACAGGCCGAGCGCGGCGGGGCCGGTCCAGGCCTCCTTCAAGGTGATGTCCTCGAGATAGTAGCGCACGAGTTCGCAGACCCGCGCGCTGCCGTCGACATGGGGAATGATCTTGAGAATGAAATTCGGCACCTTCATGCCCTTCAGCACCGTGTCGTGATCGACCTTGTGATGCTTGTAGCCCATGGTGCCGGAGGCGCAGAGCACGGAGCCGTAATGCAGCGTGCCAACCAGCACGTCGCTCTCGACCTCCATCTTCGGGCGCGCCAGCTTCTTCGGAAAGCCCCAGAGCTCGCGCCCGCCGGCGATCGGGCCCTCATCGTCGAGATACATCGAGTGGACGTAGACGCCGTCCTCGCCCTTGAAGCGCACCGGGATCACCTGCCCGGTCTCGGTGTAATCGCCGAAGCCCGTGGAGTCCGGCATGCGGATGAACTCGTAGCTGACCACGGGCTTTGTGACCTCGAGCGGCTCCGGCACCACGGCCTGCAGCGCTTCGGGGTCAGTGCGATAGGTGATGGTGAAGTATTCGCGGTTGAAGAAACGGTAGGGCCCCGGCGGAAACGACGGGTTGGTGAGCGGCATGGAATAGGCATTGCGCCTGATGTCTTCGATTTTCATAAGCCTGGTTCCGTCGGTGACGACGTACCAATTATGGAATCATCACGCGCAACTGGCGAGGCTGTAAAAGCGGCAGGCGCAGAACGATTATGTGATACGGCGTCGTAACGCCGTCACACCAGGCCTATTTGTCCTTGATCGGCGGCGCCATCTTCTCCGCGGGCGCGGCAGGCAGCGCCGGCTTGACGCCTTCGTTTTGGGCCTGCGGATTGGGGCGCGCGGGCTCCGGTGCGGGCGTGGTGGGACGCGTGCCGCCGGGCTTGGCTTCGGCGGGCTTGTTGCTACTCTCGGGCGCAGGCGTACCCTGCAACGGCGGCGTGCCGGGGTTCGTCCCTTGCACGGCCTGCGCCATCTGCTGTGGATCGTCGCGCACAACCAGAGCTGCAAGCGAGATGCCGGCCATCAAAGTACCCGCGGCAAGCAGTGCCGCGGCAAGGCCCGTGTCCCGTCGGATTTCCCAGTTCTCGTGGTCCATTCGCATCGCTGTCGACTCGAAGGCAGTGAAGCGAAACCAACCCATGGTGCCGGCCAATGTTCCCGGCCCGACTACAACTCCAGCAGGCCCGCATGGCCCTCTTCATCGGCAAAGGCGAGCCATGTGCCCTTGGCATTCCAGGCCAGTGCCGAGACCGCCGGCGTGCCATTTCGGCGGACCAGAATCTCTGCGCCGTCTTCGAGGCGCACCATCAGGATGGTGCCGTCGCTGTAGCCGGCCGCAAGGACGCCCTGCCTGGGATGGCAGGCCACCGCCGCGACGCGCGCCTGCAGCGGCGCGAGCATCGCAGGCTCCTTGCCCATCGGCCCGTCCTTGCTGGCGAACGGCCACATGATCACCGTGTCGGCACCCGAGGTCGCAAGGAACTTGCCATCGGCGCTCCATGACATCGATTTGACTCGGCCGGGATAGCCGGTCATGCGCATGTGCCGGTTGTCGGCGAGACGCCAGCCGTGCAGCGCCGGCTCGTGCATCGAGGTGACCAGGAACTTGTTGTCCGGGCTGAACATCACGGCAAGATGCGATCCCGCCCAGGGCAGGAATTCCGCCGTCGCCGCCATGTTGGGAAACCACAGGGTCGCACCGTTGTAATGGGCGATTGCGAGCCGCAGCCCCTTTGGCGCAAATGCCAGCCCGCCGACGGTCGAAGGCACGTCGAGCGATTTCTCCTCGCCCTTCGGGCTCTTCACATAGGCCGTCTTGCCCGCCGACCAGGCGATGGTGCCGTCGCCATGCACGGCGACATTGTCGATCCAGCGCCGCTTCGGATCGGTCGCAAGCAGCGTGACCTCGCCCTTGGCATCGAGCGCAACCACCTTGCCGTCGTCGCCGCCCGTGACGATGCGCCCGCCGTCCGAGACCGCGGACAGGATGCCGCCGCTGTGAACCTCGACATTGGTGATCTCGCCTTCAAGGCCCACCAGCGCGATCTTTTCCTCGCCGCACACGAAGGCCGCGCGGTCCTTCAGAAAATAGGCCGAGGTGACGGGCGCGCCGATCTCGACCGCTCGGACGCGGTCGGTGACGGACGCGATGGACGCCTGCTCCGAGCTCATTTTTCGGCGATGCAGGCTTCGAAGCCGGCGCGGATTTTCTCCTCCGGCAATTCCCGGCCGATGAAGACGACGCGGCTCTCGCGCTTCTCGCCCTCCTTCCATTTCCGCTGATGGTCGCCTTCCAGCATCATGTGCACCCCTTGGAAGACGTAGCGGTCGTCATCGCCGGCGAAGGCGAGGATGCCCTTGGAGCGCAGAATCTTCTGGCCCTCGGCCTGCACCAGGTTCTGCAGCCAGGGCATGAACATCATGGGATCGAGCGGCTTGTCGCTCTTGAGCGACAGCGACTGCATCTCCTCGTCGTGATAGTGCTTCAGGCCGTGCCCATGATCGTGATCGTGGTGATGATGATGGTCATGATCATGATGGTGGTGATGATCATGGTCGTGATCGTCGCCGACCTCGAGGAAGTCCGGCTCGATGTCGAGGATGCGGTCGAGATCGAAGGCGCCGCGCTCCAGCACGTCGGACAGCGCGACCTTGCAGCGCTCGGTGCGATGCAGCTTGGCGTAAGGGTTGATGCCGCGGATGCGCGCCTCGACCTCGGACAATTCACCCTTGCTGACGAGGTCGGTCTTGTTGAGCACGATGACGTCGGCAAAGGCGATCTGGTTCTTGGCTTCCGGCGCATCCTTCAAACGATCCGCCAGCCATTTGGCGTCGGCGACGGTGACGACGGCGTCCAATCGCGCGTTCTTCTGCACGTCCTCGTCGACGAAGAATGTCTGCGCTACGGGCGCCGGATCGGCAAGTCCGGTGGTCTCGACAATGATGGCGTCGAACTTGCCGCGGCGCTTCATCAAGCCTTCCATGATGCGCACGAGGTCGCCGCGCACGGTGCAGCAGATGCAGCCATTGTTCATCTCGAACACTTCCTCATCAGCGCCGATGATGAGGTCGTTGTCGATGCCGATCTCGCCGAATTCGTTGACGATGACGGCGTATTTCTTGCCGTGGTTCTCCGACAGGATGCGGTTGAGCAGTGTGGTCTTGCCGGCGCCGAGATAGCCGGTCAGCACGGTCACGGGGATTTTGTCCGACGTCGTTTCAGCCATAACTTTAGAAAACCTCTAGGCTTGCAAAAACGGGGTGTTGCGGCTACCGGCCGGCGGGCCAAGAAGGCCCCGCCCATTCAAGGGCCAAGCGCGCTGGTCAGGGCCTTTATATTGTGCCTGACCATGGCAATGTAAGTGGGGGCGGGGCCCTTTTCGCCGGTCAAACTGTCCGAAAACAGGGTCCCGCCAAGTTTTGCCCCGGTCTCCTCCGCGATCCTGCGGACCAGCCGTTCATCGCTGATATTCTCGAGGAAGATAGCCGGGATCCTGTCCTTCTTGACCTGGGTAATGATGGCCGCGACATCGCGCGCGCTCGGCTCGGTTTCGGTGGAGACGCCAAGCGGCGCAATGAAGGCGATGCCGTAGGCCTTTTCGAAATAGCCGAAGGCGCGGTGCGTGGAGATCACCTTGCGCCGTTCGGGTGGGATTTTTGCGACCTCATCGCGCACCTCGCGGTCGAGCGCATCGAGCTCGGCCAGATAGCGTTCGGCATTCTGCCGAAAATAATCGGCATCGGCGACATCGGCCCGCACCAACGCGTCGCGGATATTTCTGACATAGATCTTCGCATTCGCGACCGATTGCCAGGCATGCGGATCAGCCTCGGAGCCACGCCCGAGCGGATCGACGCCGTTGCTCGCGGTGACAACCACCGCCTTGCTCCCGGAGGATTGCAACAGCCGGGGCAGCCAGCCCTCGAGGCCGAGGCCATTGATCACCACGAGCTGCGCCGCTGCGACGATCTTCGCATCCTGCGGCGGCGGCGTGTAGACATGGACGTCGCCATTGGGGCCAACCAGGGAGGTAACATTGACGCGATCGCCGCCGATATTCCTCACGAAGTCCGCCAGGATGGAAAAGCTCGCGACGACGTTGAGCCGCTCCGTGGCATGGAGTGGAGCTGCGCCGAACGCCATCGCCAGGACAACCAGAGCTGCGCGAAAGCCGTCCATCGCGCGCCTCATGCTTCGAGATGGCGGCCGGGAAAGAGCTGCCGCACCAGCCCGCCGACGCTGCCGAACAGGACGGATGCCATATAGAGCCCCGCCGCCACCAGGATGATCGCCGGCCCCGACGGCAGGCGGGTCTGGAACGACAGCACGAGGCCGGCATAACCCGAGATCAGCGCGCTCACGACTGCGATGCAGATCAGCCCGGTGATATCGCGCGACCAGAACCGCGCAATGCCGGCGGGCAGGATCATCAGGCCGACCGCAAGCAGCGTGCCGAGCGCCTGGAAGCCGTTGACCAGATTGATCACGACCAGCGCCAGGAAGATCAGATGCGCCGGTGCGCCCGCGCGGCTGACGGTGCGCAGGAATAGCGGATCGACGCTCTCGATCACCAGCGGGCGGTAGATCACCGCCAGCACGACGAGCGTGATGGTCGCGTTGGCCGCGATCACCAGCAGCGTCTGATCGTCCATGGCAAGAATGTTGCCGAACAGCACGTGCAACAGGTCGATGTTGGAGCCCTTGAGCGAGACGATGCTGACGCCAAGCGCAAGCGAGGCGAGATAGAAGGTCGCAAGAGACGCGTCCTCCTTCAGTCCGGTCGTGCGCGACACGAGCCCTGCGAGGATCGCGACGGTAAACCCGGCGATCAGCCCACCCGTGGTCATCGCGAACAGGTTGAGGCCCGACAACAGAAAGCCGATCGCAGCGCCCGGCAGAATCGCATGCGCCATGGCATCGCCGACCAGGCTCATCCGCCGCAGCATCAGGAACACGCCGATCGGCGCGCCCGCAAGCGACAGGGCAATGATGGCCGCGAGCGCCCGACGCATGAACTCGAACTCGAGGAAGGGCGCGATCAGCGCTTCATAGATCGACACGGTCAGGCGGCCTGTGATTGTCTGACGCCGTCGGCGCAGGCAGCGGCGCTGTCGTCGAAGGCCTCGCACATCCGGCGTGCCTCGGCGAGATTGTCAGCCGTCAGCACGTCGGCGGTTGCGCCCCAGGCGACCTGTTCCCGCGCCAGAAGCAGGGTCTCCGGGAAATTTGCGCGCACCAAGTCCATGTCGTGCAACGCGGCGATCACCGTGCGTCCCTCTCCATGCCAGCGTTTGCAGAGCGCGAGGAGATCATCGGTCGTCTTGGCATCGATGGCGTTGAACGGTTCGTCCAGCACGATCAGCCGCGAATCCTGCAAGAGCACGCGCGCAAACAGCATGCGCTGCATCTGGCCGCCCGAGAGCGTGCCGATGCCGCGGTTCTCGAAGCCGGTCAGACCGACCAGGCCAAGCGCCTGCGCGATCCGTTCGCGCGAGCCCTTGCCGATGCCGCCAAAAATGCCGGTCACCCGCCACAGCCCGGTGCCGACGAAATCGAATACCGAAATCGGAAAGCTGCGGTCGATCTCCGCGATCTGCGGCAGATAGGCGATATCCCGCACATTGAGGCCTTCAAGCGAGATCGTCCCCGACAGCGGCTTGATGATACCGACCAGCCCGCGAAACAGCGTCGACTTGCCAGCGCCGTTCGGCCCGACCACCGCCAGCAGCGCGCCCGAGGCGACCTCACCCGACAGATGATGCACAGCCGGGTGGCGGTCATAGCCGAGCGTGACGTCGCGAAATGTGAGCTGGGCAGGCATCCCTCACCTCATCGCGAGCCAGACCACGGCCCACAGCGCGGCGATGACAGCAAAAGCCGCCACAAGGCGGGACAGCGCCGCCATGCGCAGGATCGACCAGGACGCGGCCTGCGCCGGGTGCGGCGAGGCCGGGCCATGGCCGTGATGGTGGTGCACAGGGCCGTGATCGTGGCTGTGGCCGTGGGAGGCGGGAGAAACCATCCTGGAACGTTATATTATAACATTACAAGAGTCCACGCTGTCGCGCCTGGGAGGGGGCTCGCCGCGGCCAAATCGGAAAAACGGGAAACGACCCCTCCGTCGTCATTGCGGGGCAATGCGACGGCGTCGAACGACGGTGCGCGATTGCGCACCTGAGAATCTCGAGCTTCCGGGACTGGTGCTGACGCACCAGCCCGGAATGACGGAGCAAGTCGCTCAGGCCTTCTCGAACATCGCCTCGACGTACTCCCAGTTCACCAGGTGATCCAGGAACGCCTTCAGATAGTCCGGGCGGCGGTTGCGGTAGTCGATGTAATAGGAGTGCTCCCAGACGTCGCAGCCCAGGATCGGGGTGGCGCCATGCACCAGCGGGTTCTCGCCATTGGGCGTCTTGGAGATGGCGAGCTTGCCGCCCTTGACCTCGAGCCAGCACCAGCCGGAGCCGAACTGGCCGACGCCCGCGGCCGCGAAATCGGTCTTGAACTTCTCGAACCCGCCAAGGTCCTCGTTGATCTTCTTTTCCAGCTTGCCAGGCAGCTTGCTGCCGCCGCCATTGGGCTTCATCCACTGCCAGAAATGGATATGGTTGTAGTGCTGGCCGGCATTGTTGAACACGGCCGGATTTTTACCAAACGAGCCCTTCACGATCTCCTCGAGGGACTTGCCTTCGAATTCGGTCCCCTTGATCGCGTTGTTGCCATTGGTGACATAGGCCTGATGGTGCTTGTCGTGGTGGTACTCCAGCGTCTCCTTCGACATATGGG
>Ga0209062_1006140_pt1 | contig 11136 bp, 11 predicted proteins | sample Coa_R2_2_FD_187158 | JGI IMG/M metagenome (GOLD analysis project Ga0209062, IMG submission 187158) | Surface soil microbial communities from Centralia Pennsylvania, which are recovering from an underground coalmine fire - Coalmine... | ecosystem: Environmental > Terrestrial > Soil > Unclassified...
CGCGGGGGCGCGGGGTCCTGTTCGCCACGGCGCACCTGGGCAACTGGGAGCTGAGCGCCTTCGCTTGGGCGCTGCTTGCCCGGCCGATGTACGTGGTCGCGCGCCCGCTGGATAATCCGCTGATCGAGCGGCTGGTCGAACGGCGGCGGACGCTCTCCGGCAACCGGCTCATCTTCAAGAAGGATTACGCCCGCGCCATCCTCAAGGCGCTTGCGGCCAATGAAGCCGTGGGCATCCTGATCGATCAGAACTCGTCGCCGGAAACGGGCGTGTTCGTCGACTTCTTCGGCGTCCCGGCCTGCGCCGGCGCCGGCTTCGCGAAAATCGCCGCGCATAGCGGCGCGGCGGTGGTGCCCGGATTCGCTTTGTGGTCGGAAGCGGAGCGGCGTTACGTGCTGCACTTCCAGCCGCCGATCGAGATCACCGGCGACGCGGCGCGCGATACGGCGGCGCTGCAGGCGCGGCTCGAAGAGGCAATTCGCGCGCATCCCGACCAGTGGCTCTGGATCCATCGCCGCTGGAAGACCCGCCCCCCGGGGCAACCGCCGCTGTATGAATGATTACCCGAGGTACCACAGACTTCGTAGTACCATGGGAACGCGGATGAATCAGCTCCATCGGTCACCGCTCCACAGCAGTGTGGCCGCTCTGCTGCTTTGCGCGATGGCGCTGCTGGCGGCGCTGCTGCTGCGGCCGCTGTTGGAGCCCTACACATTCCTCCTGTTCCTCGCCGCGGCGTGGGCCAGCGCGTGGTTTTATGAGCGGACGGGCGGAGTCATCGCCATCGCCGCTTCGGCCGTCGCTATCCTCTATTTCCTCTTCCGCCCGGAAGCCGCATTCACAGGCTTTTCCTGGTATGTGGTGGCGAGGCTCACCGCATTTGTGCTCATGGGAGGCCTGATCGTGTGGATCACTGCCTCTCTACGCGAGGGGCGGCGCCTGTTTGCCGCGACTCTCTCGAGCATCGGCGACGCGGTGGCGGTCGCGGATCAGGACGGGCGCGTCACTTTTCTCAATCCGCTGGCCGAGACGCTGACCGGATGGACGCTCGCGGCGGCGCGCGGCCGGCCCGCCGATGAAGTCCTCCGCTTTACCGCCGAGCGGACTCGCCAGCCGATGGAAAATCCCGTGCTCCGCGCTCTGCGGGAGCGCGTCGTGGTGGCGATGCAGGAGCCGGCGCTGCTGGTTTCGCGCAGCGGCGCCGAGGTCCCGGTGGAGCACAGCACGTCGCCGGTGCGCGACGAATCCGGGGCGCCGCGCGGCGCCGTGCTGGTGTTCCGCGATGTCAGCAAGCGGCTCCAACTGGAGCAGCAGGCGACGCACGCCCAGAAGATGGAGGCTGTCGGCCGGCTGGCCGGCGGGGTGGCGGGCGACTTCAACAACGTCCTGACCGTGATCACGGGTTATGCCGAGCTGCTGCGCGCGGAAATCCCGTCCAACAATCCGATCCGCCGTTTCGTCGACGAGATCATCTATGCCGGTGAGCGCGCGGCGTCGCTGACCCGGCATCTGCTTGCCTTCAGCCGCGGCGCCACGGCGCAGCCGCGGGTGATCGATCTGAATTCGCTGCTCACTGGCATGGAAGCGATGCTGCGCCGCCTGCTGGGGCACGGCATCGAGCTGAACCTGCTGACCGGTCCCGGAGTGGGGCGGGTGCGCGCCGACCCGGCACAGATCGAGCAGGTGGTGGTCAACCTCGCGACAAACGCCCGCGACGCGATGCCGCAGGGCGGGAAGCTTGTCATCGAAACCGCCAACGCCGAGCTCGACGAAAACACCGCCGCGAACCTGTCGGTAAAGCCCGGCCCCTACGTAATGCTGGCGGTGAGCGACACCGGTATCGGCATGGACGCCGCCACGCGCTCGCGCCTCTTCGAGCCGTTCTTCACCACCAAGGCGCCGGGGAAGGGCAGCGGCCTGGGGCTGGCGACGGCCTACGGCGCCATCAAGCAGGCGGACGGCTGCGTCACCGTCTACAGCCAGCCGGGCTGCGGCACGATCTTCGAGATCTACCTGCCGCGCGTCAAGGAAGCGGTCACCGAGCCGGTACGCCCGCGCTCGGCCAAGGGCTCGGAAACCATCCTGCTGGTGGATGACGAAGAGGGCGTCCGCAAGCTGGTCTTCGCGGTGCTGAAATCGAACGGCTACGACGTGGTGGAGGCGAGCAACGGCGCCTCCGCGCTGGCCGTTTACGAGAAGAACCGCCACAAGATCGACATGGTCCTGACCGATGTGGTGATGCCGCAGATGAGCGGCTTCGAGCTCGGAAAACAGCTCGAAGAGGGCTCGCCGGGACTCAAGATTCTGTACATGTCCGGCTACCGCGATAACGCCATCGGCGGCGCCGGAACGGAAGTGCCGCGCGCATTCCTGCACAAGCCATTCACGCCGGATGTCCTGCTGGCCAAGGTGCGGGAAGTGCTGGACGCCGAGAAGGTGTAGCGCCCGCGCCGGAGCCCCACCCGCCTGCGATTCCTTGCCGGTCGCGCCGTCCGAACCTCTGTTCGCATTTTTCAGTTGACACTGAGTTGCAAATAGAGTTTAAATCAGCCTTAATCGCGCGGTTTGTACTGCAACTCGATGGCAGGTAGTCATAAATCGATGATTGGCAAGTCTGAGCGGGCAACCATCTTGACCCCACGGCGCCGGCGCCGCCGGGGTCTCGCGGCGGCCTTCACAAAGATCCGTTTCGCTGTGATCAAAGCTGTGTTTTTCGCTTTCGTTTCCGCGGCGTGGGCCGGCGAAGGGCCCTTCTTCATCACGTACACGCACCAGATGGAGGAACCGGGCAATCTGGAGTTCGGCACGAAAAACGTCACCGGCAGACCCAGCGGCGGCGATCGATTCATGGGCACAACCGAGGAATTCGAATACGGCGTCAAAGCCGGTTGGCACGCTTCCTGCGCTCCTGATGGAAGTCCGCTGGTCGGTGCCGGCCGCCGAAGACCTGGAAAGAATCTGCGAGCAGCATTGAGCGCGATAATCCCGAAGCGGCCCGGCGCGTGGCCCATACAATTTTATGATGGATGCTCGATGCTGGCGAGGTTTCCGCAGCGCGGCCGGGCCAGCAGCCGTTTGCCGGGGCTGGCGCGAGCTGATCTTCCCTTCCTTGCCGTACATAGCCGTCTACCGGGTCGGTGAGCACGCGGTCGAGGTCTCGCGGATCTTTCATGCCGCACAAGACTGGCCGTAGCGTTTTCCCGAAGCGGCCTTAAGGTCTACTTACTCCGGCTGATCCGCCGCCGCAGTATACCGGCGATGATCGACAGCGTGCCGGCTGCTGCGCAACCCGCGCCGCATAACACGAACAGTGCTCCTCCATCGTCTCTGCCGATGCCGAGCGCAACCGCGGCTCCAAAGATCGCACACCCGCCCGCGATCCCTAGGATGCCGACCAGATCAATCGGTCGAACTTCGGAAGACCGGACCGCGCCGCTTCGAACCGTCCCCTTGCGAGATCGTCTTCCTGCTCGGCAGGTGACCGCATGCCCAACATTATCGCGCGAAGGCGCACAGGCTTCGGGTAAGCTTGCTTTGAAGCTATGGCCCTACCTGTCGTCCTCATCACCGGCGCCCGCGGGGGCCTCGGCGCCCATGTCACCCGCGCGTTCCTGGATTCGGGCGCGACGGTGGCGGGCACTTCGCGCGGCATCAGCGATTCCGATTTCGGGCACCCCAATTTCCACGCCTTCCCCGCCGATCTTCTGGTTGCGGCGCAGGCCGAGTCGCTCGTGGCGGCGGTTGCCGCCCGCCTTGGCCGCATCGCCGCGCTGATCCACGTGGCCGGTGGCTTCGAGGGCGGAAAGCCGGTCACGGAGACAGAAGACGCGGTGTGGGAGCGGATGCTCAACGTCAACCTGCGGGCGGCCGTGCACGTTTTTCGAGCCGTCATCCCCCGGATGCGCGCGGCGGGCGGGGGACGGATGGTCGCCATCGCGAGCCGCGCGGCCGTGGAGCCCGCGCCCGGGATTGCGGCCTACAGCGCGTCCAAGGCGGCCCTGGCGAGCCTGGTGAAAACGGTGGCGCTCGAAAACCGCGATGCCGGCATCACGGCGAACGCAATTCTGCCGGGCACCATCGATACCGAGGCGAACCGGTCCTGGGGAACGGTGGAGGGCCGTGCCCAATGGGTTTCGCCCGAACGCCTGGCGGCGCTCGCGGTATTTCTTGCCTCGGATGCGGCAGCGGAAATCACCGGAGCGGCCATTCCGGTGTACGGAAAGGCGTTATGACCCGCGTTAGGCGTGCTTGGGACGCTTGATCTTGGCCCGCTTCGGGGCCTTTCGCGGCTTCACCTTCTTGGCCATCGATTTCGGCCGCTTCACCTTGTGAAAGGGGGATTTCACGCGGGCCTCGGCGACCGTGCCAAAGCCGCATGCGAGCGCCAGGGCCAGCGCCAGGCTGCGCAATCTCATAGCTTCCATCCTATTGTGCTACCGCGCGGAACCACAAGTACCACTTTAGAAAACAAATCAACGTCAACAGTACCGCGATCGCCGCGCTGACCTTCCAGAATCGTTCGAGCGAGGCGCCTTCGTAATGCGGTGTCCCCGCCACATAACCGACCGCGAATCCGCCGGCCAGCCCGCCCACATGCGCCGCCATGTCGATGCCCGGCAGCAGGCTGAACAGCAGCAGATAAATCAAATACCGCAGATACACCGACCGGACGGCGCTTCCCAGCGCGCTTTTATATCGCGTGCCGACCGCCAGCATGGCGCCCACCAGCCCGAACAGCGCCGCCGAGGCACCCACCGAAACCGCTTCCGGCCGCCACAGATAACTGACGTAAAAACCCACCAGATTGGCGGCAAAATAAATCGAAAGCATGCGCGCGCCGCCGTAAATTTCCTCGACTTGCGCGCCCAAGTCGAACAGCACCCAGGAATTCATCAGGATGTGGAGCAGGCCGCCGTGCAGGAATCCGGCGGTCACCAGGCGCCACCACTCGCCGTCCTGCGAGATCAGCGGGCCGAATTTGGCGCCGAACAGCAGCAGCGTGCGGCCGTCGAGGTCGACAAAGTTGCCCCGCCCGCCGTTGAGGCTGTAGAGCGAGGTGGCGAGGTACAGGCCGGTATTGATGAGCAGGATCAGGACGGTGAAGTAGCCGGCGTGCGGGATCAGCCCGCCCAGAATCGGGCCGGAGCTTGCGCGGTTAACGCGCCGCGGCGCGACGGCCTCATTGCAGTACGGGCACACCCGGTCGTCGGTGGTGATAAATGCCCGGCAGTGCGGGCACATGCGGCGCTTTTCCATCCACAACCATGATAGAGCCTCCCCGGACGGCTTTGATGCGGATGGGCAGAATATCTCTGCTACAATCAGTGATTCCCGATGGTCAAGACGGAGCGCGAGTACCGCGAAGATATCTGCCAGATCGGCCGGCTGGTTTTCCAGAAGGGCTGGGTAGCCGCCAATGACGGCAACATCACCATCCGTCTGGACGCCGAGCGCATTCTGGCCACCCCGACCGGCGTGTGCAAGGGCATGATGCACCCGGACGATCTGATCATAGTCGACCGCAAGGGCAACAAGATCCACGGCCGCGGCGAACGCACGAGCGAGATCGCGATGCACACCACGATCTACGATCTGCGTCCGGATATCCGGTCCGTGGTCCACGCCCACCCGCCGGTCGCGACCGGCTTTGCGACGGCCGGCAAGGCGCTGAACCTGGCGCTGCTTCCCGAGGTCGTGATCGGTCTCGGCTGCGTTCCGCTGGCAAGCTACGGCCTCCCCGGCACCCCGGCCCTGACCGAGCCGATGCTGCCGCTGATCCCGAAGTACGACGCTCTGATGATGGCCAACCACGGCGCGGTCTGCTACGGCGAGGACGTTTTCAAGGCGTACTTCAAGATGGAGACGATGGAGCACTTCGCCCGCATCCAACTCGTGGCGGAGCTGCTCGGCGGTCCCAGGGTGCTTCCGCGCGATGAGGTCGATAAGCTGCTCGATTCCCGCACCCGCTACGGCGTCAAAGCGCGTAGCGCGGGCGAGCCGGGCTGCCCCGTGGCCCTGGAAGACCTGAACGGCGCCGGGGGCGGTGGATGCCAGCCCGGAAGCGAAGAACGGTTTTACGTGACGCGCTCGGAGCTCATCCGCCTGGTGGATGAGGCGCTGAAGGCGCGGATCGGCGCCTCGCCGCAGTCGTAAGCGGCGGCGCGAAGCGGTTGGATTTAAGAGCGGAAAGCTCGTTGGAGAGAATCGATGGGTGAAGCATTAGGAATGATTGAGACCCGCGGACTGGTGGCGATGATCGAAGCCGCCGACGCCATGGTGAAGGCCGCCAAAGTGAACCTGGTCGGCTGGGAGAAGATCGGCTCGGGCTACGTCACCGCTCTGGTGCGCGGCGACGTGGCCGCGGTGCGCGCCGCGACGGACGCCGGCGCCGCCGCCGCGCGGCGGGTCGGCGAGTTGATCGCCGTGCACGTGATTCCGCGCCCGCACCAGAGCCTGGAAGACGTGCTGCCGATCGGCAAATCGCAGGCCGCCGCCGCCGCGGCGAAATAGGTCATGATTCTCGCCCGCGTCGTCGGCACCGTGGTCGCCACCCGCAAGGATCCGCGGCTGGAGGGCAAGAAGCTGCTCATCCTCAAGCCTGTCTCGCCGGAGGGTAAGGACGAGGCAGGGTACGTGGTGGCGGTCGATACCGTAAGCGCCGGGTTCCGCGAGCGCGTGATCGCGGTGTCCGGCAGCTCCGCGCGGATGGCGGAAGGCTGCAAGGACACGCCGGTCGACACCGCCATCGTCGGGATCGTCGACGACGTGGCGATGGATTGAGTCAATGGGCTTGAGGCGATGACCCTGGGTCGTGTGGTGGGCCGCGTGTGGGCGTCGGCCAAGAATCCGGGATTGGAGGGTCTGCGCATGCTCGTGGTGCAGCCGCTGACGGCCGAGCTGGCGCCCACGGGACGCCGCATCGTCTGCACCGATTGCACCGGCGCCGGAGCGGGCGAGCTGGTTTACTGGGTGAAGGGCAAAGAGGCCAGTTTCCCGTTTCTTCCCGCCGAAGCTCCGACGGATACCACGATCGTCGGCATTGTCGACACGGTTCACGCCGCTTCGCGCCCGGCCGAGCCGACGTCCGCTCCGGCCGCCGAAGGGCGCAGCGGGACGCGACGCAAAGGCCGCCCGTCATGCTGATCGCCCGCGTGGTGGGGGAACTGGTCGCGACCCAGAAACACCCCAGTCATGAAGGACGGAAACTGCTGCTGGTTCAGCCGTTGAATCTGGACGGAAGCGACCGCGGCGATCCCATTGTGGCGCTGGATTCGGTCGACGCCGGGGTGGGCGACCGCGTGCTGATTGCGACCGAGGGTTTCAGCGCCATGACGGCCGTGGGCCGTCCGCAATCACCAATTGACACCGCGGTGATTGGCTTTATCGACCATATTGAGCTGGCGCCGGGCGTCGCGTGAGCGCCCGCTGCGCTTGCGCGAGAATGCCATCTGGCCGGTGAGCACGAGAATGAGCGCCCATTTGGCGGCTTCGATTCAGAGGTGCGCCGTCTGCAACACCCAGAACTGGTTCCGCTCCGGCGCGCCCTGATCCGGCGGGACGAAATCCAGCACCCGTCCCTGCCCGGCGAGCGCGGGCGTCACCACGAAGCATTCGAGCGCCACGAGCGCCACCAGCAGGGCGAGGCCGCCGAGGAGAAATTTGTCCTCCCGGCTGCCAAATAGCATGACGAGGAGGAAGCCGGCGCCGAGGGCTAATTGCGCCGTCTCCCAATGCCGGTACAGCGACCGGTTCTCTTCGGAGGCGTGGTATCGCAGTAACATCTGCGCTTTGGGGCCCATGGCCTTCAGCTCCAGCCGGGCCATAGGGAGCGCCGCGCTGACCAGGTGGTCCGCCGAGCGCAGGTTCTCCATCGCGGACCAGGCCACCAGGATATTGCCGCCGAGCCAGAGACCCAAAATGAAACATGCAAAACGCCTTGCGTGCATGGACTCCCGATTGTAACGCAGGGCTTTCGGCATTCCCGGCCGCGCGATCCGGAGCAGCCGTACTGGCCGTCCTACCCTAAAGCCCGGCGTCCCGTCCGCCGATTACTGATCGGGAAGCGATGCCTCAAGCCGACACGCGCCACTTCGGAACCATCCAGTATCAGGAAGCGGATGTGATCCATTTCCCCCGCGGGTTGCCCGGATTCGATCAGCAGCGCCGGTTCCTGCCGCTGGCGTTTCCGCACACGCATCCGCTCATTTTTTTACAGAGCATCGAGGATCCGGGGCTGTGCTTCATCACGCTGCCGGTGCTCGCCGCGGACCCGAGTTATCGCCTGGAGCTTGCGGGCGAGGACCTGGCGCTGATCGGCCTGCCCCGGCGGCCGCAGCCGCGTATCGGTGAAGACGTTCTGTGTGTCGTTGTGCTTTCGATTCGGGAGGACGGCCCCACGGCCAATCTCCTGGCGCCGCTGGTGGTGAACCTTCGAAACCGCCTCGGCGTGCAGGCGGTTTCCCGGAACTCCCGCTATTCGCACCGGCATCCCCTCGGCGCACACGGCCGGCGGCGCGGGAGGCGGTCGCGTGCTGATGATGTCCCGGCGGAAGGGCGAAGTGATCCTGATCGGAGACGAGATCGAAATCGTCATCGCCCATATTGGCCGGTCCCGGGTGCGCGTGGGCATCCGCGCCCCGCGCAATACCGCCATTCTGGCCCGGGAAGTCAAACTGGTGCGCGATGAGAATGTGGCCGCTGTCGCTCTGTCGCCGGCCGAAACCGCCGGCCGCTTCCTCAAAATTCTTCAGCCCCCGGCCGATGAGGTAAGCGTCCGGCATGAGGCCGGCAAGTGAAAGGAAAGGATTTCATCGATGTCCATCTCGATTCAAACGAACGTGGCTTCGCTGGTGGCCCAGGAAAACCTGAACATCAACAGCCAGTTTCAGAGCAATACGATTCAGCAGTTGACGTCGGGCTACCGCATCAACTCGGCGGGCGACGACGCTGCCGGGCTGGCGGTGGCTAACAGCTACCGGAACCAAACCGCGCAGTTGACGCAGGGCGTGATGAACGCCAACGATGGCGTCAGCACGCTGCAGATCGCCGATAGCGGCATGAGCAACATTTCCCAGATGCTCGACCGGCTGCAGACGCTGGCCACCCAATCGGCCTCCCAGGCGTTCACCGGGGACCGCAACACGCTGAACAGCGAATTCCAGAGTTTGCTGACGGAAATCGACCGGCAGGCGCAGTCGATCGGGTTGAACACCAACGGGCAGCTCGCCAAGTCGGTGTCGGTGTTCATCGGCGGCGGCAAGAGCACTACGGGCGCCCTCAACACTGCCAACGGAACCGTGACCGTGGATCTGAGCAAATCGGCGGTGGACACGCAGGCCCTCGGACTGAAGGGCACACAGGTAATTGCCAATTCGGGCGCCGACATCACGGCCGCCCTTTCGGATGCCACCAATACCGGCTCGGAGGCCAGCAGCGGGTATACCAATTTCTATTTCAGCGGCGCGGGTTTCTCCGATAACAACCAGATGAAAGTCGCGGTCAATCTGTCTGGGGTCACGAACCTGAATACGCTGGTTTCGGCCATCAACACCGCAATCCAGAACGCCGGCGCCGGAACAGACCCGGTCTCGACGGCGTTCAGGAACGCGGGCATCGTGGCTTCCGTCCATACCGACGCCAATGGCGGCCAGGAACTGGCTTTCACGTCGGCCAGTTCCGCGTTCCAGGTGCAGGCCGGAGACCGGATGGCCAACGCTTTCCTGGGCAATCTCACGGGCAACAGCCATACCGGCGCGGCGATCTCCTCAACCGTGACAGGTGCGGCAACGTCGGCCGGCAGCGGCTTCAATGCCACGAACGCGGTGCTCAGCATTTCCGGCGGCGGTCTGACGAGCCCGGTCAACATCTCGCTCGCCAGCCTGGGCGCGAGCAGCACGACCGCGGCCGCGCTGACCTACATCGAGCAGCAGGTGGCGAGCAATACCGCGCTCCAACAGGCGGGCATCAGCGTCAACGCGCCGAGTGTCGGAAGCGCGCTGGTTTTCACCAGCGCCAAGGGCGAGCAGATGAACGTCCAGGTCACGGGGGATGCCAACGGCCAGCTCGGCTTCGGGTCGTTCGTCGGCAACGCCGGCGCAGTCAACTACACCACGCTGACCGGCGGCGCCTACACGGCCGCGGGCGCGATGGGCACGGCCAAGTTCGAGTTCTCCCTGAACGGGGGGGCTTCTGCGAGCAACGCCGTAAGTGTCGACCTGAATGGCGGCGATGCCACGGCGGCCACGACGACGGGCACGGCGGCCAATGCCGATGCGCACGGCCAGGCCCTGACCGTATCGATCGATGGCGGCGCGACACAGACCATCAACATTCAGGCGGGGAGCACGACCGCCATTGCCGCGGCGGCCGATATCAATGCCGCGAATAAAGGCATCACCGCCACGGTTGATTCCGGCGGGCACCTAATCATCACGGCGACGGCCGGGCCGGGACACACGTTCCAGCTTGGGGGCGCAGCGGCGACGACCGAAGGACTGAGCACCGCGGTGACTTCGGGCAACGGGCGCAGCGGGCAGAGCATTGCCGACGCCCTGAACAGCGCCTTCGCTGCCAACTCCACTCTGCAGGCGGCGGGCTTGCAGGCGACCTGGGGCGGCGGGAAACTGACGATCGCCTCCTCGAACGGCACTTCGTTCCGCCTGAACACCGGCGGTTCGGCCTCCACGGCCGATGTCGGCTTCGGCACGGCAGGCACCTCGGGTTACAGCGGGCCGACGGTCGCGGCCGCTGCCCAGAGCGTATCCGATGCCAACGGCACCACCAATACCGGCGCTCAGACCTTCACGGCCCTGCAGTTCGGCAGCGACCAGCAGGCGATCACCATCACGGCGCCCGACGCCAACGGCGCGATGCAGTCGAAAACGATCACCCTGCAGAACAATGGAACGAGCAGCGCCGGCAGCTCGATCGATTCCGCTGTCCAGTACATCAATCAGCAATTGCAGTCGAGCAACAACTCGACCCTGCAAAGCATCGTTGCGGTGAAGGAGAACGTGGGCGGCACGGAGAAGATCAACTTCCTCAGTCCGACCACGAGCTTCAGCGTGAGCTTCGGCGCGACCAGTAGCGGGGACGGCTTCAACGCCGGCGTCGCGACTACCGTGGCAGCCACCCAGC
>Ga0209062_1006141_pt1 | contig 11135 bp, 12 predicted proteins | sample Coa_R2_2_FD_187158 | JGI IMG/M metagenome (GOLD analysis project Ga0209062, IMG submission 187158) | Surface soil microbial communities from Centralia Pennsylvania, which are recovering from an underground coalmine fire - Coalmine... | ecosystem: Environmental > Terrestrial > Soil > Unclassified...
AGGTTCAGATCCTGAAAGACCTTAAATACAACAATCTGCCGCGGGACAAGCCATTTAGTGCGTGTCCCGCTAGCCTGAGAACTTGTCGAACGCCAGAGTTCCGGCTCGCCGCGCGCTCATATGCCCTAGCGCTGCGGTCGCATCCATCTGATTTCGAGATCGCGGACCTTTTTACGTAAAGTGTTGCGGTTCAGCCCCAGAAGTTCAGCGGCCTTGATCTGATTGCCGCGCGTCGCAGCCAGCGCAGCGGAAATCATCGGATATTCGATCTCCCGCAAGATCCGGTGGTAAAGTCCCGGGGGCGGCAGATTCGTCCCATGCGTTTGGAAAAGATCGGCGAGATGGCGCTCCATCGCATTTGCAAGCGTCTGACGCCGCTCCGGTTCTGGTGGCGCCGCCTTCGCAGTGCCCGGCCCCGGATGCAGCGGCGTGGCCTCCAGCGCATTCCCGCTCAGTTCGATGTCCACCAATTGTGCCGTGATCGTTTCCTGCGGATAGAGGGCGGCAAGGCGGCGGGTGAGATTTTCAAGCTCCCGGATATTGCCCGGCCAGCGATAGCGCTTGAGACGCTCCAGGGCTTCGGGTTCGATGTGCTTCAGCGGCAGGCCTTCGGCGGCCGCGAGAACGAAGAAATGCTGCGTGAGGTCGCCGATATCTTCGAGGCGTTCGCGCAAAGGCGGCAGCCGCAAAGGGACGACGTTCAACCGGAAAAACAGATCCTCACGGAAGAGGCCTTGCCGGATCTGGCCGCCCAAATCCTTATTTGTCGCGGCTATGATTCGGACATTCGTCTTGATGGGCGTACGGCCGCCGACCGTCGTGTATTCACCTTGCTGAAGCACACGCAATAGCCTTGTTTGCGCCTCCATCGGCATGTCGCCGATCTCATCGAGGAAAAGGGTGCCCCCCTCGGCCTGTTCAAAGCGCCCAGCTGAACGCTGATTGGCGCCGGTAAAGGCCCCCTTTTCGTGGCCGAATAATTCGCTTTCGATGAGTTCGCGCGGGATTGCCGCCATATTGATGGCAACGAATGGACCCTTCTTGCGCTTGCCGTAATCATGCAGCGCGCGCGCCACAAGCTCCTTGCCCGTGCCGGATTCGCCAGTGATCATGACCGTGAGGTCCGTCTGCATGAGCCGCGCCAGGGCGCGGTAGATTTCCTGCATGGCAGGTGAGCGCCCGACGAGAGGCATTCCATCGAGATCCGCATTCGGCGCGGCGGGAAGGCGGTTCTTCGGCTCGCTCATCGCACGCCCGACGATCGAAACAAGCTCCCGCAGATCGAAAGGCTTTGGCAAATAGTCATAAGCGCCGCGCTCGGACGCTTTGATCGCCGTCATGAACGTGTTTTGCGCGCTCATGACAATGATCGGCAAATCCGGCCGCAGCTTCTTCATCTTCGGCAGAAGCTCGAAGGCGTTCTCGTCAGGCATGACAACATCGGTAATGACAAGATCACCCTCGCCCGACTGAACCCATCGCCACAATGTGGCCGCGTTACCCGTCGTGCGCACTTCATAGCCCGCACGCGACAAAGCCTGGCTCAGAACCGTCCGGATGGCTGTATCATCATCAGCAACGAGGATATTGCCTATGGCCATACCTGCACCTTCCTGAAGGCGGAATACCCGCTATCACCGCCGCATTTCAGACATGACGTGGTTTCTCCGGTTCCGGCGGGAGACAGTCGTTGCGGGAACCAGGCACATTCGTCTCGCGTACTACATCCCCTGACCGTCACCCGGGACATACATGGGCATGAGGATCCGGAATGTGGTGCGGCGGGGAGAGGATTCGCATTCGATGGTTCCACCATGATCACCAATGATCTTGGCAACTAAAGCAAGCCCCAGGCCAGTTCCCGCCGCCTTCGTCGTGACAAAGGGGTCGTACAAATGGGGCAGCAATTCCGGCGCGATCCCCGGACCATTGTCCCGCACGCAGAATTCGAGCGGCAGACTCACGGGCCCCTTGCTTCCCGGAATCTGTAAGCGCACGCCAGGCCTAAAGGCGGTTGATAATTCAATATCGCCATCACGGCGCGACTCGCCAATCGCTTCGGCGGCGTTCTTCACCAGATTGAGGAAAATCTGGATGAGCTGATCCTTGTTGCCAAAAACCGGAGGCAGCGAGGGATCATAATTCTCATGGAACCGGATATGGCGCGCGAATCCGGCTTGTGAGACTTTTTTCACGTGATTGAGCACGGCATGAATGTTGACTTTCTCGCGCGCAACAGGCTCTCCGCCGGAAAAGGCGCTCATCCGGTCGACGAGATTCACGATCCGGTCGGTTTCCTCGCAAATGAGCCTCGTCAGCGCACGGTCTCCATCGCTCGCATCGGCCTCGAGCAGTTGCGCGGCTCCCCTAATCCCCGAAAGGGGGTTCTTGATTTCATGTGCGAGCACTGAGGCCATAGCGGCGACCGAGCGGCCCGCACCACGATAAGTGAGCTGGCGGTCGATTTTCTCGGAGAGAGACCGCTCCTGCAACATAATGACAATGCCTTCGTCCGGCTCCTGCAGCGGCGTCACGAAGATATCGACCAGCTGGCCGCTTCCGGGCTTCGCCAAGTTCAATTCGACCCGGTATTCACTGATCGCCGCGCCCTTGGATTTGACACGCTCGGCAAGGGCCAGCAGCGGCGAATCGGCCGCGACAAGATTGGCAAGCTTCTGCTGCCAAAGAGCCGTCCGGCTCATCCCGAAGAATGCTTCGGCAGCAGGATTGGCATTGGTGATGGAGCCGTCCGGCTGAATGGCGATGACAGGATGCGGAAGCGCGTTCAAGAGCTTCGCCGCGTCGCTGCCGGGAGGGGCGGTGATGCTCTGTGCCTCACCGTGGGGAAGAAAAGCCATGCTCATGCCGCTTCACTCAGCAAGGGGGAATCGAACAATTGGCTGAGGGCCGATCTGACCGCAGCCGGGCAATCGAGCCTCACCAAACGTTGGCGCCAACCAGCGCCATCATACACTCCGGCGAGTTCCGCGTAGGCCGCGAGGTGCTTGCGGGCATGGCGCAAGCCATGGGCCGTCCCAAGTATTTCAAGCAATGTTTCGAAATGCTCGATCGCTGCGGCTTTACGTTCGGCTGGCGGGAGTGAAGCCCGGGCCTTTCCATGTGCGAGATAATAGGCAACATCCCCCACGAACCAAGGCCGCCCCACCGCGGCACGGCCGATCATCACTGCATCGGCCCCCGATTGGGTGATCATTGAGGCGGCATCGGCAAGGCTCGCACAATCTCCATTTGCGGCCACCGGAATAGACACGGCTTTCTTGACTTCGCCGATCGCAGCCCAATCCGCTTTCGCTGAATAGAATTGACAGCGGGTGCGTCCATGGACGGTCAGCATTGCGACCCCTTCCGCTTCAGCGATCCGGCCGAGTTCCGCAGCATTGACCAATTGGCTGTCCCAGCCAAGCCGCATTTTCAGACTGACCGGGATACGGACAGCCGCCACGGTCGTGCGGATCAGGGCGGCCGCAAGTCCAAGATCACGCATCAAATGCGATCCAGCATAGCCATTCGTGACCTTCTTTGCGGGGCAGCCCATGTTGATGTCGATCATTGCTGCACCAGAATCTTCCGCCACCCGCGCCGCATCCGCCATGATGGATGGATCGCAGCCCGCGATCTGGACCACATGGAGACTCACTCCCGCCCCTTCAGCTTTCAGCCTATTTGCAGCATCGCCGCGGGAATAGTGATCCGCGGCGACCATCTCGGAAACCGTAAGCGAAGCACCGAACCGTTCGGCGAGCCGCCGCATTCCGATGTCCGTCACCCCCGACATCGGAGCAAGAAAAGCTCGCCCTGGCAGCTGGATTTGACCGGCCTTAAGCGGGGCCGACAATCTGCCTAAATTATGTGCACAACAATTCATGCCCATATTATAATCATCCCAAACGCAGCGGCAAAGCGTGGAATTGCTTATTTTGGCATCATTACATGGAAAAATTGACGCCAGCCTCGAAACGAAGGAGGAAGAAAAAGCAGAACGCGGTCCCGCAAAGGCAAAGTCAGTTGAATTTCATGAAGAGAGCACCAGAAGTCGCAATTCTTGTCGTCGCAGCCGGGCGCGGAACGCGTGCTGGAGGCGGAGTTCCCAAGCAGTACCGGAGCCTTGCGGGAAGGCCGCTAATTGCCTGGACACTCGGCTCCTTGATGCGGGCGGCCCCTGGCGCAACCGTGCTCCCCGTAATTCACAGAGATGATGCCGGGATTTACTTGGCGAGCACCGGCTCTCTCCGGGCCAGCCCCTGCCTTAGTCCGCCCGTTCATGGCGGGGATAGCCGCCAAGAGAGCGCGCATCTTGGCCTTGAGGCGCTTTCTGCACAAAAAAACGTGCCGGAAATAGTCCTAATTCACGATGCTGCCCGTCTATTTGTAAGTGAGACATTAGTCGAGCGGGCGATTACCGCTGCAAAAACCTTCGGCGCCGCCATCCCTGGCGTGATGCTTTCCGATACTGTCAAAGAGATCGATGCAGAGGGAAGAGTCGTCGCGACCCTCCCTCGCGCATCACTCCGCGCCGTACAGACTCCGCAAGCCTTCCGTTTCGATCTGATTTTAGCCGCCCACCGGAAAGCGGCTGCCGCGGCTGTCCTAGGCCTGACCGACGACAGTGCCGTTGCCGAATGGGCAGGCCATCACGTCCATGTCTTTGCCGGAGAGGACTCAAACATGAAGGTCACGACAACGGAGGATCTCTTGCACGCCGAGGCACGGCTGCTTGGCGATCTCACCGATTTCAGAACGGGACAGGGCTACGATGTGCACGCCTTCGGGCCGGGCGGCCATATCTGGCTGGGTGGAGTAAAAATAGCGCATGATCATGGCCTTATTGGCCATTCCGACGCCGACGTCTTAAGTCATGCGATCATCGATGCCCTGCTTGGCGCTTTGGCGGATGGCGACATCGGCAGCCATTTCCCGCCAAGCGATCCGCAATGGCGAGGCGCGGCCTCCCGGATCTTTCTCGCTGCAGCAGCCGCCAAAATAAGGGCGCGCGGCGGCTTCATTTCGCACATCGATGCAACGGTCGTCTGCGAAAGGCCAAAGCTGGGCCCCCACCGTGATGCAATCCGTGCCAGCATCGCAAACATCGTTGAAATTCCCGTTGACCGGGTCGCGGTCAAGGCAACAACTTCCGAGCGTTTGGGATTCACCGGGCGCGAGGAGGGCATTGCGTCTCTCGCCATCGCCACCATCCGCCTCCCGCTTTGCGGTAAGGGCTCATAGCACGATACGCGATCGGGCGCGGAGCTTTCAGCGCAAACAACCAGTCGCGCCGCATGGTGATCAAGCTGCCGAACTCTGGGATCGATCAGCCGGGGAGGGAACGCCGATGAAAACGAGATCCTCGGCCAGCAAAGGAAATTTGTTGAGAATTGCCCGTTTGAACAAACCGGCTTGGGAATAAGTCGCCATCTCAATCGATTTGAGAGATAATCCGGCGTCCGAGGCCACCTTGGCGAGGGTGTATGGTGTAAAAAAGAAACGATGGTCGGTATTGATCCTTTCGCGTGAGCGGAAGATGTTCCGGATGTTCCCGCCGCGGAAGGCATTCGGAACTGTAATGACAACTTCCCTGACGTTCGCCCGGTAATTTCGCAAGAATCCGCTCAGAAAGGAAACCGGGTTTCCGATATGTTCAAGAACTTCGCCAAAAATGGCATACTCAAAAACGCCGTTGACAACCTCCGGAATTTTATCCGGCCGGGTAATGTCGCCGTGAAAGATGTTATCAAGCTTCGAAAGTCTGCGAGCTTCCGCCACAGCCGCGGGATCTACATCGATGCCGACACAATAAGCCGCAGCCTCTGTAAGCTTACCGTGAAGCCACCGCTTTGAGGCCATTTTTTCCGGAAGATACGGAATATGATCGCAACACCCGACATGCAGAATGCGCTTGCCACTCGCCATTCCACAGAGAAGGTCCATCCGGTCCCGGACCGGACCTTCGAAGTTGAACGTGAAGGACATATCCTCGCTAAATTGCGTTCCATCGAGGTAATTTCTTGCGAGAGGGCCTTGGAAGTCTAGGCTCTCCATTATAATCCTCCTATAATTCTTCTCATGATTTCCGCTGATGAGGGCTCAGCGCTCAGAATCATCAGAATCAATTGCCAATTTCAGCGGTGTGGCAATGCCCCCTCCCCCGCGCAGCTAAGCCCGGACACGCCGGAGATCCAGATACGCCGCTTTCGATGATTTCGAACGGAGTCTCGGCAATTACTTCTGTTATGCTGACAATATGACGGGTATTCGGCACCCCTGCCAAGCGCATCCAAAACTTTCAGAATGACGGCGAGAAAACCGTGCGTTGAACCGCCGCAGTTCCAACTCTAAATCCAAACTATGTCAGGCATCAGGAAAGGGCCGGATCCCTCCGGAATGGCAGAAGATCTCCTTGAAGGTCCAGCCGAAGGCGGGTCTGGCCAGCAGGCGCTGCGGGATGCGTCAGCCGCCCGCGGCAATCTCGATCTTGCCCCCACTCTCGATAACAGCGAGGTTTCCGCTGCCGTTGGGCGGGGAGCCGAGGTCATCCGCCGCTTCTGGGAACATGCTCCGGCTGGACCCGGCGTCTACCGGATGATCGGCGCCAATCACGAAGTCCTCTATGTCGGCAAGGCGAAGAGCATCCGTAAGCGCATTGCGAGCTATCTGCGGCCGGCGGGCCACACGGCGCGCATCGCGAGAATGATCGCGCTGACCGCCTCGATGGTGTTCGTTTCGACCGAAACCGAGACGGAGGCGCTGCTGCTCGAGACGAATCTCATCAAGCAGCTGAAACCGCGTTTCAACGTCTTGATGCGCGATGATAAATCGTTTCCCTATATCCTGCTCACCAGCGATCATCCCGCGCCGCAGATCACCAAGCACCGCGGCGCGCGCAACCGGAAAGGCGCCTATTTCGGCCCCTTCGCAAGCGTCTGGGCCGTCAACCGCACCTTGAATGCCTTGCAGCGTGCCTTTCTGATTCGTTCCTGCCCGGACAGCTATTACGCCAATCGCACCCGGCCCTGCCTGCTCTATCAGATCAAACGATGCTCGGCGCCTTGCACCGGCGAGATCAGCGAGGCTGACTATGCGGGGCTTGTGCGCGAGGCGCATGATTTCCTGTCCGGCAAAAGCCGGGCCGTCCGGGAGCATCTCGCCGAGGAGATGACCAGGGCGGCCAATCTGATGGAGTTCGAGCGCGCCGCGCGCCTGCGCGACCGCATCGCGGCACTCTCCGCCATTCAGGGCGCCCAGGGCATCAATCCGAAAACGGTCGAAGAAGCGGATGTTTTCGCCATCATTGAGGAAGCCGGACAGTTCTGCATCGAGGTCTTTTTCTTCCGTACCTACCAGAACTGGGGTAATCGCGCCTATTTTCCGCGCGCTGACAAAAGCCTCGCACTCGAGGAGGTTCTCGATTCCTTTTTAGCACAGTTCTATGCGGATAAGCCGCCCCCGCGCCTCATTCTTCTTTCCCATGACATTGAGAATCGCGCAGTGCTTGAAGAGTCTCTGCGCGAGCGCGCCTCCCAAGCCGTCGAGATCGCCGTGCCGCGAAGAGGCGAAAAAAAAGAACTCGTCGAGCAGGCGGAGCAAAATGCCCGGGAAGCCCTGGGACGCAAATTATACGAGAGCGCCTCGCAAGCAAAACTTCTCACAGCGCTGGCTGGTGCCCTTGGTCTTCCTCACGTCCCGCACCGGATCGAGGTTTATGATAATTCCCATATCATGGGCACGAATGCGGTCGGCGCCATGATCGCCGCCGGCCCGGATGGGTTCATGAAAACGCATTATCGGACATTTAATATCAAAAGCCAGGAGCTAACGCCGGGCGACGATTATGGGATGATGCGCGAAGTCCTGCGGCGGCGCTTCACGCGGCTCATGAAGGAAGATTTTTCTGAAACGCCCGGATCCAGCGCGGGGACGGACGAGGAGACGGGTTTTCCCGGCAGGCCGGATCTCATTCTCATCGACGGGGGCAAGGGACAGTTTGATGCAGCCCGTTCAGTCCTGGCTGAGCTTGGCGTCACCGGAGTCGCGATCGCCGCCATTGCCAAAGGCCCTGACCGCAACGCCGGACGCGAGAGTTTTTTTGTCGAAGGCAAGGAGCCGTTCAAGCTGTCTCCGCGCGATCCGGCGCTCTATTTCGTGCAGCGCTTGCGGGACGAGGCGCATCGCTTCGCAATCGGAAGCCACCGGGCACGCCGCAAAAGGGAGTTCACCAAAAGTCCCCTCGATGAAATCCCCGGCATCGGCCCGGCGCGCAAGCGCGCCCTGCTCCATGCTTTCGGCACGGCCAAGGCGATTTCCCGTGCGGCTTTGTCGGATTTCGAGAAAGTTCCGGGTATAAATGCAGCAACCGCCCGGCTGGTCTATGATTTTTTTCACGAACGTGGCAGATAATGCAACTCTTGTGCGTCCTGGGCGCGGCCAGTATGAGAGTTAAAATGCCTTCTTGAGTTTTGATGCAGCTTCCGAGAGATGATTCCCGGGTCATGGCGATCACAACACTGACGAGAAGACCAGGCATTGCCTGGAGCGTGCCGAACCTCCTGACCTACGGGCGGGTGGCGGCGGTGCCTGTCGTGGCCGGCTGCCTGTTCTGGTCCGAAATTGGCTGGATGCGCTGGCTGGCGCTCAGCATTTTTATTGCCGCCGGGGTTACGGATTTTCTCGACGGCTATCTGGCGCGTGCCTGGGAGCAGCAATCGCGGATCGGCCAGATGCTTGATCCCATCGCGGACAAGCTGCTCGTCTCCGCCGTTCTGATGATGCTAGCCGCCGACCATACAATCGCCAGCTACTCCCTGTCTGCCGCGCTCATCATCCTCTGCAGAGAAATCCTTGTCTCGGGAATGCGCGAATTCCTGGCCGAGCTTAAGGTTTCCATCCCCGTGAGCAAGGTCGCCAAATGGAAGACCACGCTCCAGCTCGTCGCCCTTGGCTTTCTTATCGCCGGCCCTTCTGGCGATGCGATCGTCACGGGGGTGACGGCAACCGGATTGCTCCTTTTGTGGATTTCCGCCCTTCTTACGCTCTATACCGGCTGGGATTATTTCAGGGCAGGCTTGAAGGAGCTTGTTGCGGAGTAGCTGCTTCGGGTTTGAAGCGCTGCTGCTCGAAAGTGGAGAAAATGAGAGCACTATATTTCGCCTGGGTGCGCGAGCGCATCGGCAAGGCCGAGGAAGAGATCTCACCGCCCGAAGACATCAAGACCGTCGGCGAGCTCATGGGATGGCTCAGCAGCAAGGGCGAGAACTACGCCGCTGCCTTCGCCAATACCAAAACGATGCGTGCCGCTCTCGACCGCACCCATGTCAGGCATGACGCTCTGATCGGCGCCGCGCGGGAGGTCGCCTTTTTCCCGCCCATGACCGGAGGCTGAAACGTCTAACCAAGAGACGGAACCCGTGAGCACCCGGATTGTCGTGCGCGTCCAGAAAGAAGTCTTCGATGCGGCGGCGGAAGCCGCCACTCTCACGCATGGGCGCAGTGACTTTGGCGCGCTTGTCACTTTCACCGGTCTTTGCCGCGATGAAGGGGGCGCGCTCGCGGCGCTCGAAATCGAGCATTATCCTGGCATGGCGGAAGAAGAGATCAAGCGCGCCGCGCTCAAGGCAGCCTCCCGCTGGCCGCTCGAAGGCATCATCGCCATCCACCGTCATGGTTTGATCCGGCCTGGCGAGCCAATCGTCCTTGTGGTGACCGCGAGCGCCCACCGCGGCGAGGCCTTTGAAGCAGCGTCCTTTCTCATGGATTATCTAAAAACCCAGGCGCCCTTCTGGAAGAAGCAGCATCTGAGCACGGGCGGCACCGGCGATTGGGTGGAGGCAAAAGCAGAAGATGACGCCGCCGCGCGAAGGTGGCTGGGGTGAGAGTTTTCTCTTGAGTCATTGTGAATTTCAGCTTGCCGGCTGAGGATCGCCACCGTTTGCTGTGCTGGAACCTGAACGCCATTTTGTGCCCATGAGATTGAGGCGCTGCAGAGGCCTACGACGAGAGCCAACACAACAGAGGCAGGACGTTGGCTCATTCTTTTACCCTCTGTGCAAGCTCTGCCAGCGTTACGAACTCAATTCCAAAATCCGTACTGAGCCACTGGCGATTATCGCGGTCGAGCACAGAACGACCCGCGCCATTCTTTCGAAAATCCTCACTACAAAAGAGCTTCAAGCCGAAGCCATAGTGCGCAGCGACGCTATCGCCGTCTGCCCATTCACGAATTGCCTCGGCTACCTTTTTTCTCTCTGGCTTGTCCTTCGCACGACCAAGGCCTTGCAGGAATAACTCCGGACTCTCAACACGGTCGCGCTGGCTAAACTGCAATCCAAGCTCGACAGCAATGGCCTGACCAACGCCGCGTCTCGCGATTTCAGTTGTCAGCTCGTTTACCTTGTCCATGCAACGGATGAGTTCAAGTATTCCCCCATCCGGCTCGTAAAGCTCGCAATCTTTGTCCTTCAGATGATATCCGCCGATACGGGCGGCCGTCCGTAAGGGCCGCATACCCAGCTCAAGTGCGACTCGGACCCTGGCGTAGGACCGTGGGTCGAGGGGATTTCGGGCATGCCGGACGGCCAACCGTGAGAGTGATGTTGTTCTTGCCGGTCGATGAGGCATCGGAGACCATCCGAGTCCTCCCAAGAACGTCAGCGCGATCGACGTTCTTGATTCCCTCCAACGTGATAACGGTCTCGCTAAAAAAGCCGCGAATGCGCCCAACCCGCATAGCAGCCGCGACAATGGCTCCGCTTTCGCCGGTGCCGCGTTGCGCGGTTTCGGGGGCAACCACCGAGGCCAGCGTGTTGGTGTCGAACGTCACTGTCAAAGGAGTTGAATCGCAGGGTCGATGCATCGGGGATGTCCCGCTTGATGTTGAAAATTCGGGAGCGAGCGCCGCCGTGGACAATCTACGCAGCCTTCGCGGTTTGAGCAAGATTCTCGTTCGATGAAGCGGCCTTGGTCTTGCGAGCGGCGAGCGCTGCTTGCAAGACTGGTAGCTGTTTATAGGCTTTGAGCCGCCGCAAAATCATCAAGACTCGCGGCAGTTTTCCAAACGATGAAGCGGCCCTAAAACTCCTTTACCTAGCTATCAAAAATGCTGGCCTGCGTTGGCGCCGAGGGGT
>Ga0209062_1006142_pt1 | contig 11134 bp, 10 predicted proteins | sample Coa_R2_2_FD_187158 | JGI IMG/M metagenome (GOLD analysis project Ga0209062, IMG submission 187158) | Surface soil microbial communities from Centralia Pennsylvania, which are recovering from an underground coalmine fire - Coalmine... | ecosystem: Environmental > Terrestrial > Soil > Unclassified...
CACCGAATTCCTCAAGGCGATGCGGAGCGATGCCGGCGCCATCGGCGCGGACCTGCTGCCCGATGCCGCTGCGGCGAACCGCGCGGTGTTCTACGACCGGAGCGGCGCGCCGCGCACCGTGAGCGAGATCTACCAGGGCTTCGCCGACAAGTTCACGAAGGCCGCCCACGCGCTCGAGGCGGCGGCTCTCGCCGCGGATTCCGGCGCGCCAGGCCCAGGGGGCACCTCGGCATCCGGCTCTTCCGGCACGGCGCAACTCACGCGCGGCGGGAGCCTCGCGAGCCTGCTCGGGCGGATCGGCACGATCGGCGCCATCGCGAGCCAGCCCATGCAGCCGATCCTCGACGCGCTCGCCGCCTCGGCGCTCCGGCTGATCGGGCACCGCTCCGCCACGCCCGCGACGACCGCGACCGCCGCCGCGGCGCCGCCCCACCCCCGCGAGACCCGCCAGATCTGATCCCCCGCGGTTGACCGCCTGCGTCCGCGCACCCTATTGTCCGCGCCGTCTCGAGGCCGTCGGTCCCTGCCCGCACGACCCCGTGAGCCCGTAGCTCAGGCGGTAGAGCAACTGACTTTTAATCAGTAGGTCCGGGGTTCGAGTCCCCGCGGGCTCACCAAAATCCTAATATAAACAGCCCATTACTGAATAGCGATATCAGCGACCTTCGTATTGACCCGCCGCGTACGCACTATGTCCGCAGCGAGGTGTTCTGCCCGGAATGCCCGGTTTCGGGGACCACGGCCGGATATCTTGCACGCGATCACGCTGACGCGCATCGTACCCGGCCGTCGGAATGTTGCCGGAGACTTTCCTCGAAAAGATGCACATCGCGCGTGAAACACTGGACGACGTGCTCCTGGCACTCTACCCAGCGCTCCTCGCGAGCACCAATCTCGTCTCGACTACGCGCGGCGAGACCAGGGAGCTCGTCGGGGTCCTGCTGGAGATTAAGCACCCGCGGGCGCGTTTGAGCAGAACGGAGACCCGAGGGAAGCCCTTCAGCTGCCTCGGCGAACTCCTGTGGTACCTCTCGAAGGACAACCGTCTCGACTTCATCAAGTATTATCTCCGCCGATACGCGGAGGACAGCGAGGATGGCGTAAGGGTACATGGCGGCTACGGTCCGCGGCTTTTCGCGCAGCGCGGGCACAACCAGATACGCAACATTATTGAGCTGCTGCATTCCAAGCCCGATACAAGGCGGGCGGTCGTTCAGATGTTCAACGCCGAGGATCTGGCTGCTCCGCATATTGAGATCCCCTGCACGACCACTCTGCAGTTTCTCGTAAGAGATGGCCGGCTGCACATGCTCACCACGATCCGGTCCAACGACGCGTATATGGGTCTCCCGCATGACGTCTTCTGCTTCACGATGTTGCAGGAGATCATCGCTCGATCACTCGGTCGCGAGGTCGGCATCTACAAGCACTTCGCCGGCAGCATGCACCTGTATGAATCCAACGCCGACAGCGTGCGCGACTACATAGGTGAGGCCGTGCAGGCCAGGATCGAGATGCCGCCGATGCCGCAGGAGGACCCGTGGCCGTCAATCGAGAAATTGCTTGAGGCGGAGAGGCAGATCAGAAGCGGCGGGGAAATCGACGCGGCGACCTGCGGAGTTGCGCCGTATTGGGCAGACCTCATCAGGCTTCTCCAGATTTTCGCTGCGCGGGATGACAGCACTCGCATCGATGCCCTGAAGTCCGCCATGAGTTTCAAGCGTTACGGTTCCTACATTGCCGCCCGACGGAACATGCAACGGCAGGCCACGTGATGGCAGTAGCAGCGCCGCCCGCAGCCGGCGCCCACCGAAAATGGCCCAAGCGTCGCCCGAAGGTGGAGCAGCTCATGCGCCTGCTCAGAACATTTTCGGAGACGCGGCGCCCACTGCCCGGCATCGCCTCGGAGGAGGCGCGCGAAGCACTAGCAATGCAGATGGTGGCCAGCCTCCGTCGGCTCGACTACACAAATCTGGTCCGTGCTCGGCACATTGATCCACGCCGAGCCGATCCGAGCAGTCCGCTCTTTGACCCCGAACGAGCGGCAATGATTCACGCCGAAGCGAACAGGAAGGACGAGGCCGCATGGCTTGTATTCTTGGCCACTCACTTCGGTAGGCACCTCGTGCATGGCTGGCGTCGAGTGAGGGACGTGTATTCGGGGTTGGGTGCTGGGGTCTGGACCTGGGACCGGGTCAGTCAAGACCCGGTCGCGTTCCGGTCCTGGCTGCGGGCCAATAGGCACCGGATCGGCGGCGCCTTCGGTAATCACCGAAAGTACGAGAGCCTAGATGCCGATTCGCCGAGTGGTACCGGAGCCGTGGTGCAGAGCTACGTCGATTGGATCGGACCGACACGCTCGCATGACACACGCTTCGCAGAACTCGTGAGGGCCGGCGGAAATGACCCGCACACCATATTCGATCAGTTCTATCGCAGCATGAAGGTGGCGCGGTTCGGGCGCCTCGGAAAATTCGACTTCCTGGCGCTGTTGGGTCGACTGGATATTGCGCCAATAACTCCCGGTTCCGCTTACCTATCGGGCGCGACCGGCCCGCTCGGTGGCGCGCGCCTCCTCTTCGGGGGTGACGCTTCGGCAGCATTGAGCTCGGAGACGTTGGACGCTTGGTTGCTCGAACTGGACGAGGACCTTCAGGTTGGAATGCAGGTGATGGAAGACTCGATCTGCAATTGGCAGAAGAGCCCGACGAAGTTCGTGCACTTCCGAGGCTAGGCGAAGGCGGCAGAGATCTCTTCCGGCTTATATCTGCGCTTCAGAGAATTGAGTTTTCCGTGCCCGATTATGCCGAGGTGCTGCAGTTGTCCGACGACGATGCCGCGGGAGACTCCGATGGACACTGCGAATCTCACGACGTTTTCTGTTCTCGGCGACAGTGCAGCCAGCTCATCGCGTCGATCGAGAGGGATTAGGACGCCGGCGGCGAACTCGTTGGCCTGCCTCTCTCTGTCGCTCTCAAGGACGGCTTCGCCATCCACGAACGTCGATGCTCTGTGCAATATCAGGTGTCCGATCTCGTGAAAAAAAGTGAACCAGAAGTGATCGTCCGACAAGTAGCGGAAGCTGACGATGACCATCGCTTTGTCGGGAGAGATGAACCGCATAGCACCGCTTGCTCGACAGCCAGGCGGAGCGGGCACGAAGACCAGAGCGACACCCGCGGCAGCGCAGATACTCCGCAGACGAGGAACGAAATAATCTGGCCTCTTGCTCTTCGCGAGACTTCTTAGTTCGGGGAGTCGGCTGCGCAGTGCCTCACGGTCCCACGGTGCGCACGGCACCAAGCTCGCCTCAATCTCCCCCCGCCGAAGCCACGCCGAGAGCGGCCCCACCTTGGACTCAAATGTGCGCGAGGTTCTGAAGGCGGTCTGCGTTAGGAGATCGGCGTAACGCTTTTCCCAAGCCTCCGGACTGTTGACGCCAAAGTACGCGAGGTAAGACCTAACAGCGTCTGCGCGGCGAGTAGCGGCGACCCACCCCTGGGAAGCCATCTCGCTTCTTGGAAATCGCTCCAACCACGCCGCGCCCCGGTCCTTCGGTACAGATTCTGCTACGCGAGCAAGCGCCTTCTGATACGTGGACTGCCGGCGCTGCCAAAAGCCCGGAGTCACGCCGACCGCTCGCGCGAGCTTGGCTGCCAACTGATCATCCACATCAAGCGTGCCGGCTAGAAGGCTCTTGACCGCGGCGCGGCTGCAGCCGATCTCGCTAGCGAGAGAGGTGAGCGATAGTCCACGCCGGACCATGAGCGCATGAAGCGTATCGCCGGGTTTGGAGAACCAATCCGGCTGGAACTGCGTCTCGCTCACGGGTCCGACTCGATAGCCACGACTCGTATTTTACTAACTTTTGCCCAGTCCGTCGCGCCCTCTGAAGTGAGAGGTGTTTTTACATGGCCCGCTTGGAACACCAATTGATATCCTGAATTCAACCGCAGCGACTTTTCATGTGCCGTGCGCTCGAGGAGCTGGTCGGAAAAAATCGCAGCGAGCTCGGCGACAGTTTCCACGGCATCTATATCCGCGAGACGGGCCTCGAGCTCGAGCGCGGCCGAATCACCGATGGCCGCGACGGCCGCGTCGTGCTTCTCGCAAACGTCTCGCACATCAGTGGTGGAAAACGCAAGTTCCACGGGAGAGCCCCGCCTGTTTCCGGCGATACCCGAAGCCCAAGCGCGTGCGGGTACCGCGATTTGGATTCAGGCGGCTGACTTCTTGCGCCCCAGACGACCGAGCCGCTGCGCAATCAGACTTTCTTCGGCGAGGAGGCCCATAAGCGAGATCGTAAGCGCTTCGTCGGAGCGGTACGTCCGATCTAGCTCCTCCTCTGCGACGAGACGCGCGAGCTTTTGCGAATGCGCGATCTTGCAGACAGCGACCTCGCCATAGGTCTGCCTGACAATCTGCTCGACCTCTTCCGCATAGACCTCCGGATACTGGCTCTGGTGATACTTGATGGCCTCAAGAAGCATCGGCGCGTCGTGGTTCATCAAGACCGTCGGACCATCGGGATCGGCTGGCACCCACGAGGCTAGGTGCCATGCGGTCTCGAACTCTTCCTTGCCGACGTACCTGAATTTGGGAACGTCGACTGCGACTTGTCGCTCGACAGCTTGACCGGTCCCTCCGACGGTCGCACGAAGCCGAATCATTTGTACCCGGCGCGCGCGCTTCCGTTTCCGTCTCCGTACGCCGGGACTGTCGCCCTCGATGACCTGTGTCACCTGCGCAGTCTCGTTCGTCAGCGTTGCATCAGACGCTTCGCCGTTGTCGCGCTTGGCGTCCTTCTGAACCAGTTGGGTGGTGATCCAACGGCTGCCAAACTTGTCCTGAAGGCGCTTGCGATATTCCTGATCCTCGAGGCTCTCCGACCCACCGCCTCTCGCTTTACGGATCGCCTCACGGATCTCATCAGGCATTTTCTCGGAGAATTCGTAACCCCAATCCGCGAGCGGAATCGCGACACCCTTCTCGCCGTTTCCGGTGAAGATCAGACGATTGCGGCTCTGGTCCGGGTGGATGCCCCACATTCCAACCTGGGGATCGAAGAGATGAGGTTCGAGAATGATGAACAGGTTCTGCTGAACCTTGGCGTCAGCGATCCCGAACCAGCGGAAATGCGCCTTGTGGTTGGTGAGCTCAAAGAGCTCTTCCTTGTACTTTACGGCGATATATCCCGGCTTCTTGGCGTAGGAATGGATGTTGGGTCGTTCGCCCTCCCACAGGTACCAATGAGCACTCACCCTGGTCTCATCGAGCCGCACGACCGAGTGCGCTGATAGCTTGCCGTCTTTGCCCGTGACGTCAGCCAGATAGTATCTGGCTCCCATGATGCGCCGGTTGTTGGGGCGGCGGGCGTCATCGCGATCGGCGGGGCCGGATGGCCATGATGTCTTTCGCTCGCTGCGCAGTTCGACTACGACGACCTCGGCTTGGGTCAGGTCCCAGAAGCGGCTGTTGAGGTACACCGAAAGGCCCTTGATGTCCTTCTCGCCTGCCCTCGGATTACCAAGGACAGTGTCGGGTGCCTCCTCGCTGCCCAGAAGCACGATGGTCGTGCCGCTCGTGCGGGCCCATTCCGGCGCGACGCAGCTCCAGTTGATCCCATCGCCCCAGTCCACGTCGGCGGGATTGATGGCGTAGCTCGTACCCTTCTCGCTTTGGAACTCCACGAGCTCGTATTCCGCGCTGTCCGGGTCCAGCTCGATCTGAATCATCGATGCGCGGCCGTCCTTGTACGAGATGACGACCACACCCTCTGGATTCCAAGGTAGGGACGCGACCTTCGCGCCGACGCCGAAATTGTCGTGAACGCCTCCGATGCGCTTCGCGCCCTCTCCCAAGGTGGAAAAGAACTTCAAGAGCTCATCCCGCGTCATGCCGCAGCCGTTATCGGAGATGGTGCGGCGATAAACGCCCTCCTTCTCCACGGCCTGCCACTCAAGGCCGAACTCGACCTTGGACGCCCCGGCTTCAAGGGAATTTCTCAAAAATTCGCGAGCCCACTGGTAATTCCCGCATGCCTCAAACATGCGGTTGACGAAATGGGACGCGCCGACGATGTCGAGCTTCTTCATTGCTTTCTCCAAGCTCTAGTAAAACTAGGGTTCGGGTTCCGCCTCCGCCGATTTCGACATGGGAATCATGGCGACAACGGCATCGGAGGAACTGCAGTTTGTTTAGCGATAACGCCGAGCCGCGTCAATGTGAGGCGGTGGCTCAGTTTGAGGGATTAGGTGGGATGCCAGTCGAAGCGGCGCCTAGCGGGAGCCTTGTTGCTCAGTCAAGCGCGCGTTAGACCTTTTTGCGACTGATTGGCATTGCGCATACTCGGTTGCTCGCGGCCAGGTACGGTTAGTGTTCCCTGGCATGTCCGCTTGCTGGACATCCCACGTTAGAAGTGGGGTTGCTAAATCGACGCATCAAGTCGCCCGCTATGTAATTCCCGCTCGTCCACAACCCGCACCACATCATCCATCGTCCAAGGGCCGCTCGGTCACCCGCACAGCCATGGCTGGCGTCATTCATAGGGCGATGCATTCACTTTCATCCAGCCCTGCCCGATGACCGGCTCCGCGTCTCCTTGGCCAACCTCGACCGTCCCTTCTGTGCCCACCATCACCAGGCGTCCGCTCAGCGTAAAAACGTGCGAAGGCACCGGGTCCGGAGCCCGGAGGATCACGGTGAGCTTCGGCTCCTTCGGCTCGCTCTGCTTCCACTTTTCCCGCATAGGGACAAACTGCGATTACCGTTTGAGTGACACAAGAACTGCCAAAGAGATCGCGCGCGACGCGGTGAAGCGCGCCAAGGCGGTGGCGCTCGCCGCGCGCAGGCGGAGATATGCGAGTCGTGCGCGCCCATTGGGACGCGGACGCCAAGGTGTTCAGTGCCACGAGCGACGATTTCCCCGGCCTCGTGACAGAGGCCGCAACATCGAACGAGATCATCGACATGGTGCTCGACGCCGCCGCGCTCCTGCTCGCCGACGTGAAGCGCGAGTATCGCCCCGACAAACCCCGCATTCTCATCGAAAGCGAGAGGCGAGGGCCAGTGTCTTCAGCCTGCTTCCTCCAAGGGGCAATCTGCACTCTTGTGTAGAGCCCGACTGATCCAGAGGACTCTACTCCGACGCTGTTTGATGTCTATTTTGACGTCTCGGCCGCCGCCTCGTTCAATCGTAGCTCGGCGGGATGCGCCATTTGCGGCCGTAGAGAAAATCGAAACTCTCCGGAAGAAAGGGAACAAGACCCGCGCCGTGATAGTTGGTGAACTCGCCGAAAACGATCCGGCCGTCGAGGTTGTACATGTCGACCCGGAGAAAATCCAAGCCCTCGCCCAGCTTCTCCGCCAGCGAGAACATCGTGTCGAGATTGCGCGGGAACCGCGGAGGCGTCGGCGAGTTGGGGAACCGCCGCGTCCTGAACGGGATGAGATTGAGGTTCCGGTCGTAGTTGTTTCTGGCACCTCGGCCGAACTTGTCGATGGTCACCTCCAAGAACTCGACGCGCCCGTCGAACGTAAAGAATTTCCAGTCCGTTGCCATGCGCCCGGTGCCGTCGGTCAACAGCTCCTCGCTGAAGATCGCGGGCTCGATATCGCGATAGGCCCACTCCCGGAGGATGTCGTAGTAATTCATGCGGAGCCACCTCTCGAAGCGAGGCACGACCGCGTCGGCATTGACGACCGCTTTGTCGAGCACGGCAACGTTCATTCCGCACCCGTGATTCGCCTTGATGACGAAGCGCCGGGGCAGCGCCTCCCAGGCAATCTCGCCGGGCGATCGGCAGATCTGATAGACGGCCGGCAAATAGTCGGAACCGGCCCGCTCGGCGACGTAGTCGCGCGCCCGCAGCTTGTCGGTGAGCCGCGTCAGCACCGGCCGCCGGTCATGGACCATCTTGTAGATGACCTTCTCGTTGAACGTGAGCGGGTTCTCGAGATCGGGAGGCCGGCCGTGCACCCTCTCGAAATTCCGCACAATGATGGACAAGTCGTCGTCAGGCTGTTGCATGGCGCCTCGGTTTGAGGACAACGCCCCGCAGGTGCAGCGCGTTCGCACGTCGCGATTGGGCATGCAGGACCTGCTCGCAGAGGCGCCGAGCCACGTCCAAACGGCCTGCGGCACGGTCTTGCTCAGCCAGACGCAGACCCTGCCTGATCGGCATGTGATCGGTTGTGCCGCCTGCCGTGAATTCCCGCCTCCACCGTACCATCGAGGAGAGCGCGGCATAAAGAGACCTTCGCGCCTCCCGGTCCCCTGCCCTGTAGGCCGCGGGCTTACGAGCGCAGCGGGGCGGCGGGCGGCTTCCCGTCCGTGGTGGCGATCCAGATGCCCGCGAACACCGCGACCAGGCCCATGACGAGGTTCAGCGTGATCGGCTCCGCGACGAGCTGCCGCGCCAGCAGTGCCGCGGCGATGGGATTGACCGTCATGGTGTTGGCGACCCGGGTCGGCGTCGCGCGTTGGAGCGCCAGCACCCATAGAATGAAGGCGAGCGCACCGCCGCCGACGCCGAGATAAAGTCCGGCGATCCATTGCGGCGCGCCGAAGCTCGAGAGCGTCTGGAGCCGGCCCGTCACCGCGCCCGTAGCGGCCAGGGCGGCGGCGCCCGCGCCCATGCCGACGGCGAGGAAGCCCAGCGCGCTCGACCGCTGCATGAACGGCCGCGACCATACGTTGTAGAAGGCCATGCAGAGCACGGCGCCGATCATGATGGCCTCGCCGCGCCAAGCCCCGGCGGGCGCCGCCGAGAGGCCCGATGCGAGCGCGGCCAGCACGCCCAGCACCGCGATCGAGACGCCGGCCGCCTTGCGCAGCGTCAATCTCTCGATGCCGAGCAGCGCCGCCACCACCATGGTCTGGAGCGGCAGCGTCGAGAGCGCGAGGCTCGCGCGCGCCGCGGTCGTATAGGAGACCGCGAGATTGTAGAGCACGAAGAACAGGCCGAAGAAGCAGGACCCCAGGCCCGCGACGCCGAGCCAATCCCCGCGCCGCGGCCACTTCGCGCGGAGCAGCAGCGCCGCCGGCAAGACGACCGCGACGCCGAAGCCCCAGCGCAGCGTCGCCAGCGTGATCGGGTCGGCGTTCCCGACCAGGTAGCGCGTCACCGCCGCCGCCGTGCCGCCCAGCGCGCTCGACGCGATCGCCAGCAGCACGCCCCAGGCCTCGCTCATGCCGCCTCCTGTTTCGCCCGGTCGGACTGTGCCATGCTGCCGCCCGGCGACATACGAGCAACTACCTCCGAGGTAATAAGCCATGAGCGCCGAGCTTGCCTTCGCATCGAAGCTTCGGTGGTGGCGACAACACCGCGGATGCTCGCAGCTCGACCTCGCCGGCCGCGCGGAGATCTCGCAGCGGCACCTGAGCTTCCTCGAGCTCGGCCGCGCGTCGCCGAGCCGCGAGATGGTGCTCCGCCTGGCGGCGGCGCTCGACCTGCCGTTCCGGGAGCAGAACGCGCTGCTGGTCGGCGCGGGCTTTGCGCCCGTGTGGCGCGAGACCGAGCTCGGCGCGCCGGAGCTCTCGCAGATCAGCAGCGCCCTCGATTTCATGCTGGCGCAGCAGGAGCCGTTTCCGGCGGTCGCCGTCGATCGCCGCTGGACGCTGCTGCGCGGCAACGCGGGCGCCAGCCGCCTGGTGGAATTCCTGGTCGGCCCCGTGGCGCCGGGCGCCGCCGTCAATCTCGCCGATGCCCTGGTGGCGCCCGACGTGCTGCGGCCCTATCTCGCCAACTGGTCCGAGGTCGTGCGCTACTTCATTCGGAGCGTCGAGGCGGACGCGGCGGCGGACGGGACCGCCGCGACCGCCGCCCTGCTCGACCGGCTGATGGGCTACGACGGCGTGCGCTCGGCGTTGCGGGAGCCTGCCTCCGGCGACCCCTCGGGAGGTCCGGTGCTTCCCATGCACTTCCGGAAGGGCGACGTCTCGCTGCGGCTCTTCACCACCATCGCGACGCTGGGGACGCCGCGGGACATCACCTTGCAGGAGCTGCGCGTCGAAAGCTTCTTCCCGATGGACGCGGCGACGGAGCGCGTGCTGCGCGCCTGGGCGCCCGAAGCCGGGCAGCGCGGGCTCAGGGCACCGGCTTGAATACCAAAATGGCGGCGGCCGCGGTCTCCGTTGCGGGCGCCGCCGCATAGAGGCGGTCGCGCTCGGCAACGTAGAGACCGGTCCTGGCGCCGGGCGCGCTCGCGATCCGGCCGATCAGGCGATAATCCGATCCATCCTGCTGGAGCACGTCGACGACGCCCTCGCCGCAGGTCACGTAGATCCGGCGGCGCTTGGCGTCGACGAAGACGTCGTCGGGATCCCGGCACACGTCGGCGGCGCCGACGATCGACCCGCCGTCCGCATCGAAGACGACCAGCCACGGCGGACGGCGGTAGACGACGAGAACCCGGTTCCCCGCCTCATCGAACGCCATCGGGAAATTTGCACTCAGCCCAGGCGCCCGCCAGGACGCAGCGATCTTGCCGCTTGCCCGGTCGATCACTCCGACCTCGTCGAGGTCCGGCAGGTTCACGAATATTCGCCGCCTCTTGGTGTCCAGCTGAAATCCCTCGGGATGGACCGGCAAGCCAATCCCGGGCATCGAGCGTTCCCGCTTTGCCTGCGCCGTCGTGCCGGGCTTGCTGCGGCTCGGGAACCCGCCGCCCGTCCTGCTCTGCGATTGGCCGGCGGCGCCGCCTCTCTGTGCCGCGACCTCGTTGAGCACGGCCAGACCGCCCGCGCCGTAGCCCACCACGACCTCGCTCGTGGCGGGATCGACGCGGATGCGGTCGGCGTCGTCGCCCAGGTTCGTGCGGGCGGCCTCGGTAAAGTCTCCAGCCTTGAACCGGCGCACGGTGCCGTCGCCTGCGCTGGCGACATAGATGACGTCGGTGGCGGCGAGATAGGCCACGCCCTGCGGCGTGTTGAGCCCGGCGATCCGGTGCACGAGCGTGCCCTGATCGAGATCGATGATCGCGACGCTGTTGTTGCCGAGCTCGGCCGCGATCAGCCGCCCGCGCTTGCTCTCGTAGACCAGCCGGTCGATCCGGCCGGAGATTTGCCCGAGCGGAATCTTCGCCTCGAGTGCCAGGGGCTCCGCTGCCCTGGCCCCCGGGCAGAGCGCCGTGA
>Ga0209062_1006144_pt1 | contig 11130 bp, 7 predicted proteins | sample Coa_R2_2_FD_187158 | JGI IMG/M metagenome (GOLD analysis project Ga0209062, IMG submission 187158) | Surface soil microbial communities from Centralia Pennsylvania, which are recovering from an underground coalmine fire - Coalmine... | ecosystem: Environmental > Terrestrial > Soil > Unclassified ...
CATAGATTCATCTACGGTAGTTTGTCCATTGACTACCTCACCATCAACGGGGATTTTATCTCCAGGCAGAACCTGTAACCATTCGCCTACACGAACCTGCTCAGCGGGAATTTCTATAACTTGTGAGTCAACAAGAGGCGTAGAAAGTTGCTCCCCTGTTGCACTCGCTTCGTTGAGGACAATCAATCGTGCTACTTGTGGTTGAAGAGCAAGCAATTGCTTAAATGCTTTTGTTGCTCGATTTCTAGCTTGTTGTTCTAATGTCCTCCCCAACAGAATGAAGCCCAACATCATCACGGGCTCATCGAAAAAGCACTCCCAACCTAGTTGAGGAAACAGCAGGGCCACTAAACTGGCAGTGTAGGCTGTAAGCGTTCCCAATCCAACTAAAGTATTCATATTAGGTGAATTGTTCCATGCACTGCGCCAGCCATCCACTAAGATCGGACGACCTGGGATCAATAGCGCCACAGTTGCCAATCCAAAGTGAAACCAAATGTTCTGCAAAGCTTGCAATGCTGGGTTGCCAATACTAGCAAAATGACCAATTCCCGACAATAGCAGTAGCATCGCGGCAACTACCAATTGCCTTTGTGCAGATTGCATGTCTCGACGCTGTTTTTCTGCAGGATCTTGTATTGTTTGTGTTTTGTCTAAGCTTTTTAGGGCAGATTTCCTCGGTTGAGTTGGGAATCCAGCTATTGTCAATTTTTCTGCTAAAGTATCTGGATCTACTGTACCAACTTCCGATTCTATGACTGCTACTTCTGTCGCCAAATTAACACAAACGTTCTTCACCCCTGAATGTTGAGTGAGGTTTCGTTCTACAGCCTTCACACAGCCAGCACACTTCATACCCCCCACATCCAAGATGATTTTCTCTGTGAGCGGTGGTGGGTCTTGTTCTGTAATAAGGTTATTTTTTGGGACAATTTGCATGGAGAATAGTTGAATTTGCTACGAAACGGCAACGCCTTGATCAAACGTCTCTAATCTGAGGTTAGGCGAAATCCGCAACTCTGACAGCAAAAAATATTAACTTTTCTCTAATTATCCAGTTCGGCAGAGTCTCCATGACGACTCCAATGTAAATAAGTTATATAAATTGCCACCACCAGTTGTATTGGTATGAGGGCAACCTCACTTTTCAAAAACTCGTTCACTTCCAAGTGAGATATACCGCTAAAATATCCGCAACCAAGCAAGGTTAGGATGACAAATCTTAGAGTTCTATGTTTAAGGGTTAGCATATTCTTGCTAATAAAATGTTTCTCGGATAACAACAATGTTGTTTAGGATATGCAATATTATTTCGTTGGGATAGTCACTATCAAAGGAGATTCAGGCTAGCTATTGAACACACTCTTCGCAAAGCTCTCATACACCTGCTAATGCATTGCGTTCACTATGTCGTAGATGCCTAAGTGACGACGAGGAAGTCTCTGACTATCTTGATGCTGTCAAGGGGTAAAATATCTAGAACCAGCCTTGTTTATTGGCAAAGTAGGTATCAACAAATTCGTTGTGGGATTTGTTCAAGTAGATCATTCCTTCAATTAAACCCACAAGCTGCATAATTAGCAGTGTAAAGCCATAGGTGAAATAACCACCGACTAAAGAAATGATCAGCATAATTAATCCTTCTGCTGGATATCCAAGAACAAATTTATGAATGCCCAAACTCCCAAAAATGATGCCACAGTACCCAGCAAGAAGTTGTTTAGTAGCGTGGCTAGGGTTAAGATTTGCCATAAGATGAGAACTCCTTTATCTAAGAATGTATAAAATCAAACTTTGTGCTTTTATAAACAATCATAAATTGACTATCAGTGCTTCTGTTTCAGTAGAAGCACTGAGAAAAGCAGCAAAAAATAGCGCTCTATTTCTCTATTAGGACGCTAGAATCATAGAAGTATGTCATTCCCTAGATATCGGGTAATATAATGCTTCTCATTGACTCTATTTATATTTGAGAATAGACGAGTGACCCATATGACTTTCAAGAGCCAATGGGTATATTTGTGAATAGCTTCCGCTGCACTCACAAGGTGGATACTGACTCAGATGCTGGTTTAGGATAGCCTACACAAGCAACCATGAAGACAGCGAACACAGAATGTGCCACAAAGATAAGGGCGGAATGAAAACAATTAATATGCGCTAATAAGTAGAATCAGTCAAAATAGACTAATCTGCTGCTATTTAGTTAACATAATGGCTTGAGTAATTATGTACTCATAATATCATTTGTCTTCAACCTAGCATTGATTGACAAATAATACCAGTGCTGGTATGTAAATTTTTGTAAAAGTAGAATGCATTCAAGATTCTAATTGTTTCTACAAAAACAATAGGTATTTATTATTACATGAATGCACGTAGAATTAATTGCCACTTCCCAAAATAAACAGGCTGAGTAGGGTGCCACTGTTCCAAAGGCTGTGGAGAAGCATGGGAGCGAGGAGATTACGCGATCGCGTATAAACAACACCTAAAACGATCCCCAAAGCAGTCAATGGGAAAATTTCCGACAAGCTAAGGTGAGCAACAGCAAACAATAAACTACTTACTAGAATTGCGCCCCACACAGATAAGTAACGAGTTAGAGAAGGCAACAGAAAGCCACGAAACAAAAACTCTTCGAATAATGGGGCAGCGATCGCCGCCGTAAAGTAAAAGATTCCCAGCGCCACAAAATCTTGTGCTTCTAGTGCCAGTTGCAAAAGAGGATTACTTCCACCCTGTCCCTGCCAGAGTTGTTGATTAATCAATGAGATGACAACTACGATAGGCAATGCCACACAATATCCACCCAGACCCCATAAAAACCAACGATCTCTTACTCTGAAGCGAAACCAGTTTTCTGGTAGTGGAAAAAAGCTTTTGATAGATAAAAACAGCACCAATATTGCACCAGTTGCTACTAGCAAGTAACTCACCAGAACAGTAAATGCTTGCATTCTCACACTACCAGATGGACGCGAGATGGAAAGAAGAGGCAACAATAGGGGTACTAAGATTTGCCCCACAAAGAAAAAGCCCACAACAAAGACTTGTAAAATTGTTTCACCATCCCAAGGTGTTAACCACTTTACATCACTATTTTGAGCCAAAATAGCTGCTTTTCCCTTAACTAAGCGCTGACCCACTAAAAACAGCAGCAATCCTACACCAGCAAAAGTCCCCATAACAGGAACGACACCAATAAAGGCTAATTTCACAACAGCCCCCTGTGCAACATTTTGTTGCTCTGTTTTTAGGGTTGTAAGTGCTTCTTGGCGTTGCTGAAGTTGATAGAGCTGACTTAGAGCAGTAAAGCGAAACCAGCCTTCTAAGTTATCTTGAATTAACTGCTCAGCATCAGGCAAAAGACGGGGGGGAACACTCCACAGACCTGTTAATACATCACTTAACTTGACGTATTGAGGATTTACTTCGGAGTTTGCCTGCAATTTGCTCCACGTTTGTTTTGCTGCATCTGTTTGTCCTTGCCTCGCTTGTAAGATTCCCAAGTCTAAATCTAACTGAGCAGTAAATTTCTGCAGTTGGTCTACTGACTGCTGCAGCTGTTGCTTTTGTCCTAGACGAGAGGTATTAGTAACAGGAGAAGTTTCTGGTTTGGGTTTAGGAGCAGTTATCACTGCAGAGCGCAGTTTTGCTAATTGTTTGTTAGCTTTCTCCAAGTTAGCTTGAGCCGATGTACGAGATTGCTGATACTGCTCAGTAGCATTTTCAAGAGGTTTATCGCCCAGTATAGCTTCACGCAATGCTTGGAAATTTTCATCCTTATTCTCTGGCGGCTCCCAAGAAGCAGCTTCCAGCACAATATTTGTTTGGTAAAGTTCCAAGCGACCTTGAAACTGCGGTTCTTGCCAACTGCCTAATAAAGCCAATCCGGAAACAGTGATCGCAACCAGCGTCAGCACAATCAAAACCAACCGCTTGAGTGACATCTATACCTTACTTTCCTTTTTTTACCAGTTTAGAGCGTTATAGCACCTTTGCCCTCTGGGAATTATCTCAAGAAACCGTTAGCAACGGGCGAATTTCCAAAGAAAGGCTATAGATAATTTACCTAGAGGAGCAGGGGAGGACATGGGGGACATGGGGGATAAGGGGGACAAGGGGGACAAGGGGGACATGGAGGATAAGGGGGACAAGGAGGACATGTGAAGGGGGATAGAGGGAAATACTATGCCCTACACCCTACACCCTACACCCTATGCCCTTATTCCTAACTCTCTGCGCTCACCCCAATTTATCAAAGACCTTAAACATAGGCAGATACATGGCCATTAAAATTGTGCCAACCATCCCGCCTAAAACCACAATCATCATTGGTTCTAAAACGCTGGTGAGTGCTTTTACTGTCTGTTCAACTTCATCTTCATAGAAATCGGCAACTTTCATCAACATTCCATCTAGTTCACCAGTTTCTTCACCGATACTAATCATTTGAATGGCCATAGGAGGGAAAACACTTTCTTTTTGTAGAGCAATGCTAATCATCCCTCCTTGTTGAATTTCTGTACGTGCTGCATCTATGGCGTTAGCAACAACCTGATTTCCAGAAGTGTCTCGTACAATTTCTAAACATGTGAGGATTGGTACACCAGAACGAGTCAAAGCGCCAAAGGTGCGGCTAAAACGGGCAACTGATGATTTTTGAATCAAGTCCCCAAACAGTGGCATTTTTAAAGAAAGACGGTCGATAGTTTCACGGCCAACACGAGTTTTATAGTAACGTTGATAGGCAATTCTTCCTGCTATAAAAATAGCAATAACAACTCCAGCCCGCCAACTTCTCAAAATTTCGCTACACATCATGAGAAATTGGGTAAGTGGTGGCAATTCTGTACCCAACTCTTGGAAAATCTTCGCAAAAATTGGGATGAGAAAAACAGTCATCCCAATAAAAATAGCGGTTGCTAAAAAACCAACCACAAGGGGATAAGCCAGCGCTGATTTAATTTGGTTTTGTAATCGGGCAACATCCTCTAACAATTTTGCTAAGCGGTTGAGCACTTCATCGAGAACACCTCCAACCTCACCAGCTTGAACCATACTGACGTATAACCCATCAAAACAATCAGGATGCTTCCGCATAGCATCAGAGAGGTTGACCCCACTTTGAACATCAGCACTAATGTCTATTAATGCTTTTTTCAGTTTTGGGTTGGAACACTGCTCCGATAACACCCCTAAATTTCTGACGATCGCCACTCCTGCATTCACTAAAGCTGCAAATTGACGGGAAAATACAGCTTTATCTTTAACAGAAACCTTAACAAAGGAGTTTTGGATCTTTTTGATATCTAGACTGCCAAAGCCTTGATATTGTTTAAGATCCTGAACAACAAAACCTTTCTCTCTCAAAGATGTACGCGCTTGTGGCAAGGATTCTGCATCAATTTTTTCTTGTCTTGATCTTCCTTGTGAATCCCGAACACGGGCAATGTAGGTAGGCATAAGGGAGTGGGGAGTGGGGTGTAGGGTGTGGGGAGTGGGGAATAGAGAATAAAAATCATAATTCCTAACTCCTAACTCCTTACAGCGGTTTTAGCGTTAGCAACTGGTGGTGGGGGTACACTATTACCAATGAGACGCTGGACTTCATCTGGCTTGGAAGTTTTAGACATTGCTGCTTCAAAGGAAATGATTCCTGCTTTGTACAAATCTGCTAAAACCTTTTCGAGAGTTTGCATTCCCAATTTGCCGCCAGTCTGGATAGCTGAGTAAATTTGAGAAGTTTTACCTTCACGAATCAAGTTAGAAATGGCAGGAGTCACAATCATAATTTCTTGTGCCATGACTCGACCAAACTCTCCTGGTTTAGGATTTTTCTTAGGAACTAAAGTTTGACTGAATACTGCTACTAAAGAGTTAGACAACTGCACCCGCACTTGGGTTTGTTTTTCATGTGGAAAAACATCGATGATTCTGTCAACGGTCTGTGCGGCGGAACTGGTGTGCAAAGTGCCAAATACTAAGTGTCCTGTTTCAGCTGCAGAAATTGCCAAAGAAATTGTTTCCAAATCCCGCATTTCTCCTACTAGGATAATGTCTGGATCTTCCCGTAAAGCTGCTTTTAAAGCATTAGCAAAGCTCTTAGTATCTTCACCTAATTGGCGCTGATGAACTAAACTTTTGATGGATTCGTAAACAAATTCAATCGGATCTTCAACAGTTAAAATATGTTCTGCTTTAGTACGATTAATGAGGTCAATGATAGCTGCTAAAGTCGTTGTTTTTCCAGAACCTGTTGGACCTGTCACCAGAATCAATCCTCTGGGTTTGTTTGCCATTTCTCGCACGACATCTGGTAGACCTAATTTTTCAAAGTTAGGAATCTTAGAACTTAATGCTCGCAAGCAAGCGGCATAGGAACCACGATCTTTATAAACATTGACCCGAAAACGAGCCAATCCCTTGACACCGTATGAACAATCTAACTCCCAGTTCTGCTCTAAGGTTTTACGCTGGGAGTTGTTTAGCATACTAAAAATCAACCTCTGGCATTGATCTGCAGTTAATTCTTCCTCACCAATTGGGGTAAGTTTACCGCTGATACGAAAGTATGGAGGTAAGCCGGCAGATAAGTGCATATCTGAACCACCCATTTCAATCATTTTTTCCATGAGGTCTTCAATCATCATTTCCATATTTTTTCTTCGTCTTTCATAAGAGATGACTAATACGAATTCAAAATTCAAATTTGATAGGAAACGGCTGCCAATGACTAATCTTGAAATCTAGGTGTTGTGCAGTAGGGACAATCAAGCCATTCTGGTTTTAATAAGGCATGACAAGTCTCGCAAGTCAGGCTGCTTTTACGTTTGGCTTTTAACTCTGCTTCTAAACCTGTATCGGTAAAAGTCACCCGTTCTACTTCTTCTAGGGTGGTAGCACCTTGAAGTACCAAGTCTAGACTGTAAGCCAGTAAGGTTTTCATTCCCTCTTCTACGGCGACTTCCTTGATACGTTCTGTTGGTGCTTCTTCGGTAATCAAGGTTTGTAGGCGTTCGGTGATTCGCATGACTTCATACACACCACAGCGTCCCTTATAGCCAACACCATTACACTGGGAGCAAAGCTGGTTATTTGCTTTGGCTTGTTGAATTTCCTCTGGGGTGAGAGAGTTTGCTTTGTACAAGGTAAGGTCTACTTCTTGGACGGCTGACAGACCATAACGAGCTAACTCTGCTTGGGTGGGAGTGTAAGGAATGCGACAGGCGGAACAAACACGCCGAACCAAACGTTGTGCCAAAACACCAATGAGAGAACTAGAAATCATAAAGGACTCCACACCCATTTCTCCCAAACGGGCGATCGCGCCTGGGGCATCATTAGTGTGTAAGGTCGTTAAAACTAAGTGACCAGTCAATGCTGCCTCAATGGCTGTTTTTGCCGTTTCCTTGTCACGGGTTTCACCAACCAGAATCACATCTGGATCTTGCCGCAGGAAAGCCCGTAAAGCAGTAGCAAAATCCAGCCCTTTTTCCCGAATCACCTGTACTTGGGTAATCCCTGGTAGACTGTATTCAATTGGATCTTCTACAGTACTGATATTGATTCCTGGAGAGTTACGTTCTGCTAAAGCAGAATACAACGATGTTGTTTTACCAGAACCGGTTGGTCCAGTCACCAGAATTAGACCAAAGGGACGGGCAACCATATTTTGAACAATTTGCAAAGTCTCTGGATCGGTGATTAACTTATCCAGTCCCAGCTGTGTTGCGGAATTATCCAAAATCCGCAGTACTACCTTTTCTCCGTAGCGACTAGGCAAGGTATTGACACGGAAGTCAACTTTGCGTCCCTCGAATAACCTTCTGATACGTCCATCTTGGGGCAAACGCCGTTCAGCAATATCTAGGTTAGAGATGATTTTAAAGCGAGCTGTAACGGCAGGGATTATTTTCTTTGGCAAGGGGTCAAAAGCCTGACGCAATACCCCGTCTTTACGAAAGCGAATGCGTAAGTTTTCTTCTTGAGGTTCAATGTGAATATCAGAAACCTTTTCATGCAATGCTTTTGCGAGGATTCTATTAACCAGATTAATCACTGGTGCATCCTCAGCACCCTTCATTGCCGAACCTAAATCTGCCTCTGTATCTTCAGAGGAATCATCTACGTTGAGATTTAGACTTTCGAGGTTTTCTAAATCCTGATTAATGTCTGTGAATTTTTCTTGTTCTAAGTGTTTTTGTCGAATAGACAGATCATCCAAGTATTTATTTATGATCTGCTGGTAGTCCTCCTGAGTAATTACCATGCGCTGCAATGCCAAACCCTGGGGGCGCAAGATACGGTTTAGGTCATCGCAAGCTTCTAAATGATCTGGATCAACCATTGCCACCAAGACTGAAGGCGGATTTTGGTTTTCATTTTTTGCTACTGGGACTAGGCGATGACGACGACAGATATCTATTGGAATTAGAGTATCAACTAGTAGACCTACTGTTGTATTCCCAACCAGACTGACTTCTGGATCTATAGATTCAACACCGTAGAGTATTTTTAATTCAAATAGCTGCTGTTTTTTATACTGTCTCAGTAAATCAGGAGTGAGTTTTTGCCCAGAAACTGCTTCCAGCACTTCTGTCAGTGGTGTGCCAGATTTGCGACTTTCAATCAGCGCTTGCCTCATTTGTTCGCTGTTTACATAGCCAGACTGTACTAGCTTGTTACCAAAGGGCGAAAATTCCGTTCTTGTTGTGAGAGCCGTACTGCGCCTTTGTGATGACGAGTAAGTCATAGATGAACGATAAATAGCGGAAACCTCTAGTTAGAGTATTCCCATTCACTAAGACAGAATCACCATCTTGAACAATGAGAACCAAGCTTGCAGGAAGAATACAGAATACAGAACAGAGAACACGTTGAAAAATTTGTAGTCAACCTAGACAATGCCACGTATATTTCAAAAATCTGAATCCTGAGTCCTCTGATGCCTTGAGGGTAATGTAAAATTATGTTTACTTGAATTGGAGGAAATTTATTAAGTATATTTCAGCTATGTGATACATGTAATTCAAGAAAATTTGATAAAATAAACTAAGAGCATTGCTATCCAAGCTTGTTTCAATCTGTTGGGCAAATCCGCTCTTCGCAGTTACCCCACCCTACTCTACGGAAAGCCGCCCTAGAGGTAGATACGCTAATGCACCCGGCATTTGTCAAAATAGAGAGCGGTGCATTACTTCTAAAAAATGTCATCAGCCAAATATGCCTCAGTTGCGAGCCTTGAAAGGCAACAAACCGAGAAGTTACTAGGGCGGTGGCAGTAGAAGCCGCTTTTTGCTTCACATATTCAATGGTTCCAAGATGTGGCAAATAATAGGCGTATGAAGTATCTGGAAAGATCACACAATCATCAATGATGAACGAGAACCAACAAATTAACGATACAAGCAAAGCTACAGGTGAATCCACAGAGGTAAAGCAAGCAATGAAAAGCGACTCTTCAACCCAAATGAACTCTAACGAACTGCAGCCGGAGGTGGCAGAGCAAGTGGTAGATCAAGCAAACGTACCCGAAGAAACAACTACACCATCACAGGAAAATGGTGTAGGTACAACTGAAAAAACCACAGCTGACACTGCAGCTATAGCAGAATTGACTAAACAAATTGAGTCCCTCAAAGCACAGATAGAAGATCGCAACAGTCAATATATGCGAATTGCGGCAGATTTTGAAAATTATCGCAAACGCACTCAAAAAGAGAAAGAAGAATCAGATCAGCTGGTAAAGCGGAACACAATTATTGAATTACTACCAATAGTTGACAATTTTGAGCGGGCAAGAGCACAGATTAAACCCCAAACCGATGGGGAGATGGGTATACACAAAAGTTATCAAGGTGTTTATAAGCAGTTAGTAGATGGCCTAAAACGCTTAGGTGTATCCCCAATGCGACCAGAAGGTCAAGCTTTTGATCCCAATCTGCATGAAGCAGTAATGCGGGAACCTACGGATGAATATTCTGAAGGAACAGTGTTAGAAGAGTTAGTACGTGGATATTACCTGGGCGATCGCGTGCTGCGCCATGCCATGGTCAAGGTCGCTGCGGCAAAAGACGATACCCCTCCCTCAGAAGAAAATCAGTCGGGTTCAGCAAATAGTTGAAACGGTATCAACTGGTTGTCCAGCGTTATTAGTAGTTTAGTAGTGAGCCAGCGTGCCGAAAGGGGAGCCGAAGACAGTTGAAACTCACGCGGTTTCCCCGTAAGCATCTGGTGATTGCTGTGAAGTTGGTACGGGCAAACGGTCGTTTGTCCGTAAAGTGTTGAGTGAGCTATAAAAAACACCTCACACCTAACAACTAATAACTAAATAATCCGCGAAACATCACACCTAAAGTTTTCAGCCATGTTTGGCTGAAACTCCTAGGAAAAAGCAACCAGTAAAATGACTGTTATTTATGGGAAAAGTTATTGGCATCGACTTAGGTACCACCAATAGTTGCGTCGCGGTTCTAGAAGGTGGTAAACCAATTGTGATTGCTAGCTCAGAGGGTGGACGAACCACTCCGAGTATTGTGGGATTTGGCAAAAGTGGTGATCGCTTAGTAGGACAGTTGGCAAAGCGTCAATCTGTAACAAATGCGGAGAATACAATATACAGTATCAAGCGATTCATCGGTCGTCGCTGGGACCACACCGTAACAGAACGTGCTCGTGTACCATATAACTGTGTTAAAGGCCGAGACGATACTGTTGATGTCCAAATTCGCGGACGTAATTACACACCACAAGAAATCTCCGCCATGATCCTGCAAAAACTCAAACGGGACGCGGAAAATTTTTTAGGTGAATCGATTCAAAAAGCAGTCATTACAGTACCCGCTTATTTTACAGATGCTCAAAGACAAGCAACTAGAGATGCAGGTATTATTGCTGGGCTAGAAGTGTTACGAATCGTCAATGAACCAACTGCTGCAGCTTTAGCTTTTGGATTGGATAAACAAGACCAGGAGCAGTTGATTTTAGTCTTTGATTTAGGTGGTGGTACCTTTGATGTCTCCATCCTACAACTTGGGGATGGAGTGTTTGAAGTTAAGGCAACTGCTGGTAACAACCAATTAGGTGGAGATGACTTTGATCACTGTATTGTCCGGTGGATGATAG
>Ga0209062_1006147_pt1 | contig 11123 bp, 10 predicted proteins | sample Coa_R2_2_FD_187158 | JGI IMG/M metagenome (GOLD analysis project Ga0209062, IMG submission 187158) | Surface soil microbial communities from Centralia Pennsylvania, which are recovering from an underground coalmine fire - Coalmine... | ecosystem: Environmental > Terrestrial > Soil > Unclassified...
GACTTGCCGCAGCCGCTCGGTCCCAGCAGGATGATGAACTCGCCGTCCTCGATCTCCAGGCTGACGTCGTTGACGGCCACGACCTTGCCGAAGCGTTTGGTCAGATGCTTGAGCGTCACGCCGGCCATTGCTTTCCCTCCCGGCATGCGTGACTTGCCCTGTAGCTATCCGGCCGCGGTGGTAAATCGCACACTCTGTGTTTCCTCCCTAACCCTTCACGCCGCCGGCGGTCAGGCCGCGCACGATATACCGCTGCATGCTCAGGGCGATCACCACCGGCAGGATGTTGGCGACCACGCCACCCGACATCTGCAGCCCGAAGTCGATGGTATGGCGGCTGGTGAACTCGGACAGCGCCACCGGCAGCGTCTTGGCGGCATAGTTGTTGGTGAAGATAAGCGCGAAGAAGAACTCGTCCCAGGCGTTGAGGAAGGTGAAGATGGCGGTGGCCGCGAAGCCCGGGGCCGAGAGCGGTAGCACTACGCGCAGGAAGGCGCCGAAGCGCGAGCAGCCGTCCACGCGCGCGGCGTTCTCCAGCGAGCGCGGGATGCTCTCGAAGTAGCCGCGCATGATCCACAGCGTGAAGGGCAGCGCGAAGCTGGTGTAGGCGAAGATGAGGATCCACCAGGTGTTCAGCAGATGGACCGCGCTGCCCATGCGGTACATGGGGATGATCACCGTCACCGATGGCAGGAATTGGATGGCCAGCAGGAAGAGCAGCAGCGCGTTCTTGCCGCCGAAGCGCAGGCGGGCGAAGGCGTAGCCGCCGATGGAGCCGATGAGCAGCGAGATCAGCGTGGTGACGGCGCAGACGCCCAGGGAGTTGATGATGGCATGGCGAAAGTTGTCGGCGCCGATGCCGTCGTTGGCCGAGGCGAACAGCCGGTAGTAGTTGTTTATGGTGAACTGCGGCGGCAGGGCAAAAGGGTCCGAGAGCAACTGCGACTTGGGCACGAACGAGGCGTAGACCATCCAGACAAACGGCGCCAGGCTGAAGACTGTGAAAAAGGCCACGCCCAGCGGGAAGAGGATGCGGCGCAACAGGCCGTGGCGATGACCGCTCATGCCGCTGACTCCGAGCGCAGGATAATCAGGTAGACGATGATGATGAGGACCATGGCGATAGTAGTCAAATAGGCCACGGCCGAGGCGTAGCCGATGTGGAAGTCGATGAAGGCCTGGGCGTAGATGTAGTAGCTGAGCACGTTGGTGGCGTCGGCCGGCCCGCCGCCGGTCAGCACGTAGATGATGTCGAAGACGCGGAAGGCGCCCAGCGTGCGCAGCACCAGAGCGATCAGGATGGCCGGGCGCAGCATGGGCAGCGTCACGCGCCAGAAGCGCTGAATCGTTCCCGCGCCATCGACTTCGGCCGCTTTGTAGATGTTGGTGGGGAAGGTTTGCAGCGAGGCCAGCAGGATGATGATCATGAACGGCACCGTCTTCCAGACGTCGGCGGCGATGACCCAGCCCATGGCGCCCACGGGAGTGCCCAGCCAGTTTTGGAAGTTGCTGATCAGGCCCCAGCGCTGCAGGATCACGTTCAGCACGCCGTAGGTGGGGTCGAGGATGTAGCTCCAGACCAGGCCGTTGCTGATGGTCAGCATGGCATACGGCACGATCATCACCGAGCGGAAGAAGGTACGCCCGCGAAACTCCTCGTTGAGCAGCAGGGCAAAGGCCAGGCCGATGATCAACTCCGCCGGCACCGAGATCACGGTGAAGATCACCGTGCGCACGGTGGTGTTCCAGACGTCGGTGCTGAAGGCCGGGTCGGTGAAGATCAGCGCATAGTTGTGCAGCCAGACCCAGGTGGGGTTGGGCGAGACACCCAGGTTCAGCCGGTTGAAGCTCAGCCACAGCGAGTACAGCAGCGGCCAGATGAAGACCAGGCCGACGATCACCAGCGTCGGCGCGATGAACAGATAGGCCAGGTTGGCCTCTCGCATCTCGCGGGCGCTGGGATTCCACAACCGGCGCTGTGCGGTGACGGGAGTCGTTGCTGTTGCCACGTTTGTTTATTTCAATCCGCACCCGGCCATCGCGCCGGGTGCGACCCATTGTGAGCTGCCATGTACCAGCATAGACGAGCGAGGAAACGCCCGTCCGGGCGCTTCCTCGCGGTCCGCCACCTACGGATTGTTGCCGCCTCCGCTCGCGGCCTGCATCTCCTGCGCGGCGGTATCCATGGCCTTCTGTGGCGACTCCTGGCCCAGGAAGGCCTTGTGCAATTGCACCTGCAATTTCTGCGAGGCATCGACGTAGCCGTTGAAGTTGGGCCGGGCCTGCGCGTAGTCGAACTGCTTGCCGTAGATGGCGAAGCTATCCTGGCCGTCCGATTTCTTGACGAAGGCGGCAAGCTGCTTGTCGCTGTACATCGAGCTGTAGATCGGGAACTGGTCGAAGAGCAGCATGCCCTGCTTCTGCACGTCCTTCATGATCCACCAGTTCAGGAAGGCCTTGGCCTGGGACTGGTTCGCGGAGGTCTTCATGATGGCCCAGCCCTCCGGGCCGAGACAACTGCCGCTGAGGCGGTTCTTCGACCCCGGGATGAGCGACATGCGGAAGTGGCCGAGCACGCTCTTGGTGGTCTGCGACGGATCAAGCGATGCGGCCAGTTGGCCTTCCCAGTTGGTGTTCATGGCCACCTTGCCGCTCAGTGCGTCGTTCTGCACGTCGGTCTCGGTGTGCGTGAGGGAGCCGGGCGTGACGTAACCCTTGTCGAGCATCATCTTCATCATGGCCACGGCCTGCACGCCAGCGCCCTTGTTGAATACCGGCGTCACATTGTCCTCGGCGAAGAAGCGGCCGCCCAGTGAGTCGATCATCTGCACGTAATCGCAGGTCAGGCTCTCGGCCTGCTTCCACGACCACGACATGGGATACTGGATGCCCAACTTGCCTTTGTTCTTCTTCAGGATCTCGCAGTACTGGATCAGCTCATCCAGCGTTTTGGGCGGCCGCGTCAGGCCGACCTTATCGAGCATGGCCTTGTTGTAGTAGAAGTGCTTGGAGGAGTTGTAGGCCGGAATGCCGTACATCTTGCCCTTGAAGCTGACCGAATAGAGCGCGGCCGGGGCAATCTGCTTCTTGATGCTGGCCGGCAGGAAGTCGGTTAGGTCGATGGTGAAGCCGGCGCCGCCGAAGGAACCCGTCCAGATCGTATCGATGGCCACCACGTCATCGCCGGCTGTGCCGGCCTGTCCCTGCGTAGTGATCTTCTGGTACTGATTGTTGTAGATCTGGTCGTCAAACTTGACCTTGATCCCGGTCTCCTTGGTGAAACCGGCGAAGTACTTCGTCCACTTGGTCACATTCGGTGAGTACTGGTTCATCACCGTGAGGGTGCCCGCAGCGGCCTGGCCGCGCGCGGCGGCCTCGACGTAGTGCGCCAGCTCGGGGCTGAGCCATAATCCCGCCACCGTGCCCCCGGCCAGCACCTTGCCGGTCATGCCCAGCAGCGTGCGGCGGTCGATTGGCCGGCCAAACAGGGTCAATTCGTCTTCGAACATCTGTCTTCCTCCCCGGCACCCTCTATTAACGTCCCTAATGACTCCGACAAAAGACGATACCGCGAACCTGCATTAGCGAGGGCGCCGACGTGTTGAGTGTAGCACACGTACGGTAACTGGGACGGCGGCGATTATTGGTGGTGCGGCAGCGAACTGCGTTCGGCCGCTGATGCGCGCTGGCGTCTCGGTACCCATATGGTACAATCCTGTCCAGGCACGCGCCGGTCAGCTGCCCCGTCTCGGGCGCTGCCTGAAAAGGAGAGTCTCGTGCATCAGCCCTGGGAGGTGCGGCGCGCTCTGTTGCGTCCGGTGCTGTTTGTGCTCCTCCTGGCCCTGCCCGCCGTGTCGCTGACCGCCGCGCCGATCCCGCCGCGCCTCCAGGCCGGTGCCGCCCACCCGCACCCGAGACCGGCGCAGACCCTACGGCGGCCTTCCCCCGGTTACCGCCAGCGACCTACGTCGCACGCCGGGCGGACGCCCGCACCGATGCCGACGCCCACTCCGGTGCAGGCTCCTCCGTCATCTACCCCTACCCCACGACCGCGCCCAACGCGCTCGAGCGCACGGCTCACCGACGCGCACGTGGAGAGCGCCAGGGGGCAGTGGGAAGCTCTACCACTGGCACACGTCGCGTCCGCTGCGCACGGCTATCGCTCTCAGCCTGCTCCATCCGGCCACGTAGCGCCCACGAGCGGCAGCCGCCCTCGCCCGCGCCGAGTCCTGCCGCGCGGCGCCATGCCCCTTGTCGCCACGTTTGTCCCGGCCGCTCCCGCCAGCCCCTATGCTCCCGCGGCCCCGCCCGTGCTGGCCCGGGCAGCCTTCCTGTACGACGTGACGGATAGGCGCGTGCTCTATGCCTATAACGCCACCGCCCAATTGCCCATGGCCAGCACCACCAAGATCATGACCGCCTGGCTGGCCCTGCGCCACGGCCATCTCGACGACTGGGTGACCGTCAGCGAGGCGGCGGCCACCATCGGCGAAAGCTCCATGTACCTCCAGCAGGGAGAACGTCTGCGCCTGCGCGACCTGCTGTACGGGCTGCTGCTCCCGTCCGGCAACGATGCCGCCATCGCCATCGCCGAGCACGTCGGCGGGTCGCAGCAGCATTTCGTGGCCATGATGAACCGGGAAGCGCGACGCCTGGGCATGGTCGATACGCATTTCGTCAATCCACACGGACTCGACGCCCCCGGGCATGGCGCATCGGCGCGGGATCTCGCCGTGCTGGCGCAGGCCGCGATGAGCTCGCCCATTTTCCGCCAGATCGTGATCACCACCTACTACACGGTCCCGGCCACGGCGCACAATCACGAGCATGACATGGTGAATATTAACCAGCCGCTGTGGTGGTACCCGGGGATCATCGGCGTGAAGCCCGGCACGACCGGCGCCGCCGGCCGCTGCGCCGTGGAATGGGCCGTGCGCGGCAAGCGCACCCTGCTGCTGGTGCTGCTGGGCGACGTCAACCTGGTCACCGACGTGCGCGACCTGCTGAACTGGGGCTTCGCCGACTTCAGCCACTGGTACAGCCCAGCGCTGGTCGCCCAGGTCTTCGCGCCGGAGTATTTCGGCTGGGACAGCCCGGTGGACTGGGTGGCCACGCCCGGCCACGGCCGCTATTACGTGCGCACCGGCCACACGGTACGGGCGCCCATGCTGAACGCCTATCGCCTGGAGGGCGATATCAACCGCTTCGGCCCGCCCACCAGCGAGGAATTCAGGCAGGGCGACCTCTGGGCGCAGCGCTTTGCCGGCGGCTGGCTCTTCTACAACCCGCGCACACATAAAGTCGCGACACATGCCGCGGAGGTACAATAGAGACACCATGCGCCTGAGCGACGTCTTATCCGGCTACGCCTTCCCCCCCAGTTCCGTCACCCTCGATGCCGCGTCCGTGCGGGCCTACCTGGCGGCGACCGAGGACGATAATGCGCTGTATTGGCGTGATGAGGCTGCGCCGCCGGTCTCGGCGCGCCCAGGGACCTCAACAAGGGCCCTGTACCGGCGCGACGGCGCACCGTACCTGGTGCCGCCGCTCGGCGCCGCGGCGCTGGCCTTGCACGATCTGGTCGAGTTGGTCACGCGGCAGCCCGGGTCCCTGCACACGGGCCAGGAGCTGACCTTCCACCGTCCCATCAGGGTGGGAGAGCGCCTGACCACGCAGGCCCAGGTGGCGGCCAGCTCCAAGCGGCGTGGCTTCACCGCCCTGGTGGTGGAGATCTCGGTGCTCGACGCGGCCGGCGAAGCGGCCCTCTCCGGGCGCATGACCCTCATGGTGGCCGAGACGGACCAGCAGCAGAATCCGCCGCCTGCCAGCCGGCCCGACGAACAGGGGGAGACGGCTATCACCCCGGTGGAATACCCTACCATCGCCGGTGAGGCGCTGGCCACCGGCTACGACCTGGGCACGCTCGCGCGCACGGTGACGCAGGAGCGCATCGACCGCTATGCCCTGGCCAGCGGCGACTTCAACCCCATTCACGTCGACCGGGCTTTCGCCGCGGCCACGCCCTTCGGCGGCACCGTGGCACACGGCATGCTCTTGCTTGCCTACATGTCGTGCCTGCCGGCGCGCCGCTTCGGCGTAGCCTGGCTGGCGGGCGGGTCGCTCAAAGCAAAGTTGCGTAACCCGGCCCCGGCGGGGATTGAGGTGGTCGTACGCGGGCAGATCGAACGCCTGGAAGAAACTATCGATGGTGTACAATACGCCGTATGCGCGCTGCGTCTGGAGAACGGGGATGGCGAGGCGCTGATCACGGGAGAGGCGCGGGTGCCCGTTAGGCGTTAGGCGATGGGCGCTAGCCTGGATTATTCATGGGCGTCTGATAGGGCGGGACGACCCTGCCTGGCGGCGGCCCGCGGGCCGCCGCCGCCGGCATCCCTGCCGGCAAGGATGCCGGCGGTCCCAGGAACGGTGCCCCGCGGTCCTCGTGAATAATGCAGGCTATGGCACCGCTACGCCATGCCGCCGAGCGAGGCTACACTACCGCCACCTTGCAGGCTTCGGAGCAGGGGCAGAACAGGTATGCCCGTATAGGCTTTCATAGCTGCTGTGCCTTCCAGACCTATCAGTAATTATGTCGCGCTCCTGGCGATCGTTCGACAATCTCCCTCAGCCGGGCGAAATCCTCGGTCTGCCGGTCTACGGTACGGTGCAACTGAGCGCGCGGTCCGGGGTGGTAGAGCGGGACCAGTAGGCGCCCATACCAGGGTAAGGCCGTGGCCACGTCGCGCCGCAGCTCGGCCTCGTGTGGCGCGATCAGGGCCAGCGCGGCCAGCGCCGTGCGCCCAAGGGCGGCGACCACCGGCGGATCGAGGATCTCCAGCAGATCGCGCAGATGCGCCGAGCAAGAGCGGATCTCCGTCCTCGTTGGTGTATCGTTGCGCCCGCGCCCGTCACGCGGGTTGCACAGGACGGCGTTGCTCACGAACACCTCGTCGCGGCTCCAGCCGATGCTCTGGAGCAGGCGCGTAAAGTTGCGACCGCTCTGATCGCTGGTGAGGGGCACGCCTGTCCTGTCGCCGCCGAGCCGTCCGGGCGCCTCGGCCACGAAGAGCACCCTGGCCTGCAACGGCCCGCTGGCGTGGCCCAGGACGCGGCGCCGTCCCTCCATGCGCGGGCAGAGCCGGCAGGCCTGCGCCCGCGCAACCAGTGCGTCGAAAGCAGCCCTATTCTGCACCCGCCACTACCTGGGGAAGTACCGTCCGGTAGACATCCAGGTCGCGATCATAGAAGAGCACGAACAGCACTCGCTCCAACTTGTGCTCTTCTTCCCGCAGAAAGGTTAGAGTCGTCTCGATCGCGACGCGGGCGGCCTGGTCGAGAGGATAGCCGTAGGCGCCGGTGCTGATGGCCGGGAAGGCGATGGAGCGCACCGCATTAGCCGCGGCACAGCGCAAGGAGTTGCGGTAGGCGGAGGCCAGAAGCTCTGCCTCGCGGTTCTGCCCGCCGTTCCAGACCGGGCCGACGGTGTGGATGACGTAGCGGGCGGGCAGATTGCCGGCCGTGGTGACTACCGCCTGGCCCGTCTTGCAGCCGCCGATACGCCGGCACTCCTCCAGGATGGCCGGTCCGCCTTTGCGGTGGATGGCGCCATCCACGCCGCCCCCGCCGAGCAGGCTGGTATTGGCGGCGTTGACGATGGCGTCGACGGCAACCGCCGTGATATCGCCGCGCAGCAACTCGATGGTGGTAGAGCCCACCTGTGCCGAATCAGCATCAATCATAGGGGCATCATACCACCGTTCACCGGGATGCGGTCGATCTGACTAGGCCAGACGCACGCGGGGATCGACCAGCACGCGCAGCACGTCCGCCAGGATGTTGAGTAGGGCGATACACAGGGCGGTGAACAGGACGGTGCCGATGACCAGCGGCACATCCAGCGCCTGCAAGGCCTGGTAGGCCATCAGGCCGATACCCGGCCACGAAAAAACCGCCTCCACCACCACGATGCCGCCGAACAACTGCCCCAGGTCCATCGCCGCGATGGTGAGCACGGGGATGATGGCATTGGGCAGGGCATGCCGGATCACCACCAGGCGCTGGGCCAGGCCCTTGCTGCGGGCGGTGCGCACGTAGTCCTGGTGCAGCGTGCCGACCAGGCTGGCTTTGAGGATGCGCGCGTACCAGAAGCCGCCCGGCACGCCCTGGGTTGCCGCCGGCAGGATGAGGTAGACGATCCATGGGTCGCCGTAGCCGCCGAGCGGCAGCCACGACAGCTTGTAGCCGATGAAATACAGCAGCATGATGCCGACCCAGAAGCCCGGCAGCGAGACGCCCATGGCCGCGAAGCCGGCCACGGCCCGGTCGATCAGGCTGTCCGGGTACAGCGATGAGACGATGCCGAAGATGAACATCACCACCATTTCGGTGATGATCACCGCGACGGCCAGCGCCGCCGTCGCCGGAACGCGCTCCAGCAGGGCGTTCCAGACGGGTTCATCCAGGGTCGCCGATTGACCCAGGTCTCCGTGCAGCGTCTTGGCCAGGTAGTGGAAGAACTGGATGGGCTTGGGTTGATCCAGTCCCAGCGAGTGGCGCGTCTCGGCAATGACCTGCGCCGAGGCATGCGGGCCGGCGTAGAAGATCGCCACATCGCCGGGGATGAGCGAGACCAGGGTAAAGGTGATGATCGACACACCGAGAAGGACAAGCAGTACCCAACCCAGGCGCCGGACGAGATACGACAACATGATGAGAACCCCTCCTGCTCAGCGGGCCTCGACGGCCTTGGAGATTCCGTCTCCCACGATCGTGAAGGCCAGGACGACCACGGCCAGGGTCAGGCCGGGATAGAGCATCAAGGCCGCGTCTTCGCGATAGTAATCCTTCCCGGCGGCGATCATGGAGCCCCAACTGGCCGTCGGCTGCGGCACGCCCGCGTTCAGGAAGCTGAGCGTAGCTTCCAGCAGGATGCTGATGCCGACGCCGAGCGTCGAGTAGGCGATGGCCACCGGGACCAGGTGCGGGGCAATGTGTCGCCAGATGATGCGCCAGTCGCCGACGCCCACGGCGCGGGCCGCGGAGACAAACTCCCATTCTTTCAGCGTCAACACCATGCTGTAGACCACGCGGGCCATGTACATCCACTGCGTGGCCGCGATCACCACGATGGTCGTCAACACGCTGGGGGTGAAGATCGCCGCGGCGGCCAGGCCCAGCAGGACCACGGGGAAGGCCAGCATGATATCCACCAGTCGCGTGATGATGATCTCTAGCCAGCCACCGAAGTAGCCGGAGACGGCGCCAAGGGCCACGCCGACCGTGACGGTCAGCAAGGTGGCCAGCACGCCGACGGTCAGCGAGATGCGCGCGCCGAACAGCAGCCGGCTGAGCACGTCGCGCCCGGCCGTGTCCGTGCCCAGGGGGAAGAAGGGGGTGCTGCCGAGCGGATGCCCATCGTTGGTCAGACCCGAGTCGAACTGGAAGTTCGGATCGTGAGGTGCCAGCAGGGGGGCAAGAATGGCCGCTAGGACAAAGATCAGGATAATGACCAGGCAGGCCATGGCCACGCGTTGGCGGCGCAATCGCGCCCAGGTACTGCGACGTTTCGCGGCGACGGCCATCGCGCGCTCTTCGTCGTCGAGCGTACCGATGCCGGTGCCGGGTAGCACCGCCGGTACATCGCTGAGTTCACTGCGTTGCATGTGGGCTCAATCTCCGCGCTCTCTGGCTCGTAACGTTACCTTACCACAACACAAGCCCTTATCAGGCTGGCACCCTCCTTACGTCATCGCGACGCATAGCCCCTGCGCACGGCCGTCTGTACCGCCGGCCCTGCCACGTCGGTTGCAACCAGTGTACTTTGCCAAGCGGACATTGGGCAACCTATGAGGCCAGACTCGAACGGCTGCAATCACTCGGAGCGTCAATCCTCGAGGATGATGCGGCGATAGCCCTCCGCCGCCGCCAGTCCGGCCTCCTTGCCCTCGCGTTCCGCCCCCTCCCGCAGCCATGTCGCGCCGTCCCAGTTGTCGCCAAGCTGGCTCTTATGATGGGCGAGTGCCGCGATCTTGCGCTCAAGCGGCTGGCCCGAGATGTCGATCCAGGCGTTAGCGTGGGTGGTATAGAAGAGATACACGTACTTCACATGATGGGTCGACAACCCTTCGGCCAGCAGCTCCCTGAAGGCCCGCGGGTTGCGCGCGGCGGGATAGACGGCGTCCAGCGTGGCCATCCCCGCGGCGCGATGGTCGGGGTGATTGATGTAGCCGTCGAAGAGGTGCGCCGTGGGGTCGTGGGCGAAGACCGTCATGGGGCGATGCCGGCGGATCAAGCGGGTCAGGGTGCGGCGCAGGGCAAAGTTCGCTTCGAGACGCCCGTCTGGGAAGCGCAGGAACTCCACATCTTCGACGCCTAGCTCGCGCAGTGCCGCCCGTTGCTCGCTTTCGCGCACGTCCCGCAAGTGCTCGTCGGGCATGGCAGGGTCCTCGCCACCTTCGCTGCCATCGGTCACCACGACGACCACCACCTTACGCCCCTCGGCGGAGAGGCGGGCTATCGCGCCGCCGCAGCCGATGTCCGCGTCGTCGGGATGGGCCGCCACGACCATGACCGGCCCCTCCGGCAGTATGGTCGGCGAGGGGCCTTTGGCGCCTTCGCCGCCCACGTCGGGGGCCAGGGTATGCTCCGTTTGTTTGCTCTCCGGCTCTTCGTTCTCGGTCATCATCTGCTCCCAGTCTGGTGGCTTGGCACGCTCTGGAGGGCGCGTGCTCTTATGAGGCCCTACGACGTATCATAAGCCACGGGGGCTGTTGATCACGAGAGAGGAAATGATTGATGCGTCAATGTATCAAGAGCGGCACGGCTTCGGATCGTGGCGGCAATTGGGGGTGGGAGTGAGCTATCGCCTGCTGGCGCTCGATCTTGATGGTACGCTGCTGACGGATCAGAAACGCATCTCACCGCGCACGCGTTGGGCGCTCAATACTGCCGCGGCCGGCGGTTGTCTCATCGCGGTGGCGACGGGCCGCGGCTTCCGCGTGGCCCGCTACTATTGCGACGGCTTGGCCTTGAACGGCCCGCAGATCACCTACAACGGCGCGGTCATCTACGACCCGGTTCAGGACGCCGAGCTTGCCAGGTATCTCGTGCCCCGGGACGACGTG
>Ga0209062_1006150_pt1 | contig 11121 bp, 8 predicted proteins | sample Coa_R2_2_FD_187158 | JGI IMG/M metagenome (GOLD analysis project Ga0209062, IMG submission 187158) | Surface soil microbial communities from Centralia Pennsylvania, which are recovering from an underground coalmine fire - Coalmine... | ecosystem: Environmental > Terrestrial > Soil > Unclassified ...
TCGCTGTCGAGGCCGAGCTCGCTACAGAGGCCGGCGATGAGCTCCGGCGGCGACGTGTTCAGGTCGATCTTGCCACCCTCGTCCTCCACCCTCACCCGGATGCTGCCGCCGCCGAAGGAGAACACATGCGCGGTGCCATCGGCGCGCCATTGGTGGCGCGGATCGGTGGCAATCAGACCGGCGATCGCCATCGACACGCCGGCCTCGGCGAGCGCTCTTGCGCGCGCACCTTCGGCCAGATTGCGCGCGAGTCGAGTGTCGCTGCGCGTCGTTGCAGCAAAGCCGGCGGCCAGCACCGCGAGGATCGCGACGACCCAGACGACGAGCAGAAGCGCGAAGCCGTTCTCACGCGCTTCGCGGTTGCTCGCCCATATCATGCCCGATCAATGCACGCGATCGACGACGGGATCGATCGTGTGAAGGCGGTTGCGCAGCTCTTCCGTGACGCTGCGCACCTCGGCGGCATTGTGCAGGACCCGCGGTGACAGCAGCACCAGCAGCTCGGTTCGGCTCTTCTGATCCGTCTTGGTGCTGAAGAGGGAACCCAGCACCGGTATGTTGCCGAGGAGCGGAATGCCGCTGTTGCCCAGCGTCTTGCTGTCCTGGATGAGCCCGCCCAGCGCGATGGTTTCGCCATCGGCGACGCTTACCGTCGTCTCGACGCGGCGCTGACTGATGGTCGGAGCGCCATTCAAATTCGCATTGCCGGTGCCGGTGACGTTGCTGACCTCCTGCGAAATGTCGAGCGTGATGACGCCGTTGGAATTCACACGCGGCGAGACATGAAGAATGACGCCGGTGTTGAGATATTCGATGGTGTTCACGATCGGCGCATTGGCCGCCAGCGTGCTCACCGCCTGCGCCGTTGGCACCGGCACTTCGTCGCCGACCTGCAGCGAGGCTTCATGGTGATCGAGCACCAAAAGCTGCGGCGAGGAGACGACATTGACCGTCGTCAAGGCCGATAGGGCATTGAGCACGACATTGGCGCCGGTGGTCAGGAACTGATAGTTGAATCCCGGGAATATCTGGGCGGGCGTATTCGCGGGCGTGATCGGCGTTATGATCGTGTTGGTCCCCGCTGTCGTCGTCGTCGACGGCGAGGTGTTGATCAGATTGGCGGAGTGGCGGCTCCCTTGAAAGAACCATTGCAAGCCGTATTGCAGATCGTCGTTGAGCGTCACCTCCGCGATCGTCGCTTCGATCAGCACTTGCAGCGGCAGGACGTCGATGCGCTTCAGCGTATCCTCGATCATTCGGTAGTGCCGGGGCCGCGCGAAGATGACCAGCGTGTTGTTCTTCTCATCGGCGACGATACGCACCTGAGGCAGGTCGAAATCGTTGGGTCCATTGCTCTTGTCGGCATTGAAGGCGTCACCCAATGCGTTCGCCAGAGCGGGCGGCTGCGATGCGGCCGTTCCGCCGCGTGACGTGTCGCTCGACGATGTCGCGTTCGGAGCCGTGGCGGCGGGCATGGCGCCCAGCCCCCCTTGCCCGAGCGGCGCAGGCGTCAAGCCGGTGCCGGCGCCAAGCGGCGTGGGGGCGCCGCCGAGCGGCGACAGCCCTCCGCCCAGCGGGGACGCTCCGCCGAAAGGCTGCGACATCGTCGCCGAGCCCTGAGGCGGCCCCGCTTTGGTGAAGGGGGAGTCGCTGTTCGGCTGCGCATCAACGGTACGCACCTGGCCCGAGGTGAAGAGTTGTGACAGCACCTTGGCGAGATCGGCCGCACGGCTGTTCTGCACATGATATTGATAGAGGCGCGGCGTGTTCTCGTCGCTGCCGAGATCGAGCCGTTCGATCCAGCGCCGTGCCTGGTCGAGATAGCTGCGCTGCGGCGAGATCGCCAGGACCGCGTTCATGCGCTCGAGCGGCGCGAAGCGGAGCACGCCCGACAGCGGGACGCTGCCGCCCGGACCGAAAATGCTGTTGAGGTCGGCGACGACCGTGCGTGGCGATCCCGTCTGGAGCGGAAAGATGCCGAACGACATGCCGCGGAGATAATCGACGTCGAAGGTGCGAACGAGCTCGGTTGCGGTCGAGAGATCCTGTCCGGTGCCCGAGATGATGAGGAGATTGCGCGTGGGATCGACCTGAATGAGCGCGCCTTTCGGCAGCAAAGGCTCGATCGTCCGCTGCAACTCGGCGGCTGAGGCGAATTTCAATGGGAAGATCTGCACATTGTAGGTGGGGCTGCCAAAGCGCGTCGGTCCTTGGCCGAGCACCAGCGACGCGGCGCCGTTGCGCGCCGCCTCGTCGATCGGCACAACGCGATAAACGCCGCCGGATTCCACCAGCGCCAATCCGCTGCTGCGCAAGACCTCCTGAAGCGTCGGCAGGACCTGGTCACGCCGCAACGGCCGGCTGGTCTGGACGGTGACCGTCGCCTGCACCTTGGAATCGATGGAGTAGTTGAGGTGGAGCACATCGCCGAGAACCGAGCGCACGACCTCGCGCACATCCGCATCGACGAAATTGAGCGTAATGTCGCCAGGTTTTCCCGAAGCCTCGGCGGCGGCATCGGACGCTCCCTGATCGCTCAGCATGACGCCGGTTCCCGGCAGCAATGTCGGCGCGCTGGGCGGGCCGTTCAAAACCTCTCCCGTGGCGGCCTGGCTGGTCGTCTCGGAGGGGCGCGGCAAGGCGGTCTGGCCGGCGGGTTTGACCGGCGCACGGTCGAAATGCTGCGTGGGCCCGGCCGGCTGACAAGCGGCCACGAGCCACACCGCCGTCAACGCAACGCCGCGCAGGCCGAGGCGCGACGGTGGGCAAAGAGCAGGCGGAGAGCGGAAGGTAGGCGAGCCGGAAATCGGTTTCATGTCCGATGAGTTGCAAAATTCTCACGATTGCCCCGATCAGTCGATCGGCGCAGTTGACGGTAATGATGATCAGCTCTAGCCAGAGGGACAATGGCTTTTTTAGAATTATCTTCAGATTCAACATAAAAGCGTCTTCGAACGCGTGAACAGCCGTAATTTTATTGCTTGTTTGCGCGGATGGGGAAATGCGGCCTCCTTTGCACGGGCCGCTCAGTTTCCAGGAATGTCACCGGCCGGGAGTCCCGGCCGGCGCCATTTGCCTGCGTTGTCAAGGAGCGGAAGGCCGAACCACCATCTCAGCTCCGTCTCTTCATACGATGGTCATCGCCGTCGCGATCGCCGTCATCGTGGTGATTGTCCCGCGGGAAATTGAACATGTCGAAGAGATCGCCGATGGCCGGCATGTTACGGGGCACATAGGGATTCTCGTCGTCCATTTCCGGGTTCGGCAAATTGTCGCGGCTGCGATCGGTCAATGTCTCACGCAACAACCAGTTCCGCTCGATGAACTTCACGAAAGACGAATGCTCGGCATAGACATGACTGACATGACCGCCGGTCGAATAGGGCGAGACCGCGATCATCATGATGCGCGGCCCGGTGCCGAAAAAGTCCACCGGTTGGATGAAGCCGCTGTCGTAATAGCCGCCGCCCTCGTCGTCGGTGACGAAGATCGCGGTCTCTGACCATTGCTCCTTGTTGCCCTGGGCGAGTTCGATGATGTTCCTGACGAAAGCCTCGAAGAGATCCCATTTCGAACTCGCTGGGTGTCCATCGAGCGCCCCATCGGGCTTGACATAGGAAACGGCCGGCAGCGTGCCGTTTTTCAAATCGCTGAAGAGGTCGGTAACGTCCCTCATGTGATCTGCGACCATCGCCGGATAGCTCAGCTCGTACTCGAACGGGTTACAGATGTTGCAATAGGCCCCGACATTGTCGTTAGCCCGTCCCTTATCCGCGTTGAAGCCGCCGCCATAGTATTTCCACGAGATCTTATGCGCGGTCAGCACGTCGCCGATGCTGCGGATCTGCACGGGCGGGATGATATTGAGCGAGCCCGGGGGCGTGCCGGTGTTCGGCGAGCCGTCGGCATTGAAGAAGGGTAGAATGTTGCCGCTCTTGTCGCGCAGCGCCGACGATCCGTCCGGATTGAACGCGGGATCTATGTTGACGGCGGGATAGAAGTGATCCTCGTCGCATTTCGGGTCGAGTGCATAGGGCAGTTTGTCGAGATAGCTGAGGATCGCCTGGGCACCGGCTTGACCTTGCGGGTCGGAGCAGTTGAACCACTGTGCCCGCCGCGTGTAGGTGTTGAGCGTTCCTGGTTGGGGGTCTGGATTGTATATCCGATTTGGCGGCGGCTTCGCGGGGTTGCCATTGGCGTCGCTATAGAAGATCTGGTCGGCGAAGCCTAACGGAACGCTATCGGGCCCCGTGCCGCCCATCACCGGTTGATGATAATTGTCGCTGATCGTGTACCGGTCAGCGAGGAATTTGGTGAAAGGCGCGTCCCCTTCTTGCATATTGAAGAATGCCATGGTCTGGCCGGTGTCGTGAGGCGTCTGATTGGGTAACGTCGCGAAGGTCGTCGTCACTGCCGATTGCAGATCATGCAAGCAACCGGTCGGGTTCCTCCTGGACACATGCTCTCGGTCGATCGCGCAATCCACCTGCTGCCACATCTGGAAGAATTGGTGGATCGTGTCGGCCGTGTAGGCATCGTAAGGCATGGTCGGACCGGTCATCTGGAATGGTCCGGGCGGCAGATCCGTCACGTTGGCGATGCGGGTATCGGGACCGAACGTGGCAGTTAGGCCCGTACCCCCCGTGTTGAACAGGAATTGATCGTCTGGTGGTAGCCCGGGATCGCCACCAGCGGCGGCGATTTGGGCACCAAAGGGAGCAACGGGCGGGACGCCACCGATATCGGGCGGAGGCAAGGTCGCGTAGATGGATTTGTTCTTGCCGTCTGCGCTGATGAAGTATTTGCCGCCGTTTGGCACCGCGCTGATCTGGAACTGATGCCCCCTCGCGAAATTCGGCCCTGGCGTGCCGTCGGCGTTGACGATGCCTTCCGAGAGCAGATTTAGCACCTTCTCTCCTTTGGCCTTCGGCACGTAGGTCGCAAAGAGATGATCGAAGCTGCGATTCTCGCCGACGATGATGATGACGTGCTTGAGCGGGCTTGCCGTCTTGATCTTGTCGACGGTTTGATCCGGGTCGGCAGCACGGACCGACACCGGCCCCATCCCGAGCAACGCCGCCATCGAAACGACGAGCGTCGCGCGAAAGCGTTGCCGCTTTAAGGCAGCCAACATTCTCCCCTCCATGGTTGATAAGCAACGGAGAGACCCTACCGATAGGCAATGACTGCCGTTGGTCAGAATTATTATCGATATGTTACGGCTGCCGAATTTCGCACGTGTCTTCAGACCGCGCCGCCGCCTTGAAGCTCGACGTCGTCCACCGTTCCTCCCACCGCAGTCTGTTCTTCGGTGCCCATCGCTTTTTGCGCGTCCTGCGATCGCTGCGCGCTTGCCGCGGAACTAGCGGCAGCAAACAACGTTCAGCATCGGTGTCGGCCGTAATTTCCCTTGAGATCGTGATCTAAACCATGTCGAGCGAAAGCCTGCACGCGCCCCGCGACCGTCTGTCAAAAGAGACCTTCACACTCCATCACGCAATCGTGTCGCTCATGGAAGAGCTCGACGCCATCGACTGGTATCGACAGCGCGCCGACGACACCGAGGATGAGGCGCTGAAGGCGTTGCTCCTTCACAATATGCGCGAGGAGATGGAGCACGCCTCGATGCTGCTCGAATGGATCAGGCGCAACAACACCGACTTCGCGCGCTTTCTCAAGACTTACCTATTCACCGAAGCGCCCATTCTGCAGATCGAGGACGAGGCGACAGCCGAAGGTGCCGGCGTCGAGCGCGGCGAGCAATCAAAATCGGATAAGGAGCGCGGCTTCACCATCGGCTCGCTGCGGAGGGATTAGCCGATGGATTACCTCAATCGCGCTCATGCCCGCCTGCCCGACGCAATCTGGCGAGAGATCGACGAAGCCGCCGTCAAGGCCGCGCGAGATCGGCTGACCGGGAGGCGATTCCTGGAGCTCGAAGGACCGTTCGGCGTCGGCCTCACCTCGATCGAGGTCGGAAACGACGATTACTGCCGCCAGCCCTCGCCCGAGGAAGCCGGTGCGGTGATGGGGCGCGCGATTTCCGTGCCGATGATCCGGCGGAGCTTTCCGTTGAGCGTGCGCCGCATCGCTGCGCATCTGGAAAACGGCCAGCCGCTCGACCTGACCCCGGCCGAGGACGCCGCCGAGGCGGTCGCCGATCGCGAAGAGGAATTCATCTACCGCGGCCAGCCCGACCGACAGCTTGCGGGCCTGTTGACGCAGGATGGGCGGCTCCATGTCGAGGGAGGCGACTGGTCGGCCGTGGAGCGCGCGCTCGAAGACGTGCTCACCGCAGTCACCCGGCTCGACGATGCCGGGTATCGTGGGCCTTACGCCTTGGCCCTGGCGCCGGCGCTCTACAATGGACTGTTCCGTCTCTATCCCGGAACCGATGTGATGCAGCTCGAGCATCTGCGTCGGCTCTGCACACGCGGCATCTTCAAGGCGCCGATCGAGGGCGGCGCGCTCGTCGATCCCCGGCTCGGCGCTCTCGTGGTGGGGCAGGATCTGAGGGCGGGATATATCGGTCAGGATGGCGTGCATTATCAACTCTTCCTGAGCGAGAGCATCGTGCTTCGCATCGACGAGCCGTCGGCGATCTGCACGATCGCCGCACGCAATGCGGGCCGCGCATCGGCGGTCGAGGGAAAATCGGCTCGCTCCCGCTGACTGGCACCAATCCCGACGAGCGACGTTAGCTCCCCCGGTATAGAGCCCGGAGGAGGCGCCTCATGCTCCAAAGAGTGATGGCCGGCACCGTCGCAGCCATTGCCGCATTCATCGTGCCAATGCTGGCCCAGGCCCAAACCGCAGCCTCGCCTTATCCCGTCTACGACCCCAGCGCCAATTGGGGCCTCTCAAGCGCCGGCGTGCCGAGCGGCCCCTATATGAAGGCCGGCGGCGGGCATTCTTGGGGCGCCGGTTCGCGCTTCGATGATTCCTGGGTCTATGGCGCGGGGCTCGGCTATCGCTTCCTGCCATGGTTCCGCAGCGACGTGACATTCGACTATCGGCCGGATTTTCGCGACGCCGATACCGGCGGAGCGCGGTTCAAGAACTGGTCGGCAATGCTCAACGGCTATATCGACGTCAACATCCCCTTCATGCGACCGCTGATCCCCTATATCGGCGCCGGTGCCGGCATCGCACAGAACAAGGTGAACGGCACGGTCGTGACCGTCGGTGGCACCACCGTGGCAAGCGCGACCGGCAGCACGAAGAATCAATTCGCCTGGCAGGCGATGGCCGGTGCCTCCTACTATCTCACGCCGACGGTCGCGCTCGACGTTGCCTATCGCTACTTCCATGGCGGTTCGGCCGAGAACGGCACCGCCACCGGCTTCCCCACGCATCATGGCGATTTTGACGCCCATGAGATCGTTGCCGCGATCCGCTTTGGGTTCTGACGTCACTCTCCAAGGAGATGCAGCACCAGCTCCCGGCGATGGCCGACGCGGCGATGTTCAAAGAGATAGATCCCTTGCCAAGTACCGAGCGCAAGCCTTCCCTCGGTGAGCGGGATTGAAAGCTGCGTCGGCAGCAACGCGCTCCGGATATGCGCCGGCATATCGTCCGGCCCCTCGTCGCGATGGCGATAGCGGCGCATATCCTCCGGCACGAGCCCGCGGAAGAAATCCTGAAGATCCTCCCGCACGTCCCGCGCGGCGTTCTCCTGAATGAGCAGCGAGGCCGAGGTGTGGCGCAGAAACAGCATAAGCATCCCTTGCCGAAACCCTTGCCGCGCCACCCAGCCGGTGACCTCCGCCGTGATCTCGTGAAGTCCCTGTCCGGAGGTCAATACCTCAAGCCGGTGCTGCGCCATTCTCATCGACATGTCACCCTCGCTCACGCGATCGCGCATAACAACCCGTTCATGTGAACCCGCTTGCTTCGCCTGACGTTGAAAGGAATCCCGAGGCTAGTTCCCGAGAGGCGCCGCGATGCCGCCGACCGCCCATAGCAGGCGCAAGATCCTCTGTGTTTTTCCTGCCTACAGCCCTTCCTTCGGCACCTTCGAGAACGCCTATTCCTTGCGCGGCACGACCCGTGCTTTCATGCCGCCACAGGGATTGCTCGTCGTCGCAAGCTATCTGCCGGCCAGTTGGGAGGTCCGTTTCGTCGATGAGAATATCCGCCCGGCGACGGATCGGGAATTCGCCTGGGCCGATGCCGTGCTCGTCAGCGGCATGCACGTCCAGCGCGCGCAGATTCTCGACATCAACCGCCGCGCGCATGCGCAGGACAAGATCACCGTCCTTGGTGGTCCCTCGGTGTCCGGAGCACCCGACTATTTTCTCGATTTCGATTATCTCCATATCGGCGAGCTCGGCGACGCCACCGACCGGCTGATCGAAACGCTCGACCGCGCTCCGCGCCGTCCCGCGCGGCAAATGCGCTTTGCCACGCGCGAGCGCCTGCCTTTGACGGATTTTCCGCTGCCCGCCTACCATTTGGCCAAGCTCGATCAATATTTCATCGCCAGTGTACAGTTCTCGAGCGGCTGCCCTTATCGCTGCGAGTTCTGCGACATCCCGGCGCTCTACGGCCGCGTTCCGCGCCTGAAAACGCCGCAGCAGGTGACGCGCGAGCTCGACGCCATGCTGCGTCACGGCAATCCCGGCGCGGTCTATTTCGTCGACGACAACTTCATCGCCAATCGTCGCGCCGCGCGCGAGCTCGTGGCCCACCTCATCGATTGGCAGAAGCGCAACGGCTATCCCGTCGAATTCGCCTGCGAAGCCACACTCAACATCGCCAAATACCCCGAGCTCCTTGCCATGATGCGCGAGGCGTTTTTCGGCACCGTATTTTGCGGCATCGAGACGCCCGAGCTCGGCGCGCTTCAGGCCATGGACAAGGGCCACAATATGGCGCTGCCCATTCTGGAAGCGGTCAAGGTGCTCAACCGTCATGGCATGGAGGTGGTCTCGGGCATCATCCTCGGTCTCGATACCGATACGCCGGAGACGCCCGCACAGATCCTCGACTTCATTCGCCGCTCGAATATCCCGATGCTGACGATCAACTTGCTGCAAGCCTTGCCGCGCACGCCTCTCTGGGACCGCCTTGCCGCGGCCGGCCGTCTCATCGAGGAGCCCGCGCGCGAGTCCAATGTCGCCTTCCGTCTGCCTTACGACCGGGTTCTCGACTCCTGGCGGCGCCTGATCGCCGAAGCCTACGCGCCCGAGGCGCTCTATCGCCGCTTCGCCTACAACGTCGCCCACACCTATCCCAATCGCATCAAGCCGCCAACGAGCCCGCAACGCGCGTCCTGGGCCAATCTCAGGAAAGGCATGCGGATCATGGCCAATCTCTTGCTGCGCGTCGGCGTGCTCGCCGATTATCGCCGCGAATTCTGGCGCATGGCGCTGCCGCTGCTCCGCGCCGGCCGTATCGAGGATCTCATCCATGTCGGACTCGTCGCCCATCATCTCATCACCTTTGCCCGCGACGCCGCCGCCGGTGCGCAGAACGCGTCCTTCTACTCGGCCAAGGCGCCGCCCCACCGCCCTTCTGCCGCTCTCTCGAGCTGAGCTTCCCGGTTGACGATCTCGCCCGCAGCGCTGGTCTCGCTCCGGTGTTTCTCGTAACATCGCCGCCGCCATGCGCCTCATCACCATCTTCGCCTGGCTGCTGGGCGCGACGCTGCTGGCCGGGCTGGTCGCCATCAATCATCCCGGTGAGGTCCTCGGCGCGGTGGGCGCGCTCAAATACTGGCTTGCCATCATCGTTGCCGTCCATCTCGTGCCGCTCTCCTTGGACGTGGCGGGATGGCGTCTCCTCTTCACGACGCCGCCGCGGTTCGGCGCGCTGTTCGTGGTGCGCTGGCTCGCCGAAAGCGTGAACGGGCTCCTGCCGGTCCCGCATCTCGGCGAATTGCTCCGCGCCGATCTCGCGCGACGCATCAGCCCCGCCGGTGAGGCGGGTCCTTCCGTCGTGGTGGACCTCACGCTCGGGGTTGCCGCCGAAGCGCTTTTCGCCGCCGCCGGTCTGGCGCTGTTCAGCACCCTGCCAGGCAGCGGCAGAGTGCTTCTAGACCTGCTGCTTGCGATCGCCTTGCTGGCGGCGGCGACGGTCACGCTGTACGTCCTCCAGCGCGCTGGCCTGTTCGCGCTTGCCGCGGCCGTTATGCGGCGATGGATCGCCTCGCCACGCGGCATCTTTCACCTCAAAGGCGCGCGCGCCATCGACCGCCGCGTCGGTGCGATCTATCAGCGCCGCGGCAAATTGGCGAGAGCCGGAGCGTGGCGGCTCGCGGGGTGGTTCGCCGGCGCGGGAGAAACTTGGCTCATCCTCTACGCCCTCGGTCACCCCGTCGGCATCGGCGACGCGATCATCCTGGAAAGCCTCAGCCAAGCGGCGCGGACGGCGGCCTTCGTCATCCCCGGCGGACTGGGCGTGCAGGACGGCGCGCTCCTCCTGCTCTGCGGCCAATTGGGTCTGCCGCCGGAGCTCGGCCTTGCCGTTTCACTCGCCAAGAGGTTTCGCGAATTGGTTCTCGGCGCGCCCGCGCTCATCATTTCCTATACGCTCCAGGCACACCGCCTCACCCCGGCAGTATCCGCATCGCCGCGCGAGCCACCAGCGGCATGATGCGCGGACGGAGCAATCGTGAATCGTAAGGCGAGAGGCGCCGCTCGTTTTCTGCAAGGCATAATCCGAGGAAACGCGCCGGTTTAAGGCCGAGCCCGAGCGCCTTTCCGCCGGTACGGGTGAAGTTGTCGCCATCGACCGTGCGAGCCGTGCCCATCCGCTTCCAGATTTGGACGGCGAGCGCCGCCAGGCAACGCGCCGCAAAGGCGACGCGAAAGGCCGGCGTTCGCTGAGCGCGCATATAGGCGACCCAGTTGACGAAGAAGAGGTTGTGGCGGGCCTCTTCCTGTACCACCGGCTCGAAGACGCCGACCAAGTCGGGAGGAAAGAAACCCGATTGCCGTGCCAAGGCAAAGAGCCCATAGGCAAAAAATGAATCAAAACATTCGCCGTAGCCGGTGCGCAGGAAAGCCCATACGGGATTTCGCAGTGCGTGCGGCGTCTTCTCACCCTTTGTGGGGATACCGTAGTGCCTGATCATGGCGCCGAGCACATCCTTGTGACGGCGCTCTTCGAAGGCGTTAA
>Ga0209062_1006151_pt1 | contig 11118 bp, 10 predicted proteins | sample Coa_R2_2_FD_187158 | JGI IMG/M metagenome (GOLD analysis project Ga0209062, IMG submission 187158) | Surface soil microbial communities from Centralia Pennsylvania, which are recovering from an underground coalmine fire - Coalmine... | ecosystem: Environmental > Terrestrial > Soil > Unclassified...
TCTAAAGAAGAATAAAATATATTTTTATCGCTTACACGGGACGCTAACCATTGGCATTGCACGTGAAGCAAGACAACCGAATCAAATAAGAGATGTAATAAAGCAGATACCTTATTACCACGATAGCCGCCAAAAATCGCTAGGTATCGGGTACCTTTTAGCGTGGGATTTAGTTGTGTGACACCAACAGAAATAGGCTTTTTATTATCATTTTCCATACCTAAATTAACCAAGCGATCAGCAACTTCCCCCATTGATAGCCCAGATGATTTGGCTAACAAGGTCAACATTTCATTTACATCCGAATAAGGCTGACGAGATGCATTAACCACAAATGCTTTCTTATTTTTCAAGATTTTTTGCTCTCGAACATAAAGATCAGGCTCGTGGCTAATCCACGCTGGCTGATACCTACCCATGCCTAAGTAGCGTGACACACTACAAACATCTACCTGACCATCTATTATCCTCAAACTTCCAATCCGTCTCCTTTCACTTCGTTCTGACGGTGTATGTAAGGCTGTATTAATTAGCCTACAACTGGAATTTGCTAAATCACCCTCTTCATCAATAAGACAAAAAAAAGCCCTGCTATCACCGACATTCAGCACACTAATATGCTCACCATTCAGGAAAATAGCACACACGGTCGAAGCGCCTTCAATTCCGAAACATTCAAGGTATTCTTGTAACTGCATAATAGCATCCCGAAAAAAGCTAAGCTGCTCTTGTTCCGAAAATTCACTAATATCAATATTTTTCCAATGATTCTCCAACGTAAAATCATCATTTCGTTTGTTTTCACCTCTTAATGCAGCAAAACCAATCTCAACTCCTTGAGTTTCATAGCTTCCTTGAGCTTTATCACTATGAGTTGATCTCATTGGTTCGTTCCTATTATTAATTTAATTTTTGTTGCTGAATAAAAGCTTTCACCGCCATATGATGTTCTTGTAACGTTTTAGAAAATTGATGACTACCATCCCCTTTGGCAACAAAATAATAATAATCATTTTGCTGCGGATGTAATGCGGCTTCTATTGATAGCATACTCGGCATGGCAATCGGTGTAGGGGGCAACCCCGTGTGGATATACGTGTTATAAGGTGTATCTTTTAATAAATTTTCTTTATGAATTTTGCCAGTATAGTGCGTTCCCATGCCATAAATAACCGTCGGGTCACATTGCAACAACATGCCTTTGCGTAAACGATTAACCAAAACCCCGGCGATAATAGGCCGTTCTATTTCAAGATGAGCTTCTTTTTCAATGAGCGAAGCGGCAATTAAAGCTTCATAGGGAGTTTTGTAAGGAAGATCGGGCGCACGCTGTTGCCATGCTTGATCTAATTTTTTCTGCATGAGATCGAATGCATGTTTGAGGACCAAGAGGTCTGTCACGCCGCGCGTATAAAGATAGGTCTCAGGGAAAAATTCACCTTCTGGCGCAAGATTGGCATGCCCCAGCATTGACATCAGGTATTGATCATTTTGCTGGGCAGTGAGATGCCGTAAACCATCTGCTTGGGAAAGTGCTTGCCGTAATTGCGTAAACGACCAGCCAGGAATAATGGTCAGCGAATGATAATAATGTCCTGTCCCCTGCGTCAGTTGCCGCCAAATAGAAAATGGTGTAGAACCTTTAGGGAAAAGATATTCCCCCGTCTTGAGATAAGCATGCCGATCTAGCCCAGCATAGAAAGAAAATAAGGTGGGATAAGGAAGCAAACCTTGATTAGCTAGTTCTGACAACGCCGCTGCTTTAGAAGTCCCGGGCCGTAAATAATAAACTACACCATGCTCGTCAGTAACAACAGGGGTAAATAAGGAATAAAACCATAGGCTGATGAAAGCACCGACTAACAATATGAACACTGTTAATGCTTTTTTCATAGGCAGAAAACGAAGTTAGAAAAATTGATTTTAAGGGTGTGAGCGCCAGAGCGCAACTCACACCTTCTTAAATATCAATGTTCCATTCGTTCCGCCAAATCCGAAAGAATTGGATAATACGACATCGATAGGCATTTTCTGTGCATGATGGGGCACAAAGTTCAAATCACAGCCTTCGCTTGGGTTATCTAAGTTAATGGTAGGTGGTGCGACCTGGTCTCGTATGGCAAGAATACTGAAGATAGCCTCAACTGCCCCTGCAGCACCTAATAAATGGCCTGTCATGGATTTAGTTGAGCTCACTGCTAGACGATAAGCGTGATCACCAAAGCTACGCTTGATGCCTAACACTTCCAATTCATCCCCCGCTGGGGTGGAAGTACCATGAGCATTGATGTACTGGACTGCTTCTGGCTTGATACCAGCATCTGCCAGCGCTGCATTCATGGAAGCAGCACTGCCTTTACCCTCTGGATCGGGTGAAGTCATGTGGTAGGCATCTGCACTCATACCAAAACCGATCAGTTCAGCGTAAATCTTGGCACCACGTGCTTTAGCATGTTCGTATTCTTCTAATATGATTACGCCTGCGCCATCTCCCAGCACAAAACCATCGCGATCTTTATCCCAAGGACGGCTGGCTTTTTCCGGCGCATCATTGCGTGTTGACAAAGCTCGCATCGCAGCAAATCCTGCAATTCCTAACTTGGTTGTCGCCATTTCAGACGCGCCTGCCACCATGACATCCGCATCGCCATAGACGATAGAACGTGCCGCAAGCCCGATATTATGGGTGCCGGTAGTACAAGCAGAAACAAGTGCGATATTCGGCCCTTTCATCCCATATTGAATGGATAGGTTACCTGCAATCATATTGATGAGGGCACCGGGGATAAAAAAAGGCGAAATCCGGCGTGGACCTGATTCCAATAAAACCGCATGCGATTTTTCAATACTCGGCAAACCGCCGATTCCAGAACCAACCGCAAGACCAATGCGATGGGCATTTGCTTCTGTCACCACTAAGCCCGCATCTTGGATAGCTTGGGTAGCAGCTCCCATGCCGTATTGAACGAAATAATCGCGTTTTCGAGCATCTTTTTCCGGCATATAAACCGCCGGATCAAAATTCTTCACACGGCCGCAGATTTTGACATTTAAATCAGAAGCATCGAAATGATCGATCAGCCCAACGCCGCTTTGACCAGCTACAATTGCGCGCCAGGTATCTTCTACATTATGACCCAGGGATGTCACCATCCCTAAGCCTGTCACTACAACACGTCGCTTATTCAAGCCGAAAACCTCTCTTTGAATGCGAATAATTAGCTTGCTTTCGTTTCTTTTTCCATGCGGTTAACAATATAGTTGACCGCATCTTGGATAGTAACGATTTTTTCTGCATCTTCGTCGGGAATTTCTGTTTCAAATTCTTCTTCAAGCGCCATTACTAATTCGACGGTGTCTAAAGAGTCAGCCCCTAAATCATCGACAAACGAGGCAGTAGAAGTTAATTCCCCTTCTTTCACACCTAACTGTTCAGCAACAACTTTTTTGACGCGTGATTCAATTTCATTCTGTTTCATGGTCATGATAATCTACCTTCTTTATTACGGTTTGTGCTAGTTTATTCGAAAATCCTTAACTTGCAAGCGTGAAATCGATCCTATTCTTCCTTACCCCCTATCCTTTACCCGTTCACCCTGAGGAGGCGCGCAGCGCCGTCTCGAAGGGCTTTCCATTGCGAGAGAACCCTTCGAGACGGCGCTGCGCGCCTCCTCAGGGCGAACGGATAAAGGGGTAAATCGAGCTTAATTCATAAACATCCCACCATTAACGTGCAATGTCTGCCCGGTCATATACCCCGCCCTATCAGAGGCAAGAAAAAGTACGGCACCGGCAATATCCTCTACTGTTCCCATACGCTGCATAGGAATACGCTGGAAAATAGCTTCTCGTTGTTCATCCGTCAGCCCGTCAGTCATATCGGTGGCAATAAAGCCGGGAGCAACGATGTTTACGGTAATATCCCGAGAACCGACTTCTAATGCGAGGGCTTTGCTAAAACCAATAAGCCCTGCTTTCGCAGCGCAATAATTTGCTTGGCCTGGGTTGCCCAACGAGCCTACTACCGAACCGATACTGATAATTCTGCCGAAGTGTGCTTTTAACATATCCCGAATACAAGCCTTGCTGAGACGATAAATCGAACTTAAATTAGTCTCAATGACTTGCAGCCACTCCTCATCTTTCATTCGCATTAATAGATTGTCTTGGGTAATAGCAGCATTATTGACCAAAATATGGACGATACCATGCGTAGATTTGATAGCTGTCATGAGCTCATCAATAGAACGCTGTTGGGCTACATTTAATGGCATCCCCATTCCCTGAATATTTTCTTCTCTAAAAGCCTGGGTAATTCGATCTGCCCCTTCTTGCGTCGTCGCTGTACCAATCACCACTGCACCGGCTCGGCCTAATGCGAGCGCAATACCCCGACCAATGCCTCGACTGGCGCCAGTCACTAAAGCGGTTTTGCCTTTTAGTGAATCTTGTAACATACGTTTTCTCTCTTATTCACTTTTTAATACGTTTTCTAAACCAGCAAAGTCTGACGTCGTCATTAACTGTAAATTTTTATCAATACGTTTATTTAACCCCGTTAAGACCTTACCTGGACCACATTCTATAATATGAGTCACACCAGCTTGAATAAAATATTGAATAATTTCTACCCATCGCACGGGTTTATATAATTGCCTGATTAATCCATCGCGTATTGAATCAATACTCTGGTAAAATTTAACATCGACATTATTAATCACTGGAATTTCAGGCGTTTTTAATGTCATTGTTGCTAGCAATTCTTCGAGACGCAAAGCTGCAGGCTGCATTAATTGGCAATGAGAAGGAACACTTACGGGAATCATCACGGCTAGCTTTGCACCCTGCTCTTTTGCCATGCTGATAGCACGTTCTACTGCTGCTTTATGCCCCGCGACAACGATTTGACCAATACTATTGAAATTAGCAGGGGATAAAACTTCTTCTGAGGAGTTAATAGCCTGTTCGCAGAGGGTGGCAACTTTTGTTTCGTCTAAACCAATTATCGCTGCCATTGCCCCCGTCCCGGCAGCCACTGCTTCTTGCATGTATTGACCACGGGCAGCGACGAGTTTAATAGCATCCTGAAAACTTAAGGCATTGGCACAAACTAAGGCGGTATATTCCCCTAAACTATGTCCTGCAAGCATCGCTGGCTGCAGCGACTTTCTCGTAGTGAGAATTCGCCAAATTGCATAAGAAGCAGCGAGTAAAGCAGGTTGCGTATGAACGGTTTTATCTAATTCTTCTGCAGGGCCTTGCTGAGCTAATTGCCATAAGTCATAACCTAATACATCCGAAGCTTCTGTAAAGGTTTGCTTGACTTCGCCAAATTGAGTAGCAATATCAGCTAACATTCCCATTGACTGGGAACCTTGACCGGGGAAAACAATCGAAAGTGTAGATGTTGTCATTAATACCTCACTAAAGCAGAGCCCCAAGCCAAACCGCCGCCAAAACCTTCCATTAACAGTAATTGGCCACGCTGAACACGACCGTCACGAATGGCTTCATCGAGTGCAAGAGGGATAGAGGCACTGGAGGTATTAGCTTGTTTATCTAAAGTGATAGCAACATGATCTAGCGACATTTCTAATTTCTTTGCCATCGCTTGAATAATACGGATATTAGCTTGATGCGGAATCAGCCAATCTACATCGGATTTTTGTAGATTATTTTTTTCAAGTGTTTCATCAAATAAATCGCCTAAAATATTGACGGCGAGTTTAAATAATTGGTTACCCATCATTTTTACAGATTCGAGATTAGGGGTTTTATTATTACCTAAGGGAAGATACAGCACATCTTTGTGCGTTCCATCAGCATGCAAGTGCGTTGATAACACCCCTGGCTCTGAGCTAGGACCTAATACCACCGCTCCTGCCCCATCTCCGAACAACACACAGGTACTACGATCATCCCAATCCACCACGCGCGACATCACTTCACTACCAATGACAAGAGCGTGATTAATAGCACCGGTTCGAATAAATTGATCAGCAATACTGAAACCATACATAAATCCCGCGCAGGCTGTTGCATTTAAATCAAAGGCTGCACAGCCAGCGATACCGTAACGTTCTTGCAATAAACAAGCCGTACTAGGAAACACCATGTAAGGGGTAGTCGAACTGACGATAATCATATCAATATCAGTCGGTTTTAATCCTGCTACATCCAAGGCTACACGGCCAGCACGATCTGCCATCGTCACCGCATTTTCATCCTCTGCTGCTATATGACGTTGATGGATGCCCGTACGGGTGATGATCCATTCATCGGTGGTATCCACTATTTTTTCTAAATCGTTATTCGTTAGGATTTTTTCCGGCAAATAACCGCCTGTTCCTAAAATTTTTGAGTATCTCATATCGGTTATCACTCATTGGATGAAGCAGTCAGTAATTGTTCGACTTTATAGCGGATACGATCGGGCACGTTTTTTTCAACGCCAATAATGGCTTCTTCAATTGCATGCACAAATGAGAGAACATTCGCTCCACCGTGGCTTTTGATAACAGTTCCTTGCAGGCCGATAAAGGTTGCGCCGTTATAACGAGCAGGGTCAATGCGTTTTATAAATGATTTTAAAACAGGTTTAACTAACAACCCGACTAATTTTGTTAGCCCATTACGCATAAAAGCTTCTTTGATCATTTTACCAATTAATATGGCCACACCTTCTGTCGTTTTCAGAGCAACATTTCCTACAAAGCCATCACAGACGACCACATCTACTTCCCCTTGATAAATTGCATCGCCCTCGATATAGCCTGCATAATTAATGGATTTGAGATTGCTTAACAGCTGAGCGGTTTGTTTTACTTGCTCATTGCCTTTAATTTCTTCCTCACCAATATTCAGCAAACAAATTTTCGGATTTTCAATGTTATCGACGGCAGAAGCTAAAACCGACCCCATCACAGCAAATTGCACTAAATCTTCTGCTTTTGAATCTACATTCGCGCCTAAATCCAGCATCCGGACATTTTTCTGTGGATTCATCGTCGGGAAAGTCGACACAATCGCGGGCCGATCAACGCCGGGTAAGGTTTTTAGGACAAAACGTGCTGTTGCCATTAAGGCGCCGGTATTGCCGGCACTCACACATGCTTGGGCTTTCCCTTCTTTAATAAGGTTAATCGCCACTCGCATGGAGGAATCTTTCTTAGTCCGTAAGGCCACAGAGGGTAGCTCATCCATTTCAACACGCTGGGAAGCATGCTGAACGGAAAGCCTAGCTGCATCGTAAGAATGCGACTGTAATGCTTGACGTAAAATGGTTTCATCGCCAACCAAAATGAGGTGCAAACCTGGGTGTTTGCCTAAGACCTCTAAGGCAGCGGGAACGGTGACGGGAGGTCCATGATCGCCTCCCATTGCATCAATAGCTATCGTGGTCACAGGTAAACGATTACTCTTCGTTATCTTCTTCTTCGACTTTCACCGATTTATCGATGATTTGACGACCTTTGTAATAGCCTTCTGGACTAACATGATGACGACGATGAGTTTCCCCTGTTGCTGGATCAACAGACAAAGTGGGTTTGGTCAACCCATCATGCGCACGGCGCATACCACGTCTTGAACGAGTCACTCGACTTTTTTGAACAGCCATTTTTAAAACTCCCCCACTTAAAAAATTACTTCTCTTTCTCTTTTAGAGATTCAAGTATATGAAAAGGATTTTTGACTTTTGGTTCCTTTTCTGTTGAATCCGTCAAAGATAATGTTATTTGACATTCTTCGGGTGCATGCTTAGGGATAATCGGCAAATTTAAGATTAGTTCATCTTCAATTAGCTCGCGTAATGCCAAGCTTCCCTCTTTTGCCATGGCGGGTTCATAATGCTCAGGTAAGGCATTAGCCTCATCGAGCGTGGTTACGATCCCCAAAGCAAAGTCGGATATTATTCCATAAGTGAATGCTCCCATACAACGCTGACACGTTAGGCTCAAAGTGGCTTCTAAATGCCCTTTGAGGAAGGTCAGCCCTTGTTCATCCACCCCAAAGCGAAGATGGACCGTGACATCGCCAGCGGTTGAGCTCAAACTACCGCTCAGCCGGTGCATGTCGGTTATTTTGACGGTGCCATCCAGCTGTAACGCTTGGTCAGCGTAGCGGAATGGATCTATATGTTCTGGTATGAATTTTTCGGACATGGGGCGCATTGTAGGGGGGTGGGGGGTTGGTGTCAAATATTCCATTTAATTATAAAAATTTAATAGGAAAAGCCAGGAGTCAAGAGATTTATTTCCTATTTTAAGTAGGAAAAATGCTATATTTTAAGATTTCCTTAAGAATCGAAAAATAAAATTATTCCTTATAACAAGAGAATAAAGGATCACCCGCTTGTCCAAACCATTAAATGAAAGCATGCAAAAGTCATATTATCCCCTTTCTTTGGAACAGCCAGAAAACCAATCTTTACTAACAAATCTCCAAGAAAATCTTTCCCTTAGCGAACTAGAAGTACTTGCTTCTCCTATATCTGAAGATCCATCCAAAAAACTAGATCCTGCTAGTGATGAAATGAACGTCGCCCATGAAATTCGCCTCATCTGTTTAGAGAAACTCATCGAAGCTTATTATTCTGGAAAACATACGTACTCTAAAAATGGAAAAGATGTTGAAAAAGAAATTGCTATCGACTTAAAAAAAGTTCAAAACTATGAAAAAGAAGCGATAAGTATCCGGAATACACTAGAATTAAACCCTAAGCCATCACTCATCCAACCGACTGATAGATCCCTTTCGTGGCTAAGTACCATAATGCAACACCCATATGACGCATTTCCTTGGGGAAATGAATCACGTCTCTTCCTTATTCGCGCCTTGCGGTGGGTAAATATTGTTCTTCAAGGTATAAGTAAAGCTTACAACCACCGTTCAACCCAAATTACTTTGAAATTCTTTAGCCGTTTTTACAATCATCCCCTCACCCAATTTATTTTAACTGCTTCCGGCCTCATTTACTGGATTCGGATAACGCTTAATTTAATCAAAGTGGGAGCTGCGACATTTTTTCCAAAAACAGAGGAAGATAAAAAGCGTGGTGTCTGGAAGCGATGTAAGCTTGCTTTGCTTCAACCTGATGTTCTTGCACAAAACTTAAATGATCTTGTATGGGGCGGGATTAATTTAGGGTTGATGTTGCTAACAGGTGGCTTTTATTTCTTTGCAGCCCCTTTTGTTACACCCATTCTTCAGGGTACTCTTTCGATTGTAGTAAAAGCCGTCGCCAACCTGACCCAATTTATTTTTGATGTGGTGTTTGATAGACATAAGAAAAAGAAACATGTAAGTCCATTTGATACAGCAACCGCGAAATTAGAAAAGTTAAAAGAAGATCTGAACACAGACGTTATAATAAACCGTGCGCTTGAAATAAAAATAAACGCAGTGAAACGAGGGCGAGAAGCTGAAAACCGTACTCGAGGGCAGCAACTTACTGCTAGCACGTCCATTTTAATAGGCATGATCTGTTGGTTTTCACCCTCCCTGGCTGAAGCTGCCAAAGTAATTCTACCTTCTGTCGCTTCTCTCGTCATACAGGTAGTTGGGGCTACCTTCGCGTGGTTTGGAAGTATCTATAGTGGGTTTGGTAGGAAAGTAGTGAATCGATTTAAAAAGTCACCTCAAAATATTGAACCAGCTCAACGCACACCCTCTAACGACGTTTCTCCCTTACCTACTACAAGTGCTCCTATGCCAATACCATCACAAACGCTATCACCTCAATCTATTGCTGCAAGCTATGAGGTCCCAGCTCGAGATTATTCTAAATTATCACAGCCCGACTCTCATTCACCGTGTAGGTCAACAGATGAAAGAGTTAAGCAGTTTTTAACGGGAACACCTCCCGACGAATCTCCGAATCGTTCTTCGTCTGCTGTGTCTACTCCCGATGCCCCTGACATTTTCCAAATCGATCCTGACATCTTCTCTATCGATCTGACTTCTTGTCATGCCATTCTTTTCAAAGAAGCACAAGTATCTCAGTCACCTCTTTCACAAAAGCCACCCGCTCTGGTTTATCCGGACGGTAGTTCTGGCCAGCCACGCAGGGTAAGTATGGTAACTGCGTTCCCTTAATTTACCCCCCCGAATTCCCCTCTTGCCTTCTGCTGCAAGATACATTATCTTGTTATTTTAAGACACCAAAACAACTACATATTGTGGTTTTCCCTTTTTGAGACCACAATGCACGTATTAAGTATTTGATAATTCATTTATAGGTTTCGGAGAAAAGATAAACATGGATACTCAAACTTCTCGTACGAATGCAACACTCCATCACGACATCGCCCACACGGCGCCAGGCCAGATTAAAGTCATCCGCCGCAATGGCACCGTTACCCCCTTCGACGCTAATAAAATCGCTGTTGCCATGACCAAAGCCTTTTTAGCGCTCGAAGGTGAGACGGCGGCGGGATCCTCACGGATACGTGAAATCGTATCGCTGCTGACAAAAAAGATTACGGATACCTTTGTTCGACGCTTACATGGAAACGGCACCCTCCATATTGAAGAAATCCAAGACCAAGTCGAACTAGAATTGATGCGTGCCGGCGAATATGCCGTGGCAAAAGGCTATGTACTCTATCGCGCTGAACGTCAACGCATTCGTGAGCAAGAGCAAAAAGAAGCAGAACACAAACAAACAGCCTATGTTCTGCACATTACCTTGCCCGATGGGACAGTCAAGCCATTGGATATGGCAGCACTGCAGCAGCAAGTTATCGATGCCTGCAGCGGCTTAAGCAGCGTTTCAGCCGATCTGATCGTGGAAGATGTAAAACGTAACTTATTCGATAAAGTACCTGCTCGCGAAGTCAATAAAGCTCTCATGATGTCTGCGCGAACTTTAATTGAAAAAGAACCCAACTATTCCTACGTCGCAGCCCGTTTATTATTAGACGACCTGCGCCGCGAAGCCTTTAATTTCCTTGAGTTAGATGCCAACCTCACTGTCACCGACATGCAGCAGGCTTATGCCCACTATTTTGAGGTTTACCTTGAAGCTGGTATTAAATTCGAATTGCTAGACCCCAAACTAAAAACCTTTGATCTCGCTAAACTCGCTGCCGCAATTAAGCCTGAACGTGATCTGCAATT
>Ga0209062_1006156_pt1 | contig 11115 bp, 11 predicted proteins | sample Coa_R2_2_FD_187158 | JGI IMG/M metagenome (GOLD analysis project Ga0209062, IMG submission 187158) | Surface soil microbial communities from Centralia Pennsylvania, which are recovering from an underground coalmine fire - Coalmine... | ecosystem: Environmental > Terrestrial > Soil > Unclassified...
GTCCATCTTGCGTGACCGGGCGCCGGAGATCACCCTCGACGACGGCAAGGCCACGCTCGAAGTGGTCAGGGCGGCCTACGAGTCCAGCGCCAGCGGCCAGGCCGTGCAATTACCCCAGGACGGAGGGCAAGGCGGCTGAGCGCTGTGCACGACGATACGTCCTCATAAATCGCGGTCATCGCAGGGAATGTTCAAAGTCCTCTGCGATGGCCCCCTACGGTGCCCCACCGACTGCTGTGTTCGCATGGTCTCCTTTGGCGCCCGACACGACGACGGTGATCGCAAAGCCGGTGTGGGGATTGACATAGGCCCAGAACGGAGGGCGCGTGAAACTCCCCCGCGCATCCGTCACCGTCTTGCGGCGATAGATCCCCACCACCGGCGCACCTTGCGCCGGACTGGCGAAGACCGTGTAGACAATCTGTACGCGTTCATGCGCGTGGAAGTGGTGCCCTGAGAGGGTGCAGATGATCTTCCGTGGCGCGTACCTGCACGGAAAAGACAGCGCGGCGCGCGCTACGGCTTCCGTGGGCGATGGTACGACCGTGAGGGGCACGACGAGTACACCAACCATGGCCACCCAGCGGCCAACGCTGCGATTCATGACTCTTCCTCTCATCGGTACTGTCCTTCCATAAGACGAATGTGCCACACCCGTGCAAGTGTGCAAGTCATGCCGTTACCGGCGACATCGTACAGATGCTCACTGGAGCGAAAACCGTCAAAACCCGCTCCTGAACGTACAGCGGCTGCCCGTCCGAGCGGCGGGTGGTCTCACCCGCCGCTCGGCCACAACCATTATCTCACGAGTCGGCCCGCACCGCCGCATTCAGTTGATTGAGGGTGACATTATTGTAGGGGGACAGATAGGCATAGTCCATAGCAAGTGGCGCGACCAATCCGTTCTGCTGGACCCGAAAGCGCGCCTGGGCGCCCACCGAGATCTGATACTCGTTATGCGGCGATCCATCGGGTGTCGGCGGGATCAGGAAGAGGACCTCCGTTGTCCCCACTGACAAAAGGGGGCTCTCCCTATCGATTGCTTGCCACCCTTGGTACGTCCCACCGGGCTGGACGATGTTGAGTTGCTGTCCGCGAACGACCGGGCCTTTCATCGCCGCGATCACTTGCACAATCGAATCGGTCAAGATGAGCGGCGGCACATCGGCAGACTCGCCAGTAGCGGCCGGCCCCTGCGCGCGCACTTTGGCTATGGCAGTGGCCTTCACGGCGGGCATGATGGACGGATCGACCGTCGGTTGCGGCGATGTGTCAAGGGTGCCAGTCGTTGCGGGAAGGCTGAAACTTGGGGATTGTGAGACGACGCGGGCAAGCACGATGACGGGCGATGCTTTGACCAACGCTGAGAAGTTAGCACAGCAGAGGTAGCTCGCCTCGCCATACGCTATCCTCGGGTGCCCGCTGGTCCCATGCGACGCGTGCCGGATCGGCGGTAATGTGTTGTACGACAGTCCACTGTGCGCGGCGGCCACTATGATCCCACCTGCCATCATGGCGAGTGCAATGAAAGTCTTGCTGCTCATTCTATCCTCCATGTTCGGTGTGACTCATGACTTCAACAATCGCTCGTGGTATGCCACCAGGGATTCGGATACATCCGATTCTCCTCGGAGACGTCATAGGCAGACGGTGATGTTGTATAGGGATTACTGCCCCCCAAGTAGGACCACATGACCGAATGGCACCCTGTGCCGTCGGCATGCCACAACCCAATCGCATGACCGAACTCGTGAACGACAAGCGCCTGCGCGATGCTTGACGACGACGCCTTCAGGTAGCTCTCGTTCATCACAATACTCGATGATGTGCGTGGATTACCGCTATACGTGGTCCACCCGCCGCACCAGCCGCATTGCGGGCTCCCCGCGGAGACCGTGGTCGTGCCCACACAACCGGGGGGACAGTTCTTTATCAGAGAGGGAGGCGCAAGTCGGCTTGACCATTGGTTAGCCGCATTGTCGATCATCGGTGCCAAGTAGCTGTCCCCATAGTTCAAATACGAGATGTTTAGGTTGACGTTCTGCGACGAGTTGTACGGCCAAGGGCAACACTCGAGGACGGCAAGAGCTGCCCCCCTCGTGCCCAACAGTGGGGCACACAACCCAAACATTAACGCGGCGACCAGGAGAGCTTTCCTCAACATGCCACACCTCTCATGCCTTCACAACGTTCCCATCACGATGGTTGATCGCGGTCATCACGGCCACAACCTTCATCATGCCCTTAATTGTGTGTCACCCAGATGTCTTTCATTTTCTAGCCAGTAAGCCACAACCAGCTAATGCTTACGGACCTACTCGCGATCAATTCTGTGCAATTGAGAACGCTTTTTCTTAAACAGACAAGCTATATCCGCATAGCGTTCATCAATAGCACCTGGCCGCATATGCGCACGTGACGATTCACGTGCTGCGCGTTCTGATTGGTATAGGCGTATCTAAACCGCCGTCATTGGCATACAGAGCCCTACCTACTCACCTCCTTTAGTTACTTGACTCCGAGCATAGCAAAGATTTGCCTCCCTGTCATGGTCAATATTGGCCATTTGGATCGGTCGCTGATCGGCGGCTCACCTGCTCTACAGCAGCCCTTGCGCCTGAGCTACGAGAAGCACCTGAACTCGATTGTGGCAGTGCAGCTTGTCACGTATAGCAGCCATGTGGTGGCGAACCGTGATTGTGGAGATCCCTAACTCTCTAGCGATTGCTTTGTCGGTAAGACCACGTCCGAACAGCAGAAGCACCTCCTGCTCACGGGCGGAGAGAGCTTCTGTTCGGATGCCGGCTGACTTGGGCAAGAACTGCGCTGGCATGGTCTGTCTCCTTCTCCCTTCAGGTGGGTGGCTGCGGTGAGTTACGTGCTCTGAGCGATTCGCCACCAAGCTGGAGCGCGACGCACAAAGTAGTAGTTCCCGATCACATCAATAAACGCTTGGAGCGGCTTAATTGGTGCATAGCATAGTGCCAGGGCCGGGCCACGGAGTAGAGTCCAGTAACGTCTGTAAACAAAGAAGGGCGGAGGCGGCTCCCATGTAGGCCGCCTCCGTCGGGCCCGCTCCTCACGCCCCGCGACGACAACGGCCGGAGCGACGGAGACCACCCGCTGAGGCATGTGCTGGGCCGGGCCGATCCGGGGTTGACCATCGCCTCCTCGCCCACGGCGCCGAGAATGCCGTCCTCGCGGACCTGCCAGAGCCCCCAGTGCTGTTCTGCCGATAGTCTAGGGGGTGAGCGGCGCCATGCCCCGTCATAGCGGCGCGATCTGAACCTATCCCCTGTCCGGGCTCGTACATCACGCATCCGGCGGTGTAATCGCTATTGAGGGTGCCCGACGAAAGCGATGCTCTCACAGCCGGCGCGTCTGCCCAACGGGCCAACGATGCGGCGACCTGCCGCGCTTCTCGGCTGCTGACCGCCTGCAAGGCGTTGTAACCCGCGAGCGTAGTGTATGCTGTAGGTGTGGCTCTTGAACAGCGGGAGCCACGGCGCCGTCAACGGATACCTCCTGAGAATGCGAACACGGTACCTGCTCGGCATCGGGGTTCTGCTGGTCGTCCTGGCCGGTGGCACGCTGGCGCTCCATTCCTCCGCTGATCCAAACATCCACACGCTCTCTCTCGGCACCAACCCCTGGGCCGTGGCGGTGGACGGACGCACCGGGCTCGCCTTCGTGGTCAATCGCCCCAACTATGGCTTCGGCACACCCTTCGGCAGCCGCTTGAGCACATCCGGCAACGCCCGCTCATTCATTTACTCCGGAAGCCTCAGTGCGCCCACCGATGAGGACAGCGTCAGCGTGGTGGATGTACGCGCGGCCAGATTCTTGCGCAATGTAACGGTAGGCCCCGATCCGCGCGATGCCGCGGTGGACGAGGCGAGTGGCCGCGTCTTCGTCACCAACGACGACAACGCCTCGATTAGCGTGCTCGATGCCAGCACGGGCCATCTGGTATCGACCATCAGCGTCGGCGACCGGCCGCACGCCGTGACCGTCGACACCGCGCGCCACCAGGCCATCGCGGTGGACTCCGCCGCCAATTCGTTGAGCGTCGTCGACACACTCCATCTCCGGACGGTGCAGACGCTGCGGGTGGGCAACGGCGTGGCCCTGGATGGCGCCACCGTGGTTGCGCAGGGCGGTCTGATCGTCGTCGGCGATTCAACGGCGATGCACGTGCTCGACGCCCGCACCGGCCAGGAACGTCCCGTCCCGAGCGGCGGCTACGCCGGAGTGCTGGCCATCGATCCGGGCGGCAAGCAGCTATATGTGGCTACCAATGTTGGCGTGCAGGTCGTCAGGCTATCGGACGGCCGCGTCCAGAATACCATCGCAGTACAGGGCGAGATACGGGCCATGGCCGTCGATGCGCGCCGTCACCGCCTCTACATCCTGCAGGGCGATACTTCGCACGACGGCACTCTCAGCATGATCGATCTGCGCCGCGGCGCCGTGGTGACGACCAAGCCGGTCGGGCTCGCACCCACCGCGCTGGCGGTCGACGAGCAGAGCGGCCGCGTGGTCGTCGTCAACCAGGGCGGCTCACGCCAGGTCACCGACCGCTGGGGCTTCCTGCCGGATTGGCTGCGCACCCGATTGTCGCCGATCCTGGGCGATCCCTCTCGCATCCAGCCCGTGCCCGGCAGCATCACCATCCTCGACCTGTAAATCGCAGCATGTAAGCGCTTTGACACGGCGCGACCGGCATGCTACATTGACCCCGTCCGGCCCGCCCGACGGCTGCGCGCCACGCCCGGCGGGCGTCACGCAGAGGCGCGAACAGGAGGGCAATATGACCGTCACCCGCGAACGGCTGGCCATCAACGGTGGGCCGCCGGCCAAGACGACCCCGCCGCCACCCATGTATCCCGGCGGCATGGCCATCGGCATCGAAGAAGAGGAAGCGGTCCTCGAGGTCTTGCGTCGCAAGCGACTCTTCCGCTACTACGGGGCCGACGATGGCCCGTCGAAGACGGCGGAGTTCGAGGACGCCTTTGCCCGGCACATGGGCGCCGCCTATGCGCGCGCGGTGTGCTCGGGCACGGCGGCCATCACCTGTGCGCTGGTCGGGGCCGGCGTCGGGCCCGGCGATGAAGTCATCGTACCGGCCTATACCTGGATCGCCTCGGCGGCGGCGGCGCTCGCGGTCGGCGCCATTCCCATCCTGGCCGAGGTGGATGCCTCGCTAACGCTCGATCCTGACGATGTGCGGCGCAAGATCACGCCGCTAACGCGCGCCATCCTGCCGGTGCACATGCGCGGCGCCGCGTCCGACATGAACGCGCTCCTGGCCGTGGCCCGCGAGCACGGCCTGCCCGTAGTGGAAGACGTGGCCCAGGCGGATGGGGGCAGCTACCACGGCCGGCGCCTCGGTACCATCGGCGACGTCGGTGCCTACAGCCTACAATTCAACAAGATCATCACCACCGGCGAAGGCGGCATGGTCGTCTCTGACAACCGCGATATCTGGCTGCGCGCCTCGGTCTACCACGACCCCATCACGGCAGGGATGGGCCGCGGCATCGACCCCGAGGAGGCGCCGGTCTTCCCCGGCCTGAACCTCCGGGCCTCCGAGTTCGTGGGAGCTGTCGGACTGGTGCAACTGGGCCGCCTGGAGGGTCTGCTGGAGGCGATGCGCCGGCGCAAGCAGCGCATCAAGGCGGCCATTCAGGGCATCCCTGGACTTGGCTTCCGCACCATACACGACGAGGCGGGGGACACCGGCATCTGCATCATCATGTTCCTGCCGACGGCGGAGAAGGCGGCCGAGTTCGGTGCTGCACTCACGGCCGAGAACGTGCCGGCCTGGCACCTCTATCGGCCCGACCACCCGGACTTCCACGTCTACGCCCACTGGACCTCCATCCTGAACAAGACCAGCAGCACGGCGGCAGGATACCCGTGGGCGCCCGCGTACTACCGCGGAACGGTGAGCTACAGCGCCGACATGTGCCCGCGCACGCTCGATCTGCTGGGCCGCGCCGTGAACATCGACGTAAACCCGCTGTACAGCGACGAGGATGTCGAGCAGGTCATCGCCTCCATCCACAAGGTGGCCGACGCCCTGGACGTCGGTGGGGCAACCGGCGGTTAAAACCGCCGGGCAGGCGGAATGGGACGACCCGGCGGCTAAAACTGCTGGGCAGAAGATCTGGGTGGCGGACACGTCTGGAATAAGGGGCACTTCGCGGTCGAGATAACGACGCACGATCAGTTTCTGGCAACCCTGCGTTACGTTCGGACAAACCGTACCCAGGCCGGGCTATCTCCTCCTGTACCTCTTCACAGCATGGAAGACTAGTGTCACTGACAGAGGCCGGCGGTTTCAACCGCCGCGTACAAGACGCTGCCCGGCGGTTTTAACCGCCGGCTACTGTATGCATCCCCTTGCGGCGATCGGCCAGACGCCAACGACCGTATCGCCGCGCGTGACGTGGTAGACGTCGTGGAGGTTGATGGTCGGGTCGCAGTGCCGCGGCAACAGGTGCACTTTGTCTCCATGGGCCAGCGGATTGCCGTCCTTGAAGGTGAGGCGCCCGTGCTCGTCGCCAAACGGGGCGTACTCGGCCTCCAGGTCGCGCGGGGCCGCCGGACCGGCGTCGGTGCTCAGCGTCTTGAGGCCAGCATCCAGGATGGCCACGTTGCCGCGCTTGCTCACCACGCTGGCCAGTACGGTCAGGGCGTGCTCGAAGCCCAGGCCGTCTACACGGCCATAGTCCGTGTCCATCACCACGTAGGAGCCGGGCTGTACATCGGTGACGGCCTGCCAATCTAGTGTGAAGCGGCAGGTGCCGGTCCCGGCCGTACTGACGATCTCCACGGGCAAGCCCTTCTCCCGCAGCAGATCCGCCGTACCGGTCAGCAACTGCGCGGCACGCGCGTGGACCGCGCGCCGTTCGTCAATGCCGACGATGTGCTGGGCGTGCCCTTCATAGCCCTGCAGGCCCAGGAACTGCAGGCCCGGCAGGCGTGACACCGCGGTCGCGAGGCGCAGCGCCGGTTCGCCGGGCTCGACACCCGTGCGATGGGTTCCCAGATCGAGGTCGACCAGGCACTTGATGCGCAGGCCGGCCTCCTGGGCGGCATCGGAGATGCGCGCAGCGCAACCGGCATCGTCGACCACCGTCGTCACATCGGCCTGTCGGGCCAGGGCGAGCAGGCGCCGGATCTTGGCCGTCCCCACCAGCGGGCTCGTCACCAGCAGGTCCGTGACACCGCCCGCGGCCATGACCTCGGCTTCACCCAGCTTGGCGCAGCAGACGCCGATGGCGCCGCGTTCGAGCTGCATCAGGGCCAGCCTGGGCGACTTATGCGTCTTGGCGTGCGGGCGCAGTTTGACATGCGTGCCCTCGAAGGCTGCGGCCATCAGGTCGAGATTGCGCTCGACTTTATCGAGGTCCAACAATAGGCAGGGCGTGTCCAGGTCCTGAATGCGCGTGCCTGGGGCAACTGACTCCGGTGACCAAACCATCAAAGCTCTCCTCCGCGATACGCTGACGTCGACGCGTCGCCCCCACATGATATAGGTAAGCGGAGATGAAAAGAGAATGGCTCGGGCGCTGCCAGGCGGACGCTCGACGCGCTGACCTTAGCGCAGTCGAAGTCGCCCTGGCGGTAGAAGCCCATGGGGACGAGCCCCTGCAGGCCGGCGATGAGGTTGGCCACCAGCAGGCTGCCCATGTCCTGGCCGTCGCCGGCGGTGTGGTAGACGGCCATGGGGGCGAAGGGGGCGCCGGGCAGGTGCGGTGGCCCAGGCGGCGCAAGAGCCGACGAAGCCCTGGTCGCCGGGGGGCAGGTCCCAGCGGGAGAGGTCGACGCGGCGCGGCAGGCCCGGCAGATCGGGATATGTACGGAAGGCGGAGATGATTGACTATGTGCAGCAGGGCAAATGCGCTTTAGACTTCCTGCTGTTGGGCCGGTACCGCTGCGCCATCGCCCTGGATGTATTTGGGATAGCATGACATGCACAGAGCGATATAGGCTTCCTCGTGGTCCCTCTGCACCCAATGCAGTCTCTGGACTCGCTCCCGCGTGCCGCAACGATAACAATCCGCTCGTGCATGTCGCTGCCACGGCACCTCGTTGTATTGCATATGCGTCTTTCCCGCTGGCCTTCGCATCTAGTCCTCCTACCTTCGTCGCATACGCGTCGACCGGTTGCTGCGCGCTGCTGTCTCCATACTGACGGGTGCGGCGCTGGCTATTCCCGTCTCCTAACTCAGCTTTCCAGCTACATCCAAAGCCTCAGGGAGCCGCTGGTGAGGCCCGCGCAAACATGTAGACTCCCCCGGTGCCATTGTTCTTGCCCGGCGCACCCACCAGGCCGATAGACCGGCTGAGTGCTACGAAGAGGCCGAAGCGGTCGTGGGCCCCACCATCGCCGGCGACCAGCTTGGCCTGTTGGCGCCAGCTCGCGCCGCGCCGCTCGAACACGTAGGCCGCTCCCGTGTGGGTGTTGAAGGGCGCGCCAATCAGGGCGGTGTTTCCGCTGAGGGCCACGGAGAGGCCGAACTGGTCGCGGGCCGCACCGTCGCTGGCCACCAGCTTGGCCTGTTGGCGCCAGCTCGCCCCGTGACGTTCGAACACGTAGGCCGCCCCCGTGTGGGTGTTGAAGGGCGCCCCCGCCCCAACCAGCGCGGTGTATCCACTGAGACCCACCGCGGTACCCAGCTCATCACCAGGCAGGCTGTCACCGGCGACCAGCTCGGCTTGCCGGAACCAACTCGTCCCGCGACGTTCAAACACGTAGGCTGCGCCGGTACCCGTATCTTTGCCCGGCGCGCCAACTAGCACAGTGTTCCCGCCGAGGGCCACGGAGAAGCCGAACTGGTCGCCCGCCGCGCCGTCGCCCGCCCTCAACTCGGCCTGTTGGCGCCAGGTCGCCCCCTGACGTTCGAACACGTAGGCCGCTCCGATGCCGGCCTTCCTGTCGGGGGCGCCGACCAGGGCAATGTCCCCGCCGAGGGCCACGGAGAAGCCGAACTGGTCGCCCGCCGCGCCGTCGCCCGCCCTCAACTCGGCCTGTTGGCGCCAGGTCGTCCCGCCGGGCACGAACACGTAGACCGCCCCGGTGCCGCTGTGCCGGCCCGGCGCCCCAATCGCGGCGGAGTTATCGCCGAGGGCGACCGAAAAGCCAAATCGATCCCTCAGCGCACCATCACCGGCGGCCAACTGGGCTTGTTGGAGCCAGCCCGCCCCGCCGGGCACGAACACGTAGGCCGCCCCGGCGCCGTTCTTGCCCGGTGCCCCGACCACGGTGCCGGCCCCACCGGCGGCCATGGAGAATCCGAACTGATCACCGGCCGCGAGATCATCGGCAGCCGGGCCAGACCGCTGGCTCCATCGTGTGGCACCTCGCGTAAGGACGTATACCACCCCGGTGCCGTTATTCTTGCCCGGTACGCCGATCAGTGCCGTATCTCCGTTCAGAGCCACGGCTGTGCCGAACTCATCATTGGCCGCGGCGGTTACGCTCATACTGGATTGCTGGGCCCAGCGCGGTCCACTGCGCACGAACGCATACGCCACTCCCGCATTGCCTTTGTTGCCCGGTGCTCCGATCAGTGCCGTGTTCCCGCTGATCGCTACGGAGAAACCGACGTTGTCATCCGCTTGGGCCGGGCCGGCGACGAGCCGGGCTTGCTGGCGCCAGCCTGTCCGGCCGGGCACGAACACATAGGCCGCCCCGGCGGCGCTGTTCTTTCCCGGTGCCCCGACGACAGCGGTGCCCCCGCTGAAAGCTACGGAAGTACCAAGCTCATCATTGGCCGCTCCGTCGCCGGCGCTCAGCTTGGCTTGCTGGCGCCAGGCGGCCCCTCGGCGCGCGAACACGTAGGCCGCCCCCCTGCTGCTGTTCTTCTGCGGTGCACCAACCAGCGCCCGGTTCCCGTCCAGGGCCACGGAATAGCCGAAGTCGTCGACGGGAGCAGCGTCTCTGGCGGTCAGCTTGGCTTGCTGGCTCCAGTTCGCCCCGTGGCGCACGAACACGTAGGCGGCGCCAGAGTTGTCGTTCTTCTGCGGTGCCCCGACCACGGCAGTGTCCCCGCTAAGCGCCACGGAGTAGCCGAAGTCGTCGACGGGAGCGGCGTCGCCGGCGGTCAGCTTGGCTTGCTGGCTCCAGTTCGCCCCGTGGCGCACGAACACGTAGGCCGCCCCGGCCTGAGTGTTCATGAAGGGGGCTCCGATCACGGCGGTATCCCCGCTGACAGCCACGGAGAGGCCGAACTCGTCGCCGGCCACGCCGGTGCCGCCAGTCAACCTGGCCTGTTGGCTCCAGCGCGTGCCGTTGTATACGAAAATGTACGCCGCCCCGGCGCTGCCATCCTTGCCCGGCGCCCCAACTACGGCGGTTTCTCCGCTAACTGCTAAAGAGACGCCGACGTTGTCTCCCCCCGCGGCGTCGCTGGTAGCCAACCGTGCTTGCTGAGACCAGGGATTGATACGCATGGAAAGGGCCGGCATGCCGGTGCCAGAGGATGCCGGGCGCAGGCCGGACGAGACGAAGGCGACGCCGCCGGTGGCGATGCAGCACGACCCTTGCCGTGGTAGCCGATTGCCGGCCGGTGGTCCGCTTGCCACCAAACGGCGCGGCGCCGCGACCATCCCGGTAGGCAGCTCACCCGCGACACGGGGCGTTCTGGTCGCAGGAGCGTGGACCGGTCGGGCAGAGCTTGCGGCGGAGCCCGCGAACAGGGCGATGACTGGCAGCGTGCCGATCAACCACCTCATGGGCCACCGGCGGGGCCGTGGCAAGAGTTCTGCTCGTGAAGGCGTCAAGTCTGTCGTGACCTTTCCTAGGCATGCGCACCACAAGGATCAGGCGCGGCTATCGGGCCGGCGAGAAGAACGCCGGTCTGCCTTGCTTACGGGGGATGGGATGAACTCAGCCAAGTGCATCGGGCTCCACACACAGGTAACGCATTTGGGCCGCGATTTCTTCCCACCCGCTGGGCCTACGGCGCCGGCATTCCGCCCTGCCCCCCTTGACTGCGTAAGCGCGGCCAAACCTACCCGATCACGACTGGAGGCAGAAAGCCGAACGGGCCAGTGGTGGCCCGTTCGGCCGTTACCCTCACGACTAGGGTAACTGCGCTACAG
>Ga0209062_1006157_pt1 | contig 11115 bp, 7 predicted proteins | sample Coa_R2_2_FD_187158 | JGI IMG/M metagenome (GOLD analysis project Ga0209062, IMG submission 187158) | Surface soil microbial communities from Centralia Pennsylvania, which are recovering from an underground coalmine fire - Coalmine... | ecosystem: Environmental > Terrestrial > Soil > Unclassified ...
TATCCACACTGATGCTGTAGCCGCCGCGGATGACCAGCGACGAAGCCAGGATCGGATGCCAGGCGAAGCCGATGCGCGGCTCAAAGCCGTGCTTATCGGGATGGATCAGGGAATCGGGATAGTGCGTACCGGTGAGCGGCCCGACAGGACTCGCGGCCACCACCGGCGCGGCGGCGGCAAAGCCGGATGCGATATCGAGGTTCACCATACGGCCGTAAAGCTCGGTGATCGGCGAGCCGTAATCCCAGCGCAGGCCGTAGTTGAGGCTGAAGCCGGGGCTCACGCGCCAGTCATCCTGGATATAGGCGTCGTAGAGCGCGTCGCGAAAATACTTATCGGCGTTGCCATAGGCGAGCGAAAGCGTATCCGGGATGCCGAGCAGGAAGCCGGCGAAATCCGAGCCGGTGCCGGGAACCGCGACGCCGTTGACCACCTGGGCCGTGGAGGCGCCGGTGAAGCTGAAGCTGCCGCGCGGGTTCGCCTGCGAGAGCAGGTTGAACTGCTGGTGCTTGAGGTCGAAGCCGTACTGCACGTTGTGCGGCGAATGGTTCCAGAAGACATTGGCGGAGACGCCGCCCGTTTGGTAGCGAGTGAAGGACCAGTTGCCGTCCGAGAGCCCGCTGATGCCGCTGCCGAAGCTGAGCGAGGGCGGCCCCCAGTAGGCCGGGCTCTGCAGGTTGCCGGAGATGCCCGCGTTGCCGGAGACGTTATAGAGGTTGGCGAAGTAGGGCGTGGTGCGCGGGCTGTAGCGGCTGTAATTGGCGCCGAGCGTCAGGAAGGTGCGCTGCGTGAAGCGGTGCACCCAGTTGATGTTGCTGTTGATGCCGAGCGAGCGGTTGGTATCGAGAAAGTTGAACAGGTTGGGGGTGGCGCCGCGCTGGTCCTGGAAGGCGAACATGCCGTTCACCTGGTTCATCCGCCCGATGGACTTATTCAGGCGCAACTGCATGGAATCGGTGTGGGTGCTGGTGGTGATGGGCACCTGGTAGTTGTAGCGGGTGGAGGCGAAATTGGGCAGCGGATAGAGCGCCAGCAGCGCCAGAGCCTGCGGGCTGATGCGGCTGGTGGGGATCACGTTGCCGGGAAACGGCTGGCCGGTGGTGGGATCGTAGATCGGCGCGGCCAGCGCCGAAAAATCGCCGGCGCGCTCGGCGAGCGTCGGCATCAGTCCGGGGGTGGCGGTCGCGTTGGTGTTGCGCGACCACTGGTAGTTGAGCGCGAAGAACGGCCGGCTCTGCGCGTGGATCAGCGGGATGGGCCCGCCGAGGGACAACATACCGGTGAGGCGGTTGTAGGCGGGCTTCTCGGTGTCCTGCCCGGTGATTGAGTAGGTGCGGGCGTCGAGATTGGAATTATCGAAGGTCACGCCCAGGTTGCCGTTGTACAGCGAGCGGGCGCCGCGGCGGTTGTTACCGAAGGCGTTCGACTGCGCGAACGGCGAATTGGCGCCGTTGTTCACGCTGCCGTTGATCAGAAACCCATCGGCCGGGGCGGCGGCCTGCATCTCCTGAGCGCCGGCGGGCGCGCCGGCTCCGTCGCCGTTAGTCTTGGCACCCGTATCCGAGGCATTCAGGTTCGCGCGCTGGAACCCGCCCGCGGGGTTGGCGGCGGCGGGCGGCGGAACGCCCTTCTTACCCTTCTTTTTGGAGGACGACGGCGCGGCGGCGGACGCGGTCTGCTGCGCTCCGCCATTGGCCGCGACAATCGAAGGCGTCGCGGGCGCGCCGGACGAGGATGCCGCAGCCGAGGCCGTAGTCGAAGGAGCGGGCGCGGCCGGCGGCGGAGGCGCCGCGGCCTTGATGGCGTCGAACGATTGCAGCTTCATCTCCCAGACCGGGCTGGGCGCATTGGGCGCGATGCCGACCTCCTGCTTGATGGGCTCGAAGCAGAGCATGTTCACTTCGATGGTCCAGACGCCGTCGGCCAGATCCGGGAACGAATAGAAGCCCTGCTGGTCCGTGACGGCCGTCAATTTCTTCTCGCCCTGCGTGGCGGTCACGGTGGCGCCCGGCACCGGCAGGCCGCCGAACTTCACCTGCCCGTGGTGCTCGGAGGCTGCGAGGCTGAGAGCGGCCCAGAGGGCCAGTCCGCATATCTTCGAATGGATGCGCATGGGTTAGTTCTCGGTAGGCGCCTTTTCCGCGTGGTCGACGACGACCACCTGTACCGGCCCCTTCTTCGGTTCCAGCTTGAGGCCGAGCAGATCCTGCACGGCGCCCGCTAAAAAGCTCGGGATATCGTCCATCTGCACCGGCGAGCTGGCGTACTGCGCGATGTTCAGGGTCGCGTCGTACCGTCCCTTGAGTCCGGTCTCGTCGACCACCGGCGCGCGCAGCATGGTTTCGAGCATCTCGACCAATCGGGAAATTGGCATGTGCGTCAGGGTCGCGGTGGTCATGCCGCGGCCGGGCTGCAGGTCCGGCTCGCCTTCGGTCTCCGATTCCTTGAACTTCGGCCCGCCCTTGGCGACGGTGAGGAGGTAATAGGGCATCACTTTTTCTTCCTGGTGCGCCGCGAGCTTGAAACGGTCGGCCAGCAGGGTGCGGAGCATCAGCCGCAGCCGGTCTTCGGGCGCGGCATCGGCGGCCTTGGCGGCGATCGTGTACCGTTCGCTCGCGAGCCAGGCGGGACCCACGACCTGAAACTCCTTGACGCCGTATGCCCATCCGATAGCGGTGCTCATGTTGACGTTACGCATAGTTAACGATCCGGGTTCGGAGTTTATGACGCCCCGCGAACCGAAGCCGAAGTCCCCGCGGCCGCCGCCCTTGCCGCCGACGGGCGCGGCGCGCACCGAGGCGACCTCGAAGGCCGGCGGCGCGCCGGTTTGGGCGGCCGCGCTGCAACTAAAAATAAACAGAATGCCGGCGGCGATCGCGAAGCGCATTCATACTCCCTGTAGGCTGGTTCTTCATCTTAGACGCCAATTCCGCGAGAATGTTTAGCTCCGGCGGCACGTTTTGCGGAACGAAGCCAATTGAGGCTCGGGCCGGGACGCAGGAACAGGCGAATGGCTGCGGAACGGGAGGCCTGAACAAAAAATGCAAAACGAACCCAAACTGTCGTGTAATCCTTTGCAGAATAGCAGGTTGCACGCCCAAAAACGAAGCCAAGAACAAGCCCCTGGGCGAACCCGCTCGCGAGCCACAGCGCGCGCTACCGGGCGAACCAGGAATAGCACGGGACACTGGCCCTGGCGGACCAGTTGGGCGGTAAGCCGCGGAGAGCATTGCGCAAATTTTGTGGAACGTGCCGTGACGGAGCCGGCGCGACCCGCTCGGGGAAATCCCTGAAAACCATTGGGAACTGGCCTGGCTTACGACGGTACTGCTCTAATCTTCCCTATGCTCCGGCTTCGCGCTCGATTTCTCACGCTCCTGCTCTTCGCCTGCCACGCCAGTCCCGCGGCAACCCTGCTTTGGTCCGTGACCGGCAACCTGAGCGGGTCGCTTGGCTCGACCTCGTTCACGAACGCGCCATTCACGTTCACGTTCTCCGTCGATACCACGCAAGTAACCGCGGTCGTCGGCTACACCGGGCTTTACCATTCCGCCGCAGGACTGCCCGGCACCTTCAGCATCTCGGGCGTGGGCTCCGGCGACTTCAACACGCCGGATCAGTATCTTTTCGCTAACCAGGGTTGCGATTACCTCCATACTTACGGCTGCACCGGTCTGGGGCATTTGGGCAGCGCGGATATTCTGGACTTCCAGGGCGCCGGGCTGCTCGCCTTTGACCTGGCCACGGCCGTCGGCCCGACCACGGTTTCGACATCTTTCGCGAGCGGATCGATCGGCACCACGGCCGGCATCCTGTCGATCACGGCTGCCGACCCAACCTTCACGGCGCAGTTCGACACGTCATCCCCCACGCCAGAGCCCGCCAGCCTGGCGCTAGCAGGGATGGGGCTGGTGTTGACGTGGGTCCTCGGGAAGCGGCGGAGATGGGTCCGCGCGCGGGTGGGAGCGCGGAGGTAGCGCGCGGCCGGCGGACGTTTTTGCACAAATCGGGCTCACAGGTTACGATGAAAACTGGCGGGCCGAAATGCCCGCCAAACCCCGCAGAAAAAACTTCAGAGACCATGGGCCTGGCGAAATACATCTCCAAACTTTTTCCGTGTACGCTGTTGCTGTGCAACGTCGGAGCGGCGATCTGCTGCGCCGCGACCGGGGACTACCGGCGATCGGTGTATTGGGCGGCCTCGGCGCTATGCGTCGGCGCCATCGCGTTCTGATCGCGAGAGGCCAGGCTATTCCTTCGCGCCCTTGATCCACTCCAGGATGGTGGCGTACTCCGGCGAGTCCTTCGTGAACCGCACGCCGCCGCCGTGCGACAGCGTCGCAGCGTTCACCACGCCCTCGCTCTCCGAACTCGATGTCGGTTTACGCAGCAGCAGGCTCTGCTCGGGATTGTTGGTATCGACCACCCGCATCGCCCCGGCGTAGGTGCCGTCGAACAGGGTGTGAGTCGCGTGGCATTGCACGCAGGCGTAGCCGTCCTTGCCCCGCTTCACCAGGATCGGCTCGACATATCCGCGGAAGAACGCCTCGTCGAGCTTCTTCTGCGGCCGCGCAGCGCCTGAGTTTGCCGCCGACGCCGTCCTCGCCGCCCGGGCCGGCGGCTTCAGCGCCGCGACCACGTCCGCCGCTTCCGGCACGCGCTCGAGCTTCGCCATCAGCTCCTTCACGGGCGCGCCCGAGGGGCCCGCGATGCGGTTCACATCCGGGTATTTCGCCTCGCGCACCAATAGCGCGGCACGCCCGGCGAGCCGCCGCATCTCCGGGTCCGGCGAATCGAGCAGCGGCGCGATGGCGCTCGCCATGCGGTCCGCCGATGGTCCGAAAAACGCGATCTGCTCGATGTCGTTGCCGATGCGGCTGTAGACCGGCGGGCCGGGCTTGGTGATGTCGGCCTCGGTGTCGTAGGCGTCGCCGCGGCGCAGCGGAAACTCCGCCAGCGAACGCAGCAATGCTTTTTTCTGCGCGTCCGAACCGTCATCGAGCACCGCCGCGAACTTCGCGGCCAGCCGCGCCTCCACGGCGAGCCGTCCGCGGATCGCCCGCTCGCGGTCTTCGGCGCGGGGCAGCAGCGCCACCCAGTTGTTGTAGAGATACCGGATATTCTCGTCCGCGAGGTTGTACACCGCATCCCGCAGGTTGCTCGCGACCCATTCCGGCTGCGGCTTGGCCTGCGCCGCGAGCAGCGTATCCTCGATGTCCGATTTCGTCGCCGCATCGGGCGTCCAGAACCACATCTGCCACAACCCCTTCACCGCCTGCATGCGAACCGCGACGGCCGGATCGCCGGCCAGTTTCTCGAGCGCCGGCGCCATCTCCTTGCGCCGGGCGATGGCCGCGAAATGCTGCGCGAACACGCGCGTCGCGCCCCATCGCGTGCGATCGTCGGCGGAGGCCAGCGCGTCCGTGAGTTCGGCCGCGGGTGTGTCCTCATGCCGGCTGTAGGACTGCCGCAGCGCCCAGGCGGCCGTCCGCTGCACCATCTTGCTGGGATCTCCGAGCAGCTTCGTGTCGTGGAACACGCCGAGACGCCCGAGCGCTTCCACCGCCGCCTGCCGCACCAGGGCGTCCGGGGAGTGCGCCGCCCGCTCGATCTCGCGGCGCACGCTGTCCGGCGGCGGGTCCCACACCTTGTCGAGCTGCTGCAGCGCCTCGACCGGATCGGCGGAGATCCGCTCCACCGCGGGAGCGTGCCAGCCGGGCTGGAGCTTGTCTCCAGGGAAGTACGCGCTCAGCGCCAGCACCGCCATTTGCGTCTCGCGGAACGGCGTGCGGAAATTTTCGTAGGATTGCAGCGGGTCGAGCCATCCGCCGAACGCCTGCTGCCGTTTCAGAAGATAATCGATCGCCTTCGCCACCGCCGGATGGGTCGCCGGCACTCCCGCTTCATGCAGCGCCCAGAGCGCGTGCCCGGTCTGAAATTCCGCCACGGGCTGATTCGGCTCGAAGCGCGCGGGCCACTGTCCATCGGGGCGCTGGAGCGCGAGAATCCGCTCGACATTCTTCGCGATGCGCCCGGCGTACCGACTGCGGTCGATGGCCGCGAGCGCCAGCGTCTGGTAGCAGAGGTCGATCGTGTTCTTGACCTCGCCATTCGCGATCAGCTCGCCCATGCGCGGGTCTTTCGTGGTCTCCGAGGCGTACCATGCGACTTGGTGCGCGCTCACCAGCGGTGTATTGCCATTGGTTTCGTCGGCGGGCAGAGTTTCGCGCCCGGCGTAATACAGGTCGAGATACCGGCGTACGCCGTCGTGGAAGGCGGCGCGCGGCTCGCGCGTGACCTGAGCTTCATAGATGTCGAGCAGATGCGACATGCGGCCGAGGACGTTGGCCGGCGCCGAAATCACCCGCGCCCAGACGGCGCCGGTGTCCTCGAAGCCGTAGAACGGCCGCGGATTGTTGTAGAAGCGCTCCGTCAGGAACTGGACCTGCTGCCGCTCGACGATCGGGTAGCCGTTGCGCAGCGCGTATAACTGCGCGCGCAGCGGATAGTGCGTCGTATGGCATGCGACGCACAGAGAGGTCTCCTGGTGAACGCTCGCGACGCGGTCGTAGACGCCGCCCCGGCGCGGCGTGTTGGCGTGCCACGAATCGCCGGCCGCCAGGATGTAATCGATGCCGGTCCGGACGGCCTGGCGCGGATCGCCGTACGGCGGCGCATCGTACACGCGCGTGCGCAGCTTATATTCGGGATGCCCGGCGTGCACCGCGATGAAGTACGTGCCGCGCTCCTTCAGCACGCGCGGCGTGAACTTGTTCCCCGGCAGCGCCTGCACTTCGTGCGGCATGGTCACGGGATCTTCGCCCTCGAAGTACTCCTCGAGCTTGCCGCCGGCGAGACGGTAAACCGCCACGTCCACCGGGATCTGGTCGCGCTCCATCAGGTCGATCTGGAAGAAGACGAGCTTCGGCGTGGGCGAGGTGAAGTCGAACTTGTACCAGTCGCGGCGCGAGCGGTCGGCCAGCGCCTTGCGCGTGGTGCCGGGGAGCGGGATGTACTCCTCGTCATCGCCCGATGCGAAGACTGTTCCGCCGAGCGGAATCGTCATGGCGTCCTGCCAGCGGGCGATCGGCCCGGCTTTGACCGCGCCGGAAACGGGCCAGCGGTTGACCGTCAACGTGTAGCGCCCGCCGGCGTCCTTTGCGCGGACCGCCACGGCCGCGGCGCCCGCTCGCAGGACGCGGAACTGCGTGTAGAAATCGGCATCGCCTGCGTGCAGGGTTTTCGAGGCCAACACCGCCGCGCCCTGCCGGACCTCCACTTCGACCGTCGCCTGCGGGCCGAGCGACTGGAGCGGCGAAATCGAATAGAGGATGCTGTAGGCGGCCGATGGCGTGAGGTTCGGAAGCGCGACCGTCTCCGTCGCGACGGCCCCGGTCTTCGTCGCTACCGGCAGCAGAGCCGCCGACATCCCGATCCACGGCAACAAGGCCAAACCCAGCGCCATTCTCATTTGTTGTGCCCTCGAATTTTTTATCATTCTATCGCGGAAACCGGCGCTCCGCGCGTCTCGCGCGGCCGCAGAATAGCCCGAATGATCCCGCCGAATACAACAAACACAGGCTGAGAAAACGGCTTCGCCGGTTCTACCGTGAAAGAAGGAGGGTTCATTTTGACTGGGCTTCGCGACGTTATCTTCCGGCTTTACGAACAACCGCGGCTGCGCAATCTGTTCTACACGGCGGCGTTCGTGGTGTTCGTTCCGGTGGGCTTCCGCTTCGCCATGCTGGCGTGGGAGTACGGCGATTGGTTCGATAAGCCGCTGGCAGTCATCGCCGGCGCATTGATCGGAATCACCACGGTGGTGACGCTGATGCGGTTCTGGCACGTGCCGCCGCGGCGGATCGTCACGCCGGCAGACACTCCGCAGGATGCGCCGGAGCCGGAGCATCCGATCACGGCCGACGATTTTCTCGCGGCCGCGCGGAGCCGCGCGGCGAAGAATCGCGCCATGGCGAGGGCCGCAGCCGCCCTCGGATCGACCCGCGGCAGAGCCTGGTAGCAGATCGGACATATACTGGTCGCTATGACCAGGCGCAGGATTCTTGTGTGCGCGGCGCTGATCGCCGCGCCGGGTCCGTTCCTCCTCTCGCAGAGCGGCGTCAAACGCCCGCCGATTACCGGCATCGCGCACGTCGCTCTCAAGACCAACGACCTCGCCGCCGCGCGCCGTTTCTACGGCCATGATCTCGGCTTCTCGGACGCGCTCGCCATGCCCGCGAGCCGCGGTCCCGCCGCGTGGTTCAAGATCAACGACCACCAGTACCTCGAAATGTACGAAACCCTGCGCTCGGAGGACGAAGACCGACTGATCGAAGTCGCCTTCGAGACGACCGACGCCAAAGCGATGCGCGATTACCTCGCCGCGAAGGGCGTCGAGGTTCCGGCCAGCGTCGGCAAAGGCTGGGATGGCAATCTCAGCTTTCCGGTCAGCGACCCGGAAGGCCACCGCATCGCCTTCGTCCAGTACCTCACGGACTCGATCCCCGGCAAGCAGTTCGGCCTCCTCATGCCCGCCACGCGCATTTCCGAGCACATGATCCACGCGGGCTTCCTGGTGAACGATCGCGCCGCCGAGGACCGCTTCTACCGGGACATCCTCGGCTTCGACGAAATGTGGCACGGCGGCAAGACCGAGACCTCCGCGGACTGGATCAGCATGCGCGTGCCCGAGGGCGAGGACTGGATCGAATACATGTGCAACGTCCGGAACCCGACGCCGCGGACGCGCGGCATCATGAACCACGTCGCGTTCGGCGTGCCGGATATGCAGGCGACCGCAAGGATTCTCGAGTCTCGGCAGGCGACCATGCCGGAGAAGCCGAAGATCGGCCGCGACGGCAAGTGGCAGCTCAATCTCTACGATCCGAATCTCACCCGCGCCGAACTGATGGAGCCGAAGCCGGTCGAAAAGCCGTGCTGCTCGGAGTTGAAGCCGCGCCGCGGGCCGGAAGGCCCAGTCGGAATTTTCACCAACCAGGGACCGGTCGGCGACGCCACGGCGGGCAGCAAAGCCGTGTTCGATCCCGAAAAACAGGAATACCGCATCACGGGAGGCGGCGCGAACGTCTGGGACACGACCGACGCGTTCTATTTCATCTGGTCGCGCATGTCCGGCGATCTCAGCCTGACGGCCGATGTCACCTGGGCCGGCGCGAGTCCCACCGAGCACCGCAAGGCGATGCTCATGGTGCGCGACGGGCTGGCCTCAGGCGCGGCCTACGCCGATGCGGTGTCGCACGGCAACGGGCTCACGTCGCTGCAGTTCCGCGGCGTCGCCAACGAGAGCACCTACCAGACGTTCATCAACATCGAAGGTCCGGCGCGCCTGCGCCTCGTCCGCCAGGGCAGCCGCTTCACGATGTACGCCGGAAAACCGGGAGGCCCGCTCCAAGAGGTCGGCCCGATCGAATACGTGCGGATCAAGGACCCGGCGTACGTGGGCCTGGGTGTATCGTCGCACGTCGCCACGGCGCTTGAGACCGCGGTGTTCTCGAACGTGAAGCTGGAGCCGCTGAAGAGGTAGCGCGGCCGTCACTGGCCGCCATCGAGCCGCGGGGGCGCCGGCGGGATGGCCGGCTTGCGCAGCTCTAATTCAACTCCCTTACCCAGATATTGCGGAAGCTGATCGGCGGGCTGGGATCGGGATGGGCTTGCAGTTTGATCGGCGCGCGGTCGTATTTCCGGTAGAACGGTTTGCCGATATACAGCGTCTCGCCGGCCAGTTCGAAGTGATTCTGCACCAGCACGCCGTTGAAAAATACCGTGACATTCGCCGGCGTCTTCACCGAACCGTCGTCATTGAAGACCGGCGCCATCCAGACCACATCGTAGGTTTGCCACTCTCCGGGTTTGCGCGCCGGGTTCACGAGCGGAATGCTCTGTTTGTAGATGCTGCCGGCCTGGCCATTGGAGTAAGTCCGGTTGTGGTAGGAATCGAGAATTTGCAGCTCGTAGCCCGCGTCGCCGCCGCCGGTCGAAGCCAGAAAGACGCCGCTGTTGCCGCGTTCCTGGTCCTGGCCGGTGACATTCTCGGGGATCTTCCACTCGATGTGGAGCTGGAAGTTTTTGAACGTGCGCTTGGTCTCGATATTGCCGGAGCCGCGCGCCTTGTTCACGATCATCTCGCCGTCCTTGACGAACCACGGCGCGGGCGATTTATCGCGGGTCAGGACCCATTCGTCGAGATTTTTGCCATCGAAGAGCACGATGGCGTCCGACGGCGGCGCCGAATCTGTCGCGCCCGGCGTGACCACCTTCGGCTCCGGCTCCCATACTTCGGTGTCTTTGGGGTTGCCCCTGGGACCCTTGCGGCCGCCGCCCGGAGCCGCGGGCGGCTGCTGCGCCAAGAGAGAAACGGTCAGGACGAAAAAGACGATCGGCTTCATGGAGTCCTCATTATCGCGCGGCTACAGCGCCGCCAACACTTCCCGGTACAAATACTTCGCGCCTTCCACGCCGTCCCACGGACCGTCCTCGTATTCGAGCGCGTAGGTCCCCTCGAAACCGGCCTCCTGCATGATGCGGACGGAGCGGGCCACGCTCTGGTCATCCTTCCACCGATTCCAATATTTGGCGTGGACGTTGGTGTGGGCGTAGGGCGCGAGGGCCTTGAGGCCGTTGTACATGAGGTACTCGTGCTCCCAGTTGCAGAAATCGGGCGAGGCTTCGCACCAGGGGCTTTTCACCTCGTCGACGATGATCCGGATATTCATGGGATTGGCGGTGAGGCCCCAGTGATTTTCGAGCGTCACCTTGACGCCGGCCTTGCCGCCGTAATCGGCCATCTCTTTGAAAGACTCGATGCAGTTGCGGAGATACGCGGCAACCGCGTCGGCTTTCGGATAGCCATCGGCCGACATCTCCGGATCGGGCAGGATGCGCGGGCCGCCGCTGTTAACGCGCATGGATTTCGCGCCGAGAATCCGCGCGCCATCGAGCCATTTCTTCGCGACCTCGATACCGGCGCGGCGCTTCCCGGCGTCCGGCTCGCAGATATCGCGCGGGGCGTTGTTGGAGATGTGCTGGCAGCGGGTGCCGGTCGCGGCCATTTTGGCGGCCAGCTTCTCCAGCCAGCGCCGCCCGGAGGGGCTGGAC
>Ga0209062_1006160_pt1 | contig 11112 bp, 11 predicted proteins | sample Coa_R2_2_FD_187158 | JGI IMG/M metagenome (GOLD analysis project Ga0209062, IMG submission 187158) | Surface soil microbial communities from Centralia Pennsylvania, which are recovering from an underground coalmine fire - Coalmine... | ecosystem: Environmental > Terrestrial > Soil > Unclassified...
CACCGGATCGAGGGAGGCGCTCGAGCTCCGCGACGGCGGCGAGCGCTGGCTCGGCAAGGGCGTCACGAAGGCCGTGAAGAACGTGAACGAGGAGATCGCGCCGGCGCTGGTGGGCCTCTGCGCGATCCACCAGGTCGAGATCGACCGGAAGCTCGTCGAGCTCGACGGGACCGAGAACAAGAGCCGCCTCGGGGCGAACGCCGTCCTCGGCGCCTCGCTCGCCGTGGCGCGCGCCGCCGCGCAGGACGTGGGCCTCCCGCTCTACCGCTACCTCGGCGGCGTCCACGCGAACGTCCTCCCCGTGCCGCTCATGAACGTGATCAACGGAGGCGCTCACGCCGACAACGGCCTCGACATCCAGGAGTTCATGATCGTGCCGCTCGGGGCGCCCTCCTTCTCCGAGGCGCTCCGCTGGGGGACCGAGGTCTTCCACAACCTGAAGAAGATCCTGAAGGGGAAGGGTCTCGCGACGGGCGTGGGCGACGAGGGCGGCTTCGCGCCGCGCGCCGAGAACAACGACGCCGTCTTCGAGCTCCTCCTCGAGGCGATCCAGAAGGCGGGGAGGAAGCCCGGCGACGAGGTCGCGCTCGCCCTCGACTGCGCGGCCTCCGAGTTCGGGAAGGACGGCCGCTACCGGGGCAAGAGCTTCGCGAAGGCCAAGGCGGAGATGACCTCGGCCGAGCTCGGGCAGCGCTACGAGGAGTGGCTCTCCAGGTATCCGATCGTCTCGATCGAGGACGGCTTCGCCGAGGACGACTGGGACGGCTGGGCCGCTTTCACCAGGAAGAACGGCTCGAGGGTCCAGCTCGTGGGTGACGACATCTTCGTCACGAACGAGAAGATCCTCAGGAAGGGGATCGAGCAGGGCTGCGCGAACTCGATCCTCGTCAAGGTGAACCAGATCGGGTCGCTGTCCGAGACCTTGGCGACGATGGAGCTCGCGAGAAAGGCGGGCTACACGACGATCATCTCGCACCGGTCCGGCGAGAGCGAGGACACGACGATCGCCGACCTGGCGGTCGCGACGAACGCGGGCCAGATCAAGACGGGTTCCTTGAGCCGGACCGACCGCATCGCCAAGTACAACCAGCTCCTCAGGATCGAGGAGGAGCTGGACGATGCGGCGCGCTATGCAGGTAAGAGCGCCTTCAGCCGAAAAGTAGGATGAGCCACAGAGCGCACGGAGCGCACAGAGAGGAGAGCGAGGCGACCCCAACCTCTCTCTCTGTGCCCTCCGTGCTCTCTGTGGCTGGGCTCCTTCGGAGGTCGCCATGGCGCGTCCCGGAAGCTCGTGGCTCGAAGCCCAGGCTGAGAACTCCTCGCTGAGGGCTGCGACCCGCGAGGGCTTGTATGCCGCCGCCCTCGTCCTCGCCGGCGCATCCGTCCTCTACATCTGTGTCTTGCTGCCGAGCCGGCTCAAGACCGACCAGCTCCGGACCCAGCGCGACGCTCTCAAGACGAAGAAGGAAGCGCTCGAGAAGGACGTGAAGGACCTCGTCGACGAGGCGCGCTCCCTCGAGACCGACCACTGGGCCGTCGAGCGAGCGCTCCGCCGGAGGCTCGGTTTCCTTCGCCCGGGCGAGAGCGTCCTCAAGGGGTAGACTGTCCCCCTGTGAAGGTCGAGCTCGAGAAGGACTTCTCCCTCGAGTGCGCGCACCGCCTGACGCGCGTGCCCGAGGGGCACAAGTGCGCCCGCATGCACGGGCACTCGTTCAGGGTGACGGTCCGCGTCGCGGGCGAGGTCTCCGAGCAGACCGGCTGGCTCCAGGACTACGCCGAGCTCTCGCGCGCCTTCGGACCCGTCCACGAGGCGCTCGACCACCGGTGCCTCAACGATGTGGCCGGCCTCGAGAACCCGACGAGCGAGGTCCTCGCCCGCTGGATCTGGAACAGGTTGAAGGCCGAGCTCCCGCTCCTCTCGGCCGTCGTCGTGCAGGAGACCTGCACCGCGCGGTGCGTCTACCAGGGTGAAGACGCGTGAGCTTCGCGGTCCGCGTCTACAAGCAGTACTTCAACTTCGCGAGCGCTCACTTCCTCATCTTCGCCGACGGGACGCGCGAGGAGCTCCACGGGCACAACTATCAGGTCCGCGTCGAGGCGCGCGGCGGGCTCGATGCGGGCGACGTCGTGATCGACTTCATGAAGCTGAAGCCGCTCGTCAAGAAGACGTGCGATCTCCTCGACCACCGGGTGATCCTGCCGACCGGGCACCCTCTCCTGACGGTGAAGGAGAGCGAGCGCGAGATCGAGGCCGTCTTCTCGGGGCGCGACCGCTTCGTCATGCCTCGCCGCGACGTGGTGCTCCTGCCGATCCACAACACCTCGACCGAGCGGCTCGCCGAGTGGATCGCCCACGAGGTGATGCGCCGGATCGCGGAGACGATCCCCGGGGCCGCGTTGCGCCTCCTCGAGGTCGAGGTCGAGGAGTCGGGCGGTCAGTGCGGCGTCTTCACGATGCCGCTGGAGAATCGATGAACCCGTTCGCTCCCTCGGAGCTCTTCACGCTGGAGAGCTACGCGCACCGCGAGGTCTTCGCCGGCGTCGAGAACGCCTGGGACGCGCTCAAGCGACTCAAGGCTTACCTCGCGGATCGCATGAAGCCCGGGATCCGCGGCGAGGTCGAGCCCGGGGCTCACATCTTCGGCAAGGACATCGAGATCGCCGAGGGAGCCAGGGTCGAGGCCGGCGCCTATATCCGGGGGCCCGCGATCATCGGCCCCGGCACCGAGGTCCGCCACGGCGCCTACATCCGGGGCAACGTGCTGACCGGGTCGAAGTGCGTGATAGGCCACGACACCGAGTGCAAGGGCGCGATCTTCCTCGACCACGCGAAGGCCGCTCACTTCGCCTACGTCGGCGACTCGATCCTCGGGAACGACGTGAACCTGGGCGCGGGGACCAAGCTCGCGAACCTGAAGGTCGTCGAGGGCGACGTCGACGTCTTGTCGGCCGAGGGGCGTCCCGTCGCCACGGGCTTGAGGAAGCTCGGGGCGATCCTCGGCGACGGCGTCGAGCTCGGCTGCAACACCGTGTCGTCGCCCGGGACGATCGTCGGACGGGGGACTCTCGTCTATCCCCTCGCTTCCATCCGCGGGACGATCCCGAGGGATTCGATCGTCGCGTTCAAACCCGAGCTCGTCGTGAAGGCTCGTCGCCGCTGAGCGGCGAGGAGACGTAGCGAAGGGGCGAGCCGCCGTCGCGCATCTCCGAGCCGCTGCCTCGCATCTCCGAGTCGCCGCCTCCCGTCTCCGGGGCTTTGCGACGCCTTCTTGGCGAGCTCCCGCGCGGTTCACGTGGACCGTGGCACGCTTCCGGGCGTGCGCGGCGCATGTCGCGTTCTCTCCGGCGCGGAGTGCACTCTCCGCCGGTCGATGCACGACATGGGCGGCGCTTCTCGGGACGCACGCCGCGTCTCTCGCGATGATCGCGGCCTGCATCGCGATTCTTCTCGCGTGAAACGCGATCATCGTGGCGGCGAACGCGACTTCCGAGGCGAGAGGTGCGACGGTCGCCGCTTCGGTCGCGAGCGTCGGCGCGCTCCTCCGGAGAGGCGCGGCCTGTTTCGCGCATGTCGCGTGGTGAAGAGCGAGTGTCGCGGCGTGACTCGTCTTCGTCGCGGCGACGCGCGCGAGTGTCGCGGCAACACGCGCGAGTGTCGCCGCGCATCTCGTGACTCTCGAGGCGACACACGCGACCTCTCCCGCGTCCTTCGCAGCGCATCCCACGACGAACGCGAAACATCAGGCGACGACCACGACTCGGGCCGCGAACATCGCGCGCGCACTCACGACGGCCGCGAATCGGCTCACGACCGGCGCACATCGTCTCGCGAGCGTCGCGAGTCGTCAGGCGACGATGACGAATCACCGCAGGACCAGCGTGGATCACGGGACGAAGATCGCGAGATGCGAGACGACGAGTGCCCGAGCTGCCGCCGAAGTCGCGCCAGATCGGCCGCTCTGGACGACCTGAGGCGTCTTCGTTCACGAACGCGCCGCGGGTCGGCCGTTTCGGCCGGAGTGAGCCTCACTCGAGGACGACGAGCTCCTTCGTGCCGTGGCAGAGAGCGAGCGCGTGGCCCTTTCCATCGAACGCGAACTCCCAGTAGCCGCCGCCCACGAGCGCCTGGTAGACGATCTTGCCCGTGCGCGGCTCGAACGCGACGAGCTCCTGCTCGCGGCGCCAGAAGATGCGGCCGGTCGCGTCGATCTTGGGAGTCCCGTTGAGGCAGGCGTCGCGTGACCGCCACAACTCCCTGCCGGTCTTGGCGTCGATCGCGAACGGAGCGAGCGACTGAGGCTCGCTCACGACGACCATGTCTGCGTCTTCGCCGGCGAGGGCGACGAGAGTGCCGCTCGACTCGTGGCGCCACTTCTCCTTGCCCTCGGGGTCGAGGGCGACGGTCGCGCTTCCGAGGCCCAGGTAAACCGTGCCGTCCTCGCCCGCGATGATCTTCCCGTCCACCGATCCGAGCCGCTCGAGCGATACGGGCGGGAAGGCTCGTGCCCCCGAGGCCAGCTCGAACCGATGAAAGGAACCGCGAGCGCCGAGGCCACTCGTGGTCAGGACGAAGACGACCGCGCCCGGGCCGTAGACGATGTCGGCGGGGCTTCGCGGGATCGGCGCCGCCCATCGAAGCGGAGCATCTCTCGTCGGAAGCTGGCGCGCTTCGACGCCCTGCTTGCCCTTCGCGAAGACCGTATGGCCGAGGCCGGCGACGCAGGGAAGCGTGACCCTCGTCTCGCCCCCGGTGGGCTGGATCGCTCGCACGCTCGCGATCGACCCACCCCGAGTCACGGCCATGATGCCAGCGAGGAGGAGTGGCTCGCCCGAAACGCCCCGATAGAGCGTCGTCGCACCGCTCGCGTCGATCGCGACGAGACAGTCGGGGTTCTCGTGCACGAGCAGCCGACCCTCGACGTCGATCGCGAGGCCCCTGCTCAGGCCCGCGGGCTCGAGGCGAACGCGCTGGATCTGTCCTCCGCGGACCGGCCCGACGGCACGCGAACGTCTCGAGCCTCGTCCGTCCCCCCTCCCTCCGGGCCACGGGGCGCTCGGATCGACACCACCTCTCGTCAGCCGATCGAGCTCGACGAGAGCGTCCGAGTCGTTCGGACTCTGCTCGACGACCCGGGCCAGCTCTCGCGCGGCGCGTGTCGTATCCCCGGACCTCGCGAGCGCGCGAGCGAACCGGAGCGCGGCCCCGGCATCGACCGTGGCCCTCCGCTCGAGCTCCCTCAGGTCTTCGTCCGACACGACGATCCCCCGTCGCCGTAGAATCTATACCGCGACGAGTCGACCAGACATACGCTCCTTGCCCTCGCGCTTGCCCCTTCCCTTGCCCTCCGTTCCCGAGGGCAAGGGCAAGGGCAAGGGCAAGGGCAAGGGAGGAGAGCCATGAGAATCCTCTCGGGAATCCAGCCCTCGGGCGAGCTCCATCTCGGCAACTACTTCGGGGCGATCGAGCAGCACATCCGCCTCCAGGCCGAGGGAGACGCCTACTTCTTCATCGCCGACTACCACGCTCTCACGTCGGTCCAGGACGCGCCGCGACTGCGAGAGCTGACCCTCGACGTGGCGGCGACTTACTTCGCGCTCGGCCTCGACCCCGCCAAGGCGACGTTCTTCCGCCAGAGCGACGTCCCCGAGGTCACCGAGCTCACGTGGCTGCTCTCGTGCGTGACGGGCATGGGCCTCCTCGAGCGCGCGCACTCCTACAAGGACAAGGTCGCCAAGGGGATCCACTCGAGCGTCGGGCTCTTCACGTACCCCGTGCTCATGGCGGCCGACATCATCATCTACAAGTCGAAGCTCGTCCCCGTGGGACAGGACCAGGTCCAGCACGTCGAGATGGCGCAGGACATGGCCCAGAGCTTCAACGCCGCCTTCAAGAAGGAAGTCTTCGTCCGCCCCGAGTACCGGATCAACGCCGCCACCGCCAAAGTGCCCGGGACCGACGGCGAGAAGATGTCCAAGAGCTACAACAACACGATCCCGATCTTCGCCCGCGGCAAGCGGCTCAAGAAGATCTGCGGCTCGATCGTGACCGACTCGAAGGACTTCACGAAGGAGCCGCTCGACCCCGACACGGACAACGTCTACGCGCTCTACGCCCTCTTCGCGACCGAGGACGAGAAGAAGGAGATGCGCGAGCGCTACGTGAACGATCGGACCTTCGGCTACGGCCACGCCAAGCAGAAGCTCATGGAGAAGATCGAGGCTCGCTTCGGTCCCGCCGCCGACAAGTACGAGTCGCTCAAGGCGAACCCGAAGGAGCTCGAGGACCGCCTTCGAGAGGGCGCGAAGAAGGCGCGCGCGATCGCCCGCGCCACGCTCGACGAGGCGCGCGAGGCGGCGGGCCTCGGCCGCATGCTCTAAACGCGCGATGGGGACCGCTCACTTCACCGATCGCCCCGAGCGAGGAGTCGCGCGGGAAGCGCGCGACTCCGAGTCGAAGGGCACGGACACTCGAGGCAGCGCCCTTCGACTCGCCGTCGCGAGTCGCGCTCGCTGCGCTCGCACGACTCGCGCCAGCTCGCTCGGGGTGAACGGTGCCGGAGCATGAAGCTCTCCCGGAACGTCCTCGCCCTCGGCATCGTCTCGTTCTTCACGGACGTCTCGAGCGAGGTGACGGTCCGGGCGATCCCGTTCTTCCTCATGAACGTCCTCGGCCTCGGCGAGGAGTTCGTGGGCTACATAGAGGGCGCCGCCCAGAGCGTCGTCGTCTTCTTCCGTCTCGTGTCGGGGATCCTCTCGGACCGCATGGGGCGGCGAAAGCCCCTCACGCTCGCGGGCTACGGGCTCTCCCACGCGGTGAAGCCGCTCCTCTACCTCGTCACGTCGTGGCCCGGAGTCCTCGCGATCCGGTTCCTCGATCGCATGGGGAAGGGCGTGAGGACCGCGCCGCGCGACGCGCTCATCGCCGAGTCGTCCCCGGAGTCGGATCGCGGCCGCGCCTTCGGGTTCCACCGCGCCATGGACACGGTGGGCTCCGTGCTCGGCCTGTTGATCGTGATCGGCGTCGCCCGCTGGAAGCTCGGCGACGCGAACCACCTCGACGACCCCACCTTCCGGATCCTCGCCTTGATCTCGTGCGTGCCGGCGGCCCTCTCCATGGGAGTGCTCGCCGGGTTCGTCCGCGAGACGACCGCGATCTCGCGGACCGGCCCCCCCACCCCGGCCCTCCCCCCGCTTCGCGGGGGGAGGGGGTTCTCGCCTGGCCTCTGGCGCTACCTCGCCGCGGTCTTCGTCTTCAACCTCTCCATGGTGAGCGACGCGTTCTACGTCGTCCGCGCCCAGGAGCTCGGCCTCCCGCTCTGGCAGGTCTTCGGGCTCGTCCTCATCATGAGCGTCGTCCAGGCGAGCGTCTCGGTCCCGGCCGGGATCCTCTCCGACCGGCTCGGGCGCCGCGGCCTCGTCGCGCTCGGCTGGGTCGTCTCGGGGCTCCAGCTCCTCGGCTTCGGCTTCGCGACGACCGGGCTCGAGCTCTCGGGGCTGTTCGTTCTCGTGGGCCTCTTCCTCGGCCTCACCGAGGGGAACGAGAAGGCCCTCCTCACCGACCTCGCGCCGGCGGAGCTCAAGGGCACGGCGTTCGGCTTCTACAACCTCGCCCTGGGCGTGGCGCTCCTCGTGGCGAACGTCGCCCTGGGAGAGCTCTGGCACCGCATGGGCCCGCGCGTCGCGTTCTCGACGGGCGCGGTCACCGCGGTCCTGGGCGCTTCTCTCCTCGCCTTCGTGCCGCCTCCGCGACGAGCTCCGGCACCGAGCGCTTGACGTTCTGGTCGCGCGGCTCGAGCTCCTCGGTGAAGCGGAAGGTGCCCGAGCGCCGGCCGAGGAGCGCGAACACGGCCTCCTCGCCCGAGGTCTTGCCGGCGCTCGCGGCGAGGACGTCGCCCTTCCAGACGACGAGCTCGCCCGCCGGCTCCTTCCCGGCCGCGTCGATCGTGAGGGTCCCGGTCGAGCGCGCGCAGAAGATGTTGGTGAGGATCTCCTCGAGCTGGACCGCCGCGAGGTCGCCCGTCTGATCGGCGCCGCTCTTGGGCTGGAACGCGCCCCGGGCGATCGTCTCGCCGCTGGGCTCTTTCTCCTTCGCGTCGTCGGGCGCCATGGCCCGGAATTATAGCGCCGCGATGGGGCTGCTTGCCCGGCGGACCGACGGTGCGTTACGCTCGTCGCAATGCTCGACGAGAGGCCGCCCTCCCGCATCGCGATCACGGGGATCGCCGGCTACCTCGGCCGCGAGCTCGCGGGCGCGTTCGACGTGGACGAGACGACCGAGCACGTGCTCGGGATCGACGTGGCCCCCTACGTCGCGCCCTCGCCCAAGATCGCCTTCGTCCAGAAGACCGTCGAGGAGCCGTTCGCCGACCTCTTCGTCGAGCACAACATAGACGCGGCCGTCCACCTCGCCTTCTGCCTCGACCCGCTCCACGACCGGGCGAAGGAAGAGCGCATCAACATCGAGGGGACGAAGAACTTCCTCGATGCCTGCTCCAAGGCGAAGGTGAAGACGGTCCTCGTCGCTTCGTCGGCGACGGCCTACGGCGCCCTCGAGGACAACCCCATGATCCTCTACGAGGGCGCGCCGCTCCGCGCGGCGCCCTCGTTCCCCTACGCGCACGACAAGGCGAGGGTCGAGGAGCTCTGCTACGAGTTCGCGCGTACGAACCCCGAGGCCTGCCTCATCATCGTGCGCCCCTGCGTCATCATCGGACCGCACGTCTCGAACTTCATCTCGCGCTCGCTCGAGAAGCCGATCGTCTTCGCCGCCCGCGGCTACGACCCGCCGATCCAGCTCGTCCACGAGGACGACGCCGTGCGCGCGATCTTCCGGCTCCTCAAGCTCCGCAAGATGGGCGTCTTCAACATCGCGGCCGACGGCGCCCTGACGCTCTCTCGCGTCGCCCACATGGCGGGCCGTCGCCTCTTCCACCTCCCGCTCTTCCTCCTCCGCTGGATCGTCGCCCTGGGCTGGAGGTTCGGCTGGAAACGGATCACCGAGGCGCCCCCGGGCTTCCTCGACTTCGTCGTCCACCCCTGGCTCATCTCGAACGTGAAGCTCAAGACCGAGCTCCTGTTCCTGTTCAAGTACGACGCGCTCCGGGCGATGCAGGACTTCATCGACGCCCGGGACGCACAGCAGGGCGGCCCCAAGCGCGCCGACCTCATCCTGGACGTCGAGGACGAGGACCTGGACGAGCTCGAGGCGGCCGACAGCTCGCTCGAGGAGAGCGCGGCGCCTCCGCCGCCTCCGTCTCCCGCGGTGGGCGAGAACGACGAGACTCCCCGCACCGGCGCCCCCCGCCCCCCCGAGTTCGGGAGCGAGCCCGCGCCGCCCCCCGAGCCTGCGAAGCCCGTCGTGAGCGATGGGCCCGCCGAGGCCCGAGTCGAAGCGCCACCCGCGCCCGCCGCCGAGAGCAAGCCCGCGACTTCCTGACTTCTTCTGTCAGAGAAGTGTCTTTAGCAAAAACCTGCCCGAACTGTCACGTGGCGATGCCCGCCGGGCACCAACCGGCGTACGCGCACTTTCGCGCATCCACACGCAGGGGTCAGGGAGAACCAAGTCCATGTTCCGCAAGGCTTTGCTGGGCCTCGCAGCGCTGGCGCTCGTCGCCGCTCCGATGTCGCGCGCCGCCTCCGCCCAGACCACGAACGCGAGCAACTTCTCCGGGCCGTTCTTCGGGCCGCTCCCCAAGGGCGATCCGAACTCGATCGAGGTCAACATCTGCAACCTCATCGACGCCGCCAGCCAGTCGATCGATGTCGCCAACTTCGTCTGGTCGAGCCAGCCGATCATCAACGCCCTCATAGCGGCCCACCAGGCGGGCAAGACGGTCCGCGTCGTCGGCGACTCGAGCTCGAACAGCAGCACCTTCACGGACCAGCTCACGGCGGCCGGCATCACGATGGTCCAGCGTGCCGGCGGCACGAACGGGATCATGCACTGCAAGTACATCGTGGTCGACCAGTCCTACGTCTGGATGGGCTCGGCCAACATGACGACGGGCTCGTCGAGCAACAACTGCGAGAACGGCATGATCATCGGCTCCTCGCAGCTCGCGGCCGACTTCGAGAACGACTTCAACCAGATGTTCACGCAGCAAGCCTGGTCCACGGCCAAGAGCTCGCCCTCGCCCTACCCGACCGTCCAGCTCTACGGCCCCACGGGCGCGACGATCTCGGCCGACATCTACTTCTCGGGCGAGGACGCGAACAACGAGTACACGGTCCTCACGAACCTCGTCCAGAACGCGACCTCGAGCGTCCAGGTCCTCGCCTACGAGCTCGCCCAGAACAGCGCCACCAGCACGACCGGCAAGCTCGTCCAGGCGATCATCGATGCGGCCGGCCGCGGCGTGACGGTCCAGGTCGTCCTCGACCAGTCGAGCTCGGTCCAGGTCAACCTCAACGTCAACGCCCTAAACGCGATCCAGCAGGCCTGCCAGCAGAGCGGCAACGCGAACAGCGGCTGCGTCGGCTGGAACCCGTCGACCGGCTGGCTCCACGACAAGGTGTTCATCATCGACGGCGTGCACATCGAGTTCGGCAGCTTCAACTTCACCGAGGCCGCGGCGACCCAGAACGACGAAGACTTCATGGTGATCCACGACCCCAACATGGCGGTCCTCTACCAGCAGCAGTTCGCGACGATCTGGCAGCAGGCGAGCGGCCCCGGCACGGCGGTCGTCGGCAACGGCGGCGTGACGCCTCCCGCCCCGACTCCGACGCCGACGCCGACGCCGACCCCGACGCCCACGCCCACTCCGACGCCGACGCCGACGCCGACTCCCACGCCGACGCCGACCCCGACTCCGTCGCCCTCGCCCTCTCCGTCGCCCACGCCGGCGCCTCGCGGCGGCACGACGACGCCGGGCAGCACGGCGACCAACCCGAACAACCTCGGCGCCACCTCGGGGATCAGCTCCTGCGCGATCTCCACGAGCGGTGGAGCCAACCCCAAGGCCGTCTGGCCGCTCGCGCTCCTCGTCTTCGCGTTCGCGCTGCGGCGCTCGCGGCGCGCGGCCTGAAAGGGACCCGGAAACCGTCGTCAGGTAAGTAAGAGGGGATCGGGGCGGACCAACGGGTCCGCCCCGTTCTTTTCCTTGGCCCTCT
>Ga0209062_1006161_pt1 | contig 11110 bp, 7 predicted proteins | sample Coa_R2_2_FD_187158 | JGI IMG/M metagenome (GOLD analysis project Ga0209062, IMG submission 187158) | Surface soil microbial communities from Centralia Pennsylvania, which are recovering from an underground coalmine fire - Coalmine... | ecosystem: Environmental > Terrestrial > Soil > Unclassified ...
CCAGAACTGTAGCCACAACCACCACAACCGTAACCGCCACCTGCAACTGTCTGTTGATCCTGTTCAGACAGATCGTGCAATAACTGTGTTCCCTGAATTTGACGTAGCATATTGTTACCCTCACTTATGCTTTCTATTAATCCCATCATGACAACCCAATTCTATGTTGTCCGTCGGATTGAGTCGGAACTCACGTCGGTATAAGTCGGGTTTTACTTTTCTCAAAAAATCTACTTTTCAACTAAGCCACCCTTACTCCTTAATCAGAATGACAAGGGAAACAATTAGTTTCTGGTACTAATCAATTGATGACTCAAATAGGATTGCTATGAGAAAGGCTAACCATTGAACACTTTCAGGTACTCAAATTGTTAAATTGTTATCAGAAATTTTGTATACATGAATACATATTTGTGAGAACCCTTTCACATGTCTTCTAACAAAAGATTTAATAGTTTATCTAACTATGACTCGATTTCATTTGTAAAAAACTTTGCGATAACTATTAATGAATGAGTTTAATTGGTGAAGGCTTTATATGTAAAGTAACTAACCAAAAAGCGCAAGTACACGTGAAGTATTCATTGCAGGACACAAATGTTGTCCTTATATCTCTGTAGTCAATCACCTTTGGCGAGACTTTAGATTTTTTAAATTTCCCAATGTGTTGTCTATTCTTACTTCACATAGAAGACATGAGTGAGGGTAAGATTATGCTAAATAAAATTCAAGAAACACAGTTTTTGACCGACCTATCTGAACAACAACAAGAGAATGTTGCAGGTGGTGATAGCTACTATGGTGGCTATAACAGTTATAGCGTTTATCGTGGCGATGGCAACTACGGCGGTGATGGTAGCTATGGTGGCTACGGCGATTATGGTGGTTATGGCGGCGATGGCTATGTTAGCTATAGTAGAGCTAGCTATAGTAGAGCTAGCTACAGGAGAGTTAGCTACAGAAGAGTCAGCTACAGTAGTGGTACCTATTATAGTTAATAGGGTTAAAAGTCAGAGCTTTTTTCGCTATAGCACCATGAAATAGAGCGTTAGCAATGCTTAATCATCTGTAAGTAATGAGAATCCCGGTTTCTTCAAGAAACCGGGATTTTTAAGAGTGCTTTGTCCGGTTAGTTTTAAGAAGTTTGTAGTGAGCACTCTAGTGCTCAATTCCAGCACTAAAATGCCTATTACCAATGCCAATGAAAACAACTCAAAACTTCATTACCAGTAGATGCCAGGGTAATAGCCATGACCATAATAGCCATGGTGATAACCGTAATAACCTGGGCCATAATAACCATGGTAATGACCATAATAGCCATCAAAGCCAGAGCCATAATAACCACCGTGATAACCGAAGCCAAAGCCAAAGCCACCTGCAAGCTTTTCTTGTTCCTGTTCAGATAGCTCGGTCAAAAATTGTTTTTCCTGAGTTTCGTATAGCATAATTATACCCTCACTCAAGTCTTCTATGTGAAGTAAGAATAGGCACTATATGGGGGAGTCTAAAACCAGGTGTCTACGACAATACTTTCTCTATCAGAGCAATAGGTCATTGTATGTCATCCGTCACGACCTTAGATGACTCTTATGCGCCTTATGCGCCTGTACCACCAAGCTAAAAATTCAAGAGCGTTCTACCTATCATCATGACAATCAACTTTCATGTTGCCAGTCGGAATAAGTCGGAACATAGGTCAGAAAAAGTCGGAAAAAGTCAGAAAAAGTCGGAATTTCCTTTTCTCAAAAAATCCACTTTTCAACTAGGCTTTTGTCAATAGTTGATTGCGCCTCCCCAAGAGGAGCAACTGCCGTCATAGGGCATAGGCAAAAAATAAGATATTTAAAATTCCTCAACATAGTCAGCTTTATTTCCACTGCCTTACTTATAGAGAGCAGGATATTACCTAAAAAAATCAGTATGACTTGGGTAAATATCCTATAGAAGCTAGCCAAATAAATAGCTATTCTAATTAGCAATTACTTTACTAACATACTGGCCGAAGAAAGAACACGAGAAGCAGAACTCACTATTTTTGTATTTTTTTGCTTTTTTGTAAGATATATTAGCACTTTCTTGCTTGTATATCTATGCCATGCCTGAATCCTGCCTGAGCTTCAGTTGCTCTTACGTTTTCTATGTCCGTTTTTACAAAGAAGATTAGCATCATGAAGGCGATCTACACTTACAAATTTGTCCATCATTCTTACCTTGACAGATCTAATTATCAGTTTACTGTCTACCTTGCTCACTGCCCTGATATGTACGACATTATTTATGAATTTGATGGTCAAGAAGCTTTCAAACACTATCAGGTTGTTGTCAATGCAACACCACAATATTTACAGCACTACCTTCACATGATTTCTCATCCCTATTCTTACAAAAAGATGCCCACCACAAAAAATGTAAACAAGTAGGTCAACCAAGGAAGATTACAAGTTCTTAAATACCCTTAGTATTTCTAAAAATAGCTTTTGTTAGTTAAGCAAATCCTCCGTGTTTTCTCATAATTGCGGCATAAGATAATGATTGAATGTGCAGATAAACGACTTATTAATTGCTAACCACCCAAGTTATGACTCCGGGGTGGTTTTTCTTAAAAGTAGTTACTTACAGTCTTCTAACACCATTTCACTAAATTCTTAATACAAATCCATCCCCTTGTCTTCCTTGTCCCTTTAGTTGCCAAGCCTATCAAATCTATAGTGAATTAGTATAGTCTACTGTTTTTAATAAAATTAAGTCTAACTACCAACATCCAGTTTCTCAAATAAAACGTATAGCTAATGACTGCGCTCAAACAATTGGCACAAAATATCATAACCACCATTGATTAGTATCAAAGGTGGTTTTTATTTTTTAGATCTTTCACAAGTTATAAATTTTAACCTAGTACAAGAGCTTCTAATTCTACCAACAAATATTCTAATTTCTGACGTTTATGTGGATTTTCCCACACTTTAAACTGTTTGATTTGTTTGTAAGTCTTTTCTAAACGAGTTTGTATGGTTAGAGGTTGTGTTGCTACTTGTTTATGTTTAAGTTGTTGTTTGAGGCGTTGTTTAATTTGGGAGAGGGACAAAGGAATTTCAATAGCAGCTTCAAGCAGTTGAGTCCGCTCTTGTTCGGACTCTAGCTTAGCTATTTCCAGAGCTTTAGTGTATTCAATTCGTCCAGCATGTAGAGCATTGAGGATATCATTTGGTAGTTTTAATAGTGGTAGTCGGGTGCGGACAAATGACTGCCAATTCATCTTACCTAAATTAGCAAAAACTTTTTCAACTATTTCTACCTCTGAATGACAAGAAGCGTTTCGAGCAATTTTCCCTTTGGCCTGATTATCCATTCTATGGAGTAAGGAAGATACATTGACAATTTCACATTTCAGTTGCAATGCTAACAGTTGCAAGATTCCTTCAGTTTCTTCAATGGGGTTTAAGTCTTCTCGTTGTAAATTCTCAGTCAAAGCATAGTGCAGTGCTTGCTGGTCTGACATTTCCCTGATTATTACGGGGATAGATGTTAAAGCTGCAGCTTGTGCTGCCTTATATCTGCGTTCTCCTGCGACTAACTCATAATTTTCTCCTATAGGTCTAACCAACAAAGGTTGGAGAATACCGTCACGTTTCACTGATTCTACTAAAGATTTCATTGCCTCGAAGTCAAAATAACGCCGAGGTTGATTAGAGGGAAGAATAATCTTGTCCACAGATATCTCAATTGGGACAAACTTTGGATCATTTTCATTAAACAGTGCTTTATTGTTAAGTTTGACTCGCCTAGCAGTTTGCTGGCTCGCACGTCTTGGATTTGTTGACATTTTTTCCATAAATGGGATGATACGCAGATAAAAAGGAAAAAGAGACCTAGAGAATTAGGAATGTAGAGTCGAACAATGGAAATATATGCGCTCTAAAACAAGTTGTGCTTGAGAAGTTCTTTATTGCGATTAGGGTATTTGTTTTCTGAAGATTGATATAACATGATTTTAATGATTAAAAAAAAAGTGTTAATTGAACACCAGAAAAAGACAATTGTAGTGTTTGTTATAATTCACTAGCATTTGACTAATTCTTTCAATATTTAATCGTTGCAATCATTTTAAGATTTGTCAGTCGGATAAGTTCGGTAGTGAGGTCGGAAAAAGTCCTATTTAGGGGCATTTTTGGGGATCGTCTCCTATTTTTCTAGCTAATGCACCTCAAGAGAAGATTACCCGAATTATTTTGGGTAACCTAAAAGCACAAATTACCAAGAAATGACTTGCTAATGTTTGAACTGACAATCTTTTGTCTTGTTGCACGATTACCCAAGTTTTGCACAATTAGAAGATAACTTAAAATTTACTGCTTATTAGAGATTCAATTGACTTCTGCCACCCCAGTTTATAGTGGGGTGGCTTTTATTAACAAATGGGTCGACAAAAGTTGTCGAGTATCAAATTAAATTGGCTCTTGTGTAGTTTTGGTGATCCAAGGTGAAGAGATTTGTGATCGCATGATTGCGCGGAGCACAGCGCAATCGCCCAAAGGGCGGTGCCAAAGGCAATCGCCTCTAGGAGTGTCAACAGAGCAATCATTTCTAGTTGCCAGGATCAAGCACAATAAATGTGCAGCGGTTAGGATCTTACAGGTTTTACAGAACGAGTACCCAACTTTTCTTTCTACTGCAATTCAAGGTTTGAAAAATTAGATTTTTTACAAAAGTGCATAGGTTGATTTTAGTAAAACCTATTAAGGATTGAAAAGAAAAACCTTATTATCAAGCAAAATATGACTATCCTGGTGAGTAATCTACCTTCCACTGTCACTGAAGCTCAATTAGATGACCTAAAAACTCAGTTTTTAAGTTTTGGTAAGGTTAATAAATTTGAGGTTACAATCATAATACAACTTGAAAGTAATGAAGATGCAGCTATTAAAGCCTTAAATGATCATTTAGTCGAAGGTCATCCGATAAAAGTAAAGGGGGTAAAAGAAGGAGAAGAAAGTAATAGTCCTTTCCCCACTACTCCTGCTCCTACTGTTTCCCATTTTTATAAACGTGGTAACAACATGGCTTCAGAGCAAGACGACCCTCCTTAACTGACGCAGGACGATACTTCTAGTAAAAGTGTTCCTAAGGTTTGGAGACATCTAGCAGATTTTCTGCACTATTCGCTACGCTTCATATAGCTTGAAAATCCCCTCGATTTTTCCGCTGTCCATCCCTACCTTACTTCGTTGAAGGTAGGGACTTCCGCCCGATTCGTTACTGCTATTTTGTTCCTAACTCTTGAAGTTGTTGCTTGGCGTTTTGGCTTAATTCAAAATTATTGTTTAATTTGAGGACTTTCTTGAAGTCTTCTACTGCTTGATTTCTACTGCCCTTATTTCTGTAAGCAATTCCTCGGTTATAGTAAAAATTCGTTTGGGTAGAGTCAAGTTTAAGGGCTTGGTTGCAGTCAACAATGGCGCGATCGTAGTCTCCCTTTTTGTCGTATGTCTCGCATCGAGTGTCGTAAGCATAGGCATTGTTAGGGTCAAGCTTAATGGCTTGGTTGGAGTCAGCAATAGCGCGGTCATAGTCTTCTTTATAAATGTAAGCATACCCTCGATTGTTGTGAGCTGTGGCGTTGTTAGGGTCAAGCTTAATGGCTTGAGTGTAGTCAGCAATAGCGCGGTCGTAGTCTTTGTTTTTACGATAAGCAAGCCCTCGGTGTATGTAAGCATAGACATCTTTAGGGTTAAGTTTAATGGCTTGGTTGAAGTCAATAATGGCACGGTTGTAGTCTTTTAACTGAGTATAAGCATACCCTCGGTTGTCGTAAGCTAAAGCATAGTTAGGGTCAAGTTTAAGAACTTGGTTGGAGTCAGTAATGGCGCGGTTGTAGTCTTTTAAGTGAGCATAAGCGTTCCCTCGGTTGTAGTAAGCTAAAGTGTAGTTAGAGTTAAGTTTGATGGCTTGGTTGAAGTCAGTAATGGCGCGGTGATAGTCTTTTAAGTGAGCATAAGTCATACCTCGGTAAAGGTAGACTATGCTTTGTTCAAACTCTTTAATTGGATCTTTAACTTGTCCCAGAGCATCACTGAAGTTATTAATAGCCTGATCCCAATCACTAACCGTATAGCGAGTTAGCCCTACAGTAAAAAGGCTCAGATAAACCATCTGATTTGAAAGACGAGTTTGCAATTTGAAAGTTTTTAGTTCGGACAAGGGGGCTATTTGCTCTAACGACTCTATTTCAGGGAAGTCTTTTGGGGGAAGTAACACCTCAAAGTGTGGATTGATCTGTACTGCCACATCTGTCAGCCCATAGTCACCCCAAATGACGATAGTTGCCTTGTTTTTTTTTCCCTCATCAAGAGCATCTTCCGGTTCTTCAATAAATTGATTTAAGTGTCGTACTTTTACTTCAGGGTATTTTTGGAGAATCTCATACAGGCTATTGAAGATATTTTTGGTAACGAGGTATTTTTCCGGGTTCTCACCCTTAAATTCTGCGATAAGAACAATAATGTCCTTAATCGGGAGTTGCCCTACATAAAACCCAGTAGCACTCAAAATGGGAATAATAATCATACCAGCAAGAGCAAAATGGCGTAATCTTTTGTATTGCTTTGGTGTTCCAAAGTCCGTAACGCCAAAACCAAAAATTCGATTTGATGGACAGTAGATGTAGGCACAACACACCCATAAAATGAGGTTTCCAAAAGCCAGTAAGGCATTAGTGATGAGTCCAGAATTACCAAATGCTAACTGGATTAGTCCTACTAAACCAACACTCAAACCAATCACAGAAGTCCCAATGACTAGCTTACGCGCATTATTTCTTGTTGGGTTTTGAGGAGATGAATCTTTATGTCTGATTTTAATTGTCGGAGTCTTAGATTCTGGAATATTATTTAAATCAATATTATTACAACCAAATCTAAAAGCATCTGCATAATTTCTTCCACTAAAAATAGCATCATAAAATCCTTTAGAGAAATTAATAGCGGCATCATCTTGAATAGGCTGCGCCATGCCAATGACACAATCAATATGTTGGTAAATAGCTGACGCCTGAATTTCGGAATAGCAAGCGTTAAGCAATACACACTCAATTTGGTCTTTAAATAGCTCAAATAAAATGCTGAGCGATTCTGTACTTACTAGGAGCGGATCACCTAAAGTATTTTCTAAAACTAAACCATCAGTTCCAGTTCCATGACCAGAAAAATGCACAATTTCTGGATTGTTCTCCAACAACATTTGACGTAAGTCATCAATACGAGCCGCTCCTATAGGAATTAATTGAAATGCTTCTCTCTTTTGAGAGCGTTTTAAAGCCAACCGGATTTCTCTGACTTCCTCATCTAGGCGCAACCTATTTGTATTTATAGGATTTGCTGATAAAATCAAAATCTTTTTCATTAGGATTTTGGCTACCTTTATTAGAAATCATTATTGGAGCCTTTGTTATAACTGTACACCTCAAAAAGTCAGGGTAGACACTGCCGACTCCAAGTGCTCGTCCAGTACATCCAAATATTTCTGAAGCGCTCCTAATGTTTTATGCCCAGAAATTTTTTGAATAAGAGGATGTACGAAAAGTCTAAAATAGAAATAAATAGTACAAATAAAAGCTATGCTTGTCAAGCAATTTTTTATAGTTGTAAGCAAAAATAAGTTATGCAGTTAGGGAGGGACACAAAAAAGAGTATTAAGTGGTTACGCAAAATTATTTATGTCATTGCGAGCGAAATAAAATGTAACGAAGAATCTCCAAACACCTTACGATTGCTTCATTCCGCTTCGTGACCTTCGCAATGACGAATATACTATATTCAAAGAGGTGACTATGAATCGGCAGCAGGAAAGTATAATACTGGTGATTTTAATGGTCGCAATGAATATACTCATAAAGTTGCCAATGATACTTTTTTGTGGCTGACTGTCTTTTCATAGGTGATTATCTAATAACTGCATAAGTTAGATTTCCTTGTATCTATGAATAAAAAGAACAAGTTGGGATGAGATTTACTATTCCCTAATGTCGCATAGCTCAAAAAATAGCGAAAGCAGCTAAGCGTTGATTTAAAGTCCAAAACAGCTCAACAAAGACAGCAAAATCGTCAATCTCTTCTCAATCAATTATTTTTAGAACGTCAGTCTGTTATTGCGGTGTATCATAAAAAACTACGGTTATTACTATTATGAATCGAAATATCTATGCATTACTAGTTGGTATTGATGAATATGTAAGTCCTGTTTCTCCATTGCAGGGCTGTGTAAGTGATATAACTGCAATCAAAGAATACTTAGAAGGACGGGTTACTAGTGATGGATACGAGCTACATCTACGTATACTGCTGAACCAAGATGCTACCCGCCAAGCAATTATTAATAGTTTTCGTCAACACCTATGCCAAGCTAGCAGCGAAGATATCGCATTTTTCTACTATGCAGGACATGGTGCTCAACAAGAAGCGCCAGAAGAGTTTTGGACTATAGAACCAGACCACCTGAATGAAACTCTTGTTTGCTACGACAGCCGCAGTCCGGGAGGTTGGGACTTGGCAGATAAAGAATTGGCAAAGCTGATCACAGAGGTAGCCCAAAAGAACCCTCACATTACAATCATTATGGACTGTTGCCACTCCAGCTCTGGCACTCGAGGTGATCAAGAAACGGACACCGCAGAGCGTAAAGCTCCTATTGATAGACGAAAGCGCCCGTTGGAAAGTTTTATCTTATCTAATGTAGAAGTTGAGCAACTATTAGCTGAGCGCAGTTTGGAAAAAAAAGCCACAGGCTGGAGTTTACCGCGAGCAAAATATATTTTTCTAGCAGCTTGTCGCGATCGCGAAACAGCGAAAGAATATAATGTCGCTGGGCAGCGTCGGGGAGCGTTTTCTTATTTTTTAGTGGATACTTTAAAAAAAGCCAACGGCAGTTTAACTTATAGAGATTTATTTAAACGCACTCATGCTTTAGTTAGTAGTAAAGTTCCGGCTCAATCTCCACAGCTAGAAGCAACAGTATTGGATGATATAGAACAACCGTTTTTGGGGGGAGCGATCTCCGGACGCAAACCCTACCTGAGTGTTTGTTATCACAAAGATCTTAAGTGGATAATTGATGGGGGTGCGGTTCATGGAATTCCTCAATCCTCAGGGAATGAAACAACCCTGCTAGCATTATTCCCCTTTGACAGTTCACCCGAACAGATGCAGGAGTTGTCAGCAGCCATAGGTCAAGCCAAGGTCATTGCAGTTATGCCTCAGCTAAGTCAAATCCAGATTAGCGGTGTTGAAACTTTAGAACCAGAGATGACTTTTAAAGCAGTGATCACTAGTCTACCCCTACCGCCTAAAGGAGTTTTGATAACTGGTGAGGAAGCAGGAGTAAGATTAGCTCGCACTGCACTGCTGACGATCAGATCTGGAAATCAGCCCTCACTATACCTTCAAGAAGTTGCAACTCCTGAAAATGCCGAATTTAAGTTACTTGCCCGTAATGGGCAATATTTGATAACTCGCCCAGCCGACGGGTGTCCAATAGTTGCTCAAATTCAGGGTTATACAGAGTCAAGTGCCTCAAAAGCAATTGAGCAATTGGAGCATATCACCCGTTGGACAAATATTGCTGAACTCTCCAGCCCAGCTACCAGTAGCATTCAAGCTGATGCAGTGCAAATGGTCGTTTATCATCAAGGGCAGGAAGTTAAAAATCCTCAGCTTAGCTTCCAGTACCAACAGCAAAATGGTAAGTGGAAAGGTCCGACTTTTAAACTCAAACTCAAAAATACTAGCAATCAAGAACTTTTTTGCGCCCTGTTGGATTTGACAGACCGTTACGCAGTTAGTCCGGAATTGTTGGAAACCGGAGGTGTTTGGCTCAAACCAGGAGAAGAAGCTTGGGCATTAGGAGGTGAAGATATTTATCCCACAGTGTCAGAAAAACTCTGGAAACAGGGAATAACTCAAAGCCAAGATATTCTCAAACTCATTGTGAGTACTACTGAGTTTGATGCGACTTTGCTCAAACAAAATGAATTGGATTTACCTTTTGTCCGGCAAAGAGGCGTCGGTCGTGGACAGGGAACTCTAAACCGTTTGATGAGGCGCGTGCAATCCCGCCAGCTTAGACGCGCACCAGAGGAAGAGGAACTTTATGATGATTGGATTACTAGTCAAATGATCATTACCACTGTGCGACCAAAGGTATAAATCGATAGGAGAAAAAAGTATGGGTTGATTATCATACATGGCTTTGATGAGTTGCGGACAGTAGTTGAGAAATGACTAGATTTTTTTCAATGAAAACAACCAAAAAGGAGCTATCGTTATGCCTGAATTTGATAGAAATATGGCATTTATCATTGGCATTAACAATTACATAAATGGTATCTATCCTCTATATAATGCTGTCAATGATGCCAAAAAGCTAGTTGAAATTCTCCGAGAAAAGCATGACTATAAAGTATGGGTATGTTTGGACGAACTAGCTACTCTCAATAATTTAAATAAGCTTTTAGAAAAAACATTACTAGAACAAGTCAGTGAAAATGACCGTTTGCTGTTTTACTTTGCAGGCCATGGAATTGCCCTCCATAGTGATGATGGTCCTGAAGGTTATTTAATTCCCCAAGATGCTAAATTGGGAGATACTAAGACATACTTGCCAATGACCAAATTGCAAGCATCTTTGAGTCAACTACCCTGCCGTCATTTCTTGGGCATCCTCGACTGCTGTTTTGCTGGAGCATTTCGTTGGTCAAGTACTAGGGATTTATTGGTTGCACCAGAAGTCATTCACAAAGAGCGTTATGACCGTTTTATTGCTGACCCTGCTTGGCAAGTAATTACTAGTGCTGCCTACGACCAAAAAGCCTTAGATGCCTTTGCACTCAATACAGAACGTGGTCGTAACCATTCTCCTTTTGCTGCGGCATTAATCGACGCCCTTGCAGGTAAAGCTGATGCCTATCCTCCTTCCACTAAGGGTCTTCCTCCTGGAGATGGGGTAATTACGGCTACAGAACTCTACTTATATCTACGGGATGCGGTGGAACCTACCAGTGAAGGAAGTCGCCAACGACAAACGCCTGGGATTTGGCCGCTGAAAAAGCACGACAAAG
>Ga0209062_1006164_pt1 | contig 11110 bp, 8 predicted proteins | sample Coa_R2_2_FD_187158 | JGI IMG/M metagenome (GOLD analysis project Ga0209062, IMG submission 187158) | Surface soil microbial communities from Centralia Pennsylvania, which are recovering from an underground coalmine fire - Coalmine... | ecosystem: Environmental > Terrestrial > Soil > Unclassified ...
GATCCTGACCCCACAGCCATCGCAATAACGCGACTCGACCTTCAAGGTGCTTCCCCTAGGACCCGTGCGGCGCTCGCCGGAGTCGGGCCGATTGTAGCCCTTCGCGGCACATGTTCAATCTCCTGGCAGGTGCGCCAGCAGGTCACGAGCCGCCCGCGCGAGGTCCTCGCGCGGACCCAGGGCGAGCGCCTCCCGGGCGTCGCGGCGGGCCGCGGAAACGTCCCCCGTCTTCGCCTCGAGGATCGCGAGGTGGACGAGGGGCCCGGCCCTCTCCTTCGGGGCGAGGGCGGCGGCCCGGACGAGGAGCTCCTTCGCCTCCGCGGCGTCGTCCCGGGGGAGCGGGTCCTGGTCGGCGAGGAGCTGGCCGAGAACGTAGGGGATCATGGCGCTCGAAGGCACCCTCGTGAGCGAGCGGCGGAAGAGTCCGATCGTGTCGTTCCAGGCGCGGGCGTCGGCGGCGGCGATCCCCGCCGCGAGCCCGAGGACGAGGGCGGTCGCGAGCCGCGGCGGGCGGAGCTGGGCGAGCGCGAGCGCGAAGCCGAAGGAGGCGGCGTAGGCGAGGCGGTCGCCGACGAGCGTCCCGACCGTCACGAGCTGGAGGACGGGGAGGAGCGTGAGGACCACGAGACCGCTCGCGAAGGTCCCCTTCCGGCCGGAGAAGATGGGAGGGATCGCGAGGAGCCCGCCTGCCGCGAGCCCGTGGAGGAGGGCTCGCCCGGTCAAGCCGGGCTCGAGCGCGATCGTCGCGCCGCCATAGTCCGGGGCGAGGCCGACCGGGAAGGCGAGGTGCTCGAGGTAGACGAGGAGGAGGAGCGGCGCGTTCGCCGCCCGGACCGCGAGGCTGCTCCCGGCGAGCGGGTTCATGATGCCCGAGATCCCGGCTTCGGACGGAGTGAGCGCCTCCCCGAGGACGGCCCAGCGCGCTCCCAGGGCGAGGACGAGGGCGGTCGCGGCGGGCACGCCCGCGAGGAGGGCACGGCGGCGGAGCAGGAGCGCCTCGAGCGGGGCCGCGAGGACGAGAGCGAGCGCGTTCTCCTTGGCCAGTGTTCCGAGCGTCGCGAGGAGCGCGGCGGCCGCGAGACCGCCGGCACGGCCCTCCTCGGCCGCGGGCACGGCGAGGAGCCAGGCTCCGCCGGCGAGCAGGAACCCCAGGCTCTCGGCGCGCCCGACCACGTTGGCGACCACCTCGACGTGGATCGGGTGGACGGCGAAGATCGCCGCCGCGAGGAAGGCGGCGCGATCGCTTCCGGTGACGCGGCGGGCGAGGGCGAGCGCGAGGATCGTCGCGCCCGCGTGGAGGGCGAGGTTCACGACCTTGAATCCGAGAGGCTTTCTCGAGATGCAGCCCTGGATTACGAACGAGAGCGTCGTGACGGGCCTGTAGAGACCGCCCTGCCGCTCACCCCAGTAGGGCTCGGTGACCGCCGCGAGGATCCTGCCCTCACGGACGCGCGGATCCTTCTCGATCAGGGCCTGGTCGTCGTAGACGAACCCTCCGCCGAGGGAGGGGGCATAGACGAGGAGCAGGAGGGCGAGGAGTGCGAGTACATGAAAGCAGCGGCGGGGATTCCCGCCGCCGCTCTCTGAGGTAGGGCCGTTTCGGACCCTTGCTTTCCCCGTGTTACTTGCCCGTCGGGATCACGCCCTGGGCCGGCAGGAGGCACGAGTTCGTGTCGAGCGAAAGGTTGCCGCTCGTCGTGTAGAAGATGACGCCCGCCATGTTCGACGAGAAATAGCGGTCGCCCGTCGTGCCGGCGATCGAGGGGTTGGCAACCGCGAACCAGAGGAACTCGGACGTGCTGAAGCTATAGGCTCCCTGGAAGAGGTAACCCTGCTTCGTGCCCGAGCCGAACACCGAGTCAATGAGCTTGGTGTTGTTGAGCTCGGAGAGCATGCCGTAGTCGAGGTTGCCGTCCTGCTCCTTGTCGCCCTCGCGGAAAATAGCCTGCGAGGTCGCAAAGGTCTTGAGCGCACCGATCGCCGCCGCCTCGTTGCCGTTCTTACGCGCCTGCAAGAGGTTCGGAATCGCGATCGCCGCAATGATGGCGATGATCGCGATGACGATCATGAGCTCGATAAGGGTAAAGCCCTTGTTTCGTCTCATGAACCTTGAGCTCCTTCTCTCGAGAGTGGAAAGTCCCAACTGGAGTCCCTTGCCCAACAAGATCCGTGCCGCACCACGCGGCGTCGGAAGTCCCGTTGCAGCTTGTCCCTTCGTTATCGGCTGGAACGCGGAGTGACCATTTGGGTCAATGTGTACGACCTTCCGGGTCACTCGCGCCCCTGCCCCCGGGCGACAGGAACGCAGAGAGATAGCATCTCGGGCCGGTCGCCATCAACGGGTCCCCGCTTTGTGGAAGCGGTAAACGAGGACGTCTCCATTCCGGATGCGGAGCGTGAGGACGAGCGTGAGGGGCTCGCCCTCCCGGGCGAAGCCCTCGGCGAACCTCGCCGAGAGGTCCTGCTGGCGGTCGAGGGCGACGTGCGTGAACCCCTCGCGGCTCGCTAGCTCGATTCCCTCGCGCGCCCGCGGGCCGCCGAAGAGGAACGGGGCGCGACGGCGCTCGAGGTGCGAGCCCGCGGCGAGGCAGGACGCGTAGGGGCCGGCGAGGACGGCCTTGTCGCCGAGGGTGCGGCGCGCCGCGAGGTTGGCGTCCAGGAGACTCGTCGGCATCTCGACGAGGTCGCGTCGGAGGTCGAGAACGAGCACGAGGACGAGAACGAGCACGGCGAGGAGCCGCCTCGGCGCCACGTGGAGGGCGGGGAGCGGGACGAGACCGACGAGGAGGGCCGCTCCGAGCCCGACGGGAGCCGCGGCCGCCGCCACGTAGCTCCGCGTGAAGTGGGCAAAGACGCTCGCCGCGACGAGGCCGGCCACGATCGGCGCGGCCCGTCTCCCCGGCGTCGAAGACAGGAGGGCGTCGAGTCCGGTGCCCGCGAGCATGGCGAGGGGAGGCCCCGCGAGGGCGTAGAAGCGGAGCGGGTGGACGACCGTGGTGGGGGAGTCGGGCCACTCGAGAAGCGAGAGGCCGAAGACGACCGTCGCGGCCCAGCCGATCGCGCCAAGGACGACGGGCCGCTTCCAGCGCGTCGCCCCGACGGCCGCGAGCCCGGCCAGGCCCGGAGCGAGCTCGACGAGGCGTCCGAGCTCCGGGGCGAGGACGAGGCGCACGGCCGCGTTCTCGGGCGTGAGGCCGTGCGCGCCGTAGCGTCGGAGCCGCTCGAGGTTCCAGCTCACGAGCTCCGGGTCGATCGCGGCGAGCCCGGCGAGCGCGAGGGCGATCGCCACGGCGGCGAGGGCGAGGGCCCTCCACCGCGACGCACGTGCGAGGTCGGAGAGGACGAGCCCGGGAGCGAGGACGAGGGCGACCCCCTTGAACCCCCAGGCGAGCCCGAGGAGGAGCGCCCACGCCGCCAGCCGGGCCCGCGGGCGCTCGCTCGTGTGGAGCGCGAACACGAGCGCCAGGAGGGCTCCGAGAGGTGAGTAGACGAGAGGCGTCCGCGCGAGCCCGGCGAACGGATAGCTCGTCGCGAGGAGGAGCGCCCCGAGGACCCCGGCCCGGCTGGCGCGGAGCGCGAGGGCGACCCCGAGCACGCCCACGACGCCGAGGAGCGCCGAGAGCTCGTGGCTGCTCTCGATCCCCGTCCCGCGCAGGGCGAACCACACCCGGGCGAGCCCGACCCACACCGGGCGGTCGTAGGCGAAGACCGGATCGACGTGGCTCCCGTCGGCGGCGCCCTGGGCCGCTTCGAGGTACCAGAAGGCGTCGAGCGCCGGGGCGTTCGTCGGCTCGAGGTCGAGCGGGAGGTCATGGCCGACCTGGTGGAACCGGATCGCCGCGGCGAGCGCGAGGACCGCGAGGACCAGGAGGACTCGCACCTACGTGGCCCCGCGGCCCGAGAGGACGGCCTGGACCGTGCGGGCGAGGATCCAGAGGTCGAAGATGAGCGTGCGGCGGCGGATGTAGATCACGTCGAGCTGGATCCTCTTGTCGAGGGACGCGATCCCTCGCGCCTCGACCTGCTGGAGCCCCGTGATCCCCGGCTTCGCCTTGAGGCGGCGGCGCTGGTTGCGGTCGTAGCGGGCGACGATCTTCTCCTCCTCGGGGCGCGGCCCGACGAGGCTCATGTCGCCCTTGAGGACGTTCCAGAGCTGCGGCAGCTCGTCGAGGCTCGTGCGTCGGAGGAAGCGGCCGACCGGCGTGACGCGGGGATCGTTCTCGACCTTGAAGACGGGCTCGTGGAGGCCGTCCACGTCCACGACCTCGCCGAGGCGCGACTCCGCGTCCTGGGTCATCGAGCGGAGCTTCCACATCGTGAAGACGCGCCCCCTCTCGCCGACGCGGCGCTGCCCGAAGAAGGCGGGGCCCCTCGAACCGAGGCGCACCGCCACGACGCAAGCCGCGAGGACCGGGAACGTCGCCACGAGGAGGAGCGCCGAGAAGGCGACGTCGAAGACGCGCTTGAGCGCGAGCGAGAACCTCTCGAACCGGCGCTCGCGGATGGAGATGAACGGGACCCCGTCGAGGTCGAGGAAGTCGCTCGCGGTGATGCAGAGGTCGTAGACCGAGGGGACGATCCGGGGCTCCACGTCGAGCTCCTCGCAGGTCTCGATCGTGCGGACGAGCTCGTCCTTGCCGAGCTCGTCCCCGATCAGGACCTCGCGGATCCCCTGGGCGCGGATCACGGACTCGAGGTCGTCGAGCCCATCTCCCTCCCCCGGCGAAGCCGAAGGAGAGTCGGGTTGGGGGGAGAAGTCGGGAACGGGAACGGGAACGGGAACGGGGACGGGAGAGAGGACCGCGACGATCTTGAGGCCGAAGCGGACCTCATCCTTGAGCTTCTCGGCGAGGGCCTGCGCTTTCTCGGGGCGCGCGATGATGAGGGCGGGCTCGATGTCGAGGCCGGCGCGCCTGCGGGCGCGGCGCCGCAGGATGAGGAGCAAGCGCGGAAGCGGCAGGAGGACGGTGGCGAGAAGGCCGGCGAAGGGGAGGGCGCTGCGCGAGTACGTCACGTCGCGGTAGAAGAACGTCGCCGCGAGGACGAGGGCGAGGGAGAGGACGACGGCGCCGAGCGTCCGCTCGACGACCTGGACGCCGAGCGAGCTCGCGAGACCGGTCTCGTAGAGCCCGCGCGAGCGGAAGACGACGTGGAAGATCACGACCGCGAAGGCGAGGAGCTCGAGGTAGGGCTGGAGCGGCGCCGAGTCGTGGGTGACCTCGCCGACCCCGAGGCGGAAGCGGAGGGCCCAGCCGAGGACGAAGGCGACGCCGACGAGGAGCGCGTCCGCGAGCGCGAGGAGGAGGGACGCGCCGCGCTCGCGCTTCACGCCCCCGACCCTTCCGCCGCCGGGGAGGGAGAGAGGGGCGAGCGCACGAGGCCACGCGCGACGCCGAGGCCGAGGGCGAGGGCGCGTCCGATCGCGAAGACCGGAACGAGCGGTGCGAGGACGGGATCGCTCGCGAGGGCGCGAACGGCGAGCGGGAGAGTCGTGAGGAGGAAGGCGAGCGGGAGTGCGAGCGCGGCCAACCAGCGGCGATCCTCGAGCGCGAGGCCGGCGACGGCGAGCCCCGTGATTGCCAGCGGAGCGAGGAGGAGCTGGACCTTGAGGAGAAACGGAGTGTGGGCGTCGTCGATCGCCTTCGAGGGGTGGGCGCGGAGCGTCGCGACCTTGAACGTCCCGATCTTCGCCTTCTTCGCGAGGTAGGCGCCGGGCGAGGCGGCGTGGCGGTGGCGCGTCCTCGCCATGGGAACGAAGACGAAGCGGGCGCCGCGCTCGTGGAGGCGGAAGCTCAGCTCCTGGTCCTCGGTCGAGGGGCGGTCGTAGCGCTCGTCGAAGCCCCCCGCCTCGAGGAGCGCGCTCCGGCGGTAGGCGCAGGCGTAGGTGTCGACGAAGTCGATCTCGGCCCGCCGCCTCATACGGGCGTAGCGCTCCTCGTACTCGAGCTGCACGAAGCGCGCCGTGAGACCGCGCTGCTCGGTCACGTAGGCGCCCTTCGTCCCCGTGAGGGTCGCGTCCTTCTCGAGCGGCGCGATGAGCGCCTCGACGAAGCCCGGGAGCGGCTCGCAGTCGGCGTCCGTGAAGACCACCACGTCCGACTCGGCGGCGCGGACTCCTGCGTTCCGGGCGCGCGCCGGACCCCCCTTCGTCTCGAGGCGGACGACGCGCGCTCCGGCCTCGCGCGCCTTCTCGCCCGTCCTGTCGTTCGAGCCATCATCGACGACGACGACGTCGTGACCGGCGAGGGCCGCGACCGCGCGTCCGATCGTCGCCTCGGCGTCGTGCGCGGGGATCACGACGCACACCTTCAATCAGTGTCCTTGCTCGGAGGCGGCGGGCACCACGGTCGCGCCGCCCTCCTTGTCGAGGAGGTAGCGGGCGAAGGTGACGAAGCTCTTGACCGTCCGCCGCGCCTCGTGGCGGTCGCGCGCGATCTGGCGGAGCTTCTGCGCGACGTAACGGGGCCGCAGGTAGAACTCGCGGCGGGCGCGGTCGCAGAACCTCCGCAGCTCCTCGGAAGGGAGGTCGGGCCTCACGACGACCGAGCGGTGGAGCCCCTCGGGCGTGAGCCACCGGTCGTAGTCCTGGGTCTCGAGGAGCTTCTCCTTCTCGGCCCAGTCGTAGGCGGCGGTCCCCGGGTAGACCATGAGCGGGAAGAACTGCGCCGTGTCGGGCGAGAGCTCCTTCGCGAACGTGAGCGTCCGCTCCAGGCTCTCGCGTGTCTCGCCCGGGTTCCCGACCATGAAGCAGCCGTGGACGAGCACGTCCGCCTTCTTCGAGTCCACGAAGAAGCGGCGGATCTGATCGACACGGATCTGCTTCTTAACGTTGTCGAGGATCTCCTGGTCGGCGCTCTCGACGCCGACGCAGAGGAGCCGGAGGCCCGAGCGCCGCATGAGCCGCAGCGTCTCGAGGTCCACGTCGCAGCGGGCGTTCGCCGTGTAGCGGATCCGGGTCTTCGCCTTGATGAGGCCCTCGGCGAGGGCGCGGCACCGCTTCTTGTCCACGGTGAGCGTGTCGTCCTCGATGAAGATCTCCTGCACGCCCGGGAACTCGCGCTCGATGAACTTGAACTCGTCCACGACGGCATCGATCGAGCGCTTGCGGTACCCGTGACCGGTCAAGGTCTGCGGGAACAGGCAGTAGGTGCACTTGTACGGGCAGCCGCGCCCCGTGACGATCGTGACGACCGGGTGGCGCGTGATCGCGTAGAAGTAGCGCTTCCAGTTGCCGAAGAGGTGGCGGCGGTAGACCTCGGCCGCGTGCGGGAGCTCGGAGATGTCGGCCTGGTCGGGCCGGTCGATGTTCGAGACGAGCTTCCCCGTACCCTTGTCCCGCCACGTGAGGCCACGGATCTTCGCGAGGTCGGGATCGTTCGAGCCGGCGAGGGTCTCCGCGAGCTCGAGGACCGTCCAGTCGTACTCCTTGCGCGTGCCGGCGTCGATCGTCGGCGCGCGCTCGAGGGTCTCGACGGTGCGCGCGGAGATGTGAGTCCCCACGAGGCACGTGAAGGCGCCCGTCGCCTCCTTGATCGCGACCGCGGCCTTCACGTCGTTCGTGATCGAGGGCGTCGTCGTCGCGACGAGGAGGAGCTGGGGCTTGAATGACTTCGCCCTCTCGAGCACCTGCTCGAAGGAGAGGTCGGCGCCCGGCCCGTCCACGAGGTCGACCTCGAAGCCGCGCTTCTCGAGGAGTCCCGCCGCATAGGCGAGCCAGATGGGGTAATAGAGCGTCCGGCTCTTCGTGACCGCGGGGCTCCGCTGGTGCGAGGAGTAGTTCTTGTGGAAGGGCGCGTTGAGGGCGAGGATACGCACGGACCGGAGTTTAGCACCGCCCGGGCCGAGCGTCGAAGGAGCCACTCGCAAGGAGTTACAGTCGCGCTCGAACGCGGAGACTGCCCAAGGACGTCACATGCCCTTCGACCCGAACGCCGCCGCCCTCCCCGACTCGGGGATCTACGGCCTCCCCTTCAAGCCCGATGAGGCCAAGGTGGTCCTCATCCCGGTCCCGTGGGAGGCGACCGTCAGCTACGGCGGCGGGACCGGCCGCGGCCCCGAGGCGATCCTCGAGGCTTCGCGCCAGGTCGATCTCCTCGACCTCGAGACGGGGAAGCCCTACGAGGCGGGGATCGCCATGCTCCCCGTTTCGTCGGAGGTGGTCCGCTGGAACGAGGAGGCGAAGGCGAAGGCGGCGCCCGTGATCGCCGCCGGCGGCGTCGGGAACGACTCGGCCCTCTTGCGGAGCGTCCGGGCCGTGAACGAGCAGGGCGAGAGGCTCAACGCCTGGGTCGAGAGCGAGACGCGGCGGTGGCTCGAGCGCGGGAAGCTCGTCGGGATCGTGGGAGGCGACCACTCGGTCCCGTTCGGATCGATCGCCGCCTACGCGCGCCGGCACCCGGGCCTGGGAATCCTCCACTTCGACGCCCACGCCGACCTGAGAAACGCCTACGAGGGCTTCCAGTGGTCGCACGCCTCGATCATGGCGAACGTCCTCGACCGAATCGCGGGCGTGGGGAAGCTCGTCCAGGTCGGGATCCGCGACCTCTGCGACGAGGAGCTCGACCGGATCAAGTCGAGCAAGGGACGCGTGACGACGTTCTTCGACGTGGACCTGAGGACGCGCCTCCAGGACGGTGAGACCTGGGGCGCGATCGCGCGCTCGATCGTCGAGGAGCTCCCACGCGAGGTCTACATCTCGTTCGACATCGATGGGCTCGATCCGGCCCTCTGTCCGAGCACCGGGACCCCGGTCCTCGGTGGGCTCTCGTTCGTCGAGGCGACGCGCATCATGAAGGAGGTCGTGAAGAGCGGGCGGAAGATCGTCGGCTTCGACTTGAACGAGGTCGCTCCCGGCGACTCCGAGTGGGACGCAAACGTCGGCGCCCGTGTGCTCTACAAGGAGATCGGCTTCGCGCTCATGACGGCGTAACGAGACCGATAAGAAACCCTTACCTCCCCGTGCGCGAACAGCACGGTCGTCCTTGGGATCGCGTTGGAGCGGCGCGCCCGAGTTCCTTGTAATGCCCAACGGGGAGGTCGTCCATGCTCTCGCGGATCTCGTGGGCCGCGCTCGTCCTGGGCGCGCTCGGTTGCACGGTGCGTCATGACTCGAGCGGGCCGTTCACGTCGACGACGGCGCCGGCCGCGACATCATCTTCATCCATCACGGCGCCTCCTTCGTCGCCGGCACCCGTCACGACGGCGACGACGATCCCCCCTCGCACGAAGACGGCCGTCGTCGTCGCGCGCTCGGGCGAGGGCTTCCTCGAGGATCAGGGCGGCGCGCTCATCCTCCACCTCAAGGGGAGCCCCCACGACCGGGGCGTCCAGTACGGCGAGCTCGTCGGCGACCGGATCCAGCTCTCGATCGCCGCGCTCACGAGCTACGCGCAGTCCCAGGCCTCCGGGGTCCCGTCGTTCGTGTGGGCCTTCCAGTCGCTCCTCACCCAGGGAGTGGGCTCTCTCTACAAGCCCTACTTCCCCCAGGACGTGCTCGACATGATCGACGGGATTGTCCAGGGAGCCGCCCAGCGCAGCCCGCCCGTCACGCTCGATCCGCTCGACCTCGTCTTCATCAACTCGGTGATCGACCTCGCCGCCACCGGGGCCGCGGTCGGCGCGAGCTTCCAGGGGATCTTCAAGTGCTCGGGGCTCGCCGTCTGGGGGCCGAGGACGAAGGGCGGCAAGACCTACCAGCACCGGAACGTGGACCTCTTCGTCGGCACCGGCCTCGAGAGCCAGGCCCTCCTCATCATCGAGAAGCCGGACGGCAAGAAGTCGTTCGCGAACGCGACCTGGGCGGGCATGGTCGGCTCCGTCTCGGGCATGAACGAGAACGGGCTCGCGCTCTCCCAGGTCTGGGCCTTCTCGCGCGACGTGGGGATCGGGCAGCCCTGGATCCTGACCACTCGTGGAATCCTCGAGAGTCAGGAGAACGTGGACGGCGTCGCGGCCACCTTCGCCTCCGCGACCCGGACCTACGGCTCGAACTTCGTCTTCGCGGACCGCGGCGACGGACGCGGCACGCCCCGGGCGATCGCGCTCGAGTCGACCTTCGGTCTCCTCGTCGCGCACGACGCGGACGACCCCACGGAGGATGCGGCCTGGCAGGGGACGCCGATCGCGATCCGGCTGCCGTTCGCGGTCTTCCGCGGCGACACTCCCGTCACGCAGGCGGTCCTCGACAGGGACTACGAGGTCGCGGGCCAGGACCCGCGCAACCACGGCGGCTACCAGCTCCGTTACAAGCAGACGGCCGACCTCGTGACGGCCTACGAGCAGGCGGGAACGCTCATCGGCCCCGACGAGATGAAGGCGATCTCGCGCACGATCGCCGAGACGAGCGGCTCCCTCCAGTGCGTCGTCTACGAGAACACCGACCTCGCGCTCCACGTCGCGAACTCCCGGATCGTCCCGGGGGCCGGCCCCGCCATGGCCCGAGACGAGCCGTTCCACGACTACGACTTCGATTACTACCTCCCGACGCTCTCGTTCACGACCGACAGGTCCGTCTATGCGCCGGGCGATGCGATCCAGCTCGCGATCTCCGTCGCGAACAGAGGACGCCCGCGCCAGCTCGACGTGAGGGCCGTGCTGCCCGTGACGACGGGCGCGCTCGCGACGCTCTCGACGGGCCAGACGGGCACCGCGAGCGCGTCGCTCGTCCTCCCGGCCGGGACGCCGCCGGGGACGGCGGTCGTCCTCCTCGAGCTCGTCGAGTCGGGGACGCAGGACGTGGTCGACTACGCCGTCGTGGCGATCACGGTGAGCTGAATGAGAGCCCACGCGGTCCTCGTCGCCGCGCTCGCCGTCGGCTGCTCCCAGGGGCGCTCGGGCGGCGCGTTCACGGTGGCCGGGTCCACGGCGGCGCCGATCCCGAGCGCGGTCGCGCCCGTCGCGTCCGCCGCGTCCCCTGCGCCCGCGCCGACTCTCTTCGCCGGGGCGACGCGCGTGGACGTGACGCCCCCGGTCGGTGTTCCGCTCGCCGGCTACGGCGACGGCGCCCGGCGCCAGATGCCGCCGAACCTCGATCCGAACGCCTACGATCACCTGCTCGCGCCCTCGACGGGAGAGCGCGACCCGATCTACGCGCGGGCCCTCTTCGTCTCGA
>Ga0209062_1006165_pt1 | contig 11108 bp, 13 predicted proteins | sample Coa_R2_2_FD_187158 | JGI IMG/M metagenome (GOLD analysis project Ga0209062, IMG submission 187158) | Surface soil microbial communities from Centralia Pennsylvania, which are recovering from an underground coalmine fire - Coalmine... | ecosystem: Environmental > Terrestrial > Soil > Unclassified...
TATTAATAATATCCTTCGCTCAAATTTTTACTAATCAAATCTTGAAGTTTAATTAGTTGAAATATTTTGGACGAACGCTTCTAAAAATATATTGCAGCTTTTTGAAAATTTTGGTGCGTTTGCCCTGACTGCGGCCCTTTGCCGTAAACGTCCTTCACCCTTGGCTACAGGAAAAATCAACACCATAGCTTGTGGCATTATCCATGCTCTGGGAATGGTGAATTTCCTGTTTGACTCATCTCAGAAGCCACACATGAGAGCCAGTGAGATTTATGAGGAATTTGGAGTCAGTTCCAGCACTGGTGGCGCTAAATCCAAACAGATCCGAGATTTAATGAAGATGAGACCTATGGACCCACACTGGTGTTTGCCCAGTAAATTGGACAACAACATCATGGCTTGGATGATCTCAGTTAATGGCTTGATCATCGATGCCCGTCAAGCACCACGGCATATTCAAGAGGAAGCATTACGAAAGGGACTGATTCCTTACCTGCCAGATGAGAAAGTCAGTGACTAGACATAATACGCTGTTCTCGTCTTTTCCCTTTCTTAAGACTTGACAGTTACTGAGGCTTGAGCGGCAAGATTTGTAACAGTTACAAGCCGTTCGCGCGGGGACTGCTAGGTGACGAAACTCCAATGTTACCCGACCTAGCCTGCAATCATCGGGAATGATTCTCTTATTGTTCGCTGTTCTCGGAAATGGGTAGCATTACGTAAAAAGTGCTACCTAATCCTACTTGACTTTCCACCCAAATTTGTCCGTTATGTTGTTGTACGATGTTGCGGGCAATCGCTAGACCTAAACCGGTTCCACCTTGCTTACGCGAATCAGATGCATCTACTTGATGAAAACGCTCAAAAATAGTTTCTATTTGCTCTGCAGGAATGCCTCTGCCTTGATCTTGGCTCTTAAATAACACAGCACAACTTCGACCATCTTTAGCTTGGATTTTTTCTACTGTGAACAATATACTTGACCCTTTCGATGAGAACTTAATCGCATTACTTAGTATGTTGGTTAATACTTGAATAATCCTATCTTTATCTACTGTTAATTCAATTGATTTAGATAAAACTGATATATTTACTTCTGATTGATTGGCTATCACCTGCATTAATTCTGTAGATTCTCTTAATAATTCATCTGTTTTAATTTTTTGTTTATTTAAAGTAATTTTTCCTAATTGTAATCTTTCTAAATCTAAAATATCGTTGACTAACCTAACTAGACGTTCTGTACTTTCTGCTGCAATTTCAATCAGATGCCTCCCTTTTTCGGAATCTAATTTTACCAATCCTGTTGCTAATAAATTTAAACCTGCATGAATAGATGTCATTGGCGTCCGGAGTTCGTGACTGACAACTGAGATAAATTCATCCTTAATTTTTTCTAATGCCTGCCGTTGGGTAATATCTTCCCCAATGCTCATCATTCCAACTATTTGCCCTTTTGTATCTCTTAATAATGTATTATTCCATGCTATTGTTCTCTCTTTGCCAAATTTAGTCATCACTTGATTTTCATGATGAAAATGTAATTCTTGCTTGAGTGATTCCCTAAAAATTTTTAGCGTATCCTGTTGCTGATGTGGAGGAATAAAAGTAGTAAACCAATACTTACCTAAAACTTCCTCCCGAGTGTAGCCACCCAATTCTAAAAAGAAAGGATTGACATATTCAACTTTCCCTTCACTATCTAGTCCAATCACCAATAACCGCACATTTTCTAATAAGCTGCGCCAACGCCTTTCTGCTTCACGCATTTGCGCTTCTATTTTTGTTTGCTGGTTAATAGTTGCTGTCAGAATATTAATTAATCTATGTAGATGATGATTTGCTTGCAACAATTCCGCAGTTCTCTCTGCCACCTTCATTTCTAACTGTGCTTTGGCTTGTTGCAAATCTGCTTCTATTTGCTTGCGTTGGGTAACATCGATCGCCATCACCACCACCAGCCTTCTGTGTACAAACTCTCCTAATGGAGAGGCATAAATATCCCAAATCCGAGTTGTACCCATTGCCGTTGTAATGGTATATTCCCCCATTGCCGTTGGCCCCTCTATTGGCAGCACACACTCAATCTCATCTTTTACCTGCTGTTGACGCTTGCCGTAAGCTCTGTGCAACCAATCCTCCAGAGTCGGAATTTCTTGGACGCTATAACCCGTCAGTTCTGTCCAGGTGCGGTTCACTTGCAGCACCTCTCCATCTTCAGTACGTAGAAGAATCGGTAGCGGTGCATCCATTAGGGCACAGCGAAATCGCTCCTCACTTTCAGCTAATGCTTTTAGTGTTTGCTTTTGCTCTGTAATGTCGATACCTGTACCAATATAACCAACAAAGTTTCCTACTGGATCAAACCTGGGGATACCTGTATCTAAAATCCAACGATATTCCCCATCAAAACGTTTGAGCCGATACTCTATCGTAAACTGCTGACGGGCATCAAAAGCATTTTCGTATTTATTTATACAATCTTTACGGTCGTGAGGATGGACCGCTTCCGTCCAACCATTTCCTATTTCCTCCTCCAGTGTGCGTCCTGTAAAATCTAACCACGGTTGATTAAAATGGTTACAAAGTTTGTTAATATCTGACATCCAAATCATCACTGGCGCTGTGTCTGCCAGATGCCGAAATCTTTCTTCGCTTTCCTGAAGTCTTGTGATGGCATTTCTACGTTCTGTAATATCTTGCGCTACACCTAAAATCTGACTCGCTAAGCCCTCTGCATTTCTGGCAAACACTGTCTCTCGACTATATAGCCACCGCCACTCTCCATTGGCATGTCTCATCCGGTACTCTATTTCAATTCCTTCACTATCTCTACAGGTTCGAAACAATTCAAAGTGCTCCTTAACTCGGGCGATATCATCTGGGTGAATCAGACTCGGCAGCACTTTTTCTCTCATTGTTTGGATATCTTGGCAGCTATAACCCAGGATTTCCTCTATTTGGTGATTTATATAAACATTACATTGTTCTACTAAGTCATAAACATAGATAATGTCTGGCGTTGTTTCTACGACTGTGTGCAAAAAATGCTGCTTTTGTTGCACCTGTACTTCTGCCTGCTGCTGTGATGCTAATTTTTCTTCCATCTTCGACAAACTTTGACGCATCTCAGCTAATTCTTCAATTAGCTGCTCTTTTGTCTTGTGCTCATCTCTCATGGCTTTGCCAATTTAGAAACAATTTCTTCCAATTCATCTTTTACCGTACCATCCCATTCACTTTTTGCGACACAACTGTGTACCGTGGCGAGAATTTTCCGCGATTTTCTTGGGAATTTATGGAAGTTGAACATCAACAGCACGCTCTAGAAGAAAGTAACAGTTTGGTCTTAATTAATATAACGAATAGAACGCCGAATTAGCGAACTTTGGAGAAGCGCATTATAAAAACCACCCTGCGTTCACTTCGGGTTTGAAGCTCATGTCGAGATTAAGCCGAGATAGCGATACTTCACTGCCTAGAGCTTCCTCTCTACAGCACTTATAGAGCAAGAATTTGAGCGTTTATTTTCTAACAGACAATCCGCCAGTTTCTACCGATCATCTTGGCTTTTAGCCTCCCGTCAGAAGATCGCACTCTAGCTAGCCAGTTGGCACAATCGTGTATGAAGAAAATAGCAACCTTAACTGATCACAAAAGCCGAAAACTCGTGAACGAATTTCTGTTGATAGCGAGCGCAATGCGGCAATAATAATGTTTGGTTCGCCCAGTAGCGTTGAAATCAATTCTTCTATCATTTCTCCAGAGTCGCAGTCAGGTAAAACCTCAACTAGCATAGCAACCCTGTCATCATCAAAAATCTCACTTATTGCATTGCTATTTGATTGCGATATCCGTTGCTGATAATTTTCGTATAACTGCAATAACCGTTGCTGTTGTTTTAATTCCAATATCTGCCATACTGAATCAATATCTTCTTGATTCAGTATTATGTCTTCCCATCGTTGCGCTTGTTGCAATTGTGTTACCATCTCATCAAATGGAGATGGGGTAGTAACAGAAACTATAACTATATTTTCTGGTTCTGGCTTTGGCTCCCAACTTATTTTCGCTTTATCGCTCTCCATCCAAGCTTGAAATTTATGGGCGATCGCCTCCATCACTGCCGTTTGTGCTGTTTCAAAATCAAAGTTTGACTGCTCCTGTGACTCGTTACTATTGTTTTTCTTAGACGATGCTTGTGACTTAACAAAAGATGGCTTAGCTGTGTAATGCATCAGCCTCACCCCATCCACAATTTTTTTCCCTAAACTACAGTTTTTATGCCCAATCAGGCTAAGAACTGAGCCCAAATTCTCCATCCTTTCATCACCAGTTGCTGTTCTTGGTTTAATGGTGATTTTCAATGCTAGTCGAATATCTGCTCTTTCGTGCAAGGCTTCATTTAATGCAATCACATTAGACGAATTCTTGTTGTACTCTATGCCTATGAATTGACAAATATTTAATTCTTTCAACGCCCATATAACATCATGGGACATGCCCTTAACCCTAGCACTGAAAAAATCTTCTCGTGTCGCATGATAAAACCATGCTGCCTCATGTCGTTTTTGAGAAATCTCAATGTTTTGAACCATCCAAAACCTTTGAGCAGATGGAATGAATCGTTTATTTTTTATGTAGCACTCGTAGATGAAGTCTTCACTCCAAATAGGATGATCTTTAATGCCTGGAATTTTATCTAGCAAGAATGTTTTTTCAATTCGTCGCTGTACCTCTAATCCTGGACTTGATTTAGCTTTTTGCGCAGCTTCTTCAACGGTTTCGTATTCTACAGCTAAATAAAGCTCTTGAGCTTTCTGTCGCTCCAAATCTTTTTTTGTTTGTCTTTCGAGTGCAGTGATATTTTCATTTATATCCCACTGCAAAATTTCCACCGAGTGCCCAGCTTCTTGTAATGCATGAATCAGGCATTTTCGTAAATTCGTCATCTCATAATTGTCAAGCGCTCCCAGATGACATGAAAAGTTCCACCACTGATCATCTTGTCTGGCGATCGCCTGAGCAATTATTTCTGATGCCCGAGATTGATTATCTGCTGATTGACTAGCCAAAAGACCGGACTGTAAAATTCGTTCATTCAGAATTTTTTGAAATTGTTTAATTGAATAGGTTTGCGGATTTGATCTATCAAGGACTTGAGAGCGCTCTGGACAGAAAACGTAGTGAGTTATGGTTTCATCACGTAGTCGAAACATGCCTTGATGCTGGCTGTTGGTACCCTGTACTCCAACAAAAAAGCTGAATTTATCGGTAAAATGACCTTTAATGGTAACACTGACGCCACTTTCAGCTGTTGGCGAGAGGATCATGAATTCTGGTTTGTATTTTAAGATAAATTGATCAGCATTTTCTAGAAACTCCTTCGCCCAATCCTGTTCACTCGTTTCCGAATTGAGAACGTAACCTCGGCGACCTTTGTCAGATAGTATTTTCCCAAGAATTTTCGTTCTATCTTTGGAATCACAGAAAATCCAAGGGACTATATCAGGCTGTAAAAGCATTTGAATCAAAGGAGATCTATCTCCCTTTTTGATTTCATCCTCATCGTCTATACCATCAACAATTTTAATAGTGTGAGATGGGATTTTGCGCTTGTTTTCTATCTTGATTAAACGCTTAGAAGGCGCTAGCTTGGCAATAAAATCAGCATGAATATCAGCTAGGTTTCCATCTAAAATAAAAACCCGGTTGCAAACTTGCAGGGCACGGGTAAAAATTTTCAAAGCTTGTGCCTGATTATCTCCTAACGTTCCGCCCCCTGTGGCATGAATTAAAACCGACACAATCTCGTCAATGTATAAGTCAATACCTTTAAAATATCCGTCAACTAGATGGATGGAATCTAAACAAAACAGTAATTTTGTGTGAATATCTGCTAGCAACCTGATTCCATCGTCTTCCCTCAGATGATACAGTGTTAAAGCTTCGGCGATCGCTCGATTGATTGTTTGCAACAACAAGTTGTTTCGGTACCCGATGACCATACTCCTAATGTGGTCATAAAGTTTCATCAACTGGATCAGAGCTTTTGTCTTGCCTGTGCCCAACCCAGACTTAACTGCAACGATGATATTTTTCTCTGGCAGATCTGGAAAATTAAACTCTCCTTGGTCCACTACAATGTCAGGAGTAAACTGCCTAGATTTCAGCCACTGCTGATATGCCCAATCGGAAGGGATTTTTTCTGGTGTGTTGCTGTCTTTTGAAGATACGGTTTCTTTTTTAACTCTATGTTCACAGACAATTGACCAAAAAGCCTCCGGACTAATATATGTAACGACTGAATAATCCGTCAGTTCATCAATGTCATCATCTTCTTTAGTAATCTGTCCCCACCACGCCACTTGGCATGTGTAACCGAGCGCCCGGAAAAACTTAATTTGCTCCATCCATCGCTCTGGTACACCACACTGGTTAATCACATCGCCTGCATCGAGCGCAAATGTCAACAATGTCATACCGTATTTGTCAGACAAATGCTTGACAGATGCTTTGGCAGTTTCTGGGCTGGAACTAAAGCGACCGCCAGCTGCACCGATAGTGGGAACCGACAGTTTATTACGTACCAAAGACGGCTTAATTGTCGTCCCTTCAACCAGCCAGATTGAATCACCACTTTGCTTTTGGGGCTCATAAACTCCGAGTGGCAATTCTCCGTTCACATGAGCAGTTGCACCATCAGGATTTTTCTGTGTGGCACTAGTCATCCAGCGGTATCGTCCGTCCATTGATTCATGGAGTCGGGCTTGCATCCCAACCAATTGTCCATCTTTATCCTTGATTGGGCAGAGAATACCATTCGCGGCAATATTTAATGATCCTGATGGGAGTACACCAGGAAGACTTAAAGATAGTCCTTGGACTTTTTGCCAAGCTACCACACTCCTATAACCATCTGCAATGATCTGTTCATCATTAAAGCCTCTGGCCAGCAATCTTTGTCTATCTCCTTCATTTAACTGAAGTTGAGATAACAATTTCTTATAACCTCTGTCTCGCTCCGAGAGTGGCATCTGACGATCTATTTGTTGCTGACGCCTTTTGTGTTCTGCTGCCAGAAACTCACGTCGTCGAAGCTCGCGATCGTCCTTTGCTTGCTGGCTAAAGGTATCTGCATCAGTTTTGCTCTGCCACATACCGAAGCCCCACTGGTCTTGCCCTCGGTAAATGTAGTCTACAGGGTTAATTGATGGATCGTGACAGAAGATTAAGCCCGTAGAGATAGACTCTCGACAGCCCGATTTATTGCAAAGGGGGCATTTTCTGTAGCGAATAAAATCTGCACTCATGACACCACCTCCCTACTGCTAGGTAGTGTTTCAAGTAGCTGCTTTTTCACATTGCAATAGTCATACCCTAAATACCAGCTACTCGTTCCGATAGAGATGGCGATCAAATATGAAAAGAATGTAGTTTGATGTGTTACAGGTGTGGTGTACATTTGACTCCTCAGTCATAGACGAGGAGGCACTTCCTAAATTGTCAATAATGATTCTGTGATCGCTCTGCGATATTGCGATATTGCGATATTGCGATATTGCGATATTGCATTTGGCATTACGATATTGTTTATCGGTAAATGCGAGTGTTAAGCTAAAAGTGCGATATTTTGTCTGAGTGGCATGACCACTACTACGACAGTCCAAGCGAGCGATAGAAACAAAACAGAATCGTTTATTGTCCGTATGGTGGAAGTGCCTCCTTTTTTATTTTTGTCAGTGAATTCATTGATTACTCTTCGATAGTACCCTGATAATCCATCGTATAAGCGTGTTTTAAGCGTTTGTATGTGATTGTAAAGAAAGGTTAAGATGTCATTTTCTTTTCTCCTCCATTTCATGTGTATCCTCTCCGTTTCTTGCTGGGGTGACATTCGCCGTTGTAAATCAAAGCATTGATCTGGCGGCAAGTAGCCTTTTTCTTTTCGCCTCGGGCGGTTGCAATGGATTTATCCTCCTTATTGTTTGGCTCATTCTTCAACCTCCTCTAACCCTGCCGCGATCGCGTCAGTATTCTGCAAACTCAGACGAGCGGCTCGATTGAGAATTTCCTCTATACGGGACAGGCGATCGTTGCTCTCAGGTTGGTTGGTGGTCATTTTATGTATTGAGTTATCTATATAAATAATGCGTTAGCTATGCGGTACTTAGTTCTCTTTACTCTAGTTTGACACTAAAAGTATTGATATTAAATGTGCTTATCATTGGTCAATCTCGTTTAATGTTGGTTGCCTTTTCAAACAAGTCCCTGGGCTCACAAGTCAGTACTTCGCAGAAAAGTGCCAAAGTATCAAAGGGGATGCTTTTCATTTTTTGTTGCTCGTACTTCTGAATATTTGTTACAGACATCTCGCACAATCGAGCTAGCTCATTTTGCGAAAGACCCCTTTGTAGGCGGACGTCTTTTAGTTTGAACACAAGTGGTAGTTGCGAACGAATGCGATCGCCTTCGTTCGCATCCGTCCTTATCATGTTAAGTGGCGGATCAAAATGAGCAATCAAAGCTGATTCAATTTCTGGTAGCAGTTCCGGTAAGTCAATAAACAGATAAGCTATCTTGACTCCCCCGATAAGACTTAATTGCGCGTATTTGTGATGTTTTCCCCATCTTGCACGGACATTGCTTGATCTACCTATATACTGAATATTACCCAGTGAATCAATAGCAAAGTAGATAGCGGGTTTTGACGGGAAAGCTGTTTTCTCTTCTAATGGAAGCCAAGGTAGTGATTGCAGGTCAATATTGGAAGGATTAACAATGCCCTCTTTCCCCTTACTAATCATTGCTCGACTGTCCCGTAAGCTCGTCATTAACCCTAGATAACTCCTCGTTAAACTTTGGCAAAAACAAAGCCGCTATCTCTGGATATTTTTGCAATACTCTGTCAATAGCCTCCGATTCTTTAACAAATTGCTCAACTTGAGCACTTTCGCTTCTATTGTTTCGCTCAGCCTTGTTTTTTAAGAGTTTGCGTATGCCTAAGTTTAGTTTGAAGTTTGCTCGCGTGGTCTTGTCCTCGCGCTTAGGTCGTCCTATCAATGGGTTTTCCTCATTTTTTGGCAGCATTACATACATCTAAATTACTCCTTCGGTCACTTTCTGTACATAATATAGCGTCAAAAAACTTTTTATGCGCACATAATTGCATTTAGTGCGCTTATATGTTTTGTACAGATACATAAGTTTATTGCATTATTTTTATGCGCACAGAATACAGGAGCAATGTTATATTAAGTTCAGCTGAGTTCCGGAAGCAATCAGAACTCACCGGAACTGAAAGGAGGAGCCGAAAGTACTATGAATCGGAAGTCATCAGAACTGAAAGGCAGTATCCAAGTTATTCAAGAAATTACTAGAACACAGGCAGCTAAAGAGTTACAGCCTGCGGTGAGCACCAGAACTCTTCAGAAGTATTTGGAAGTGGCGGCATTATTTCTACCATCGTTTGCAGACTTTCAAGACCCTGAGACTGGTTATCTCAACCGATTGGCAAAACTCAATACTTGGCATTTACCCAAGTTACAGCGAATTAGAGAGTATGGCAGGCTGCACGGGATGACGAGGCTGCAAGTCGCATTAAGCAAACATCCAGAATATTTTGAGACAGGAGCAATCAACAATGTCAACAATCAAACAGGCAGCACAAACGTTCAATCTATCCTCCAAAAAGCTTCTTAATGAGATTAAGAAAAAATTCCCTGAGCAAACTTGGACTGTGGATAGTGAATTGCCCGAAGGCTTTGAGGAAGCAGCAAAAGCACATGCTCAAGAGTATGCAGATGCTAGCGGAGTAGAATTGCCTAAGGGAGAGTTGACAACCTCACAGGATGCTGTTGGAGATAGTCAAATCATTTTGGAATCTATTGAGTATGGGGTTATCGAGGCAATCTCCCAAATGCGCTCTGCTGATCTGATTGAGTCAGCGCAACTAGATGCGATCGCTGACATCCAAACCTACGAAGCTTCTTATAACAGTGTCTGGGAGATGTACTTCCAAAAAAAAGTTAAAGGTACTCAACAGAAGTCAGCACAACGCAATGAGCATAAAGCCAAGCAGTTGATTGAACTTAACAAGCAACTGGGAAACCGTCAGGGGGAGTTAATCCGAACTCAAGAGCAGTTCCGGAATTACCAACAGGAGTCTCAGACCAAGACTCAATCAGTAGTGAATGCGCTTTTGAAGTAGGGGAGGATCAACCGATGGTTGCAGCAATCGCACGTGAAACAGGTTCGGCTGGTTTGATAATGGGAGGAGTTTATTCAGCCGTCGTTACAGGCTTAATCTGCCCTCCAGCCCTAGCAGGAATAGCAGTAGCAGGAGCACTTTGGTTATATGGCAGACATAGACGTTAAAGAGCAACGGGAGGAGCTAGAGCGAATTTATAACCCTCCTCCACCAATGAAACTGCTCTACAAAATCTTAGTTTTCGGGACACTTGGAAGCTTTTTAGCTGTAGTTACAGTTCGTTGTATTCACCCCGAGAAAGTTCCTCAAATCATCTTCAACAACCAACAAAACAATGAACGAGTGGCTAATTAGAAATCAAATGCTCGCAATCCTATTAATGAGTAGTGGGCTAGCGATACTTCTCGGAACTTTACTAGGACTAGCTTTTACACCTTGTTGCCCACAAACACAGAAACCAATTTACAAAATACAAAATCTTTAAAAATATGGACGCAGAAGACGTACAAATTACCTTAAAGCGAATTCATTCCGACTTGAACCGCATTTATCAAAGCCGTGGTTTCCTACATATACTCACCCAGACTCAGGAACCAAATAGCCTTGACAATTCCCTTGGCAGTGCCTTGTTTTTCGTCACTGAATCCAAATTACGAGTCAATCGCATTCTTGAACAGCAAAAGCATAAGGAGGCTGTCTAATGGACTTCGATACTTTAATTCTCAATGCCCAAAAAGCCCTAGACCAAATAGCTGCCAGTGACGACTTCGTCCAACTCCTAGAACTTGGTCTATGGGATGATCCAGCAATTTCTTTGAGCGATGCCAGACAAAGCTTGGATGATTTGCACAAAGCTTACCAATCAATGAAGGAGGAGCAATGCTCGATTGCACAGAAC
>Ga0209062_1006170_pt1 | contig 11104 bp, 10 predicted proteins | sample Coa_R2_2_FD_187158 | JGI IMG/M metagenome (GOLD analysis project Ga0209062, IMG submission 187158) | Surface soil microbial communities from Centralia Pennsylvania, which are recovering from an underground coalmine fire - Coalmine... | ecosystem: Environmental > Terrestrial > Soil > Unclassified...
GGTGCGGCGGCGAATCATCTCTCAAATGAGAGACATCGCGCCTCACAATGGCAAGCAAAACTTGTCGTGGAAAAACGCTGGAAATGCCGATTTCACCGTACTATTTTGCCTTTCGCGACAGAAACTAGTCTACCTCTCCCGCACGCGGCAGCCTCCGAGCGCAAATGTAGCAGCAAAGCTACGGCCTGCGCAGTCAGGATTGTAGTCCGTCAATTACCTCTGCGATTTCGTAATCTATCTCCTCCCGGCTAATAATGCCTGCTTTCGCTGGGCCATCACGCATTTATTAAAACGCAATCCATATTTGTTATACCAATGATCGAGTAAGCTGGAACCTGGAACGATGTCGAATTTGCTGCCCTTCCAAACCTGCCTAGGAGGAAACTGACCCGGCAGGACCGCGCCACGGGTAGCAGAAGTTTCATGCGCTGCAGGTCGGGCCAGGCCCGGTGGAAAACTAGGAGGAAACTGACCCGGCAGGACCGCGCCACCGGGTAGCAGAAGTTTCATGCGCTGCAGGTCGGGCCAAGCCCGTGGAAAACTCTTTTGAATTTCGAGTGGGTGCAGAAGCCTTAAGGGCGCGCGGCCCTTGGCAAGGGCCTTGATCGCTTGGATGCAGTCTTGCGGGCGGCGGCAGCCGGTCAAGGGCGATTGGCGCGCGTTTAATCGCGCGCCAATCGCCGCTTAGGCGGTCGAGACCCTTGACCGGCTGCCGCCGCCCGCGACAAAGAGCATCCAAGCGATCAAGGCCGCGAGTGATCGCGGGTTGGCCGCTTTTCACGTCCTGCCCCACTCGAAATTCAAAAGTAAGTACTCGCAGTCGCAATGGTTTCATCAATACCTCGTTCCAAGTGATCCAAGTCATCACGCAGGTTCCGCAGCACCCCGCTCGCGACTGTTCTCATTTCTGCGATATCCTTGGGAATATTTCTTCTGACGTTGCGCGGAAGAATGGGAGAACACGTGCTCGCTGCTGCCCGCTTCCGGATTGCGAACGAGTCCAGTTCATCAGCGGCCGCCACAGAATGCGACGGCGGCAGCGAGGCACAGTGCCGAGAAGTAGTTTCGGGCGAGTTTATCGTAGCGCGTCGCGATGCGCCTGAAGCCTGAAGTCCTTGAGCCGACAGTAGCAGCGCTCGGTGACGTTGCTGCCTTTATAGGCTTGCTTGTCATGTCGAATGCGCTTGCGATTAGACCGGCCGGGGATCACCGGTCTGATGCGGTCATTCCTCAAAGACTTGCGGAATGAGTTGCTGTCGTAAGCTTTGTCGCCGAGCAATTCTTTGATGCCGTCAAGCGTCGCTGAACCAAAATAAGTCGGCTCGCGTCGGTTGGCCCCCCGATTCGGTTGACCAACCCGTTGAATCTCAACATGGTTAATTTAGGTCTTAACCCTGGTCCCCTTCGCTTGGCCGCTCACCCAGCGCGGCGGCTCGCAGGCGAACCGGGTCGCGCTCGCCGGCTCTGGCCGCCGCAATAATTCGTCCGGCGATGACTTCGGGCGCCACTTTGGGCTGGCGAGCCTCGTCGAGCTCGCTGCAGGCAGATTCGAAAGCTTCGCTCATCGCCGCAAGCGCTTCAGGGTCGAACACTCCAGGCTGCAGGAATGAATGAATTGGCATGGCCGCCCCCCGACCGCCGCTGAACGCACGCCGAAATTCGGAGATCGGTGACGGGTCGTCAAGTGTAATCGAAGCTGCGGGCTCTCCGGTGCGATTCATTGCGATCGAAAGCGCGCTTTCACACCAGCATTGGAATAATTCCGGACGCCGAAGCAGCCTTCGCGTGTGTCGCTTGCGGGATGACCCTTGCGAGACGACTTGGACAATCGACGCGTAGCGAACGGCAACACTGCGCTGCGGGGCATTCTCAGGCAACCCAATGCGACGCACGACGCGGTCTGGTTTAGACCCAGGCGAGCGGCGATCCGCTCCGCCAAAGTCATTTACCGACTTTCAAGGGAAAGCTTGCCCGCTGCGCACAACTACGCCGATAATCCGTATACCGATAATCCGGAGATGCAATCGCCCAATGATGCGCGTTTTGTCGTGCACTTTCTCGGAGTTCTCACATCCCTGCCAATGGGTAATCTGACAGGCTCCGCCCGGCGGAGTGAGTTGGTTGGCATCGGCCGTGGTACTCGGGATATTATCGCCCGTATATTATCCGAGGTCTTACGGCGGCTACGGCGGCGCGCCTTTCAGCATCTCTTCGGAGGCGAAGCGATTCATCACGTGCGCAGACTGCAACCCTCCCGCAATACTCGTGTTGATAGCCATTTTCCGGCCCCGGGATTGCCTCACCGCCACCGCGGCATAGCCAGCGCGTACGGTTGGCCCGCCGTGCGCGACCCTCATCCCTTCACGGTGCTGCTTGCGGGACTGAGGTCTTGTCATAGTCGTTGGCCCCGGCGCGGAGGGGCGTGGGGAAGCGCCGGGGCCGACGACGGGCCAATCGCCCGGAGAATCGGCGTCAGCCACGGCACAACAAAGCAACAATGCTGTTCCGTTGTCGGTCACCTTGTCGACGCGTTCGACAACGATGTCCGGGCCGTGTCCTCCCTGCAACACTCCCGAAGCCCGCATCCCGCCGGCATTGCGTTCCGATGGAGGCGCGGCGGGAGGAGGAGCGGACGATCCCCGCCCACGGGCATATCGCTCTTACGCAAGGGCATATCGCTCCTTCAGGGGAGTTCGCCTCATCGCGGCGCGCCCGCAATATTCATATATTCATATCGGCGTTCAGCGTATCGACCCTTAAGGAATGCCTGAGTGGACCATCGGCGCCTGCGCCGGCCGGGGCGCCGGGTTGCGCGGTGGGGCCGGCCGTGGCGGAGGCGCAGAGATCTTCTCAAGGATGTTGTGCTCGACGGCGTCCAGCTTGCTGCTGAAGTCGCGCGTCATCCATTCGTGGCCGGCGGCGAGTTGGTCGACGCTGCGCCTCGTCTGCTCTTCGCTGGCGGCCAAGGCGGCCGCGATGCGGTCGATGCCTTGCCGAACTGCGTCGAGATCATGGGACATCGCGTTGAACTGTTGCTGGGAGGCGGCGAGGGCGGCTGGCGCGGTCTTTCCTCTCGGTGCATCGCCGTAGGACTGCCAAGCCAGAGTGGCGGCGACGCCGATGCAAAATGCGAATGGGTAACGGACAAGCGGCGCGAGCTTGCCGAGCCACGACCATCGATCCGGCAAGGGGTCATTTTTCGGTTCGGGCGGACGGGCGGCAGGCGCCTCGACTGAGGGCTTGACGAGCAGCGAGGCTGCGAAGTAGTCGGACTGCGTGCGGCTCTGTATGGTATTCATTTTGCGCCTCGCTTTCGTGGTCCCGAACCCGGCCCGCTTGTCCCTGAAGCCATAGGCCCAAGCCATGGCTTTCCGTCGGAATGGCAGCGGCCCAAACAGTGGACAGCGCAGACGCCGGGCCAAAGGTGCGCCAATCGCCAAGGAGAATCAGGTCATCCGTGAGGTAGCAAAGCGGCCGTGCGGGTCTGCTGTCGGTCGCCTTCTCGACAGCTCCACAAAGAAGTCGTTCCTCGTCCCCGCAATTCTCCTCAACATGTGAACGATGCGCTGCAACGTAAGTGAGGGCGGCGCCGCCGCATCTGCCGCCAGGAAGTCCCTTGCAAGGGGCAATGGACGAGAGGGTCCTGGCGGTTACACGATGGTGGACGGCGCGCGGCGACCGTCTTATATAGAACGCCGCAGTCAGGGCCGGTCTGCAAATCTCGGTCCGGATTTTGCAAGGCCGCTATCGGCTCTTCGGTGGGGGATAGTTCAACGGTAGAACAGCGGACTCTGACTCCGTTAATGTTGGTTCGAATCCAGCTCCCCCAGCCACGAAAAATTCATGAGACTATTCAGACAGTTAGCCGAATACCCGAAAAGGTTGCTTTGCTTAAGCCTTGAAATCTCTACGCTTTAAGTTCGAATTCAGTTGGTCCACGCCCCACCACAACCGGCAGCACTAAGGCATTCGATCGACATCAACGCATTGATATTAATTATCTTTTTGGCTTTAATTGAATTTTCCCAATTTGGGCATTATGCTTCCCAAAATGGGGTCGATGCGATGAAGCAAGCAAGCTTATCAAATGCGCTGTTTTCGAACGTGCAGCAACGGGTGCTGGCGCTCATTTTCGGGCATCCGGAACGCAGCTTCTACACGTCAGAAATCGTCAGGAGCGTTCACTCGGGGACGGGCGCTGTTGAACGAGAACTGTCTCGCCTCCAGCACAGCGGGCTAGTCACCGTTGAGCGGATCGGGAACCAAAAGCATTACCGGGCGAACCGAGAATCGCCGATCTTCAAAGAGTTGCAAGGGATCGTTTTGAAAACAGTGGGACTGACCGAGCCACTTCGCCAATCCCTTGCGACCTACGCCGATAAGATAAAGACAGCCTTTGTATACGGCTCGGTCGCCAAGGGCACAGATACTGCCCGCAGCGACATCGATCTCATGGTGATAGGAGAAGGTCTGACCTACACGGATCTCTATGAAGGCTTACAAAAAGCCGAGAACGCATTGCGCCGTCATGTAAATCCGACCTTTCTTTCCGTCGAAGATTGGCGACGCAAGGCGAGTCACAAAGATTCCGTCATTGCAAAAATTGCCGAGCGACCTAAGCTTTTCATTCTTGGATCAGAAACTGACCTTCAAATATGACCAAGCAGGAACTCGATAACCTCGTCAAAATCGGCCAACTCAAGTCGGAGCCGGGAACGCAGGCAGAATTCGATGGAATGGTGGACTCTGCCAAAAAGCGCCTTGCCGACGCTCGTAACGAGAGCCTTGCCTCGGAGAGCCAATTTGATTTGGCGTATGGCGCAGCGCATGGTTTCGCGCTCGCTGCCCTGCGACAGAAGGGATATCGCTCTGAAAACAGGTACACGGTATTTCAGGCGCTTGCTCATACGGTGGAGGGGTTGGATCCCGCAGCGATCCGGATTTTTGCAAAGGCTCATAACGAGCGCAACTTGGCCGAATATGAAGGTCGCACCGAGGTTGATGAAGGTCTTCTGAAGGACCTTATCCGTTGCACGACCGAGCTTCAGAAAGCGGTGCTCGCTCTCAGCCCTCCAACTCAGTGATGATTGGCGGCGGCTCCACCTGCAGGCCGTACCCGGGACAGAATACGAGATCCCGGTTCAGCTACGTTCCAACCAAGTTGAAATAAAAGGATTTGTACCGACATCAGGCAGTTGGGGATTGGCTCTGATTAGAGCCATGAGATCCACGCTTAGACCGCTGGTTTCGCGATCTGTTCTCAGTGGCGCGCAAGTGCGCAGGCAGCTGCGGCGCGTCGATCGCGCCGCCGCGAAGCACCCGTGCCGACAGCCGGTCGAGTTCCTTGGCGGCCGGCTTGGCGAGCCCGCGGTATCGGCGTTCCTGCCGCACATAAGCGATGCCGAGGGCGTCGCGCCGTTCGCTCAGATCGTTCACCGCGAAACGCGCTGTGGCCCCTTGGCGGATGGCTTGGTTGCAAGACTTGCCTTCCGGGCCAGGCAGTCGTTGAACACCGCCGCTTGAGCTTCGCTGTGGAAATACCATCTCTGCAGCACACGGCCGCCCGTCTCGCCTTGTAATTTATGCGTGTAACTGGGGTCGAAGAATAATCCGACCTCCTTCGCACACTCGGCAAAGTTCTTGTGGTAGTCCTGTGCAGATGCAGCGCTGACCATAAGCGCGACAGACGCTGCTCCAAACCAAATCTTGCGCATCTCTCCCTCCTGCCGCCCCGCCCATAAAGCGCTCCCGGAATCGCGACGCAGATGAGTTCCGGGCCCGCTTGCCTCCTGCCGCCCCGGCCATAAAGTGCTCCCGGAATGGACGGTCATAGTGTGAGCTGGCTCACATGGCGTCCGGAAAATGTGGCCGCGTTGTTACCGAAGGAGCGCCTCAATGACTTTACGAGGATAAGGATTGGTCTGCTTGCGGGTCAGCGCGCTCAAACGGGGCAGAGCATAAAGGCCGAAACGAAGCTGATCTTGCTTCATTGCTTGCCCGCCACAATTGGTGCGGGATGGAGCAAAAAATTCCGTCTCAAGTCTTGCCCCCATACACGGCGCTTTTGCCGATCCGCCGACACTCCCAGGTTCGAATCCTGGCGCCCGCAGCCGCTTCTACTTAGTTGAAATAAAAGGATTTGTGCCGACATCAGGCAATTTGGGATTGGCTCTGACCGGCGAGTGGGCGTAGACACCGGTACGAGGATACGTGATAGGGTAAATTCTCCGGTCAAGACAACAGGGATACGAAAGTCGCAATGACGCGTCCGATCGCGCTGACCCTCGGCGAGCCGGCAGGAATAGGGCCTGACCTTGCAATTGCCCTGTGGCGGCGGCGCTTTGCGTTGGACCTGCCGCCATTCTACGTCCTTGGCGACTTGGAGTTTTTCACGAATCGCGCCAAGCTGACCGGCCCGCCGATTGCGCTCGCGGCGAGCGAGCCGGCCGAAGCGGCCGCGATATTTGTCTCGGCATTGCCGATTGTCGACATCGGAACGGCCGTGACGGCGATGCCCGGCCGTCCGGATGCCACCAGCGCGCCTGCGGCAATTGCCTCGATCCGCCTTGGCGTGCGCCATGTGCTGGGCGGCGAGGCGGCCGCGATCGTCACCAGTCCGATCGCCAAGAATGTCCTCTACCGGTCGGGATTTACCGAGCCGGGCCACACCGAATATCTGGCGCGGCTCGCGGCCGAGGCGACCGGCGAGCCGCGGCGGCCGGTGATGATGCTGTGGTCGCCTGAACTGGCCGTCGTCCCGGTGACCATCCACCTTCCTCTGGCCCAGGTCCCGGCGGCGCTCGACACTGAGCTCATCGTCGAAACCGGGCGGATCACGGCACAAGATCTGGCCAAGCGGTTTCGTATCGCCGATCCACGCATTGTGGTGGCAGGATTAAACCCGCATGCGGGCGAGAACGGCGCCATGGGCGCCGAAGACCGTGCGATCGTGCGGCCCGCGGTCGAGATGCTCAAACGGCTTGGCATCGCGGCGCGCGGACCGCTCCCGGCAGACACCCTGTTCCACCCGGCCGCGCGCGCGACCTACGACGCGGCGCTGTGCATGTATCACGATCAGGCGCTGATCCCGATCAAGACGCTCGCCTTCCATCATGCCGTCAATATCACGCTCGGCCTGCCGTTCGTGCGAACGTCGCCCGACCACGGCACCGCGTTCGATATCGCCGGCACCGACAGGGCCGATCCATCCAGTTTGATCGCAGCCTTGCGCCTCGCCGCAAGGCTTGCGGCCTGCGAGGACGCTGCGGTTGTCACATGACGGCGATCGACGGGCTGCCGCCGCTGCGCGAAACCATCCGGCGCCACGGCTTATCGGCGAAGAAATCGCTTGGACAAAATTTCCTTCTCGACCTCAACCTGACGGCGCGCATTGCGCGGGCGGGCGGCGCGCTTGAGGGCATCACGGTCGTCGAAATCGGGCCGGGGCCGGGCGGACTGACGCGGGCGTTGCTGGCGAATGGCGCACGCCGTGTGATCGCCATCGAACGCGACAGCCGCGCCATCGCGGCGCTTGACGAGCTCGCAGCGCATTATCCGGGAAGGCTGACGGTGGTCGAGGGCGACGCGCTCGAAATCGACTGGAGCCGCCCGCCGCTCGCTCATCATGCCCCGTCTTGCTCCCTCCTTGTGGGGGCGGGGCGCGGTCGAGCGGCGGGCGACGCCGTCACTGATGTCCTCCAGAGCCCAGCTCCCGCCCCCGCTGCTCCGCCGGCGCGCCTCGGCGACTCGTTACAATCTCGGGGTGCCGGCAAAAGCCGGATGCGCATCATCGCGAACCTTCCCTACAACATCGCAACCGGACTGTTGGTGCGCTGGCTTGCCGTCGAACCGTGGCCGCCCTGGTACGATTCGTTGATCCTGATGTTTCAGCGTGAGGTCGCCGAACGAATCGTAGCGGCGCCCGGCGCGAAGCAATACGGCCGCCTGGCGGTGCTGGCGGGATGGCGGATGGAGGCCAGAATCATGTTCGACGTCGCGCCCTCCGCCTTCGTGCCGCCGCCCAAGGTGACGTCGTCGGTGGTGCGGCTTGTGCCTCGCGCGAGCCCCGTGCCATGCTGCCGGGCGACATTGGAGCGCGTGACCGCCGCGGCCTTCGGCCAGCGGCGCAAGATGCTGCGGCAGAGCCTGCGCACGCTCACCGCGGACCCGCAGCCGATCCTTGCGGCGGCCGGCATCGATCCGGCTGCGCGGGCGGAGGAGATTTCGGTGGAAGGATTTGTTGCGCTTGCGAATGCGGTCGATGCGATGTGAGTTCGCCCTCGATGACCCTTTGCGCAGACGCAATCACCGGCCCTCGAAGGCATCGATGACATCGTCCGGAAGCGGGGCATCGAAATCGGGAGGAATGACCGCGACCCCGCCAGTGCGCTCAGGCGGCGCTTGGGCCGCTCATGCGGCGATGTGAGCGGCACCAATCTGGCGACGGGTTTGCCTCCCTTGGCAATGACGATCTCCTCGCCAGCGGTCACTTCTTCCGCCTCTTTTGAATCTTGAGTGGGTGCAGAAGCCTTAAGGGCGCGCGGCCTTGGAAACGGCCTTGATCGCTTGGATGCAGTCTTGCGGGCGGCGGCAGCCGGTCAAGGGCGATCGGCGCGCGTTTAATCGCGCGCCGATCGCCGCTTAAGCGGTCGAGACCCTTGACCGGCTGCCGCCGCCCGCGACAAAGAGCATCCAAGCGATCAAGGCCGCGAGTGATCGCGGGTTGGCCGCTTTTCACGTCCTGCCCCACTCGAAATTCAAAAGAGTTTTCCACCGGGCCTGGCCCGACCTGCAGCGCATGAAACTTCTGCTACCCGTGGCGCGGTCCTACCGGGTAAGTTTCTTCCTAGCCGTTCGCATGGCGTACCCTTGAGTCCCTGACCGTCGCTTAAATCCAGCACACCAGTGTAGACTATCTCACGATCTCATCCATCCGCGGACACCCGAAGCAATGCCCATGCCACAACTCCGTCGCCAGTCCCTCGTCGCCTACGGGGCGCCGCTGGTCGAAACCATTGTCGACTGCCGGCAGCCGCAGCGCTCCGAAGTGCTGGTGCGAATCGAGCGATGCGGCGTGTGCCACTCCGACCTGCACATGCAGGACGGCTACTTCAGGCTCGACGGCGACAAAAAGCTCGACATCACCTCGGGCCGCACCCTGCCTTTCACGCTTGGCCACGAGATCGCCGGCGTGATCGAAAGCGCCGGTGCGGATGTTGCGTCCGATCCTGCGGCGGCGCCCGGGCGCAAGGTTGCGGTCTATCCGTGGATCGGCTGCGGTTCCTGCCCGGCGTGCGGGCGCGGGGAAGAGAATCTGTGCGCGGCGCCGCGTCATCTCGGCATTGCGGCCGACGGCGGGTATGCAAGCCACGTGCTGGTGCCGCATCCGCGCTATCTTCTCGACTACGCGCCGCTTAGCCCTGCGCTCGCCGGGATGCTGATGTGTTCGGGCCTCACGGCTTACGCGGCTCTCACGCGACTTAAGGCTCATGCCGCGCGCGGCCCGGTGCTGCTGGTTGGCCTCGGCGGCGTCGGCATGATGGGGCTGGCGCTCGCCCGTGCCCTGTTCGCGACGGCGCCGCTCGTCGCCGACATCGACGCCGGCAAACGCGAGGCAGCGCTGCGGGCCGGCGCAGCGGCGGCGTTCGATCCCGCCGACCCCGCCGCCCGCAAAGCCGTGATCGCGGCGACCGGCGGCGTGCATGGCGTGTGCGACTTTGTTGGCTCGGAATCCTCGCTTGCCTTCGCGACCGGCGTGCTCGCCAAAGGCGGCAAGGCGGTGGTCACGGGCCTCATCGGCGGCGGCTACGCGACCCCCGTTGCGATGTTTGTCCTGCGCGCCATGACCATCGAAGGCGTCCTCACCGGCACGCTTGCGGAGGCGGAAGAACTGATGGCGCTGGCCCGCAGCGGCCATGCCCCAGCAGTTCCAATTGCGGACCGCCCGCTCAGCGAGGCCCAGGCTGCGCTCGACGATTTGCGCGCCGGCCGTGTCCCCGGGCGGGTGGTGCTGACGCCTCCGCCGCCTTCGTCGTAGCCCACGTCGCAGGGCGGATTAGTACTGCTGAGTAGGCGAAGCCGTAATCCGCCGTCCCGATCCCGGGTTTATCCGAGATCGACGCCAAGAGGCGCACATCGGCAACCGCCCCGCCGCCTCACGCCGCGACCTGGCGGGCGTGCAATGCGAGCCCGATCAATGCGGCGCCGCCGAACAGCATGTTGATGCCGACCAGGAGCCCGATTGCCCAGGCGGCGGTGCCCGGCAGGCCGGCGATGATGACGGCCGCGAGCACGAGGTCGACAATCCCGCTGGCCAGCACCAGACCCCATCGCCCCGACAGCTCGCGCTTGTGATCGAGCGCGTACATGATCGTGGCGATGCCCTCCAGGATGAAAAATGCGATCAGGAGCAGCGTCAGCGACAGCACTCCGGCGCCCGGCGATGCGAGCAGCGCAAGGCCGGCGGCGATCCCGACGACCGCGGAGAACAGCGACCACCAGAACCCGGGCGCGTGGCGCATCATGAACGTCATGACGAAACCGACGATCCCGCTGATGAGAAACAACCAGCCCAGAACGAGTTCGACCGCGAGGGTGGCGATCGGCGGGACGATGATGGCGGCAGCGCCGAGCACGAGAAGAATAATGCCCTCGATCAACAGGAAGCGCCAACCGTCGCGCAGCGCGCTCATGGCCCTGCGCTCGAAACGATCGATATCGGATGAGTGAATCGACACGGCAGAACTCCTTTTACAAAGAGGTCAGCGACGAAGCATCAATACCGGCCGTCGGATCCGGCGCCCCTGCGCAAGAAGGCGAATCGGCCACCCCGCCGACAAGTAAGTATGTCTCCTGCCTGCTCAAGGCAAATTGGCCTAGGAGGAAACTGACCCGCTAGGACCGCGCCACGGGTAGCAGAAGTTTCACGCGCTGCAGGTCGGGCCAGGCCCGGTGGAAAACTCTTTTGAATCTTGAGTGGGTGCAGAAGCCTTAAGGGCGCGCGGCCTTGGCGAGGGCCTTGATCGCTTGGATGCAGTCTTGCGGGCGGCGGCAGCCGGTCAAGGGCGATTGGCGCGCGTTTAATCGCGCGCCAATCGCCGCTTAA
>Ga0209062_1006171_pt1 | contig 11104 bp, 13 predicted proteins | sample Coa_R2_2_FD_187158 | JGI IMG/M metagenome (GOLD analysis project Ga0209062, IMG submission 187158) | Surface soil microbial communities from Centralia Pennsylvania, which are recovering from an underground coalmine fire - Coalmine... | ecosystem: Environmental > Terrestrial > Soil > Unclassified...
GCCATCGAAGCGGTGATCGAGCATCTCGACCGGCTCGCCGAGGAGCGCGGCCTGTCCGCGGACTTCGTCCGGCCGCTCCGCGCCCACCACCATGATCGCCTCAAGCATGTCGTCCACAGCAGCGATGGCGATGACAGCCACCGGCGGCTGAGCGAGCTGCACGACGAGATCGAGCTGTTGCTCATCGAATGGGAGCGGCAGGAGATCAACGATCTCTTCCGCGACGGCAAGCTCAAGGACGAGGCGCGGCGCCGCATCGAGCGCGAGCTCGACCTGCGCGAGGCCGATCTCGCCAACCAGCGCGCGGAAGCATGATGGCGAAGCATCGCGCGATCCAATAAGCTGCACCCGGCGGCAAAAGGCGAGAGCCATGAAATTCGGCATCTTCTACGAGCTCCAGCTCCCGCGCCCGTGGGATCGGGACAGCGAGTGGCGGCTCTACCACGACGCGCTCGCTGAGCTCGAACTCGCCGACCGGCTCGGCTACGACTATGCCTGGGAGGTCGAGCATCATTTCCTCGAGGAGTACTCGCATTCGCCGGCGCCGGAGGTGTTCCTCGGCGCGGCGAGCCAGCGGACCCGAAATATCCGCTTGGGCCACGGCATCATCCAGCTTACGACCAGCCATCCCGCCAAGGTCGCCGAGCGCGTCGCGGTGCTCGATCTGCTGAGCCATGGCCGCGTCGAATTCGGCATGGGCGAAAGCGCCAGCATCACCGAGCTCGAGCCTTTCGGCGTCACGATGGAGGGAAAGCGCGCTCTCTGGGAGGATGCGGTGCGCTGCCTCACGCCGATGTTCCGCGACGGCGGCTCGGAATATCATGGGCCGCATTTCGATTTTCCCTTGCGCAACGTGCTGCCGAAGCCGCGGCAGAAGCCGCACCCGCCTTTGTGGATGGCGTGCACACAGCTTGAGACGATCGCCTATGCCGGTGAGCGTGGCCTGGGCGCCTTGGGATTCTAGTTCGTGAGCGCGGACGCCGCCCATGCCTGGGTGCATGCCTATTACAACGGGCTCACCAAGCGCCTCGACAAGCTCGCGGATTACGCGGTCAATCCGAATATCGCGCTGGTCAGCATGTTCATGTGCGCCAAGACCGATGCAGAGGCACGGGCCAAGGCCGAAGGCTCAACCTTCTTTCAATTCTGCCTGCGCTTTTATGGCGCGCGCAGCGATCGCCAGCGTCCGGCGCCGCGCGAGGTGAATATGTGGGAGGAGTATGAGCGGTGGAAGCGCGAGAATGCTGAGGCCGCGGAGAAGGCGCTTAGCAGTGGCCTCATCGGCTCGCCCGAGACGCTGCGCCGCAAGCTGCGCAAATTCGAGACCTCGCATATCGACCAGGTGATCCTGCTCAACCAGGCCGGCCGCAACACGCATCAGGACATCTGCGACAGCCTCGAGCTCTTCGCGCGCGAGGTGATGCCCGAATTCCACGCCAATATTCCCGCGCATGAGGCGTGGAAGGCGCAAGTGCTCGGCGGCAGCATCACGCTCGAGGAGATCGACACCACGGCCTTCGGCACGCGCTCCTTGCGCGGCTGATCGGCCTACAACAGGACGCGCGGTCCGGGCGTGGTGCCCTGATAGCCCGCGATGTCGACGAGCTTCGCGCGGTTGCTGATATAGAGCGTGCCCTGGCTGACATGGGCCAGGTCGCGCGCGGCAAAATCGCTGAGCACGCGGCTCACATGGACGCGGGACAGTCCGAGATAATCGGCGAGGTGCTGGCGGCCCAGCGGGAAGGGGCAAGAGTTGTTGCCGGCCATCTCGCGCTGCTTCAGACGATCGAAGATCTCGAGAAAGAGGAATCCCATGCGCTGTGCCGCATCGAGCCGGCCCAGGATCGCCCGCCAATTGTCGTCGCGCCGCTGACCCTCGACCAGCCATTTCAAGAGGCTCAATCCCCATTCGGGATAGCCCTCGAAAAGCTGGGTGAGGCGCCGGCCGCGCAAAACGCAGAGACTCACCTCGGTGAGGGCGCGCACCGAATGCTCGGTCGAGCCGAGCACATGCGATTCCATGCCGATGAAATCACCGGGGAGCAGTACATCGAGGATCTGCCGCGATTTGTCCGGCAGTTCCTTGTAGCGGATCGCCCAACCCTCATAAAGGGTGAAGAGCGAGCCGCCGACTTGACCGATCTCGATGACATGCGACTTGGCCGCGAGCGTGATATGCCCGTTCTTCATCAGCATGATGAAGCTGAGCTCGCTCTCGGAGAAGGGGCGGAAATAGGGGCGCGGCCGGAGCCAGCATTCAGTGCATGGGATGGCGACCTCGCGCATCATTCTCACCGGCGACCCAAGGCTCTGCACATTCGCGAATCGCCGGGAAAGCTAATAGGTTCCGCGGCTTAGGCAAGCGTTGCTTGGTAACGTACAGCGGGTTTTCGGGGGACATAGGAGACACGCTGTAGCGCAAGTACGACCTATGGCGGAGGCGGGACTTCTTTCGGGTGATAAGGCTTCAGCTTAGTGGTGAGGCACCATCTCCGAGGCGCAACCGTTCATAGGGCGCCCGTGGGCGTGCCGCGACGCGGCATCGCTGTCCCGTCGATCCAAGGCGGAGGAACCAGGTGCCAAGAATTTGCAACGTGCTGGTGGTCGAGGACCACGACGGCATTCGCCAAGTGATCGGCCGCGCCTTGGCCGCCGACGGATTCCGCTTCACGCTGTTACCGAGCGGCGGAGCGGTGCGCCAAGCGATCGAGAGCGGCGATTACGATGTCGCCATCATCGATGTGCCGCTCGAGAAGGAGGACGCTTTGGCTCTCGCCGATCTGGCGGCACAGGAAGGTGTCGGCGTGATCCTGACGGCCACCCATGACCAGCATCTGCCCGATATCGAACGCCTGGGGCATCGGCAGCTTTTGAAGCCGTTCAAATTGCCGCCGCTCCTCTTGCTCATCCGCACGATCCTGCGGGAGCTCGAGAATCATTGCATCCGCCGCAAAGCCCGCACCCGCTCGGTGGCGGGCTGAGCGCGGCCGGCTATCGAGGGGGCGGCGCGGAGGGCCCGTCCCGCGCTTGACGGGCGATCGAAACCGCATCCCGCACCGCCTCGATCAGCTCTTGCGATTTGAAGGGTTTGCGTAGCCAGCGATGGGCCATCGTGTCGAGCCGCTCCATCGTGACGCCATCGCCGGTGACGAGCACGGAGGCTATTCCCAGGATCCGCCCGCGCTCGGCAATGTCGAGGCCGGAAACCCGCCCCCGCAACAGCACATCCGTTACGATCACGTCAATATCGCCCTTCGCCAGCAGCGAAAAGGCGTCCTCCGCGCCGTGAGCGATGGAGCAGCGGAAATCGGCTTCGCGCAGCATGGCGCACACGACATCCGCCACGTCGGGATCGTCCTCGACCAAAAGTATATGCACTACCAGGACCCCTAGGACGGTCGGGCCGTTACGTAAAATCGCCCATATGTTACATGAAAACGCCCGCGCTTCAATCGGCGCCGTCGACGGAAACGCCGTCTGGAGAATTATGCGAGCGCCGCGTCGGGTCCGAGCAGGGCCGCGCGGAAGCGGTTCTTGAGCAGCCCGCCGTCGCGGGGCGGAAGCACGAGCGGCGGGGCGTCGGCAGCGATCTTCACCTGGGCGAAGAGCGGCCCCTCGTTGCGCCGCAGCCGCTCGCGCAAAGCATCGATGCCGGCCATGTCGCGGACCGTCTCGGCGCGCGTAAAGCCGCAGGCCGCCGCGATGGCCGCGAGGTCGACGCCATGCGCGGTGTGGGTCTCCTGCATCCCGGTTTCGCCATAGCTCTCATTGTCGAGGACGGCGAGGGTGAGATTGGCGGGGCGCTGGACACCGATAGTGGCGAGGCTGCCCATGCCCATCAGCATCTCGCCATCGCCGGTGATCACGAGAACGACGCGCCGGGGTTGCGCAAGGGCGAGGCCGAGCCCGACCATCGCGGCGCTGCCCATGGCACCCCACAGCGGAAAGGTGAGCGGATGGTCGCCGGCTGCCGTGATGTCCCAACTCGGCGCGCCGAGCCCGCCGACCACCAGGAGATCGCCACGGTCCTTGAGGAGCGATGCGACGACCGCGCGGCGGTCGAGCGTGTTGGGGCGCGTCATGGGAGGCCTATTTCTGGAAGCTCTTGGCGCCGATGAGCTGCTGGGAGAGCAGCACGGCGACGGCACAATAGCTGGAGAAGGCGAGGCGCGCGGCGCCCGCGACGGCCTCGCCCACGCGCGCGGGGTCGCCCGCCCGCTGCGGGATGACGCCGGCAAGCGACAGGCTCTTGGGCGTCGCCTGTCCCATCGGCACCTGCCAAGGATTGAACTCGCCGAACTCGCCCCGCATGGTGACGATCATCAAGAGCGGAAAGCGGCAAGTCTCGATCATCGCCAGGGTGTTGATGCAATTGCCGACGCCGCTCGACTGCATCAGCACAACGGCACGCTCGCCGCCGAGCCACGCGCCGGCGGCAAGACCGATCCCTTCCTCCTCGGTGGTGAGCGCGACGGTTCGCATCGCCGCATCGCCGGTGCAGAGCTTGATGAGGCGGGAATGGCCGGCATCGGGGACATAGCCCACTTGGCGCACCTGCGCGGCCTTGAGCGCCGCGTGAATATCCGCGGGCCAGTCGATCGCCGGCGCGGTACTCACGACCAGGGCTCCGTCGCGTAGCGCTCGACCATTTCGGGGATGAAATCGAGGCCGAGGCCGGGCCGGTCGGGAAGGCGGATCATGCCGTCCTTGACCTCGAGCTGCGGCGCGATGAGGCGGCGGAAATTGAGCACCTTGTCGTCGGGGAACAGCTCGACGAAGCGCGCGTTCGGTGTCGCCGCGACGAGATGGGCGTGGACGTCGTGGAACCAATGGGGACAGAGCGTCACGCCATAGCTCGCGGCGGTCGCCGCGATGCGGCGGAACTCGCTGATCCCGCCCGCGACACAGGCATCGGTCTGGAGGATCATCGCCGCTTCCTTGTCGAGAAGCTCCTTGAAGCGCCAGCGCCCGCCTTCGATCTCGCCCGTCGCGACCGGAACCGGCGTCGCACGGGCGAGCCGCGCATGATTGTCGATATCGTCGGGGCCGAACGGCTCCTCGATCCAATAGGGATCGAAGGGCTCGAAGACGCGCATGAAGCGCAAGGCCGTCGGCAGATCCGACCAGGCGTTGTTGGCGTCGAGCATGAGCAGCACATCGGGGCCGATCGCGGCGCGCGCCGCGGCGATGCGGGCGCGTTCGAGGCCGGGATCGTCGTGCCGGCCGACCTTGATCTTCACCGCCTTGAAGCCCTGGCGGACGTAACCCGCGACCTCCTCGCCCAGCATCTCCGGCGTCTTGCCGGCGAGGTAATAGCCGCCGCTCGCATAGGCCGGCACGCTCTCCTCGCGGCAGGCGCCCAGATATTTGAAGAGCGGCAGGCCCGCGGCGCGCGCATTGCGGTCCCAGAGCGCGATGTCGATGGCGCTGATCGCGCGCAGCACGGCGCCGAGGCGCCCCACCAGCAGCGCCTCCTGATACATCTCCTCCCAAAGACCTTCGACGCGATGCGCGTCCTGGCCGATCACCTTCTTCGCGAGGAGTCCGTGCACCGCCTTGGTGACAAGCGTGCCGCCGGCATGGCCGGCATAGCAGAAACCCACGCCCTTATGCCCGTCATCGCCGTCGACCTCGACCAGCGCGTAATGCCGCTCGGCGACCGAGCGGCGCGAGAAGGCGGTCGCGGCTTCCAAGGGGACAGCGACGGCGCGGGCGCGGAGCTTGGTGATGCGGGTCATCGCGGAAGACGGTCTCGCCGAGATGCGGAAGCGCGATCCTAGAGCGAGGGCGCTGGTTCCGGCAACCCGACGAGTTCACGCCGTCGCCGGCACCAGCCTGCCGCGTCCCGCGCGGCCCCGTCCGATGCGCAGCACCAGGAGGGCGGTGAGCACGCAAAGCCCGCCCGAGATCAGCACCGGCACGTAGTAGCTGCCGAGCATCGAGCGAAGCACGCCCGCTTCGAGCGCGGTGACGCCGGCGCCGATCTGATGGCCGCAGAGGAGCCAGCCGAAGATGATCGGCGCATCCTGCTTGCCGAAGAGATCGGCGGTGAGCCGCACCGTCGGCGGCACGGTCGCGATCCAGTCGAGGCCGTAGAAGACGGCGAAGAGCGAGAGGCCGTAGAGCGAGAAGCCGGAATAAGGGAGATAGATCAGCGACAGGCCGCGTAAGCCGTAATACCAGAACAAGAGCCAGCGATTGTCGTAGCGGTCGGAGAGCCAGCCCGAGAGCGTCGTGCCGATGAGATCGCACACGCCCATCGCCGCCAAGAGGCTTGCGCCGCGCACCTCGGGAATGCCGTTGTCGATGCAATAGGAGATGAGATGCGTGCCGATGAGGCCGTTGGTGCTGGCGCCGCAGACGAAGAAGCTCGCGAAGAGCAGCCAGAATCCCGTCGACTTCGAGGCGCGGCCGAGCGCCGAGAGCGCGACCATCGCCGGGTTGGCGCGCGGGGGAGGCGGCGGCGCCGCTCCCTCCTCGGCGCCGAAGGGCTTGATGCCGATCGATTCGGGGCGCTCGGGCAGCAGCAGCGCGACGATCGGGATCATGCCGACCGCGACCAGCGCCACGAGCCACACCACCGGCCGCCAGCCATGCCTCTCGGCGATTGCCGCGAGCATCGGCAGGAACACGAGCTGTCCCGTCGCCGTGCTGGCGGTGATGATGCCCATCACCAACCCCTGCCGCTTCATGAACCAGCGATTGACGATGGTGGCGCCGAGCACGAGCGCAGTGACGCCGGTTCCGAGCCCGACCGCCACGCCCCAGCCCAGCACGAGCTGCCACGGCGCGGTCATGAAGCCGGTGGCGAAGATGCTGACCGCGAGGAGGGCAAGCGCCAAGAGCACCGTGCGGCGAATGCCGATCTGCTGCATCAGCGCGCCGGCGAAGGGACCCATCAGGCCGTACAGCACGATGCCGACGCCGACGGCGAAGGAAATGATGCCGCGACTCCAGCCCATGCCTTGCTCCAGAGGCACGATGAGGACGCTGGAGCTGGCGCGGATGCCGGCGGCCGAGAGCAGGATCAGGAAGGTGACCGCGGCGACGATCCAGGCGAAATGCACGCGATCGGCCAGCAAACGGGCAAGCATCCTCATGATATGACCTTCTTTCCGCCGCGATTCTCTTTACACGATACGGACCGGTCTGTATCATGTCAAACCTGTTTACCGTTGAGGCCATGCGTTCGAAGCAGAGCCCTATGACGCGAAAGGGTCCGGCGGCGGAAGAGAATGCCGCGGAGAAGCCGGCACGCGAGCGTATCCTCGCCGTGGCGAGCGATCTCTTCTATCGCCAGGGCATCCGCTCGGTCGGCGTCGACGAGGTCGTGGCCGCGGCAGGCGTCGCCAAGATGAGCCTCTACCGCAGCTTCCCTTCGAAGGACGGGCTTGCGGCGGCCTATCTTGAAGCGGTCGATGAGCGGTATTGGCGCTGGTGGGACGAGATCGCCGCGCGTCACCCGCAGGCGCCGCGCGAGCAGCTTCGCGAGCTCTTCCTCTCGCTTGCCAAGCGGACGACGCGCGCCGATTGGCGCGGCTGTCCCTTCACCAACGCGGCGACGGAATTTCCCGAACCGGGCCATCCCGCACGCGCCGTCGCCGAGGCGAACAAGCACGAGCTGCGGCGGCGCCTTGTCGATCTCTGCCGCGCGATCGAGGCGCAGGAGCCCGCTGCGCTTGCCGATCAGCTCATACTGCTCTTCGAAGGCGCCTATACGAGCGCCCAGACTTTCGGCGCCGACGGGCCGGCATGCGCCGTCGCCGCCGCGGCGGAAGCGCTGATCGAGGCGCAGCTCAGCCGGAAGAGCGGCGCTCCCGCTCGATCGCCGCGAGCTGCTTCTCGATGAAGCGGCGTTCGGGCGCGGTCGAGCGCCGCTGGAGCGCCTCGCCGTAGTGCCGGGCGGCACCCTCGAGATCGCCGGCGCGTCGCTCCAAGCCGGCGAGCACGGCGGGCAGGAGATGATATCCGGCAAGCGCCGCGTGGGAGCGCAGAGCCGTGATCGCCTCGATTCCGGCGGCGGGCCCTTCGACCATCGCGAGCGCGACGGCGCGGTTGAGCGCAACGACCGGCGACGGCTTCAGCCGCAGCAGCTCGTCATAGAGCCGGAGCACATAGGCCCAATCGGTCGATGCCGCATCGGCGGCCGTGGCATGGCAGGCGGCGATGCCGGCTTCGAGGTGATAGGCGGTCATCTCGTCTCCCGTGGCGGCGCGATCGAGATGCGCCATGCCCTCGGCGATCATGGCGCGATCCCAGCGCGCGCGATCCTGCTCGGCGAGGAGCAGCAGGTCGCCGACTTCATCGACCCGGGCGGGGAGGCGGCTCGCCTGCAGCAGCAAGAGCGCCAGGAGCGCGCGCACGCTCGGGCGATCGGTGTGAGGGTTCTCGGCGAGAAGCTTGGCCAGGCGGATGGCCTCGGCGCAGAGATCGGCGCGCGTCAGATTGTCGCCGCCATGGGCGCCATAGCCCTCGTTGAACAGGAGATAGAGCACATCGAGGACGCTCGGCAACCGCGCCCGCACTTCGCCGGGCGGCGGGATCTCGAGCGCGATCTTCTCGTCGCGGATCTGGCGTTTGGCGCGCACCAGGCGCTGCGCAACGGCGGCAGTCTGGCTCAGCAGCGCGTCGGCAATCTCCTCGACACCGAAGCCGCCGACGAGCTTGAGCGTGAGCGCGATGCGCGCCGGCTGCGGCAGCGCGGGGTGGCAGCACATGAACATCATGGCGAGCTCTTCATCGCCGATGGCATCGGCGGGCGATGCGTCCCGACGCGGCGTCAGATCGACGAGGTTTTCCGACCAGGCAAGCTTGTCGCGCAGCACCGCCTCGCGGCGGAGAATGTCGAGCGCCCGGTTGCGCGCGACCTGAAAGAGCCAGCCGCGCGGATTGTCCGGCATGCCGCTGAAGGGCCAGATCTGGAGCGCGCGGAGGAGCGCGTCCTGCACGACCTCCTCCGCGAGATCGAGCCGATTGGGGCCGACGAGCCGCGCGATGGCCGAGACCATCTGTCCCGCCGCGTGGCGGAACAGATGGTCGACGAGCCCGTCGAGGCGCGGCGCCGCGTTCGCCACGGGGCGAGGCTCACATCTCGTGGATCTGACGGATCTCCAGCGTATTGAATTGCAGATGCGGGTGATCGCGCGTCAGCTCGACCACCTCCTCGTAGCTCGCCGCATTGATGAGCCAGTAGCCGCCGATGATCTCCTTCGATTCCGCGAAAGGACCGTCGGTCACCGTGAGCTTGCCGCCGGGCTGGCGGAGCACGCGGCCTTCGTCGTCACGGAGCTTGTTGGCATCGATCAGCCGGCCGGAACCGGCGACACGCTCGGTCCAGCTTTTGTATTTGAGCATCGTGCGCTGGATCTCTTCCGGGCTCATCTCCGGGCGGAGGCCCGCGCCACGCGCCAGCAGCAGGAATTTGGCCATGTCGTCTCTCCTTGTCTCAAGGCGGGGCCTTTCCTTCGGGTGGACGTGCCGCGGCCCCGCCGATCTGTCCGGCGAAAAGACGAATGGCCGGCGGGAAATTCGACAAGCTCGCAAACGACAAGGCGTCTGACGGCTATTGCAACCGCGGCGCCTTGAGGAAGGCAGAGCGGTCCGCCGACTTGACGCGGACCCAGAGGGTGCGGCCGTCGCGCAGGATCTCCATCGGGATCTCAACGCCGGCGCTGCCGCTGGCCCAGACCTTGCGGTAGAAATCGGCAAGCCCGGTGACGCTCTCATTGCGCACCGACCAGACGGTGTCGCCGATGCGGAGGCCCGCGGTGGCCGCGGGGCCGTTCTCGGTGATGCCGGCGACGACGATCTTGCCCTCGCTCTCCGCCGAATACATGCCGAGCCAGGGACGCGCCGGCTTGTGCGGCCTGCCATAGGTGACGAGATCGTCCAGCACCAGCTTCAGCGCGTCGATCGGCACCACCATGTTGATGTCGCGTTGCGTGCCGCTCTGCGTCACCTGTTGTACATGGAGGGAACCGATGCCGACGAGCGAGCCGTCGCGCGCGATGAGCGCGCTGCCGCCCCAGAACGGATGAGCTGGCGCGGTGAAGAGCGCGTCCTCGAGGAGATATTCCCAATTGCCGGCGAATTCCTGCCGGCCGACGATCTGCGCGCGCACCGATTGCCGCCGCCCGCCGGCCGCGAGGATCACGGGATCGCCGGGCTCGAGCGCGCCGGAATTGCCGAGCGGCAGGGCCGGCAGGCCGAGCCGTCCCAGGGCCTGCACCAGGCCGAACCCCGTCTCCTGATCATAAGCGAGCATATGGCCCTGGACGGCGCGGCCATCGGCCGTACTGAGCCAGATGCTCTCGGCCTCGATAATGAGATAGCCGATGGTGAGCACGAGGCCGCTCTCGCGGATGACGACGCCGCTGCCGCCGCGCTCGGTGCCGAGGATCTGCGCCGTGAACGCATCCTCGGGAATATTGGCGTGAAGGCCGACGACGGCGCTCAGCGCGCGGTCGAGATCGAAGCCGAACTCATCCGCTTTCGGCTGCACCGCGAGCGGTACTTCCCAATCGGGCTTCCCTGTCATCGTCAGCCTCCTTCGCTTGATCCTCCGCTCAATATTGCGAATCGATCGAGGCATTGCCAGGGTCAACAATTCACCACGGAGGCATGGAGAGGAAGAATCTTGGCGCAAAGCGCCACTTCTTTCCTCTCCATCTCCGTGCCTCCGTGGTGATGCTTTTCTCGCACCGCGTCTACTGATGCGAGAACATCGCGCGTCCCGGCACCGGCAGCTCGGCGCGGAGCACGGTGCCGGTGGCGGATTCCGTGATGAAGAGCGATTTGCGGTCGGGGCCGCCATAAGCGCAGTTGGTGGTGGCGAGCCCGGCGCAGGATTTGATGCGGTAAAGCGGCTCGCCAAGCCGGCTGAAGAGCCAGACGGTGCCAAGGCCGATATGGCAGATGGCGAGATTGTCCTCCTCGTCGATCGCCATCCCGTCGGGGCCGACCCCGCCCGACATCTGGATGAAGATGCCGACCTTGGCGGTGCCGCCGCCCTTGAGCAGCGGCACGCGCCAGATCGCATTGTTGCGCGTGACGCAGACGAAGAGCGTGTTCTCCGCCTTGTTGAGCACGAGCCCGTTGGGACTCG
>Ga0209062_1006173_pt1 | contig 11102 bp, 9 predicted proteins | sample Coa_R2_2_FD_187158 | JGI IMG/M metagenome (GOLD analysis project Ga0209062, IMG submission 187158) | Surface soil microbial communities from Centralia Pennsylvania, which are recovering from an underground coalmine fire - Coalmine... | ecosystem: Environmental > Terrestrial > Soil > Unclassified ...
TGGCGGTCCCTCACCAAACACAACCTGAGTTGCCCTCTTGTAAAGTTCGCACCCCTGGCAACCACGCGCTGCGTCTTGTAAGGTCCTGAGATCCTGTGTCTCGGGCACCCACTTGGCCGCCGAAGTCTCCTGCCTTTCAGCCATCTGGGAGAAACGATTCTAAACACGCTCACGCGCGAGTGCGGACTTATGTGTCTTGCTCGCTTTGCGTGCAGCCGCTTCGAAATCGCCGAAGTCATTCGAACTCAGGAACGGAACTTCGAAAGGCGCGGAAACGACCTTCGCCTGCGGATATAGCGATGGCACAAGATTTTCACTCACCGCTGTATGTACCAATTCAAGCGTATTGCGAATCCGGCAGTAGGTTACTTGAGAGAGATCACTTTTGCCGACCGTAGGCGCGATGTGATCAAGCACATCTCGGTCTGAGGCAAAGTGAATCGGTGTACGGATGCAGGCTGGCGTGCACGCAGTAAGAGAGTTGATGTAGGTTGGCTTCCAGTCAATCGCATTCAACAACCGGGCGTGCACGACATCCGCCATGCCGATCCCTACGCCACTTCCATAGCTTAGTTCGGTTATCCCGCGGACGTAAATTCGATGCACAATCGGCGTGTTAGGAAAGGGATTATAGTGGCAGTTTACGCTCCGGTTAATCACCTTGGTGTCCATGCCTGCGCCGCTAATATTTTTGCCAATCTCATCCACGATCAGCACATCAATTTCCGGCGCGGGTAGAGTCGCCATCCAGGATTTCACCTCCTTGAGCAGCTCCTCTTCGCGTTTCAGCATTGCCTCTACGCCCTGACTACCATCTACGACCACTAGCCCCGCCGTTTCGTGGTGCGCGCCTTCCTGAATCGCCAGTGCGCCCAAAATCTTTCCGCTAGAAAATACCTTGGAGCCTGCGCTGCGAATGACACGCTCCAGTCCCAGGCGATAGCCGAATGTGTGGTACTGCCGCGCACCGGCAAACTTTCCCAGCCCAATCGCCATCATTTTGAAGATGCCGCTTTCTATGGAACCTGAGAAATCGGTATGCCATTTAATGCGGCTGATCAGGAACACGCCGTCTGAATGGTAGGCATTTTTGTCCATGAAGGTCTCCATACCTTCCGGCGTTTTGCCCAGCGATACGACATCGAGTGAGCTGATCACCGGAACCCCCATGGTCGCCTCGTGGATACCGAAATGCGCGAGCACATCGGCCTGCCCTTCAGCAGTTGCCGCACCGTGACTGCCCATGGCCGGAAAAATAAACGGCTGGGCGCCGTGTTCCTTCCAGAAGTCAGCGACCGATCGGACGATCGTGGCGATATTCGAAATACCGCGACTTCCGACGCCAATCGCGATACGCGCTCCAGGTCGGACTCGATTGGCTATGCCAGATTGCGACAACTCCTGGCGGATGTGTTGGGGAATATCGCGAATGCTGCGGTCGGGGAAAGACTGTTCAACGAGTACAAATCTCGGAAGTTCCATCTATTTCAGCATAGTCCGCTGCAAGAAGGACTGAACCCTATCCTTCGCTAAAATCAACGTTCCAGCTTTTCTCAAGGATCAGCGTATACTCTCCCGAGGCATAGAGATCAAAAACAAACTCATGCGGCTGCGGACGATCATATCCGGCAATCAGCAACCGTTGTTCGTACCACTGGTCGAGATAGCGATGATAACGCCGCAGAAAATCAGGAGAAAGATGCTCCACAGGCGGGATCTCCTGAAAGACGCTGTGCAGGCCAAGTGCGCGGCGAAAAAGCGAACAGAAATCGAGCACGCCCCAGCCCTCCAGTTTTGCGCGGACATGCTGGGGGACGTGATTCACCAGAAAATAGGCAAACGTCTCCGGGCCAATTTTCCGGTTCTCAAATAAGTTCGAAACCGTTACCACCTCGGTGCATTGTTCCATCCACCGAATCAAATCTTTGCCGATATAAAAGAGCATGCGCAGCTCGGCATAACGTCCCCGCAAGAGTTGCTGATCCAAATCGTCATTGCCCTGCTCTTTCGGCAAAAAGCCCTGAAGGGCCAAACTGGCCCTTGAACTTTCGATCAAGATGGAGGTGTCTTCGGCAGTAGAAAATGGGTGCAGGATCAACGGTGGCAGCCGAAAGGGCTCTAGGCTTTGACTGTTCATCGCGACGGTGTGCTCTTGATTCTCTTTACACAACACCTCATTCCCAGCCGGTATCCTGTGCATTCGATCGATCCACTATCTGTATCGACCATTAAAGCTAAACGAAAGAGTCAAAATGAACCCTTTTCTTGTACTAAGCGTACTAGTCGCTCTACTTAGGAACCAAGCGTGGGATCGTCACCTCACAACAATTCTCTTTCTCCGGACCGGCTATCTCTTTAGGCCGGTTGAACTCCATTTTGATCAACGTATCGAGCGTTTCCCATGATACTGCTCCCGATATCATCCGCCCATTGACGAACAGCGTGGGGGTTTGCGTGATCCCCAGTTCGCGACCTAGTCGTACGCTACTATTGACGGCATCTGCAGCAGAATGTGTTTCGACACAATGATGCACCGCTGCCTCATCGATTCCTTGTTGCCTCGCAATTTCTGCAGCTTGCAATTCAATCGATCCCTCAGGTTGTTTGGCGTCGGTTACTTCCTGCTGATGTGCGAAGATCCAGTCGTGAAAAGCCCAAAATGCAGTTGCTTTCTGTTCTCCGAGGCAATGCGCAGCCTCAGCCGCTGCTCTGGCCCAACGGTGGGAACTTAACGGAAAATCCAGAAAAATCACCCTCACATCGTTCGGGTAAAATCGCGGGATATTTTCCCGCATGGTTTCCGCCATTGCTTTGCAATATGGACATTCAAAATCACTGAAAACCACGATCGTCACTCGCGCATTTTCTGGACCAAAATGAGGCCCCTGAGTAGGAAGGCGCTCCAACGTGTCGGCAAATGGATTTTTATTTATGTCCCAGATTTGGCCGTTTACAAAATGCTTTCCATCAGAGCTCACATAATAAACACGGTCGGCTACCTGCTCTCTTAGACTCAAGCGAACCAAAACCCGAAAATAGCCCTCGTAAGCGCTCGGGACAGGATCGCCCACTTCGATCTTTACGTCCGGCGTAAACGCTTCCGCATAGCGCACATAAGCGGCAAAGCGAGTTTTATCGATTTTAGGCGGGACTTCGGCAGCAACGACAGGACTTGAGCCGATGATGGAGGCGATTACAAACGCCAGCAATTTTGCCTTCATGATTCAACCAGTGTATAAATCATCGCTCATTTTCAATTTCATCGAAACTATACACTAAAAGTTGCATTTCCCTCGTCGGTATCTATCTTTCGTTGCAGTAGCGGCCGCTCTTGCAGCCCTTTATCTTTACGACCTTAGCGGTGTCGGTCTTCTCGGTCCTGACGAACCGCGCTACGCCGCGATCGGACGCTCGATGGCCCAAACCGGGAACTTCATCACACCGCGCCTTTGGGGATCGCCATGGTTCGAGAAACCGCCCTTGTTGTACTGGATGGTCGCAGCCGCTAGCGCTTTGGGCCTTGGTCCAGAGCTTGCCTCAAGACTGCCTGTAGCGCTACTCAGTCTCGTCTTTCTCGCGCTCTCATTTCTCCTGTTACAGTCCGAATTCGGCGTACTCGCGGCTGCCACATCTGTGTCCCTGCTGGCAACTTGCGCCGGTTGGCTGACTTATAGTAATCTCTGTCTCACCGATCTTCCGCTCGCCGTCTTTTTCTCATTGGCCGTGTTTCTCTCTCTGCCCCTGTTGCATGAGCGCGCTGTTCCGCGCCATTTGAGCTGGCGCTTTGCTGGAATCGGCGCCTCTCTGGGGGCCGCCGCACTTGCGAAGGGGCTCGTGCCTGTAGCCTTGGCAGTTCCCCTTATTTGGTTCTTACGCCGCTATTGGCGCCAATGGTGGGCTGCGATCCTGGCGTTCCTGTTCGTTGCCTTGCCTTGGTATATCTTGGTGTATCTCCAAAACGGAAATGCGTTTTTAGAGGAATTTTTCTGGAAGCATCACATTCAACGCCTCTATTCAGCCTCTTTGCAACACGTGCAGCCGTGGTATTACTACTTCCCGGTCCTATTGTTGGGCCTGTTTCCCTGGACGCCGCTCCTGGGTCTGCTAGCCCTTCACACCACCAATTGGGATATACGGCGTCGTTTCCTGGCTTCACTTGTTTGCTTTGGATTTCTGTTCTTTTCGATCTCCTTAAATAAGCTGCCCGGCTATTTGTTGCCGCTGTTGCCTAGTTTATTTGCCCTAGTTGGTGCACAACTGGAATTGCAAAGATTTCCCGTTTTTAGCCGTAGTTGGCTCCTGCCTTGCGCCATTTTGATCGCATCGGTGCCTTTGCTTGCCCGCTCGCTGCCACAATCGCTGGCCTTAGGTCGTTTCTCTCCAGCTTCAGTTGGAAAGATCACCGGAGCCGGAGTATTTTACCTATGCGTTCCTCTCCTCGTCGTGTTTCTGGCGCAACGCACGCGAATCTTCGCTCTTTTGGTGCTTTGCACAGTGGCAGTTGGACTTTATCTGAAGGCGACAACATTCCCGATTCTCGATCGCGAGGTCTCCGCTCGCGGCTTGTGGCGGCAGATTGCAAACATCTCCGCACCGGTCTGCGAGGAGGGCATCAACCGGGACTGGATTTACGGACTCAGTTTCTACCGCGGCTCCTTGCTGCCACATTGCGGCTCAAATCCAACGGCCGTGCTCTTGCCGAATCGTGATCATCCACCGCAGCTTGTGCTCATAAGACATCCCTGAGGCAGGGCCGTGCGATACAGAAAGTATGATCGAACGCAAAAAACTCGGTAACAGCGATCTGGAAATTACGCGCATTGGAATTGGCGCATGGGCAATGGGAGGCGCTGGCTGGCAATTCACTTGGGGTGAACAGAAGGATTCGGATTCAATTGCGGCAATCCGCACCGCCTTAGATGCTGGCATGAATTGGATCGACACCGCCGCTGTTTACGGTCTCGGACATTCTGAGGAGGTGGTCGGTAAGGCGCTTAAAGGAGTCACAAACAAGCCCTACATATTTACAAAGTGCGAGCGCCGTTGGGACGAAAAAAGGCAGATCTTCCCTTGCCTCAAAGCCGAATCCATCCGCAAAGAGTGCGAAGACAGCTTGCGCCGCTTGCAAGTCGATGTAATCGATCTTTACCAAATTCATTGGCCACAACCGGAGGAGGACATCGAAGAAGGTTGGACTGAGTTGGCGCGCTTACGGGAGGAAGGCAAGGTGCGCTGGATCGGGGTCTCGAATTTCACGGTCGCGCATATGAAGCGCGCGATGAAAATCGCGCCGATTACCTCATTGCAGCCACCATACTCGCTGCTCGCAAGAGATGCCGAGCGAGAGATTCTTCCTTTTGCAAGAGAACACGGGATTGGCGTCATCGTCTACTCGCCCATGCGTGCGGGCCTGCTCTCCGGTCAAATGACTCGGGAGCGTATCGCAAATCTCGCACCCGACGACTGGCGCCGGCGAGATCCGGATTTTCAAGAACCACGGCTGAGCCGCAATCTCGAGCTCGTCGAACTGTTGAGAAGGATCGGCCAGCGGCACGGACGCACCCCGGGCGAGGTCGCAATCGCGTGGACGCTGCACAATCCTGCTGTGACCGGCGCAATCGTTGGCCTTCGAAATGCGGACCAGGTAGCAGGCGTGAAAGGCGCGCTCACGTTCCGGCTTTCGAACGAAGAAGTGGCAGAGATCGAGACTTTCTTTCAGCAGCCGGCAGGAACTTCTGCTTAATTGAGGCGGACACGAAGTCTGCACACGAGAGGCATTCGTGTCCGTCTCGCTCACCTTTTACTGAGCAGATATACGGGAATCCCGCAAGCTACAATCACCAAGCCGGGCCAAGTAGTGGCAGACCTGTAAGCAAATAGGCAATATAAGATCGCCAAACCACCAACGATATAGATCAACGGCACAACCGGATATCCCCAAGCGCGATAACTTCGAGGCATATCTGGTTTCGTTCTTCGCAGCCGGATCACGCCGGAGATGGTGAGCACGTAAAAAATAAGTGCGGCTGAAATGATGTAATCGAGCAGATTGCTGTATAAGTTTCCATAAGTATTGTTTGCCGGATTATAGGTACGAGGCAACACTAATGCTGCCGACCAGATTCCTTGAATGAGCAGCGACCAAGCGGGCACACCGGCCTGGTTGAGGTTGCCGGCGCGCCTCGGAAACAGGCCATCTTGCGCCATGGAATAATACACACGCGGACCGGCGAGTATCAGTCCGTTCATACAGCCAAATGTAGAAATCATGATCGCGGCGGCCATCAAAATTTCTCCCCAACCAGGGAAAATCACCTGCAGCATTGCCGTCGCGACACGGTCTGAAGGCGCGTGCTGAATGGCTCGTAAAGGAAGCACAAGCAAGTAAGCCACGTTTGCCAGTAAGTACAATCCTGTTACGCAAATCGTTCCCAGCGCGAGCGCACGCGGTATCGTCCGTTCCGGATCCTTCACTTCTCCTGCGGCAAAGGTAATATCATGCCAGGAATCGGCAGAAAATAAGGAGCCGGACTGCGAGACGCAAATCGCCGCAAACAGTCCCCAGGCTGTAGCCGCGCTGAGCGTTCCCACAATGGGCGTTGTGTCACGCGGATTCCAAAACGCCGCAAGGCTTCCAAAATTGGCCGTGATGGCTTCGTGTTTCCAGAAGATAAATCCCAGAACAATCAGCGCTGCAAGGGCAATTACCTTGGCCGACGTAAACAGATTCTGCACGATCTTGCCGTATCGAACGCCGAGAGAATTTGTCCAGGTTAACAGCGCGATTACCGCAAATGCAGTCAGTTGCGCCGTTGACAAAGAGATCGCATAGCGATTTGAGAGATGAATAGGGGCAATAAGATAGCGATCTTCGGCGATCCGGGGCCAGAGCACGCCAGTGAAACGTGCAAACGCGACCGCCACCGCTGCAATCGTGCCCGTCTGAATCACCGTAAACAAAGTCCAGCCATATAGGAACCCGACAAGCGGCGAGAACGCCTCCCGCAGATAAACATACATTCCGCCTGCTTTGGGGATCATCGCCGCGAGCTCACCGTAGGAAAGTGCAGCGGCAACGGTAAGAACTGCTGTGATGAGCCAGGCAACGAGTAACCAGCAAGGGCTTCCAATGTTCCGCGCCATATCGGCAGGCACGATGAAAATACCGGAGCCGATCATCGCGCCAATCACAATCATGGTGGAATCGAATAAGCCCAACTCTCGAAGGAAGCCTGTCTCCCGGGCGGCAGTTTTACTGATTGGCATGAATTCTTCCGAGTTTTGGAATTACAGCACTCAACAGCACCATTGTCTTTTCAAAAATTTCTTCTACCGTAGCTAACACGTCCTGATGGCTCAGTTTTTCTGAACTCAGGCCCGCCGCCCTGTTGGTCACACAAGAAATCCCGAGCACTTCCATTCCTAGGTAGTTGGCGGCAATGGTTTCCATCACCGTGGACATACCCACCATATCGGCCCCGATACTTTGAAGGAACCGTATCTCAGCCGGTGTCTCGTAGCTCGGTCCCAGAACACCGGCATAAACTCCTTCAAACAACGGGATCCCAACCTCCGCTGCAGCTTCCTGGGCCGCTTTCCTCATCCATGCCGGATATGCTTCGGTCATGTCCGGAAAACGCGGACCTAGCCGCTGCTCATTGTGGCCGATCAAAGGATTCGTACCTTGCAAATTGATGTGGTCTGAGATTAATGCGAGGGCTCCCTTTGTTAATTGCGGATGGATACCGCCAGAGGCATTGGTCAGCACTACACGTTGCACGCCAATGGTGTGGAGCAAGTGAATGCCCCTCGTCACCTCGCGAGCACTATAGCCCTCGTATAAGTGCAGGCGGCCGGACAGAACGGCCACATCCACCGGCGCATATCCATTCTGCTGAAGCGTCCCGATGACGAGCTCGCCGGCATGCCCGGCAGCAGTCGGAAGCGGCAAACCGGGCAGGTCACGATAGGGAATGCGGACTGATCCGACTAGTCTGTCGGCAAACTTCCCCCAGCCGCTGCCTAGAACCACACCGACCTTTGGCTGCGCCTTGGCATTCAATTTGACAATTCGGGCTGCTTCCTGCATCAGATCAAGAGCCCCGCTATACAGGCAGACATAAAATTCGCTAAGGTACCGACAAACATAGCCTTCAGCCCCAACCGCGCCAGATCAGATTTGCGTGAGGGCGCCAGCGCTCCGATACCACCGATCTGAATCGCAATGGAGCTGAAATTTGCAAACCCGCAGAGGGCATAGGTTGCAATCACAAAGGAACGCGGATCCAGGGCCGATTTCAGCTTTCCAAGATCGACAAATGCCACAAACTCGTTCAGCACCATTCTGGTGCCGAGCAAATTACCAATAGCCGCCGAATCTTTCCAGCTAACTCCCAGGGCCCATGCAATCGGAGCGAAGATGAGTCCCAAGATTTGTTGCAACGAGGCGGGAAACCAGCTCAAATGCAGATGCACCCATCCCAACCCGCCGTTAATCATGGCGATTAAGGCCAGGAACGCAATCAGCATTCCGGCAATGTTTAGCGCCAGATACAACCCGTCATAAGCCCCTCGCGCTGCCGCATCGATCAGATTAACGCCCTGCTTTTCAATCTTTACGCGAATTGTCCCGCGCGTCTCTGGCCTGCCGGTTTCCGGTACGAACATTTTTGCCAGCATAATCGTCGCTGGCGCGGTCATGATGACCGCAGTGAGCAGGTGTTCGATGGAAACCCCTGCTATGGCAACATAAGCCGCCATGACCGAACCAGAAACGTGCGCCATCCCGCTGGTCATCACAGTAAACAGTTCTGATTCTGTCAGACTTTCCAAAAAGGGTCGGATGGTCACAGGCGCTTCAGTTTGCCCCATGACAATGCTCGCCGCAACCGAGGTCGACTCCGCCCCGCTGGTTCCCATACAGCGCAGCATAACCGCGGCCATAGCTCGCACAAAGAGCTGCATTATCCCCAAGTAATAGAGAACGGCAAATAGGGATGTAATGAAGATCACAATTGGCAGCACTTGAAAGGCGAAAATCACACCAAATTGAGGGTTGTTTGCGCCTAACTTATCGCCGAATACGAAACGGGAACCTGCTGCTGCAAAACCGAGCAGCGCATTGACCAGCAGACTGAGATCGTAGAACAATAGCCCAAATTTGGTCCTAAGAACCAGCAGGGCAAAGGCAAATTGGAGCCCAAGACCCCAAAACAGGACCCGCTTGTCTATGGCTTTGCGACAGGTCGAGAACAGATACGCACACCCGATGATGGCCGCCAAGCCAACCAGTCCAGCCAGTCGTTCCACAGGAACCGGACGTTAGCTCACAACTTCCAGGATTAAATCGCGCTCTTCAACCGGTTGCTGGGAGATCTTGAAAGCATCTTCCACCAGCTCGGCAGCTTCCTCGAGGTGCTCTTCGCTCGTGTAATAAATGCGGCAGAGAATGCTGCCCGCATCAATTTTCTGTCCCACCTTGACCTCGAGAATGACGCCCACGGCCGGGTCGATCACGTCCTCTTTCGTGTCTCTCCCTGCCCCAATCATGGAGGAGGCCTGACCGATTAGTTCAGCATCAATCGCACTCACATATCCCCCACGGCTGGTCGTAATTTCCTGTGCGCCGGTCGCATTGGGTAGGAGTTCAAAACGGTCCAGCACCTGAGGATTGCCGCCTTGGGCCGCGATCACATCCTTCAACTTGCGATATCCCGATCCATCGAGCAGTTTCGCCTGAGCGATTTCGCGAGCCTCCTCGAGCGTTTTGGCCACCTTTCCGAGGTAGATCATCCTGGCTGCCAGCTCCAAGCAAATTCGCGTTAGATCCGTCGGGCCCGCATTTTGCAAGGTTTGTGAGACTTCCATGACCTCCAGTGCGTTGCCGACCGCATAGCCCAGGGGCTGGTTCATGTCTGTGATCAAGGCTTGCACCCGTTTGTCGACTCTGCGGCCGATGCCGACCATCATCTGAGCCAGACGCCGCGCATCCACTTGCCGCTTCATAAAGGCCCCGGACCCCACTTTCACGTCCAGAACCAGCGCGTCCAGCCCCACGGCCAGCTTCTTCGACATAATCGAGGAAGCAATCAGCGGAATCGATTCGACGGTCGCAGTTGCATCGCGCAGCGCATACAACTTGCCATCGGCCGGTGCAATCTCAGGAGTCTGCCCGATGAACGCTAACTTATGCTCCATGAGCTGGTTGCGGAACTCATCGATCGTCAGATCGGTGCGGAAATTCGGGATAGACTCCAGTTTGTCTAAAGTCCCGCCCGTATGGCCGAGGGCCCGACCTGAAACCATCGGCACGACCACTCCGGCAGCGGCGGCGAGCGGTGCGGCGATCAAGCTCGTCTTATCCCCCACGCCTCCCGTCGAGTGCTTATCGACTTTGACGCCGGGAATCGCGGATAGATCCACGATCTCGCCGGATTTCACCATGACTTCCGTGAGCGTGCTCACCTCGCGATCCGACATTCCGGAAAAAAACACAGCCATCAGGAAGGCCGCCATCTGATAATCGGGAATTGCGCCGCGAGTATAGTTCTCGACCAGGTAGCGGATCTCTTCGGGCGAAAGCTCTTCGCCGTCTCGTTTGCGATGGATCAGGTCCACAGTACGCATTTTTCGAATACTAAGCGTACCATTCCCTCTCTATCTTTCTTGCCGGGGCTCCTGCAGCCTGCCTGCAAGGAGCAAGTTTGCCAGCTCCATTGCCCTCACGCGTATGCCTACATAGAAAGGTCCAAATAAAGCGTAGACAGCGCTGACTTCATCAAATCGCATCTCATAAATGAGCTTTTTGAAGACCAGTGGATCATCTGCAAACAGGTCGACTCCCCATTCCCAATCGTCAAATCCGATCGATCCCGTGATGATTTGCTTTACACAATCCGCATAACGGCGCCCAATTAAACCGTGTTCGTGCATCATTCTCTGTCGCTCCGCTATGGGTTCCACGTACCAATTCTTCTGTTCGCCGCGTTTACGGTCCATCGGATAAAAGCAGAGATATCGGGCCGGCGGAATCTCTGGCCACAGTCGAGGAGCCATGGCCGCTGCCTGCCTTTCCAGGAGAGCCCGCACCTCTGCATTCCAGG
>Ga0209062_1006183_pt1 | contig 11091 bp, 11 predicted proteins | sample Coa_R2_2_FD_187158 | JGI IMG/M metagenome (GOLD analysis project Ga0209062, IMG submission 187158) | Surface soil microbial communities from Centralia Pennsylvania, which are recovering from an underground coalmine fire - Coalmine... | ecosystem: Environmental > Terrestrial > Soil > Unclassified...
GCCAGGCCCGCGCCTTTCTGCGTCTCTTGCGCAACGCCAAGAGCTGGCCCGACATGCAGCAGCACTATCGTGACATCGCCCTCCCGGTCTTGCTGATCTGGAGCGACGAAGATTGGTCTCGGCCGTCAGAGCGCGAGCGCACCGCTGCTCTTATCCCCGGAGTGCTCACCAAATCCCTGCCGGGCGGCCACTTCCTGTCGCTCGATCGGCCGGAAGAATTGGCGCGTCTCATCATTGGATTTGCGGAGCCCTGAGGCCATGAGTCTTCCTGCCGTAAATGCCAACATGATTCATTTCATGATCAGCTACATCGTGGCGTTCATTGCCTTTGCACTCATCGCCATATGGTACGTATGGCCGAACATCAGGAACAGGCCTCCGAAGGCGGCGCTCTCCCCGCTGCTGCTCTACTCCTGTCTGCGCATCAACGGGCTGATGTTTCTGATGCCGGGCGTCGTTTCGCCGGACCTTCCTTCGGCATTTGCCGTTCCCACGGCCTACGGCGATGCAACGGCCGTTTTACTCGCGCTGATCGCGCTCCTGCTTCTCCGCACAGAGAGCGTTTTGGCTCTGCCGGCGATCTGGCTCTTCAACGTCGAAGGCACACTCGACCTCGTCTATGCCAATTTCGCGACATTCAAGTACCACGTCGATCCCGCCCAGCTCGGTGCGTCCTACTACCTCGCCACGGTGAACGTGCCGGCGGAGCTGCTCGTGCACGTCCTCATATTCGCCTGTCTCTTTCGCGTGCCTCCCGACGAGAAGATGCATCCGGCATGAGCAGAACGAGACTCAGCCTCTATTATCTGGGCACCTATCTCGTCGTCATCGGCCTTGGCCTCCTTGTGGCGCCGCGCGCGACGCTCGCCCTTCTCCAATCGAACTTGGCCGCGTCCCGATAATGAGAGGAAGGTCGTTCATCCGAAACTCCAGCGAGGCCAAATTGCGTTTCAGTGGGATACCTGAAAGCGCCACACTGTTCCGAGCTGAAGCAGGTTGCCGCAGAGCAGCGCGAGGAAACTACCCATAATTTGGACCGTCATGGAGCCAAGCGGGGCGGGGCGCCATGTTCAGAATGCTACGAGAACAGTTTGGCGATCTCGGCCACCGGGATGAACAACCTCCGGCCTCCTTCGATGAGAAATCTGAATCGGTAGCGTTGATAGAATCGCGCTGCTTTGTCGTCCTTGGCATCGACCACAAAGGCGTAGGACGCGATGTCGTTCCGCAGCACGCGGCTAAAGGCGTCGAAGAGCATGAACTCGCCATGCCCTTGTTGCCGATGGCCGGCATCAACCGCCAGCCGTCCCATCAGGGTTGCGGGCACGACAGGATAGCGTGGCAGCCGCTTCGCCAGCGGCCCGGGCAGTTCGGCAAGAGCGATGCTGGTCGCCGCAAGCGTGTAATAGCCGATCGGAACGCGGTCGCCGCCACTGACCAGTACGAAGCACGAGGCGATCCGGCGCCTTGCATCCTGCCCCGCTTGCTGTTGCAAATACCTGTCCAGCGGCTCGACGCCGCTGTTGAAGCGTTCTCGATCGTGCTGGTCCGACAAAGGCTCGGTATACAGTGCCGGTGCGGTCGAGGTCACTCAGCGCCGGTCAGCTTGAGGTATCGCTGTGAGGCCGCCTTGAGCCGAGCGTTCGGTTCCCGTGGATGGAGGAGTGCCTCCGCGAAGGCCCGGCTGTCGGCGGCGCTCAGCCGGATGGTCTGGGTTTCCTCGATAACGCGCACGGCCGCGTCATGCACGCTCGCGATCACGAAATCCGTCAGTGTGCGCCCCTGCAACTCGGCAGCGCGCTGGAACATCGCCTTTTGGTCGCGGGAGACCCGCGCCTCCAGCCGCTCATTTCGCGTTTTGGTCGTAGCTTTTCCTGACATCTCGTATAACTTGAGCTGCACCTAGAACGCGGCTATCTATGTACGGCTAATGGACGGACAGATCAAGGGCTGTCTTAGAGATGTTCGTTCTTGAGGTAGGGGAAGTGATTATGACGTCGACTGCTCATTGCGCAGAGATCTTACCTCGATTTGGGCCGCTGTGATGAGCGCCGCCACGCCTTCGTTTCAGGATAGCTTCTACAGCTTGACCGGCTATTCGCCGATGCGATGGCAGAGTCGGCTGTTCGATCAGTTGATCAAAGGAAATATTCCGGCCGCGCTCGATTTGCCGACCGGGCTCGGAAAGACCTCGGTGATGGCGATCTGGCTGATTGCGCTCGCCGAGCAGACCGCCGCCGGCGCGGTGGGGCTGCCGCGGCGGCTGGTCTATGTGGTCGATAGGCGGACAGTTGTGGATCAGGCGACCGATGAGGCGCTCAAGCTCCGCAACACGCTGAAGGCGCGCGATTCGAACGGTGCCGCCGGATGGATTCGAGGGGCGCTGGACAAGTTGTGCGTAGACCATAACGACGACGCTTCGCCGCTTGCCATCAGTACCCTTCGGGGTGAGCTGGCCGACAATCGCGAATGGCAGGCCGACCCGGGGCGCGCCGCCATCGTCATCGGCACGGTCGATATGATCGGCAGCCGCCTCCTGTTCTCGAGCTATGGCAACGTCGGCTGGAAGATGCGTGCCTTCAACGCCGGGCTGATCGCGCACGATACGCTCATCGTGCATGATGAGACGCAGCTCTCGCCGGCGTTCGGAGAGCTTCTTCGTCAGATCGAGAACGGTCAGCAGGGCAAGCCCAGGCGCCTCCGCGTCCTGTCGCTCTCCGCGACGCGCCGGCCGGTGAATCCCGCGCAAGTGCGCGATTCTGCGCCTGCGGACATATTCCCCCTGACAGACGAGGATCGCGGTGAAGATCTGGTGAATCGCCGGACCGGTGCGGCCAAGGCCCTGCGCTTTCACGACGCGCCCGACGTCAAGCTTTTGCCGCAACGCCTGGCGGACCTTGCGTTGGCGCATCGTGACGCCAAGGCGCGCGTGCTCGTGTATGTGCGATCGCCGGAGGACGCGAAAGAGGTGCGTCGCGTGCTCTCGAAAGCAGTTGGCAGCGAAGCCGTGGAGGTGCTCACGGGGACGCTGCGCGGACGCGAACGCGACGGACTCGCCGGCACGGCTTTGTTCAAGTCATTCATTGCGCGCCTCAAGCGCGAGCCGGTCGAATCCTCGCGATTCCTTGTCGCGACCTCGGCCGGCGAGGTCGGGGTGAACCTCGATGCCGATCACCTGGTTTGCGACCTGACGACGCTCGATTCTATGATCCAGCGGCTGGGCCGCGTGAACCGCCTGGGCCGCGATGATGCCGACTTCGTGGCGCGTGTCGATGTGTGCGTGGCGCCTGCGAAAGATGACGACCTCGGCGTGCGCCTCGACAAAACGCGCAGCATCCTGAAATCACTGCCGCGGCGCGACGGTGACGCCTTTGCTGCAAGCCCGGCGGAGCTCGCAGCGATCGTCGGGGCGGATTCAGTTGTAGTGGAGGAGGCGTTTTCGAAAACGCCCCGCCTTCGGCGGCTTACCGACATCCTGCTCGACAAATGGGCGCTCACATCGGTACGGGACATGCCCGGACGGCCGCCGGTCGAGGATTGGCTGCACGGTATTGAAGGCGAGCCGCCCGAAACGGCCGTTGCCTGGCGCGAAGAGGTGGCCGATCTTGTTCGCCACGCGGTCGATGGCGGTGACATCGACGACTGGCTCGAAGTCCATCCCATCAAGGCCTGGGAACGCCTGCGCGACCGAAGCTCGCGCGCCGCGGAATGCTTCAAGAAGATGGCTGCAAGGCGCAAGGAAGGGGACCCGCCCATCGGCGCTCTTCTCATCCGGCCGGACAGGAAAACCCAGCGGATCGAAGACCTAGCAAAACTCGCGGATGCCGGCCTTATCGCGAACGCGACGGTCATCCTGCCGAAGGAAGCCGGGGGTCTTTCCGATGGCCTGCTGGATGGCGATTCCAGGGATGCGACCGACGTGGCGGATATTGTTCCCGACAAGTCCGACTCAGCGAAGCGCGCACGCGTGCGCATCTGGCGCATTGGGGAGCAGGGCTGGAAGGCTCAACTTCTGGGATCCGCAGACGGTCAAGGTGATCTCACGAATATTTACTCCGAACTGGATGTCACGGATTTGCTCGACAAGGTCATTACGAAAATCACCGAACGTTTCGACTTCAAGGAAAAGGAGCGGCTGGTCCTACGGGAAGACGAAGATGAGGTACACGTGCTCGTAGCCTTCGGCGAGAGCCGCAGCATCGAAACCGCGCTCGATACGTCAGCGGCGGCACGCAGCGAACAGACGCTTCTCAATCATCTCGACTGGACCTGCAGGGCCGCCGCGGCAATCGTTGCACGGCTTGGCCTCGACATCGCGATCCGCGACGCCGTCGTCCTGGCCGCGCGCTGGCACGATCAAGGAAAGGACCGCCAGTCGTGGCAACGCGCCATCGGCAATAGGGAGCCGAAGCATCCTCTGGCCAAGAGCGGACACGGACGTTTCGACAACCGCGTCTGCGCGGGATATCGACATGAGTTCGGCTCGCTGATCGACGCGGCGAACGATCCCGGCATTCGGGGAAATCCCGAACAGGATCTCATCCTGCACCTCATCGCCTGTCACCATGGCCGCGCGCGCCCGCATTTTGAAGAACGCGAATTCGACCCCCAGGCTTCGTCTGCGGCGAACAACGATGCGGCGGCAGAGGCGGTGCGCCGCTATGCCCGCCTCAGCCGCCGCTTCGGACATTGGCAGCTCGCCTGGCTGGAAGCGCTGATGAAGTGTGCCGATGTGATTGCGACGAAACGCGGCAAAGACGTCGAGGAGTTGCGCTGATGCGCCTGCCCGATCCCGACATCGTGATTGGCGTCGACCTACGCAATCCGGGCCAGTTCTTCGCCTGCTGCGGCGTGCTGGAACTGGCTGGCCGCCTTTGGCCGGGAAGCGAAGGTTGGTTCGCGGCAAACGGCCCGCGTGCCACGTTCCAGATCTCGACTGGAAGCGGGCATAACGACCCATTGGCAGAGATCATCCGTATACTGTGCAGATCCGAACCGCTGGCCGAGCTCGACCACGATCACGATAGGTACAAGCCAGATCGCCAGCCGCTGATGCTGAAACCGGTTGGCCTTCGTCTAGACTGGTGGCTCGACTCCTATAGCGATGACGCCGAGAAATCCGAACTCAAGATCTGGGCGGGGCAGCAAACGCCTTTGGGCAAGCTGAATGATCTCCGCATCTGCTGGCGGAATATCAATGCTCATGCCGCGGGCGTGCCGCCGTGCGGCCTGCTCCGCGGCCGCTGGCCGATGACAGGCCGCTTTGGTTTTGACCCGTCCGCTTCATGGGAAGCCCTGGACGTCGGCTTCTCCCCCGACGAACAGGACATGCCCGTGCAAACCTCGCCGGCGACGGAAATCCTGGCGGCAATCGGGCTTCAGCGCTGCCGGCCGGCGCGGACCCGCGATCGCGGCCGGTGGTTCGCGTATCGCACCTGGCGGATGCCGCTCGAGATTTCCGTTACTCCCGCTGCCGCTGCCGGCGCGGTGACACTGGGACCGGCCTTCGAATTTCCGGTGAAAATGCGCAATGCCCAATACGGAAGCTTCGGTTGGGCAAAACCCATGGAGGAATCACGATGACAACGTGGGACGAATTGGCGTCGCAAATGCTCGCGGAGAAGGGGCCGGCGGCGCTCACTTGCCGCCAATGGCTTATGCCGGCGGAGGGACACAACGCAGTGATCTTTCCGCCGACCTTCGCTGCGCCCGATGGTGGTGGCGGGAAGGCGGGCTACAACATCGACCCCGTGGGCGAGGGGCCAAACGCGCAGCTTGTTGCGATCATCGACACGGTCGGTTCGCAGGCCAATAGAATGGAGCCGCTGTTCAAGAGGGTGAACGGCGCGGACACGGACTATTCGCGGCTGGTGCCGCAGATCATGATCGAGGTGGGGAACAAGGTGGTCAATCTGCTCGATGCGGGGCATCGTGCCGCCGACGCCATCGCGCGCTATTCGTCGCTGGGACCCCAATTGGCCGAGGCGTTCGACAACTATCAGGAATCTGGCGATGCGACGGCGCTCGCCAGGATCGCGCCGACCTCGCTCATATTTGGCGTGTGGGATTCGCGCGGCAAAGGGGCGAAGCTGCCGCGGCTCGTTGCGTCGACAATCCGGGCCTATGACGTCGTCAAGCTCAACAGATCGGCGCAATACAACCCGCCCATCGATTACGTTGCGCTCGATCTGCTCGATAACCCCGACGACAAGGAGGTTCTCGACACTGCGTCGGAACTCGGTTTCCGCCACGCGCCGGCCGCGGGGACGCATGGCGGTGTCATCGTCCGCGGCGAAATACGGCGCGAAGCGATCCTCAGTCTCGTCGCCCTGCGGTCGCTCGGTCCTGCGAGCGAGAACGGGGATGCGCTTCGCCGCTACATTCTCGGCCTCGCGCTCCTCGCCATGACCTACGACCGCGAGCACAATCTGCGCCAGGGCTGTCTCCTCGTGGGCGATCCTGAAAAGCCGGCGCTATGGGAAGTGGTCATGCACGATGGTACACGCACGCCGATTGCACCCGATCACGAAGCGCTCGTTGCTTTTGCGCAAGCGGCGGAGAAGGCGTTCGGTAAGGGCAAAGATCAGAAGGTCGCGTTCGACCGGAAGGCGGCGAACGACGCCATCGGCGAAAAGATCCGCGGCAAGGTGGCAAGAGGAAGGAAGGGCAAGAAGGACGAGTAACATGCGCTGGCTCTGCATCGAGGTGCATTTCCTCGCTGGCCGTTATCACGGCAAGGCCGACGACGGCAGAGCGGCGCAGTGGCCGCCGAATCCGCATCGTTTGCTCCAGGCGCTCGTCGCCGCCGGAAATCTCGGCTTTCGCCGCAAGGAATTTTCGGACGCGAAGAAGGAGGCTTTGCGATGGCTGGAGCGGCGCGCCGCACCGGAAATCGTCGCGCCGCGGGAATGCGCGGCGTCCGCGCTCAGGCTCTATGTGCCGAACAACGACTTGGACAAGGTCGCGCGCGCCTGGGCAGCCGGCAAGCAGCCGGAAAAGCAGCCGAACGAACTCCGCACCGACAAAGATCTGCGTTCCCACCTGCTGGACAGTGATGCGACGGTCCGCTTTCTCTGGCCGATAGAGGATTCCGAATGGCCAGCGGCGCGTCCCCATGCCGAAATTCTGTGCGGCGAGGCGGCGCATCTTCATGCGCTCGGTCTTGGTATCGATCTCGTGGCCGCCCGCGGCCGCATTCTGGCCGGCGCGGAGAAGGCGTCGCTTCTGGGCCAAGTGTGGATTCCCGAAGAAGGTATCGGCTGGCGCGTGACGATCGAAGGCTCGCTCGACGAACTGCTGCTGCGCCATGAAGACCAGCGATCGAGGCTCGAACTTGCAGGCGGCGGCCGCAAGAGTTGGGTGGCCGCGCCGGCGCCGCCCTCCGTCTACGACGAGGTCCGGTATGTTCGCCGCACCGCGGGTAGGCGCCGGCCTGTCCACCTCTTTTCGCTCGATAACGGGAACGATGGCTTCCGCTCCTTCGATCCGCGCTTCACCATGAAAGTTGCCGCATGGCTGCGTCATGCCGCGCACCAACGCGCCAAGACGCTTGGCCTCAACCCTGCGTTCATCGAACGCTTTGTCTGCGGTCATGGCGAAGACGAGAGCGCCAAGAACGATCGCTTCTCCTATGTTCCGTTGCCCACGCTGCCGACCAAGGGCCGCGACGGCCGCATCCGTCGAGCGATGCTCGCCGAACCCTTCGGAAGCGTAGATCTTGCCGCGAGGGATGTTGTGCGCTCGCTTTCCGGCGCGCCGCTCGTAGACGAGAAAACGGGTGAGATCGTCGCCGAACTGCGCGCGGAGCCGTTCCCCGACACGATCACGAACCGATACATACGCAAATCCCGTCAGTGGGGCACCGTGACTCCGTTGGTTCTGCCGGGCCGCGACGACTATCGCTCCGCGAAGGCCCACGTTCTGGTGCTCAAGGCGCTCGCCCAGGCGGGCTATACGACGCCTGTCTTGGAAATTCATTTGCAGCGCGAGCCGGTGTTCGCCGGGGCCGAGATGGCCGGGGCCTATCGCGTACCCGCATATCTTAAATCATTTCCGCGCACGCATGCTGTCATCACCTTCGATCAAGAGGTTTTGGGGCCCGTTGCCATCGGCGGCGGCCGCCACATCGGGCTCGGCGTATTCGCGAACTTTGGCAGATGAGTCCGTCATGACCGACACTCAGCTCGAATTCCATCTTCCCGCGCCGCCGGTCTCTGGCGACACGCCGCTCATTCCAGCGCGGATGGTGAACGAGTTCGTCTATTGCCCGCGGCTTGCTTATCTCATGTGGACGCAGAGCGAGTGGGCGGAGACCGGTGACACAGTCGAGGGCAATCGCGTCCACACGCGGGTCGATCGTCCCAGTGCACCGCTTCCTGAGCCGCAGGCATTGGAGACCGGTGAAGCACCGGCGAGTGACAAGGTCGTCAGCCGGTCGTTGACGCTCTCCTCGATCGCCCTGGGGGTCATCGCCAAGCTCGATATTGCCGAAGCCGAGGATGGCATTGTAACGCCAGTCGATTACAAAAGGGGCAAGCGCCCGCATGTCGCGCAAGGCGTTTACGAACCAGAGCGCATCCAGATCTGCCTCCAGGGATTGCTGCTCGAAGAGCATGGGTACCGCGTCGAGGAAGGCGCCATCTATTATGCCGAGAGCAGGGAGCGCGTGCGTGTCGCGCTGGACGACGCCTTGCGAAGCGCAGCACGCACTGCGATCAGTGAGCTGCGGCTGACGGTTTCGCAAAGCCGCATCCCGCCGCCGCTCAAGGACAGTCCGAAATGTCCGCGCTGCGCGCTCGTGACGGTCTGTCTTCCGGATGAGATTCGCTCATTGTCGGGCTCGTCGCTCGCCCCGCGGACGATCGCTGTTCCGCCTGACGAAGCACTGCCGCTCATCGTGCAATCCCAGCATGCCCGGATCGGCAAGGAAGGCGAAACGCTCAAGATCACCGACGAGGAGAAAGGCGAATCCCAAGTGCGCTTCATCGACATTTCGGACGTAGCGCTGTTCGGCAATGTATCGATCACCACACCCGCGCTCGCGGCGCTGCTCGAACGCGAGATTCCGGTGACCTTTCACAGTCACAGCGGCTGGTTTCGCGGTGTTGCCCACGGCATAGGGCACCGCAATGTCGAGATTCGCACGGCGCAATATCGCTTGAGCTTCGACGAGGCCGCGTGCCTGCGGTTCGCAAAGGAACTGGTCGGGGCGAAGATCACGAACCAGCGGACGATCCTGCGCCGGAATTGGCGCGGGCCCCCGGAGGAGCGACAGGCGGCGCTCGACCGGCTTGGGGCTGCGCGCAAATCGGCAGATGGTGTGACGACACTGGCGCAACTGCTTGGGGTCGAAGGCGATGCGGCCGCCGTTTATTTTCGCGCCTTCGCTGGTCTGCTGAAGTCGCCCGAAGACAAGCAAGGCGCCGGCGAACTGGCGCCGTTCCGCTTCGAGGCGCGCAATCGCCGCCCGCCAACCGATCCGGTCAACGCCATGCTGTCGCTCGCCTATGCGATGTTGACCAGGAATTTGACGATCGCGTTGGCATCGGTGGGTCTCGATCCCTACCGAGGCTTCTATCACGCGCCGCGCTACGGCCGCCCGGCGCTGGCGCTCGACCTCATGGAGCCGTTTCGCGCGATCATCGCCGATTCCGTCGTGCTGTCGGCGGTCAACACGGGCGAGGTTGGGCCGAGCGATTTCGTCGTTGCGGTCACTGGGACAGCGCTGACGCAAGCAGGGCGCCGACGCTTTGTCGAGGCGTTCGAGCGTCGTCTGTCGCAGGAAACCACGCATCCCATCTTCGGCTATCAGGTAAGCATGCGCCGCATGCTGCTGGTTCAGGCGCGACTGCTGTCCCGGTTTCTTTTGGGAGAGTTGCCGGCCTATCCGCACTATTTGCCGCGGTGAGGACGCGCCATGGCCGACGAACGCCTCTTCATCGTGACCTACGACATCTCCGACCAAAAGCGCTGGCGGCGGGTGTTCAAAGCCATGCATGGGTATGGCGAATGGATACAGCTTTCCGTTTTCCAATGCCGTTTGTCGCAGCGGCGCCGGGCCGAGCTCGAAACGCGATTGCGCGAACTGGTGAAGAATGGGGAGGATCACGTTCTCCTGATCGATGTCGGACCGGCCGACAAGATCGAACTCGTCATGGAGAGCATCGGCAAAACATTCTCAAAAATGGAACGTCAGGCTACCGTCATATAGCGAAATCCTGTAAGATCACTCGTGCGTCCGACAAAGATGAGCGGCCCTGATTGAAGGCGTTTCGTACCTGCCGGGTGCTTTCGAGCGGCGATGTGATGCGTGGAACCCGACGCCCGCTCGAATCTCGGTAGATCGTTGGAATTGCGAAGCTCTTTGACATCGTGAATAGGATAGCACCTGGAATCTGCCGCGGGTCGCTCGTCCCGGTAGACCACCGATCGAAAACGCGGCAAGATTGCCTTTGTGTCCAGGGGCTTGTAGGGTGGAGGCATCCGAGGCGCACACGCCTCGGCCTCATTGAAGCGAAGATCGGAGAGGTTGTTCGCCTTTAGGAGGCTCGAGCATCCGAGGCGCACACGCCTCGGCCTCATTGAAGCGACCAGAAGATCGGCTGCAAAGGCGCCTCCGCCCGCGCGCATCCGAGGCGCACACGCCTCGGCCTCATTGAAGCCTGGTTGGGGACCGAATAACCGCCCTGCGGAGCTGGCATCCGAGGCGCACACGCCTCGGCCTCATTGAAGCTCGGAGTCTATCAGATAGGAAGGCCAATTGGGCGAAGGCATCCGAGGCGCACACGCCTCGGCCTCATTGAAGCTGGGCTTTTGGGCCGAAGCTCGACACGACCTATCCGAGCATCCGAGGCGCACACGCCTCGGCCTCATTGAAGCATCCACGCGGCGGACGAGACGTAGCGCCCTGCGCTTTTGGCATCCGAGGCGCACACGCCTCGGCCTCATTGAAGCTTGTCGGTGTTGGCGTCCTGGATCATCACCAGCGGGCATCCGAGGCGCACACGCCTCGGCCTCATTGAAGCCGGAGTGTGTTCGCGCGCCGTGGTGACCTTGTAGATGCGCATCCGAGGCGCACACGCCTCGGCCTCA
>Ga0209062_1006186_pt1 | contig 11087 bp, 9 predicted proteins | sample Coa_R2_2_FD_187158 | JGI IMG/M metagenome (GOLD analysis project Ga0209062, IMG submission 187158) | Surface soil microbial communities from Centralia Pennsylvania, which are recovering from an underground coalmine fire - Coalmine... | ecosystem: Environmental > Terrestrial > Soil > Unclassified ...
CGCTTCTATCTGAAGCTGGAGGCACGCCTCTACGGCGACGCCATCGATCCCGTGCGGGGCAAGTTCGCGGTGCCGATGGGGCCCGGGCTGGGGCGCGAGCCCGACCCCGAGGTGATCAAGGAGTATCAGGAATGAAGTCGCACGGGTATTCACTTGCGCAAGATCATTCCAGCTTTGCGTAGTGCTCACTGGCGCGATCAATATTCCACAACTCCTGGATTCGAACACGCTGCTGCTCGGTCAATATCGTCTGGCCGGTCTCTTGCTCTAGCTGTTCAAGCTTCCTGAGGATGAGTCGGCGAGCCTTGAGATTGAAGGGACCCAGCCCCGGCGTACCGTTTCGGCGCCCTCTACATCGATACTGAGGATCGTTCCTAATATCGATGAGCCATTGGCGAAACGCCGAATATGGGACTAACTCACTATGTCCCTCCTCGATCATGCGTTCAGCTGATCGATCGCGACGAACAACAGTACATGTCCAGCAGCCGAACCTCGCTTTGGAGCACGGTTTATCTTTGAAATCTCTCACGGTTGGACACTCACCACTCCCGTCTTTATAGATTTTGGCCAGCGTATTTACGCGAATACTTTTTGGGAATTGTAGTTCGACAAGAGTTTCCCAAACGTCTCCCACATCGAAATCGATAATTGGCGTAAAGAGAACCGCATTGGAAAATCCTTCACGCTGCTTTTGATAAAATTCGGTCTCCGCTTGTAAATTGACAGATTTGCTGAGGGACCGATCGCGCTGATGACTCTCCCCCCTGCGAGTTCCAATTGCGATTAGTGTACCGGGCCCACGTGATTTCAAAAAATTCCGAAACGGTCTAATCCTTGTATCCTTGGTACACCACCGAAAGGTGTTCGTCGGCGGCGGATATCCGCGTCCTATTATCCGAACGAAGAAACTTTGATCCAATTCGGGTTCGATCACCTTGCATGCAAAGGACAGACCTTCAGTCTGCGCCTCCTTCGCTAGAGCCGTAAGCGTCTCCTTCGCAAATCGATCTACTATAGGATTTTCTACTCCAGTATTGCAATATACCACCACAAATCTGGGCGCATTTATAAGATGATTCCTTGTTGCAGTGTACAGCAGCTTTACCACTGCACTGCTATCCTTGCCACCGCTGAAGCCAATGTAAACAGTCTCGGGAAATTGTTTAAACTGTGTGCGAATATATTCTATCCGCTCTTCGATCATATTAGCATCCCTGCGAAGCGAGCTCTGATAATTTACTTCTCAGTTCGTCACGAAAATGATTGAGGATATACTCGCATTGTTCGTCGCCTAGTTGTTTGTGTTTTTGTGTCACGAATTGCGAAAAATGAAACGTGGCCAAGAACAGAATGGTCAATGCCAGAATAGGGAAGCCGGCGCGATATTCGGGAAATGGCGAAATGACGCCAAAGGTCACATAGTGTGAGCAGATTACGGAGGATGAGAACGCGAGAATGCCAATGACGCAAATCGCCCGCAAATCGGCGATGGAAGTCCATAAGAGTCCATTAAAACGAACTATCGAAGACTTAATCTTCAATGATTCGTCTAGGTCAACAAAATGATAGAATACAGACCTAACGTCTCTCCAGCTAATAGCGTCAACGTGAACAATCTGGCCTACAAATGGTCGAATTAGATTTCCTCTGATGTTTTCATTCACATCGAAAAAATAATGCTTATTGGATAGTTCACGAAGCCCTGTTACCGAGTAGATCGCGCCCAGCACGATAGCCGCCAACAATTTGGACGCTTCCTCCAAGGTCTTCGGAATGGCGAGTTCGCACCACTCTGTTGTAAAGCACAAAATTACCAGCAGGCCGTAAAGGAAAAGACCGGGTATGAGAAGCCGCAGCCATTTTTGAGTTTCCAAGCCCACTGCTCGGTCCTTGCGCTCTTCGGTGGCGAGAATGCCATCATAGTTATCACCGAGGAGAAATCAACTTAAAGTAGTAGATGCGCCAATGCGATATTTCCGCGCCTACGGGGGTCTCGATCGCACGTCAGCCTAGTGCTGCCTTCACTGCTCTCGCGGCCTCTTCGGTCGCGGGCCCAGCGGCTCTGATGATCTTCCCCATGGTGAAGAACCCGTGCATCTGCTCCGCGATATGGCGGTGCTGGACGGGGACGCCGACCTCGCGAAGCCGGCTCGCGTAAGCCGCACCCTCGGCGTGGAGCGGGTCGAAGCCGACGGTGAGCACATAGGCCGGCGGCAGGCCGCGCAGATCCGTGGCGCGGAGCGGCGAGGCGCGCCAATCTCCGTAGTCGCCGGCGCCCCGCAGATAGTGATCGCGGAACCAGTTCATGGTGACGACGTTGAGCGGAAAGCCCTCGAACCGCTCGCGCCCGGGATCGTCGCTGGTGACGAAATCCGTTGCCGGATAGATCAGGAGCTGATGGCGCAGCCGTGGCCCGCCGTGGTCGCGAGCGGTGAGGGCAACCACGGCAGCAAGATTGCCGCCGGCACTGTCGCCGCCGACCGCGAGCCGGCTGGAGTCGATGTCGAGGCTCGCGCCTTGCGCCGCGATCCATTCGGTCGCGGCCACCGCGTCCTCGACCGCGGCGGGAAATTTGTGCTCGGGGGCGAGCCGGTAATCGACGGAGACGACCGCGCAGCCGCTCGCGTTGGCGATCAGCCGGCAGACGCCGTCGTGAGTGTCAAGGTCGCCGATCACCCAGCCGCCGCCATGAAAATAGACGAGCGCCGGCAGCGCCGCCCCGCGCACCGTGCCGAGCCCGCGGTAGAGGCGGAGCGGGATCTTCCCGCCGGGGCCCGGCGCCTCGAGATTGCGGATCTCCGCGACCTCCGGCGGATCGGGCTGCAGGATGCGCCGCCCGGCGCGGTAGAACTCGCGCGCCTCGGGCGGCGTCAGCGTCTCGTAGGGCGGGCGGCCGGCCTCGCGGATGAGGTCGAGCACGCGCTGGGCATCGGGATCGAGGAGGGTCCGGTCCATCATCGGGTCCAGTCGAGAATGGCAGAGGCGACCGCGTCGGGCTGGTCGAGCTCGGCGAGGTGGCCGGCGCCCTCTATGACGCGGATTTCGGTCTTCGCGGAGATCGTTTCCGCGAAACGCCCGGCGTAGCTGCGTGGCAGGATGCGATCCTCCGCGCCCCAGAGCAGCAGCGTCGGCGCCTTGATGAGCGGCAGTCGCTTCTCGAGCCGCGTATTGCCGAGCGGCCAGAACGCGCGCGCGGCTGCCTCGCTGGCTCGGGTCTGCTCGATCGGCCAATCGATGGTGTTGATGCCGGGCGGCGGCTCCTTGAGCCGGATCCAGGCGCCGGGATTGGCGCAGAGAAGCGCCGGCACGTCGGCTGCGCGCTGCGCCCAGGGGTCCGTCATGGGCTCGCGCTCGTCGAACAGGCCCCAGGGAGCGATGAGCGTTAAGCGCCGCACCGTCTCCGGCCAGATCGCCGCAACTTCGGCAGCGAAAGAGGCGCCGACGGAGCTCCCCGCGATGTCCACGCCGACCAGTCCGGCCTCGGCGAGGAGATGGCGCACGGCGAGCACCCAATCGAGGTGGCTGTCGAGCACCGCGTGGCCGCTAGCGCCGGGAAAACCCGGCAGCGACGGCACGATCACCTCGCGCTGCTCGGCGAGCTTGTCGAGGAACGGAATCCAACGCGGCAAACCGCCGAAGCCCGCGAGAAATCCAAGCTTGTTGCCACGCCCCTTTCGCCAGACGCGGCACGGGAAGCCGTTGACCTCGACGGTCGAGACGGAAGGTTCGGTCATATGCGGCTGGGTTTAATCGTCAGCGGCGGCGCTGGCTTGTGGCCGGAACGCCGGCACGGACGCGCGGAGCTTCTGCTCCATCGGCTGCGGCCACCAGCGGTCCTCCCATTCCGAGAACAGGTCCTTGAGCTGCGGCATCACCTTGTCTGCGAAGAGCTTGGTGTTGTAGCGCGTGAGCTGTTTGCTCATATTGCCGAACTGCAAGAGCAGCATGAGATGGCCGACGTTGAGCGAAGTCGCGACCTCCTTGAGCTGCTCGGCGACCTCGTCGGGCGAGCCAATGATGACGTAACCGCGATCGACGATGTCCTCCATTTCCTTGGCGAGGAGTTGGAACTTGTCTTGGTAGCGCGGTGGTGCTGCGGCACCGGCGGCCTGGGCCACCTGGCTCTTGATGCCCGCACGCTGCGTCGCCTCGCTCGAATATCCCGGCGGCGTCGCATATTTGGCGCTCACGTGTAGGCAGCGGCCGTAGAAATACTCCGCGGGCTCCGCATAGAGCTTCATCGCTTCCTCGCGGCTCTCGGCGACGCCGACGAACTGCAGGAAGCCCGCGCGGTAGGGGTTTCGGTCCTTGCCGAGCCGCTCCATCTCCTTCCAGAAGCCGTCGATGGTCGCGCGCCCCGCCTTGTAGCCGTAGTAAGAGAGATAGCTGTAGACGTAATCCATCTCCGCGCACCACTGCCACGTCTCGACGGAGCCGCCGCCGGGGATCCAGATTGGCGGATGCGGCTTCTGTACCGGTCGCGGCCAGACGTTGACGTAGCGCTGCTGATTGAAGCGGCCGTTGAAGGCGAAGGTCTCGGTCTCGGTCCACGCGCGCATGACCAGGTCGTGCGCCTCGCGGTAGCGGTCGCGCAGCATGCTGGGGTTCTGGCCGTAGGCGTAGCAGGTGTCCATGGGCGTGCCGACCGGGAAACCCGCGATCAGCCGGCCGCCGGAGATGACGTCGATCATCGCGAATTCCTCGGCGACCCGCGTCGGCGGATTGTAGAGTGCCAAGGAATTGCCCATCACGCAGAGCGCGGTGTCGGTGGTGCGCCGCGCGAGCGCCGTCGCGATCAGGTTGGGCGAGGGCATGAGCCCATAGCCGTTCGAGTGGTGCTCGTTGACGCAGACCGCGTCGAAGCCGCACTCGGCCGCGAACTCCAGCTCGTCCATGAAGTCGTTGTACATGAGGTGCGCGCGCTTGGGATCGAAGAGCGACGAGTGCACGTCGACCCAGACCGACGGATGCTTCTCCCGGAAATCCTCGGGCAGTTCCGTGTAGGGCATCAGATGGAACCAGAGCAGCTTCATGGCGAGCGTCCTCGTCCTCTGAGGGAGATTGGAGAAACTATAGCCCGCGATCGCAGGAAGCTCCAAGTTCGGCACTGGGGAAGAGCGTGTGTGCCCCTCTCCCGTGAAAACGGGAGAGGAAGGGGCCCGCCGCGTGAGCGGCGGGAAGGTGAGGGTGGCAGCCGCTGAAATGCACATTCGGAGCAACCCTCACCCTCCCGTTGCTTCGCAACGGGTCCCTCCCTCTCCCACTTCGTGGGCGAGGGCTAATTCGGACGGTGATACGAGCGCAGCTTCTCGATATCCGGCAGCGGCCTTGCGGTGCGCGGGTCGCGCTGGAGCAGCGCCTCGACTGCGGCGGCGGCGTCGAGCAGGAATTTGTCCTTCCGTGCGGGGCCGCAGAGCTGCATCGCGAAGGGCGTGCCGGTGGGCTCGAGACCGCAGGGGAGCGAGATCGAGGGGTGCGCGGGGAGCGTCAGATAGTAGGTAGGGGCGAGCCAGGCGTAGTAGGTCGGGAGCTTCTGGCCGTCGATCTCGGCGCAATAGCGCTGCTCGACCGGGAAGGGCGGCACCGATACGGTCGGGCAAATCAGCAGATCGACGTCGCGGAAGAATTCCTGAAAGGCGCGATAGATCCGGGTTTGCATCAGCAGGCCGCGCGCGGCATCCGCGGCGGACATGGCGAGGCCCTGCTCGTAGTTCGCGACGATGTTCGGGCCGAGCTTGTCGCGGTGCTTCTCGTAGCGCTCCTTGTGCGCCGCCAGAAAATTGAGCGCGCGCACGATGCCGAAGGCCTCGTCCGCCTCGGCCATGTCCGGATGGCGCCACTCGCAGGATTTGAACGCATTCTTGATGAAGTCGATCCGCTCGCGGAAGGTCGCGCGGATGCGGGGGTCGAGCGGGATGCGGCCGAAATCCTCGGTGACAGCCACGCGGAGGCGCGAGAGGTCGACCGGCGCAATCGCCGCGAAATCCGTGGGGTCGACGCGCGTGGCGAGAGGATCCCGGCTGTCGTCGGAGACCTGCGCCTGCAGCAGCAGGAGCGTGTCGGCGACGCTGCGGCCCATGGGGCCCTGGACCGAGATCGGCGTCCAACCCAGCGGCCGGCGCTCGGTCGCTACGAGCCCGGCCGAAGGACGGAAACCCACCACGCCGCAGAAGGCCGCGGGAATGCGCAAGCTGCCGCCGGTGTCGGAACCGGTGCAGGTCGGCAGCATCGAGGTCGCGAGCGCCACCGCTGAGCCGCCGGAGGACCCGCCGCAGATGCGCGCGGGGTCGAAGGGATTGCCGGTCGGACCCCAGACGGGATTGTTGGTGTTGGCGCCGGCGCCGAACTCTGGGACGTTGGTCTTGCCGACCACGATCGCGCCCGCGCGGCGCACCGCCGCCACCATCCGCTCGTCCTTCTCGGGCACATAGTCCTTGTAGATAGGCGAGCCCCAGGTGGTCTTGAGTCCGCCGGTCTCGTTGAGGTCCTTGATGCCGATGGGGAGGCCGTGGAGCGGACCCAGCGCGTCGCCCGCGAGCACTGCTTTCTCGGCCGCTTTGGCTTCGGCCTTGGCGCGGTCGATGCAAGTGGCGGTGATGGCGTTGAGCGCGGGGTTCACCGCCTCGATGCGCTCGAGGCAGCTCGCGAGCAGTTCAACCGGCGAGATCGATTTCTGGCCGATGAGCCGGCGCAGCTCGACCGCGCTCAGATCGCACAATTCCGCCATCGCGAGATCTCCCTAGCTGCGTCCTTCCAGCGTCGAAATCACGGCCTCGGTGAATTGATCGGTGCCCGCTTTGCCGCCGAGATCCGGCGTGAGGGTCTTCCCATGCGCGAGCGTCGCATCAACCGCGGCCTGCATCGCCTCTCCCGCCCATCCGAGCGCGGGGTCGTTGCGGCGCGTCGCCAGCCATTGCAGCAGCAGCGCCGCCGACAGGATCTCTGCAGAGGGATTGGCGATGCCTTTGCCGGCGATGTCGGGTGCCGAGCCGTGCACCGCCTGTGCCATCGCGAGCCGCTCACCGGCGTTGAGGCCTGCGGCCAGGCCCAGCCCGCCTATGAGTCCTGCCGCCTCGTCGGAAAGAATGTCGCCGTACATGTTGGTGGTGACGATCACGTCGAAATGCGTGGGCTTCAGAATCAGGTGCATCGCGGCGGCGTCGATGTGGAAGTCGTCGACTGCGATCTCCGGAAAATCCTTCGCGACTTCGCGGCAGCATTCGAGAAAGAGCCCGTCGCTGCGGCGAAGCACATTGGCTTTGTGGACCAGGCTCACGCGGCGTTTGCCCTTGCGGGAACGGGCGAGCTCAAAGCCGGCGCGTGCTATGCGGAGGGAGGCCTTCCGTGTGATCACCCGCACGGAGAGCACGGTGTCGGCGTCCGGCCGGAGCTCGCCGTTGCCGTCGAGGAGGTTGCGGTCGGAATAAAAGCCCTCGGTATTCTCGCGCATCACCACGAGGTCGACATCCTTCGCGACCGACGGCACGCCGGCTCGGCTCCGCGCCGGCCGCACGTTGGCGTAGAGATCGAAATGCTTGCGGAGAAAGGCGCTGGGGTTGGGCGTGTTCGGATCGAAGATGTCGTAGATGTGCGTGGTGAGCGGCCCCAGCAGCACGCCGTCGGCACCCTGGAGCGCCTCCTGTGTCTCCGTCGGAATCGTCCGGCCCTGCTGCCGGAGCGCCGTGAGGCCGATCGGCTTGGGCACGAGTTCGACCGCGGCGTTGGCGCGCCGCAGCGCCGCCTCCATGACCCGGCAGGTCCCCCGCACGATCTCGGGTCCGATGCCGTCCCCCTCCAGCACGACGATGCGCGGCGGCATGATATCTCCTTGTCTGACCGCGGGCATTATAGGGGGCCGAGGCCGACGGGACAGGCGCATTGACGCATCCCAGTCGCGCCTTTTACCGTCCTGCGCGAGATGATGCAGACATCAGGGAGGCGAGCCATGGCTGGCCGAAGCATCACTATCAAGGCCAAGGACGGCGGCACTTTCCGCGGCTATCTCGCGACCCCCGAGAAAGGGAGCGGACCCGGCATCGTGCTCCTGCAGGAGATCTTCGGGATCAATGCCTATATCCGCAGCGTCGCCGACTACTACGCCGAGGAAGGCTATGTCGTGCTGGCGCCGGACCTGTTCTGGCGGATCGAGCCCGGGATCGAGCTCGGCTTCACCGGCGCCGACCGCGAGCGCGCCTTCGAGCTTTATGGAAAATTCAGCGTGGAGAAAGCGGTTGAGGACATCGCCGCCACGGTCTCGGCGCTCCGCGGCCTGCCGGAATGCAAGGGCAAGATCGGCGCCCTCGGCTTCTGCCTCGGCGGACTGCTCGCCTATCTCTCGGCCGCCCACGCCGGCGTCGACTGCGCGGTCTCCTACTACGGCGTCGGCATCGAGAAGCGGCTCGGCGATGCCGCCAGGGCGAAGTGCCCGATGGTCTTTCACATGGGCGCGCTCGACAAGTTCACGCCCCCCGAGGTGGTCGAGCAGATCCGCGGCGCCTTCAAGGGGCGGACCGACGTCGAGATCTACGTCTATCCCGGCGCGGATCATGCCTTCGCGCGCAAGGGCGGCGATCACTACGACAAGCCCGCGGCGATGATGGCGCATTCGCGCTCGATCGCGCTCTTCCGCAAGGTGCTGGGTCCGCACTATGACCTGAGCGCGCTCTGGGAGCAGCACTGCTATCACGAGTTCGCGACCCGCGACGTGCCCGCGACGATGAAGACCATGGTGGCAGAGCCCTACGTCAACCACGTCCCCACTATGACGGGAGGTGTCGGTTTCAAGGAGCTGAGCCGGTTCTACAAGCACCACTTCGTGAATTCGAATCCGGCGGATACCAAGCTCATCCCGATCTCCCGCACGATCGGCGCCGACCGCGTCGTGGACGAGATGATTTTCTGCTTCACCCACGACCGCGAGATCGACTGGATGCTGCCGGGCGTGAAGCCGACCGGCAAATATGTGGAGGTGCCGCTGGTCGCGATCGTCAATTTCCGCGGAGACAAGCTCTATCACGAGCACATCTACTGGGATCAGGCGTCGGTCCTGGTGCAGATCGGGATACTCGATCCCAAACTGCTGCCGGTCGCCGGCAGCGAGACCGCGAAGAAGGTGGTCGACGAGACCAACCCGTCCAACACGCTGATGAAGCGCTGGGCGGAGAGCGCCAATGCTTGAACGGGAGTCACGAGCGATGATGCAAAGCAATCTCCGCGACCTCGGCCGGCTCATCGAGCCCGACCGCGTCCACCGCAGCGTCTACACCGACCCCGCGATCTTCGAGCGGGAGATGGAGACGATCTTTCACAAGGTCTGGACGTACGTCGGGCACGAGAGCCAGGTGCCGAAGCCCGGCGACTACTACACCATGCTGATCGGGCGGCAGCCCATGGTCATGGTGCGACACCAGGACGGCGCCATCCACGTGCTCTACAACCGCTGCGCCCACCGCGGCGCCATGGTGTGCGGCAACTTGCACGGCAACACCGGCAAGGCGTTCGTGTGCTCCTATCACTCCTGGCAGTACCACACCGACGGTACGCTCGAGAGCATCCCGCTCCCCAAGGGCTACGAAGGCACACGCCTCGCACCGGGCAGCCCCGAGTTCAACATGAAGCGCGCGGCGCGGGTCGAGAACTACCGCGGCTTCGTGTTCGCGAGCCTCGCCGAGGACGGGCCCTCGCTTCTGGAGTGGCTCGGCGATGCGAAGATCGCCTTCGACGACATGTGCAACCGCGCACCCGAGGGCGAAGTGGAGGTCGTGCCAAATTGCTTCCGGGTGATCCAGCACTCCAACTGGAAGATCTTCCTCGAGAATCAGCTTGACGCGCTGCATCCGTCGGTGACCCACGAGTCCGCGGGACGCGCCGCGCTCGAGGTCGAACACGACATCGAGAAGAAGAACGGCAAGGCGCCGCTCGACTACCACTACCTCTCGGCCTTCACGACGCCCTTCCACAAGTGGGACACCGTGCAGACCGTGAATTACCCGAACGGCCATTGCATCCTGCAGGGCTATATGGGGCTTCGCCCTCAGGACCCGGACACGCTCGCCTACGAGGCGGTGATGCGGAAGCACTACGGTGCCGCACGCACCGAGGAGATCCTCGGCGTCAACATCCACCACGTGCTGCTCTATCCCGGCCTTTCCGTGCAGTCGCCGCTGCAGCAGCTCCGCGCGGTGCGGCCGCTCTCGGTCGACCGCACGCTGACGGAGATCTGGCATTTCCGCCTGAAAGGCGCGCCGGAGGCGATCTATCGCCGTGCGCTCGGCTACTACAACCTCGTCAATTCGCCCTCGACCATGGTGAACGCCGATGACCTCGAGAATTTCTGGCGCTGCCACCAGGGCCTCGCCTCCGAGGGCGGCGACTGGGTGAGCTTCCACCGCCACGCCGGCCAGGACGAGGAGAAGGCCGGCGGCGTGATCATGTCGCGCTGGGGCACCAGCGAGGCGCCCATGCGCAACCAGTTCCGCGCCTGGACGCACTACGTCGCGGGAGGCCGCTGATGGCGCGGCGAGCGAAGCGGCCGCAGCCGAGGCGGAGGCGCGCGAGCGCCGCGAAGCCGGGGCCGGTGAAGCGCGTCGCGGCGAAGCCGAACGGCGCCCACGACACGCTCCGCGAGGTCGAGCAATTCCTCTACCGCCAGGCGGAGCTGCTGGACGAGAAGCGCTGGGGCGACTTCATCGCTCTCTTCGCGGAGGACGGCAAGTACTGGATGCCCGCAGCGCCCGAGCAGACCACGGGCGAGGGCGTGCCCTCGATCTTCTACGAGGACCGCAACCTCATGACGGTCCGCATGAAGCGTGTGACCCATCCGCACGCCTGGTCGCAGTCGCCGATGTGGGGCACCAGCCACCTGGTCTCCAACGTGGCGATCGAGAAGGAGGACCCGCGCACCGGCGAGATCACCGTGCGCTCGCGCTTCCACATGATGGAATTCCGCCGCGATGCCTCCCGCCACTTCGCCGGCACCTACCGCCATCAGCTCGTCCACGAGAACGGCGGCTACCGCATCAAGCTCCAGCGCGTCGACATGGTGAACGGCCAGGGACCATACGACTACGTGCTGCAGGTGTGGG
>Ga0209062_1006187_pt1 | contig 11086 bp, 9 predicted proteins | sample Coa_R2_2_FD_187158 | JGI IMG/M metagenome (GOLD analysis project Ga0209062, IMG submission 187158) | Surface soil microbial communities from Centralia Pennsylvania, which are recovering from an underground coalmine fire - Coalmine... | ecosystem: Environmental > Terrestrial > Soil > Unclassified ...
CAATCGGCCATCACGCCAAATGTGGTTTCCTATGCTCGATGATGATGGCAGTGGAAGCGCCGACGAGATCGAGTATGAGGCAGATTCGACACCCGGTGATTCGGGTGGACCCGTTTTCGGATTCTGGAATGGTGAGCCGTGGCCCTCTGTCGTCGGTACCGTCAGTGGTGGTACGAAAGAGTATTTCCTTTGGTGGGTGACGGAAGACACGAACGTCGGGGCCGGTGGCAGTGCGATGGTCGATCTTATCAAGTGGGCCAAGAGTAACTGGCCGGTCTAAGCAAGCCGTATGTTTTTATCTCACAAATTTTTAGGAAAGAGAATTTATGCCAACCCTAACGATCAGAGAAGCGAGCCTCTCCTGGGCTTCAGGACGCCGTCGTCATCATAACGGTGGTTATGTCGATATTTATAATCCTCAGCAAAGTAGTGTTTCGAGTGGCGATTCGATCACGTTGCCGCCACTTGCAGCAACGGCATCGTGGCTTGACTCCGGAAACAATCAGCATACGGCGAACTTCGCGTTTATGTCGATCGGCGGTGGTACGAACGGACCGGTGTTCTATACTTCCAACGATCTTCAGCATGGTCATGCCGTGCCCGCGGTAACAGTGGGGACCGGTGATGTGAATGTTATCAGCATTTATCTCGAGCCGGGGGTAAGTGGTCCGGGCGGGCCTGGTCTGTATGTGGATGCGCTCGATGTCACCAGCGGCCAGTTCATCGACGATGATTTTGTGACCGTGAAAGTGAACGGTGTCGATAATCTGTCGCTTTCCGCATCCATCAATTACGATGGATGTGTAGCGACACAGGGTGTTACCGGCGAACACCTATTCGCGTTCGACCACATTAATACAATGGACTTTAACGAATGGCAATCGTTATCGGGTACGGAATCCACAAGCGGAGACGATCTGACCGTTGGCACTGGCAGCTCGGCGTATTATCTGGCACTTTATGCGGTTCCGGTCTCTGCAACGCCACCGCCTGGTATTGGCAACCTCGGCAATTACTCGATCTGGCAATGGGTCGATTATGGGACAATGGTAGATGGTGGCCCACATCCGTGGAATCCGTTTATCGAGCAATTGGCCTCGGGCGTTGCGATGGCAGTCAATGCCAAGGCATCGAGTCCTAAGCTAAGGAAACAGATCGCAGAACTCGCTGCGAAACAGGTCGGATTAGCCGCAGAATCCATTCAAAAATCGATTCTGGAAAATGTAAAACAGGAGAAGTGATCCGTTTTCTTGGGTTGCATAGGACGGGGCGGTGTAAACCGTCCCGTTTTGTTTTATAGCGGGCTGTTACCTTTTGCTGTTTAATTTGTCTTATACTCGGTGCGCCTCTTCTATAATGGGAGAGGCAGATATTTTTATGTCCTTACCGAGAGTCTCATTTCCTGCGATTATTCTCTCTTTTTATGTACTTCTGGGGGCGTCGTCCCTTCGGGCGCAAGGGGATATCGCATGGCCTGAATGGCTGGAAGTTGGTGGTTTAGGTGATCGATACCATGGAGTTTATCCAGCGCAATACACTGCCTTTTTCTTTTTCGATCCGGTGCACGGTATCACCGCCACAAATCTTAACGGCATTGTTCACATTTATTATATAGCGAATAAATGGGGATACTGGCAGTCAGCGAACGTCCCGAACGGCGTCACCATTATTCGCAACATCCGACTAATTCAAGGCAAGCTTTACGGAGCCACGAACGCTGATGTGATTGTATCGGCAGATTCCGGAAAGACGTGGTTGTTCTCTGGCTTAGGTCAGATCAATAGCAACGATGTATTCGCGGATGCATCCGGCAACATCCGGGGCCTGATGGAGCCCATGAAGACATTCGCACGCCTCGATACAAACCATTGCGTCGCTTTTGGTAATGGTAGCATCTTTGTATCTACAGATGGCGGAGCGAACTGGCGTACTATTACCACCGCGACAGATCCTGCCAGCATCGGTGCTTTCGCAGACCCATGCCAGCATGTTTATGTCTGTCCGAGCTCTTGGGGTACTGCATTTCGTTCAACAGATTATGGGGCATCCTGGCAGACGGTGATCACCGGTTCGGGCACTGGGGGAGAATATCTTGCGGGAGCAAGCACTACTCCCTATATTACGAGCGAGGCTGGTTTTTTCCGCTCCACCGACGATGGCCTGACATGGAAATCGCTCATTACGGTCAATGGCGGTCCGCATTGGCCCTTTTGTGTTTTCGGACCAATGGGCGAGCACGTCGTTATTCCATGGACCTTTGTAAGTGGTGGTAGCTACCTATCCGAGCCGTGGATGACCAGCACTGGAGGAGACGATTTTCTCCATGGCGGTGCAAACATGACCGACTCGAACGGTATGCCGCTGATGCAGCAGGATACCTTCAACGTTCCACTCGAATTGGCTTCACGTTGCCAGACAATGCTTATTCCGGCAGCGCTTTTAAGCGATGTGGATGGCCTTAGCACTCAAGTAAGTATTGCGGATGATAGTCTTGGCGATTTCGTGCTTCTCGATACATCGCTCAAAGTTTTGCGCAAAGGACATGATGATACCGTTTGGTTAGCATATCGTCCTCATCATGCCTCGAGCAATGTTGTGCTTCGATTCGAGAACCATTGGCACTGTTCCGATTGGTCTGAGACTCGCACGGTACATGTGACCACGATACCGTTCGCCGATATTAGTTCGCCACCAGTTTTAGCAAGCAATTGTCAAACCGCTCGCGATGCAGCTATTTTCAAGATCGATTCTTGCCAAACGTTGGTAGTCGATTCTGTTATCATCCCTTCTTCGTTATCTTCCCGGTTAAGTGTTGGGGTTAGTTTGCCGGATACTGTTAGATGGGGTCCAAGCGATTCCCTATTCTTTGTATTCGATCCGCATGACACCGTTGGCTCTCTTTCCGACAGTGTTCGAATCATCGGACATTTTGTTGGAGTCGATTCGATCCTGGACGATTACTTTTACTTTCCTCACGCATGGGGCGAGGATACCAACTTTGGATATTTCTCAAAAAGCATTTTAGTGAAAATGCTTGCACTTCCGCAAGCAGCCTTGTTTGCCAAAGATACAGCAATCGATCTTCCTCACTTGACAAAGTGCTCTCGATCTGGTGATACGATCGTCTCTTTTGTAAATAAAGGTTGTTCGCCAGATACGATCATACAGCTATCACTATCAGGTGCTGGCTATTCGATGCCGAATCAGCCGCTGCCCATTATTATTGCTGCGGATAGCACGCTTGCAATTCCAATATCCTTTACTGCGTCTGATACTGGCTCGTTTGCGGGCTCGCTCGATCTAACTATTATCTCCGGCGACTCCTTAAAAGAGAGCGTCAGCTTCTCAAGTCCGGTAGGGCCAGGTACGCGATATATCGCCGATCGCGATGTTCTCGCTCTGCGAAATTTTGGCGCATTGTATACCTGCGAAACTCGGGACACGACGATCTGGCTAAAAAATGATGGATGCGATACCTTGCGAATCGATAGCGTAAAGTTTTCGAGCACGTCATTCTCATCGGGGCAAGCGACTCCATTTATTGTATTGCCATCCGATTCAATTCCACTAACGATCCACCTGTCTCCGGATACCACAGGAAAGCCCGCTTCGGTCAGCGGCGTTCTTACGGTACACAGCGATGCAGATACCGGAAGCACTATCGCAATACCAATGACTGCCTCCATCATTTATCCGGCCAATATTTCTCTACAGTTGTTATCGAGTGACAGCGCATCTGCCGGACAGGTGGTGACATTTACACTTGTTCTCACTGGCGATCGTAAAGACGTATCCGCAGTTCACTTCGATGTCACTCATAATAATGATCTTTTAACGTTCGATCATTCAACCGGTGCTAACTTGAACCGCGATTCAGGCTCGCTCCAAAATAATATCGGTATCGAGCATTTTACTATTGCACCGTTGCCTGCCACGGACACTGTTGGCACTCTCACGTTTACGACTTATCTTACTGCATCCGGCGAAACGCCGATCATTATATCCAATGTCCAGATCGGCAATAAGACTACGCTGGAGCCAGATTGTGTTGCTGCTACCAGCGATTCAGGCGCAATCTTTACCTATCTTTACCGTTGCGGAGAACAATTACTGCAAGGATATTTAGCAGGACAGAAGATCCGGTTCGATGGTATTTATCCGAATCCTGCAAAGGATGCGATCGATATTCGTTTATCGAATTTGCCGTCGCGTGTATCGAATATCTATGTTGATGTATATGATATGCTGGGCGAGCATGTTCTGCGATTAGATCCGGCATTAGAAAGAGGATCGTCTGCCACGACGGCACACGTACATGCTTCTGTTGCAACATTGAATTCAGGAATATATATCGCGCGCGTAAGCTATATGTCGCCGGAAGGCTGGTTGCAGCCCGTTGGGACGGAAAAATTGGCAATAGAGCAATAATTTTCGATTATATACTCTAATTCGTAACGCCCATTATTTGTAGCGAGAAATTTTTGATTATATTTGCCTCAAGTGATTGAGTGAGCTCCAGTCTCACTATCGCTCTCGACTGCTCAGTGCCCACGAGATTTCTCGAGAGAGAATCCATCTGCTTCTCCCAGCGACAGGATCATTGGTTGCTAAATAAATGACTCGTTACCGAAAGGCAACGACCTAACGCCGTGTGTTTGTGCAAAAGCAACGCCGGCTACCTGATTAGTGACGTGCGAGCTATTGCTCGATTTTGTGACCAATGAATTGAGGATGCCTGTGACAAACCGAACGTTCGAAGAAGCTCTTCAGAAGAAAAATGATGGTGGAAACAAAGTGGATGAGATTGCTTCATCTTTTATTCCCTATTCTTCATCGCAACCCAAACACCGTAAACGCAAAAAGCGCCATCTTGCCTGGGAGCAGGCAGAACTCGCCAGCGGCGGACTTTACGCGCGTTATCTCGACGAGATCGCTCAACGCTACCCACAACTGACACCGATGGAGTTGCGTGTTGCCGCGTTGGTGAAAGCAATGCTGCCAAGTTGGAGAATAGGAGAGATACTTTGCATTAGCGAGAAGGCGGTCGAGAACTACCGAGTAAAGATTCGAAAGAAGACGGGATGCTGCAGTCGATTGGATTCACATTTGACTAATATTGTATCGAGTCAAAAATGATGGGGTTTTGAGAGGGTGAGTATAGGTCGAGGGCGCTTAATTTCGCGCTTGTTCAGTCGCCTTGTTTTGATTGAGCCGGAATGTGCCGAAAATCCGTGGAAGAGTAGGCTATGCAAATTTGAGTTTGCGAGGATGTAAGTATGTTTGAAGACGACCTTGGCTGGGAATATTTTGGAGGCGATCCCGATCATTCACCGAGAATGGCCGAACATATGGATTGGCACATGGATCCTCAAAATCAAAATCGCACGGGTAATTATGGGGAAAGATTTCTTACATTTCATCAACAGTACATTGATAAGTTCGATGTCTTTCGAAAATCGAAAGGGCTCCTTCCGGTAAGTGGATGGGATCCCACAACTCAAATACCTGCAGCGCTGTCGCATGACCACGTCTTACATTCGGCACGACATACAGATAACCCTTATGCTGTTGCACCCGCCTGTAAAACGCCAAGTTGGGCAACAATAGCTGGGGGAATAGATCTCGATCCAGTTTATGGATACACCAAGCTCATCCAATTCCGCTCACTCGATGAACTCGGTGGTTCAATCGACTCGGGGTGGCATGGGGTCGTTCATAATACGATTGGCGGCGATATGGCAACATTCGATTCTCCCATTGATCCGATTTTCTGGCGATGGCACAAGTGGATTGATAATGTCAGGGTCAGTTGGGAAGCCCTTCAGCGCCGCCTTGTTTCAACGACTACGACTGCTATTATTCAGATACTATTCGGTGGTATCAATGATGCACCGGGAATAGGACTGACTCCGGGAGGGCATGTCGTTCCTATTCCCTCTGGACCTGGCGATCCATTTCATCTTGCTGCCGGGGGAAATTTATTGGACTCACTGACCGCCCTGTCGAGCCGCTCTAATGATACATTTAGGGATTCGATAATAGAAGAATTATCGTCTCGATTATCTTCTCGCGATCGAAATAATGTACTCCAGCACCTTGGACAGACTTTAATGGCTGCGAGCCAAAAGGAGTAATCTCGATGAATGACTTTTTACAACATTACGCCCCAATTCTGGCAGCCTTAGCGGCTGCAAGCGAACGACTCGTTGAGTCGATCAAAAAATTGTTTCCTGTGCTTTCTGCTCAACTTAATCCGCCTAAAACAGAGGAGGAAAAAGATAAAGACCAGCGGCGCGAAGGCTTCGTGAGCCTTCTCTCTATTATCTGTTCGATTCTAACAGCGTGGCTCGCTTGGGGTGGAGGCGTGTTGCCGGGGTTGCCTGGGTTGCATGGACTGGGGACACATGGGGTTGCGACTGTCTGCTTTTATGGTCTGCTTGTGGCTGGTGGTTCTCGACTTTGGAATCCAATAGTTGAATGGTTAAAAGCGATCAAGGATGCAAAAACAAAATAGGAATCGTGGCACAACTAAATAAATCAGCCGTGACCTTCGTATTGCCGCAAGGCGACAATAAAGACTTTGATACCCGGGTTAGAATCTATGTTAAAAAGAAAGATGGTTCAATCATAGCTCAGAATGAGAATGTCGCACCCGGACAACCATTCCCAGATCCTGGTACTTACGGCCCATACGATCTAAATATTATAAATGCCAATTCAACTAACGTTGAGTTTTCAGACGGTAAATCCGAACTTCAAATTCAACCTGTTGGTAACGATCGCTGGATTACGAATGTCAAGATTTCCATGGGCTGGTCAGATGGTTTGACTGCAGCGTGCGAGTCAGGAAATATTATTGTTGACCAAGATGTGAATACCGCAAGATGGTCAAACTCATAAAAGTGTACTGCATAGATTATGGCAAAAGTTAAGATTAGTTTTAAACCCGTTCCTATTGATTCGTCGCTTTACCTTGATTCTAACCAAAAGCTGATGCAGCCAGCTGGTGGCTCTTTAGTTTATACTGACAACAATTACAGCATAAAAAATGGGTATTTGAATCTCCAATTTTCGGCTACGGGTACTCCCACTACTAATTGCTCATTAGTGGTGACTGTCGATGGTCAGGATCAAAAATATGAGGGACAGTTCAGTGCAGGTACTAATAAGGCGATCGTTGCTGATTCAGTGTCAATTCCGATTCCAAGCGGTGCCCCGACCAAAGGAATACCTTATCCCTGAAATTCGATTATTTTAAAGATATGAGAGTAGCAAGGTGTTTTTACGTGACAGTAAGCTTAACAGCATTGATATTTGTCAATGCAAATGCTCAGGTTATTGCAGAGGATTCGAAAGGAGGTAATTTTTTAATTGGATTTTTAGACGGAGTGGTCAGAGGAAATGTATCTGACGCAAGTTTAGGGGCGGGCTATTCAATTAATTTTCCAAGAGCGGCGCTGGATTTCGGGCTGACCGGGAAAGCATCGAATGGAGTTTCTGGAATTGTTGCTACGGGCGAGTTAACTCCTGGTACAAAAATCCATCTAGGTCTCTCGTATAATTTTACGCACGATAACCGTAACGTTCAATTTAAAGCTGATGAATTGACAAAGAAAAAAGTGGTTTTGCAGGAGCGTCAAGCACGTGAGGAACAGAGTGAAATTGATGCTGATAAAAAAAAGAAAATCAAAGCCAGATATGAAGCGAAATATAAAGAGATCGACAAAAAAATAGAACAATTGCTTGACTACCGTGATGAAGTCAATCTGAAAGCGGGAATTGCTTTAGAATATGAGAACTCGCTCTATCGTTTACTCGATTTTAGTCAGACTTTTTCGGAACAGGTTACAAAAGAAGAATTTAAGTCGGGTTCCATCCAGCCCTACGTAACTGCGTATATTCCGGACATAAATTTGCTTCTGAGTCTAATTGTCACCTATCATCGAACCAACAATATTGATGATTTAGAGAAGAAGACATTGACAACTATTCGTGAATCAAAAGATCCCACACAAACTCGAACTCATCAAACCAAATCGGATAATACGGTATGGGAGGGATCTTATGAAGCATTTCCTGCGACCAACGTAGGATTAGGCGGTTTATTTCAACCTTTCGAGACTATTCCTGTTGGATTGCTATTTTACTTCCGTGAAAATTGGTGGTCTGATTCGCAAAGTCAGAAGTTTTTAAATGCCGGAATTGGTATTTCGATGTTAAGTACAGAAACATTATTTACTCCTACAGTTGGACTAATGATTGAATATAGTGGCCAAAAGACTGAAGATAATCCCGATGGTTCATTTGAAAATGGCATAAGTGTTAATTTGGTAACTTCACTTCCTTTCACATTAGAATTTTAGAATCAGGCGAAGCCGGCTTTCTCACTAGAGAATTTTAGAAATTAAAATAGAGATGCCTTCCCATCGTTCGATCATATAGCTTGCTCTTCAACTCTCCATTTTTTTGATAAAATAATAAATGCCGTTGCGCTGATTTTTAATTCTTCCAGCAACAGGGAATTCGAACAAATGCTGTGAATTCTTGGAACGCCGGTCGCCCTCTCTCGGTTATACGCCCCGCAATTGAAAAACGCTGAGTTACGTGGTTAGCACTAACTCATTTGAAAACTCGAAACTGATCCCCGCCGCCGGCGTACTAAAGTTTAGTAATTAGCTGGCACCAAGGTTTGTCCGAGGGGCTCTCACTGGGCAATCGGGTTCTTAGGAACCCTTAATATTCATGAACCAAAAATGAATATTAAACGAGCACAATAGCCGAGAAAACGGTCCTCCCGAAGGATGCGGTGCCCAAAAGAAAAATCAAAGAAAAACGGTTCGTTTTGGAACTTCGGAAGATAGGGCTTAGGTTATAGGCCGCCCGAATCCGAGGGTAGTTTCCAAACTATTAAGAGCAAAAGCGCGGTGCGTCTCGCACGGGCGAGATGTCGGTTCGACTCCGAATTGTTCTGCAAGGCTGGTTCGTCAGGCAGGAATGCCTGACCCACAAGTCAAAAAGTTCAATGACAACTGAGTGGTGACGTTCGATGAAGAGTCCTGTAAGCTTCGGCCCAACGGCTCGACGGAGGACGCACAAGAAGATCAAAATGCGAAAAAATGGGTAGGTCTCTAAGTCAGCAATGACCAAGAGATTTACACACAAGTATCGAGCTAAGGTTCAAGCGCTGTGAAGCGTTTTGAATCATGCAGTTGGTCTGATGCGCTGTGAAGCGTATCAGTGTGAACGGAGCCATCCGTTCACGTTCGTGATGTGGCGGGTTTTGGCGCAAGCTAAAGCGTGCACCACACGATCATCAAACACTGTAGTGATGCATCTTAAGTAGTAGGTCGCGATGTGAATCGCGGCAGCCTGCTGAAAGTGCACGACGTGAGTCGTGCAGCACTGTATCATAGGTTTATGATGAAGTTACCAAGGGCGCATGGTGGATGCCTTGGCACTAGAAGGCGAAGAAGGACGTGGTTACCTGCGATAAGCCGGGAGTAGGCGGAAGCTGCCTGTGATCCCCGGATCTCCGAATGGGACAACCCACACAGGGTAATGCCTGTGTACGGCGTCGTGAATACATAGCGACGACCGAGCGAACCCGCTGAACTGAAACATCTAAGTAGGCGGAGGAAAATAAAACAATCGTGATTCCCTGAGTAGTGGCGAGCGAAACGGGAACAGCCCAAACCAAAGAGCCTAGCTTTTTGGGGTTATAGGGCCTCCGTATAGGAGTTACCAATCAATAGCATAGCAGAAGTCTCTGGAACGAGACACCATAGAGGGCGATCGTCCCGTATGCGAAATGTTATTGACTCCTGGAGGTACCCTGAGTACGACGGAATAAGTGGAAGTCTGTCGGAAGTTGCGAGAACCATCTCGTAAGGCTAAATACTCTCTAGTGACCGATAGTGAACAAGTACTGTGAAGGAAAGGCGAAAAGAACCCTTAAGAAGGGAGTGAAATAGATCCTGAAACCGTGCGCTTACAAACGGTCGGAGCGAGTCCATACTTCGGTATGGAGGAGTGACGGCGTGCCTTTTGTTTAATGAGCCTACGAGTTGCTCATCCCATGCAAGGATAAGGTTCTCAGAACCGAATCCGTAGCGAAAGCGAGTCTGAACGGGGCGTTCAGTATGGGGTGGCAGACGCGAAACCTTGTGATCTAGCGATGGTCAGGATGAAGGTTGGGTAAAACCAACTGGAGGTCCGAACCGGTGTGGGTTGAAAACCGCTCGGATGAACTGTCGTTAGGGGCGAAAGACTAATCAAACTGGGAGATAGCTCGTACTCCCCGAAATAGCTTTAGGGCTAGCGTCGCATAAGAGTCTCCCGGAGGTAGAGCACTGATTGGGCTAGGGCCGTCACAACGGTACCAACCCCAGACAAACTCCGAATGCCGGTGAGATGTTTTGCGGCAGTCAGGCTATGAGTGATAAGATCCATGGCCGAGAGGGAAACAACCCAGATCGTCAGCTAAGGCCCCCAAATCGTGGTTAACAGACAAAGGATGTCAAGTTGCATAGACAGCTAGGATGTTGGCTTAGAAGCAGCCATTCATTTAAAGAGTGCGTAATAGCTCACTAGTCAAGCGACTCGGCGTCGACAATAATCGGGACTAAACCACGTGCCGAAGCTACGGCAACATTTATGTTGGGTAGGGGAGCATTCTGCTCTGCGTTGAAGGTGCTGGCGTGAGCCGTGCTGGAGCGTGCAGAAGAGAAGATGTAGGCATAAGTAACGAGAACTAGGGTGAGAATCCCTGGCACCGTAAACCTAAGGGTTCCTGAGCTACGTTCATCGTCTCAGGGTTAGCCGGATCCTAAGTCGAGGCCGAAAGGCGTAGATGATGGACAATCGGTCAATATTCCGATGCTTGTTTGCATGAGTTTGATGTCAAGGAGGGACCCAGGAGTGAAGCCCCCGCGCACGATTGGATGTGCGTTGAAGGTCGTAGGTGTTGAGGATAGTAGGCAAATCCGCTATCCGAGCTGAAAGCCGACAGTACGGGGAGGTTCGCCGAACCGAGTGGGGTACAATCAGACTGGCGAGAAAAACTTCGTGACTATTATGCAAGCAATCC
>Ga0209062_1006189_pt1 | contig 11085 bp, 9 predicted proteins | sample Coa_R2_2_FD_187158 | JGI IMG/M metagenome (GOLD analysis project Ga0209062, IMG submission 187158) | Surface soil microbial communities from Centralia Pennsylvania, which are recovering from an underground coalmine fire - Coalmine... | ecosystem: Environmental > Terrestrial > Soil > Unclassified ...
AGCAGCACGGCGCAGGCCTCCAGGTCGAAGGTCTCGCGCAACTTCTGGGCGAGCGAGGGGAGCACGGTGGCCGGATCGGTGCGCGCGATCAAGGCCAGCGAGAGGTTATACAGGGCCTCCGAGGTGCGCGCGCGCTGCAGCGCCTCGGTGGTGCGGCGACGCGCGACGCCCGAGAGCTGGCCGACCAGCAAGGCCACGGCCAGGAAGACGATCAGGGCCAGCACATCGCGCGGATAGTAGATGGTGACCGTGTAATAGGGACGAATGAAAAACCAGTCCCAGAGGAAGATGGCGACAATCGAGACCACCACGCCGGCGCGCTGTTCGCCGATGGCCGCGGCCAGCAGGACGGGCACCAGGAAGAATAGCGGGATGCTCGGCCCCAACGTGCCATCCGCGCCTCCCGTCAGTTGCAGCAGGGGGATCAACAGGAGCGTCAGGATGCACCCGACGATGCCGCCAAACAGGGGATGGGGGAGCAATGGATTGAGCGCATCGCGCCAGTGGCGCAGATCGCGCGGGCTGTGTGCCCTCATGTCACCCTCCTCCCGCCGGCCGCGCTACGCAGGTGCAGGTATGCTCATGTGCGGCGGGCGCTGCTTCCTGGGACCGCCGGCATCCCTGCCGGCCAAAGACACGTGCTGGCCGGCGGTCCGAGAACGGCCCTAGCGTGCATCCCTGCATGAACATGCCGGCACCCTCTTCTCCGCGGCGTCCGATTCTGCACAAGTCAGAGTCCTGCTGGCCATAGTGTATCCGGCTATGGATGGCAACGCGCGAGTCCCGGCCTTATATGCCGGACGGCACGACTTTCAGCTCGCCGGAGCAGACAGCACGGGCGCGCCTGGCCAGCGCCGGAACGCCCGCCTCCAGGGAGGCGAAAAACGGATCGTCGGTGGTGCCAGACAGGTGACGCTTATAGCTGCCTTCCAGCAGAATGGCCAGCTTCCAGATGGCCAGGGCCACGTAGAAGGTCAGGCTGTCCAGGCGGCGGCCCGTGCGCGCGGCGTAGCGCTGCACGAGCTGCGCGCGGGTGCAGAAGCCGGGCAACTCGGTGATGCGCCAGGAGTCGTCGCCCAACTCGAACGGCGGATCGCCGGCCTCGCGCCAGAACGAGAGCAGATAGCCCAGATCGGCCAGCGGATCGCCCAGCGTGGACATCTCCCAGTCGAAGATGCCCAGGATGCGGGCGGGAGGCTCGGGCGCGACCATCACGTTGTCGAGCCGGTAGTCGCCGTGCACGATGGTGGCCGGCCCCGACTCGGGCAGGTGCTGCTGCAACCAGGCGGTGACGGCATCCAGGTCGGGGACGGGTCGCGTGCGCGAGGCATCGAGCTGGCCGGTCCAGCGCCGAAGCTGGCGCTCCAGGTAGCCCCGCGGCTTGCCGAAACCCTCCAGGCCGGCGGCCTGCCAGTCCACGGCGTGCAGGTCAGCCAGCCGGTCGATCAGCTCTTCGCCGAGTCCCGCACGCGCCGCGGGGTCGGCCTCGAAGGCGGCCGGCAGGACCATACGGATCACCACGCCGTGCAGGCGCTCCATCAGATAGAAAGGCGCCCCGATGACGCTCTGGTCGTCGCAATACAGGATGGGACGCGGTACGGGCACCGCGGTGCCGTGCAGAGCCCGCAGCACGCGGTACTCGCGGCCCACGTCGTGCGCCGTGGGGAGCAGCGGCCCCCGCGGCGGTCGCCGCAACACCCATTGCTGCGCTCCGCGCGTGATGAAGAACGTCTCATTGGAGTGGCCGCCGCGCACGCGCTCCACCACGAGTTCGCCGCTCGAACCGGGTAGCACGCGATCCAGAAAGGCAGCCAGCGACTCCGGATCGACCAGCGGGCTAAGGGCGTCGTTCATGTGCTATCTATTCCACTAGGCAGGCCGCGACATCAGGGCCATAGACGGCGGCGCCGTGGGCTACAATCGCTGCACCGGCGCGGATTGCCGCGGCCAACGCCTGTAAGTATAGCCCTTCAGCCATCACGAGAGAGCCAGTCCCGGCCGGCCGTGGCCGTCGCGGGACGGCCCTACGGATCGGGAAGACCCAATGGATTGGGGCTTGGAAGGCCGCCCGCCGCCACGATCTGCCGGCTGAGCGGCCGCAGCAGGTCTTCGAGCCGCTCAGAGTCCTCCGCGCCGAGGTGCTGTAACGGCGGCAGGGCCAGCCGGTCGGTCTGGGCCTCAATCGCGGCGCGCACCTCGCGCCCCGCCGCGCTGAGCTGGCCGGCCTCGTCGAGCCAGCCCCGCGCTGTCAGGCGGGCGGCGGCCGCCTCCCACTCCTCATCCGCCCAGCCGCGGTTGGCCTGTAAGGTAGCGCGGGGAACGTTGCCGCCCGCCGCCACCGTTACGTGCGCCTCGCAGCCGTCGAGGCCGGAGCTCAGGAGTACCGCGATGTGCCCGTCGTGCCGGAATTCGCGCAATAGCGTCGCCGCCTGCCACAGCACGAGGTGGGGCGCCTCGGGCCAGGGGAGGGCGGTATGCGCGGCGAAGAGGGTCCGGCCCGCCGCGTCGCAGCCCGCGACGGCCGCGCGGGCGAGGTCCGCCGCCTCGGCGACGGCAGGAGAGTCAAGCGCATCGCCGAGCAACCGCCGCAGCGCGCGGTCGGCCGCGTCAAGGCGGACCGCCAGCACCTGCTCGGGGGCACAGAAGCGCCAGGCGTCGGGGATGGCCCGCTCCACCATACGCGGCGCGAAGTTGAAGAAGGTGGCGGTGACCACGGGAGCCGGGACGGCGCCCAGCGCGGCGGCACGGGAGGCGAAATAGCCCATCCAGTACCCTTTGAGTCCGGCAGCTTTGAAGGCCTCCCGCGCCTCCGGGGCGAAGTAGATCATGGCATGGTATGGCTCATAGGCCGTCCACAGGCGGCGGGCGAGAGCAGGGTCCAGGTCTATGTGGCTCATAGCTATACTGTACAGCGTTGCGCAGCGGACCGCTGCTCTGCAGAACAGCACGAACGCAACTCAGCCGCACCCTGACCGCCGCGAGACGCACCAATCCAAGGATCCCGTAACATTCGTCGTGGCAATGAACCTGCCATCACTGTGTGATAGAATGGGGGGCAAAAGGACAGCATACATGCAAACACATAGCCGGGCCAAGGAAGCAGTGAGGAACTTCCATGTTCCCCTGCCAGAAAGTATATATCACGAGTTGAAGGCGGAGTCGGAACAAAGCCAGCGATCGGCAAATGCGCTGGCCCGCGAGGCCATCGAACAATGGCTCGAAGCTCGGCGGCGAGACCGGCTAGATCAGGCCATCCGCGAATACGTAGATGCCATGGCCGGAAGCGGTGCCGACCTCGACCCAGATCTCGAAGCGGCCAGCCTTGAGATCATCGGACACGATGAATGAGGCGCGGCGAGGTCTATTGGGCCACGCTCGCGCCGCGCTCGGGTTCCGAACAGCAGGGACGGCGCCCGGCCATCATCGTCTCACGGGATGCCTTCAACCAGGCTATCGGCTGGCGGTCGGTCATAGTTGTGCCTGTCTCCACGTCACCTGCCCAGATGCGCCGCGGCCCGACCGCGGTTTTTCTGCCCGCCGGTGCCGGCGGGTTGCCCCAAGAGAGTGTAGCGCTGTGCCATCAGGTCACGACACTCGATCGCAGCAAACTCGGCGATCTGCTCGGTAGCCTTGACGCTGCTCAGCTTCAAGCTCTGGAGGCCGGCCTCAAGATCGCCCTCGACCTAAAGTAGACGTGGCGAGAGGATGCGTAGGGACATGCCGCCGCTACTCCACGGTAACCCGATTCTCGGGCTGACGTGGAGTGCCCGTGCCGGCCTGTGCCCTTGAGCGGGGTGCGACCTCTGCCCGGTCGAGGCGGACCTCGACCTCCTCATCGGGAAAGACGGCCAGCAGCCGGACCTCGCCGCCCAGCGACTCGACATAGCGCTTGATTGTCGAGTAATGGAGGTCTTGCTGCCGCTCAATCTTGGACACATTGGGTTGAGATGTGTCCCAGGCGCGCGCCAGCTCCTCCTGCGAGACACCCCGCGCCTCGCGCAGCCGGTGCAAACCCTCCAGCACAGACGACAGGCGGTGCTCCTCGGCCAGCTACTCAACGAAGGCGCGACCAGCACCAAATGCGCATAACGACCACCTCGATACCGGCGATTACACTATACTGGCGTCACAAATGATCATGACACGGTACTTGTCAGCAAGGAGCATGATGTGACGGAATTGGTGTGGGACGGTAAGTATGCCGCTGATGGCAAGCGTGTCTCTCCGCTGCGTATCGCCCTGCCGTTCCAGACCGTCGAGACGGTTAACGAGTCCGCCCAGGAGCGTCAGCTCACCCTCGAGTCGCTCTTCCGCGGCGGATCATCCGAATGGCGCAACCGCCTGATCTGGGGCGACAAGAAGTATGTGCTGCCTTCGCTGCTCCCTGAGTTTGCCGGAAAGGTCGATCTCATCTACATCGACCCGCCGTTCGACACTGGAGCGAATTTTTCTTTTACCCGTACTATTCCCGATTCCGACGCTTTATTCGTCAAAGAGCCAAGCATAATCGAACTGAAGGCATACCGCGACATATGGGGACGCGGCACAACGCAACTAGACAGCTACCTTATGTGGTTCTATGAAACTGTTGTACTGCTACACGAGTTACTTGCTGAGACTGGCAGTTTGTACGTACACCTAGACTGGCATATAGGTCATTACGCAAAGGCCATATTGGACGAAGTATTCTGTCAAGACAATTTTCGAAATGAAATATACTGGTACTACTATAATAAGATGCCTGACACACGGAAAGGCGTATTCCCACGAGCAACGGATACAATATTCTGGTATGTCAAAAATCGTGATGCCCGCTATACATTCAACGCGTTGACGGAGAAACGCGATAGCCCAGTGCACCAGCTCGTCCGAAAGAAAGTGGATGGCAAAATGGTTAATGCGCGGGATGAGCAAGGGAATGTTCTCTATCAGACGCGTGAGGAACGAGTTGTGGACAACGTGTGGCGCATAAACATGCTTCAGCCCGCTGATAAGACTGAGAATGTGGGATACGCTACGCAGAAACCAGAAGCCCTACTCGACCGTATCATCAAGGCGTCGTCCAATAAAGGTGATCTCGTATTCGACTGCTTCTGCGGCTCCGGCACGACCGCGGTGGTCGCGGAGAAGCTTGGCCGGCGCTGGATCGCGTGTGATCTCGGCCGCTTTGCCATCCAGACTACCCGCAAACGTCTGCTCTCTCTGCCTGACGTGCGGCCCTTCGTCGTGCAGAACCTCGGCAAGTACGAGCGTCAGGCCTGGCAGGCGGCCGAGTTCGCGCAGCCGGATCAAGAAGCACTCCTCCATGCCAGGTACCGCCGCTTCATCCTCGATCTCTACCACGCCGAGCCGCTAGAGGGCTACGCCTGGCTGCACGGCCTGAAGAACGGCCACTACGTTCACGTCGGCGCGGTCGATGCGCCCGTCACGGTCGAAGATACCAAAGCCGTAGCGCGCGAGTGCTGGAAGGCCGGCGGCCGCCACGCCGGCGACGCCACCAACGCGGCCGATGTGCTCGGCTGGGACTTCGCCTTCGACGTGCACGAGACGGCGGCGGCGATAGCGGCCGAAGCGAATGTGAAACTGAGCTTCAAACGCATCCCGCGCGAGGTGCTGGAGAAGAAGGCCGTCGAACAGGGCGATATTCGCTTCTTCGAGCTTGCCGCGCTCGACCTGGGCGTGGCGACCAACGGACGCTGCGTCACCATCTCCCTGTGCAGCTTCATGGTCCCGCCCGACGATGTGCCGGCCGACGTGCAGGCCGCGATTACGCACTGGAGTCAGTGGATCGACTACTGGGCGGTCGACTGGGACTTCCGAGACGACACCTTCCACAATCAGTGGCAGAGCTACCGCACGCGCAGCGATCCCAAGCTACAGTGCAGCGTTGCCCACACCTACGAAGCGCCCGGCCGCTACACAGTGGTGGTGAAGGTGATCGACATCCTGGGCAACGACACGACCAAGAGTGTTGTCGTGGAGGTCTAGCGCCATGCCGCGTAAGTCAGCCAAATCGACTCTCATGGAGCCGCTGTTCGACGTCACCGGCAAGCTGACGACCGCGCCGTGCGTGCCCGCTTTGCGCGCCGCCGTCGGCGAGTGGCGAGAGAATGGCTACCAGGGTGTCACGGACACCACCCGCACCCTTCTCAACCACTGGTTTTACACCGACCATCGCCTGCCAACCGGCGCTCGCTTCGCCTACCACACCTCGCAACGCGAGGCCATCGAGACGCTGATCTACGTCTATGAGATAGCCAAAACGCGCACGAGGAAGGATCTGCTGGAGCGATTCGCCGCCGCCGGCAGCGATCTCCGTCTGGCCTCCTACGATCAGTTCGCCCGCTACTGCACCAAGATGGCCACCGGCTCCGGCAAGACCAAGGTCATGTCGCTGGCCATCGTCTGGCACTATTTCAACGCGGTGCGCGAGGACCTCGACGACTATGCTCGCACCTTCCTCATCATCGCGCCCAACGTCATCGTCTTCGAGCGCCTCAAGACCGACTTTGCCGGTGGACAGATATTCAAGACGGATCCGCTGATCCCCAAGAGCCTCCGCATCTTCTGGGACTTCACCTGCGTCATGCGCGGCGAGGGCCAGAGGGCGGGCACGGATGGCCTGCTGTTCCTGACCAACGTGCAGCAACTCTACGACGCCAAGACCGACAAGGCATCTCAGGAGCCGGATATCATGACCGCCATGCTCGGTCCCAAACCACCCGCCACACTTTCCGAGCCTCCAACTTTCGCCGAACAGATCGCGGCGCGTTCCGGCCGGTTACTCGTGATCAACGACGAGGCCCATCACACCCACGATGAGGGCAACGAGTGGAACAGCGTCATCCGCTCTTTGCACGAACGTACGCCGGTGGCGGCACAGCTCGACTTCTCCGCCACGCCGCGCTACCAGAAGGGCGGTCTCTTTGCCTGGACCATAAGCGACTACCCCCTCAAGCAGGCCATCATCGACGCCGTGGTGAAGCGCCCGGTCAAAGGCGTCGCCCACATCCAGGAAGCCCATTCGGAGATTGCCAGTGTGCGCTATGAAGGCTTCCTCACCGCCGCCGTGGCCCGCTGGCGTGAATATCGGGACGCCCTGGCACCTGCCGGCAAGAAGCCCCTCCTCTTCATCATGATGAACAGCACACAAGAAGCGGACGACGTGGCCAATTACCTGCGCACGAAATACCCGGCCGAGTTGGGCGGAGACCAAACCCTGGTCATTCATACCGACAATTCCGGCGATGTCTCCAAGAAGGACCTCGACCTGGCGCGCCGCGTGGCCCGCGACGTGGACCACAATACCTCGCCGGTCAGCGCAATCGTCTCCGTGCTCATGCTGCGTGAAGGCTGGGATGTCCAGAACGTGACGGTCGTGCTGGGGCTGCGTCCCTACGCCTCCAAGGCGAACATCTTGCCCGAGCAGACCATCGGCCGCGGCCTGCGCCTCATGTTCCGTGGCGCCGGATCAGCCTACATCGAGCGCGTCGACATCATCGGCAACAAAGCCTTCATGAACTTCGTCGAGGAGCTGGAGCGCGACGAGGATCAGGTCTTCGAGACCTTTGAGCTTGGCAAGGACAAGCTCCACATCCAGACCATCGCTCCACAACCGGACAAGGCCGCCTACGACATCGCCATCCCCACGCTCAGCCCCCTATTGCGGCGCAAGCGCTCGCTGGCCGAAGAGATCGAGGCGCTTGACGTGATGGCGTTGAACACACCGCCCTTGCCGCTGAAGCCGGGCGATGCCGCCGAGACAACCTTCAAGTACCAGGGCTTTGATCTCATCTCCCTGGAAAAGCTCTTCGACAAGACCTACACGATCCCTGAGCCTCAAACGGCCGAGGAGTTGATCGGCTACTATGCCAGGCGCATCGCCGAAGCGCTCAAGCTACCGGCGCAATTTGCCGCTTTAGCGCCCAAGGTACGCGAGTTCTTCGCGTGCAAGGCCTTCGGCAAGACCGTCGACCTGACCGATCCCATCGTCATCTCGGCCATGAACCGCAATGCCGCGCACTTCCTGGTCACGCGGGCCTTCGGGGACGCGCTCCGACCAAACCTTATCGAAGAGCTACAGCCCGAGTTGCATGCTCCGCCGCGTTGCCTGTCGACAACTCCACCTTTCCCGTTTTCCCGCCCCAGCGCCTTCCCAGCCGAGAAGTGCATCTACAATCTGGTGCCGGCCGAAAACGAGTTCGAGCGCACCTTCGGCAAGTTCTTGCAGGATGCGCCCGATGTGGTCGCTTTCGCCAAGTTGCCCGATCAATTCGGCTTCGCCATCGAGTACACGGATGCCGCGGCCAACCTGCGCCTCTACTACCCCGATTACGTCGCCACCCTGACGAATGGCGAGCACTGGCTGCTGGAAACCAAAGGGCAGGAGAGCATCGATGTCGCCAAGAAGGATGCCGCTGCCACGCTATGGTGCGAAAGCGCCACCGCCCTGACTGGTACCACGTGGCGCTATCTCAAGGTTCCACAGAAATCGTTCACCAGCCTGCAACCAACCGAGGCAGCTGAGTTGCCGTTCCTGGGCGCGTGGTAGTGGGGATTACGGCTCGTCTCCGTCGAGTGGCAGAGTGGCTTGTTGCAAGTGTCCGCCCCCGAGCCGACCCAGGGCTTGGTGCTGGAGCGATTGGAGGCGGCGAAAGGTCCGCATGCGTTCAGCGTGAACCTGTCCCAGCGACTGCATGATGCGCCATTGACGCCCACCGTTGTCCCACTCGAACCAGCCCCGGAATCCGTGTGCGGCAAGATCGCCTAAGATGCGACGTACACGGCCCAGATACGACCGTTGTTCGTCTGCGTCGATCAGTGGCCAGATTGGGATGGCCTGCTCAATGACATCTTGCGTTCGGAACGTTGTGACTGATGGCAAACGGTAGAACAACTGCAGAATTACCGGCACGATGGCATCGGCGATATCGATGTCTCGCGACTCTAAATCGAAGGGCAGCGTGGTTGGGATCGGGTACATCCGTGGTAGTGCGCCGAGGTGTGCAGCCAATTGAGGATCTGTACAGCTGCCTTGTACGATGACTGCTCCGCCATAGGTAACGTCGGCCGTGTCTACGCGTGCTTCCAGCAGCGGGATCGAGGTTGACGCCGGAATAACCGCCATGATGCCATCCATCTGGCCCTCGATGCCGACCACAAAGGACTGGGGTTCGTGTTGGCGCGGGTCAAGGCCGGGAGCAACAGAGAAGCCGGCCTTCTGCACCACATCTTCGCCCGTAACGGCGGCATAGCGCTGGACCTGCTGCTGAAGGCGCCGCTGCTCTTCCGGGCGTGTGTACTGGCCCCCTTTCACTTCCAGAAGCACACTCCGATTACGTGCTGGGGCGCTCGCGGCGAAATCGTAACGCACATGCTTCAACTGCGAATTGGTGAACGCCTTCTCTATGTAGACCTCGTCGTATCCGCACTGGTGCAAGGTCGATGGGAAGTTGGCTGTCCGGTAGGTGAGTGCGAGGAAGACGTTCTTGAGCAGCAGGCTCTCACTGTAGGAGGGCATCCTCTGCTCCGCGGCCATAGAGTGTCGCACTGGCGTCGTAATGGCGCACCAGATTGGTATACAGGCGAGCGACCGTATTGCCACATGTCCCCCGTTGCAGATAAACGCGGATGGCGTCGGGCATTATCTCGCAGTAGATTGGGGCGCCAATGTGGAGGTCGAGACCGTGGACCGTGACGTAGTTATTGCTTCGCATGCGCGGCTCTCCCCATAACGAGAAGGGTCTGCGTGAGGAGAACAAGCGACGGGCAAATTGCCCAATATCGTCTATCGGTACCTGGAAACGGATGCTGATCGGCTGGCCATGGAACCGTCCGCGATCCTGTCCATCCTGATCGACATAGATGGCAAACTCCCGCTCGATGCGCTCGATAGAAGTTTGGTAGCGATGGCGCAATGCGAACAGGACGGCGAGATGGCTGTCGGCAGATGTGCCCACAGCGCTCACCTTGCCCCAGTCGAACACGCGGGAGACGCTGTACATCTCACCACCGCTGTCTGGATCACGGTGCAGCAGATCGACGCGCGACAAGGCCAGGGCGTGCCGGAAGTAGTCGAGCTCGCTGAGTTCCTCCAGCGCCTGTCGCGCGCCGCGTGGGTCGGCCAGATCAAGCGTAAGCCGCTTGCCGCGCGCTCTGCCGTCGCGATCATCGATCACGTCGTCCTCGTTGTCGATCTCATCGGGGAATGCTTCGAAGGCTGACACCTGCCCTAACAACTGGCTGTTGTCGTAGCGGACCGTGCCACGGCGTAACCGTCCAATGGTCGTCGCGCTGTTCAGCAAAAATGCGCTCGGCAGCCACGCACAGTCTAGATCGGGCAGCGCGTCAGTGGCCGCCGTAATGAAGCGATCGGTATTCTCCGCCCGTCCTGCTGTATGCACAATCATGAAGCGGGGCTCTGCCGCATCCACGACGAGGAACTCGTTGTCGAGATAAATCATAAAGAGCAGAGCGTCGTGCGTCTCCTCAACGGATGCACCCGGCTGGAGTTCGCAAGCCCTCTGCAGCAGGGCGAGAATACTGCTCTGATCGTCGTCGGACGAGGCGTGGGCATCTAGCAGATAGGCCTTGAGGCGTCCCTCTCCCTGCCTATGACGCCGCTCCCGCCGCCATTCTTGCGTCGAGCTGGCCATGACGTCGTGCATGTAGCCGACTAACTCCCGGCGTGTTTTGATACTTGGATATCCTGTCGGCACGTTGCACGCTCTCGATATACTTTCCAGGCTTGGATGCTAAACCGCGTCGCTGCTGCACCTAGAACATTAACACAAACACATTCTACCTATGATTTCCGGGAAGCAGACCATCGCCGCGCCCGCGTCGCGTCCACAAGCGGCGACGTCACATCGATCCTCAATATCTCTAGCAGCAATCTACATTATGCCCGGATTTTGGCGAGTACCCTGACTTTCAACCGCCGTATGAAGTTCTCAACGACCAGCGTTTCGTTCAGTTCCTCTTCTTCATCGGCCGTCAGGGACCGGTGCCGGCTGGCTGGCGTCGAGCAGACAGCGTGGACGCTTCTACATCGTGTGTTCGCGGCTCCCAGCGACGACGTGGCTC
>Ga0209062_1006190_pt1 | contig 11084 bp, 14 predicted proteins | sample Coa_R2_2_FD_187158 | JGI IMG/M metagenome (GOLD analysis project Ga0209062, IMG submission 187158) | Surface soil microbial communities from Centralia Pennsylvania, which are recovering from an underground coalmine fire - Coalmine... | ecosystem: Environmental > Terrestrial > Soil > Unclassified...
GCGCGCGCTCGGCCTCGGAGAGCTTGACGGCGTATTTGGTGTTCACACGCAGCCTCCTTCACACGGGAGGCTACGCAGCATACCATGATCACAACCGCCTCGCAATTCACGCGTGACGGAGTACTAGCGCTCGGCGGGCGGTGATGGCGGGATAGCGGACCGCGACGGCGCACTCCGTGGTGGTGTGCATCGCGTCGTCGCGCACGAGGAAGTTGAATACGCCGCGACGCAATTTAGGCATGCAGTCAAGCCCGACCTGGATCACATGGGGCCAAGCCTGAGACGGGGTGAGGCCGATGACTAGCAGTCCTCCATAGAGCCGGCGTAGCGCTTGGGCGAGGCGGGCGGGTGCTTCGGCATCCGGGATTAGCTCGATCTCATGCTTCATCGAGTCCCGCTCGACTGCGCTGCGAGCGCGCGCAGCTAACGCCCCTAGGGCGACGAGACGCTCTTCCTCAGGTGTACTCAGCTCGGGCAGTACGCTCGGCACCTCTAACTGCGCGAACAGTCCGGCCACGGCGGCGGCGAGGTGGCGGCGCATCTCCCCCTCCCGGCCCGTGTTGCGTAATGCCTGGCGCGCCTGCTGCTCGGCCACTTCCGGCAGGCGATCGAACACGAAGCGCTGACCCATTGTTGCCATCACCGCATGGTGGCTGTCGATCGTGGTAGTGCAGCCGGCCAGGAGGCCCAGCTTCCCCTCCCAGTGCAGGGTTTTGCCACCGTCCACGCCAACGTGCCGTGTCCACGACCCATCATAGATTTCGCGGAGCGCGGCAAGCAGGCCAGCTCGGGCATCGCGATTCATGCTCAGGATCGAGGTGAAGTCCTTACACAACAGCATGCCGAAGGCGCCGATCTCGCGGAGCAGGCCGCCCTTGGCCGTGGGATTCTTCTGTTGTTCCCGCTTCGCCGCACCGCTCAGTAAGGCACCTTCAGTGAGTGTCGCTGCGAGGTGGATGTACGGTAAGCTAGAGATACTGCAGCACGAGTGCCTCGGCCTCCCGCTTCACGACGCGCAGGTTTGTCATGCGCAAGTGCTGCGTAGCCACTTGCAGGGTGACCCCGTCCTCGAGAGCGGCCCCCACGACGAGTTGCCCCCCTTCAAAGCGCTGTAATGAACAGTGAGCCATACCCGGTAGTGCAGCGAGCATTTGGTAAAGAGCCTGCGCTGTCTTGGCATTCGGCACCCGCAGGACGGTTATTGTGGTAGCCGCTAGCGGCTCGTCTAGCTCATCACCCGGTCCGGCGCTATGTACATTCTGCGCACCGGGAGCGGCTCGCTGTAGCAAGCGCAGCGAATCCGGCCGCTCGTCCTGGGACGGAACTCGCTTGCTCTGCTCGCTCGCAACAGGCGATGGCACCTCCGGAGCTAGCCGCTCGCCGGCAGCTGGGGTCGAATCCGCTAGCGCGCCCTGCCTAGCCGTACTGCTATAGGGCAGAACCCCTCGGGAGCGTCGGCCCGTCTTGGCCAGCATAGCTTGCACGTACACTGCCTCTCGTAGTTGTTCGCATTCCCGGGTGGCACGCCGCACTGCCAGCCGCTGCTCCTCCAGCGCGGCGTGCAGCTGGCTACACGTCGCGCCTAGCTCAGCCACCTCTTGCTCCAAGCGTTCCTGCTGCTCGCGCGAGTGCTGGTACAACTGATGCAGCGTATGGAGTAGTATTTGAAGATCTTCTACGGCCTCTACGCCAGCTTCCAACTCCTCGCCCACCCAGGAGGAGATTGCGCTGCTCATTCCGCGAGACGGCGTCTGGAGCAACATCTCCAAAGGATCGTTGCGCTCATTGGCTGCCACGTGTCGCTCTCCCAGTCCATGCCCCGCGCTACTTCTGGCAGCCGCCTTGACGCAAGACCTGTTCCCCCCTGCACACTAGCAGGTTATCGATTTAACTGTTAGCACCCTGCGATCGATCTCGTCTATCGGGCTGCGCGGATCTCTTGGAATGACGCAGCGGGGGGAACAGCGGGTCTGCGCGACAGGGCTGGGAGGCGCGCTGTGGCTGGCACGAGACTTGCAGCCGGGCTGGCCTCCGTCAACGCAGTGCACGGAAGAGGGGAGCTGGTCATGGAGATGCCGCCGCCCTCGCTCAGCGTCGTGGACCTGGGCCCATTGGCGCGGCCGCCTATCGATGTGGCCGCCGCGTTCCGGGAGTGGCTCGTGGCAAACGGCCATGTGGCGGCCGCTCATTGTGCCGGCTGCGCGGCGTACTATGCGGCGCTGGCCCCCACCACGACGGGCCGCGTGGGGGGCGGGTAGCGCTCGCCGTGCCGGCGGCCCCGTCGTCGCGCCTGGGTCGACGAGCAGCGGGGGGGACAGCGAGGCGGCGCGGCTCGTTGGCTATCAAGCCAACAGGCTACTCACGTTCCTGCTGGAGGATCCCGGGAGCTGAAGACGCGACGATAGCGGCAAGACCGAGCTTGCCGGAGGCGGCAGACCGAGGACGCAGCCGTCGAGGTGTAGATGACCGAGTACAGCCCGCAACAACTGAAAGAGCTGTTCTGGCAGTACGTCCAACAAGCTGCCCGTAGCGAGGACGTATCCGCTGTCGCTCGCTTCATCCAATGGTTAGAGCGTCAGGAGACACCAGCGCAAGCGGAAAGGGTACCGGAGACGTGATGGTTGTCCGTAGCGACTGGAAGAGCTGGATCCTGGTGTCGCAGGGGTTGGCGAAATCTACCTCTCGCCTTTAATTGTCGCTAGACACTGCCCAGGGAGCGGCAGGTTGCAGACCCGGGACGTGCGCGTACGTATCTGGGTCCCCGTGCCGCCGCATTCCAGCGGGCGTTTGGCGTCGGGATACCGGGCCGGCCCATGGAGCCGGTCGCTGCCAACGGCGTGGCGCTGGCAGCGCTGCAAGGCCTCCAGCCGCAGGTACCGGAGCACGCCCGGCGCAGGCAGGCGCTCGCGGGGCGTCTGCGGATGTGGGAGCAGGCGCGCGAGCCCGGGCCCGGCCGTACCGAGGGGCGCCCTGCACCGAACCCCGCGTGTGCGCCGCGCCGCTGCAGCTTACCGTGCGGTGAGCTTGCCTGCTTGCGCGAACCGCTCCAACTGCTGCAGGAGCTGGCGCACCGCTTGCACGTCCTGCTGCCGGAGCTGCTGCCAGAGCTGGGCGTTGGTCTGATCCTGCTCGTACTTGTTGTAGGCTGCCAGACCCTCTAGCTTGGTGCTGACTGCCTTGAGGACGTTGTAGACCTCGTTGGGGACGATGGTCTGTTCTTGTGGCTGCTGCATCGCACCCCTCCAGCGTTCCACGCCACGGGCTCTGCTCGCCGGTTGACGCTGCACTATCCGTGCCCCAAGCTGTGTCGCCCGGCGCAGGTTCCTTGGCGCATCCCCACGGGGGCCGTCTGCTCGCCACGCGGTTGGGGCTATCCTCTTGCTAGGCCGTCACTGGCGAGCGAGCAGATGAGTGCCTCCCGGCCGGATGGCTTAGATTTTGCTAAGAGCTTCTGCAGACGACCGGGAGGCGTAGCAGTGGCGGCTGCAGAGCGCAGGACGGTGCTGGTCGTGGAAGATGACCCGACCGTATGTGACTTGCTGGTGAGCTTGCTCCGTGAGGAAGGCTACGAGGTCGACCATGCCCGTCACGGGGGGGAGGCGCTCCGCCTGCTGGAGCAGTACCTGTCGGGTTCCCACACCCTCTGCCTGGTGCTGCTCGACATGATGATGCCCCAGCTCGATGGCCTCGCGGTGCTGCGACGCTTGGCGGACCTGCACAGCTACGTGCCCGTCGTGGCCATGAGCGCCAGCACCGAGCACCTCCGGGCGGCAGTGGCGGCCGGAGCCCACGCGACCCTGAGCAAGCCGTTTGACATCGACCAATTGCTGGCAGTGGTCGCGCGCAATTGTCCGGCGGCTACACAGCCGGCAGGATGCTAATCGTCGGTCGGCAGCTGCGCCAGGGCGGCCTGCACTTGCTCAAGCGCTTGGGTGAGCCGGGAGCGGAGCTGAGCGATGGTCGCGCGCTCCGGGTCCGCGGCGTCCAGGACCCGCTGGCACATCCCGATCGCCAAGACCGCGGCTTGCACGTGATCCTTCAAGCTGCCTTGCTGGGCCAGAGGGAGTCGACTGAGGTAGTCCTCCACGGGCTCCAAGGCCCTACCCCCGGTGCATAGCTCTGGTCTGGTTGTACTGATCCCACCTCGCCTGTGGCAACCGTGCGTCTGCAACCTGGGGCGAACACGCAGGAGGTTCGCCGCGCTCCCCTGCACCCGTGCTATGCTGCCGGCGTCTCTGTCCCGCGCCGCCAGAACCGTCGCCAGCCGCGCGGTGGAGCGGTCGCCGCCGCTTCCAGCCGGCCCAGCTCGATGCCAACGGCCAGCCCGCGTGTTTCCCCTACCTTCCGGCCAATGAGCAAACCGCCCAGCATCCCGAGGCCTGCACTCGCGACGATACTCAGGAGCATCCCGGTCGTGCCTCCCATCCAGGAGCCGGCGGCGTTGTTCGAGCCGTCGAGCACGCTTGCGTTCTCCGCAGGATCACCCATGGTCCCTACCCGCTTTCCTTCAAGGATGGTGAGCTGAGTTGTACCCAACCCGGCGGATACTCGCACACCGTGTACCACCTCGGCAGTGCGTAGCTCCATCGTCTGGCACCGCCTGGACCGCGCCGCGAAGTCAATCAGGCTGAAGACAGTGCCGGCGCGATCGGTCCCCCACTGCCAAGTGGCTCCGACTGCACGACCAAGACGGCGCGATTGTAGGGCGAGCGGTGTCGGCCCTGGCACGTCTACTGGCAGCATTACGGACCGGAGCGGCAGCCAGCGGTCTGGCGCAGCCGCGCCGGCGTGCAGTGTGGGGCACCGCCCGGGGCGCGCGGGGCTCGGTTGCCCCGCCTGGGTCCCGCGCGAGCAACGCCAGATAGCAGCCGCGTTGGCCCTTTGCCTGCTCTGCCTCTCCCGCGCCGAGTGGGAGCACCCTCGGATGGCCTCGCTTCTGACTAGTGGCTTCCCAGCGCTAGTCGCTCCGCTTCCCATGCCGCAGGGGCTGCCCCCTCAGCGCCTAGTAGCCGTCGGTAGACCGCTTCATAGCCCTCCACCATCGCGGGCGGTGAGAAGCGCCGCACCGCCTCGCTCCGGCACGCCGCGCGGCGGATGGTGTCAATGCGCTCGCACAGCGCGATCAGCTCCTCGTCGGTCTCCCCGATCAAGCCGGTCACGCCATCCGTCACGACCTCCGGCACGGAGCCGCGCCGCCGCGCGATCACCGGGGTCCCACAGGCGAGGGCCTCGGCCATCACGAGCCCGAACGGCTCCGGCCAGTCGATCGGGAAGAGCAACGCCCGCGCGTTCCCTAGAAACGCGGCCTTCTGGGCGTCGTTCACCTCGCCGAGGTACTCCACGCCCGGCTCCTCTAGCCGCGGCGCGATCACGTCGCGGTAATAGGCCCAGTCCGTCCGGGTGTTCGGGTCGTCGGCGTGCTCCAGGGGCATCCGCGCGGCAATTTTGAGCGGGAGGCCGACTTGCCGCGCAATGTGGATGGCCCGGTCGAGCCCCTTGTCCGGACTGATCCGCCCCAGGAAGGCGAGATAATCGCCGCCCCGAGGGTAGAAGGGCAGCCGCGCGAGATCCACCGCGTTGTAGACAGTGCCGACCCAGTGCGCTATGGACAGCGGCAGCCGCTGACGGTTCGAGATCGAGACGACGGGTACGTCGGGAAAGCGCGCGTACAGGCGCGGGAGGTCGGGGAGGTCCAGCCGCCCGTGCAGGGTGGTCACGGTCGGTGTCGCGCTGAGCGCCGCGCAGGGAAACGCCACAAAGTCGAGATGGGAATGGATCAGATCGAACTCCCCGCGGGCCGCGTGGCAGTACACCTCGCCGACGGTGATCGCCCAGTAGACGAGCGGATCCCGGGCCGCCGCTTGCCGCCAGAGCGCGGCGTCCACCGTGGGGATGAGCCGGGCGGCGGTGGTCGAGTCCCCGCTGGCAAACAAGGTGACCTCATGACCGCGCCGAACCAGTTCCTCGGTCAGCAGCGAGACGACCCGCTCCGTGCCACCGTAATGAGCGGGCGGCACCGACTCGAAGGGTGGAGCAACTTGCGCAATGCGCATGGGAATCTCCAGGGCGAGCTATAGTCCGCCGCAGCCCGGACAACGCCGCCGGCAATGGCCGCTGGGTTCTAGGTTTTTGTTAAGCAAGAACGATACCGGCAGGGGCAGCGGCGAGGGGGTCGCCTGGAGCCGTCTCTCCGGTGAGCGCCCCTGCGATGAGCTGCGGCGGCGAGCGATAGAATCAGGAGACTCGCAAGCGGGTGCGAGGCCGTCGCCCGTGGCTCTCGCCGGTCGAGATCTACGGCGCGACAGGTAGCACAAACCCCAGAGGAGCGCCGATGCCGATTGAAATCACCGTTGGGCCGCCGGTCCTCACGATCAACCACGGCAGCACCTTCATGGTCACCGACCGTCGCGGCGAAATCTACCCGAAGCAGGAGCTGGGCGTCTTCGCGCTCGACACCCGCTTCGTGGCCTATTACCGCTGCACGATCGAACGCGAGGACTGGGTCCTCCTGACCTCGGACACGCCCACCTACTATCAGGCCCGCCTGGTCTTCACGAATCCCGAGATCCCGGCCTTGAATAACCCCTTGCCGCCCACCGGCAGTGTCCTCCCCGGGGTGCGGGGCAATATCGCGGCGCACCATCTCGGGTTAGTGTTGACGCGGACGGTCGACGAGCACATCTATGAGCAGTTCACGCTGACCAACTACAGCGGGGCCGATGTGCGCTTTCATCTCGAGCTGAACATCCGCTCGGACTTCGTTGACCTGTTTGATGTCAAGGCGCACCACTACTTCGCGCGCGGGGATGCCGCGAGCAGCTGGCACGCCGAAGCCACGCATTGGGATCTCGTCACCACCTACCGCAACGGCGCGTTCCACCGCTGCTTCACCTACCGAGTCCTCGCCAGTAACAGTCCGCCGCGGTATGACAACGGCCGCATCGTCTGGACCATCGTCATCCCGGCGGGCGGGCAGTGGGCGGCCGCCGCGGTCATGCTCCTCGATGTGGGCCAGGGCAGCGGGACCCCGCCGCCAGGGAGTCTCGCGCGGAGCCCCGATCGGCTCGCCGCCTGGAGCGAGCGGACCACCCAGCTCACGAGCAGTAACGGCACCCTGGCCGCGATCTTTCGCCAGTCGGTCGAGGATATGGCCGCCTTGCGGTTCCATCAAGCGGACATGCCCGAGGACGAGTGGCTGCCGGCAGCCGGGGTGCCCTGGTTTGTCACGCTCTTCGGCCGCGATAGCCTCGTGGTCAGCTTACAGGCGCTGAGCGTGCACACGCCGTTCGCCCGCAGTGCGCTCCACAAGCTCGCCGCCTACCAGGCGACCGAGCGGGATGATTGGCGCGACGCCCAGCCGGGGAAGATCCTCCACGAGATCCGCCAGGGGGAGCTCGCCTACTTTCAGCTGATCCCGCACACCCCCTATTACGGCACCTGGGATGCGACGCCGCTGTACCTGATCGTGCTGCATGAAGCCTGGAAGTGGACGGGGGATCGCGGCCTCCTGGAGACCTTCCGGCCCGCCGCCGAGCGCTGCCTGGCGTGGATCGATCAGTACGGGGACCTGGACGGCGACGGCTTCCAGGAATACCAGACCTTCTCGCCCCAGGGCTATGCCAACATGGGCTGGAAGGACGCTGGCGAGGCCATCGTGTATCCGAATGGGGAGCTGGTGCCGCAGCCCAAAGCCCTGTGCGAGCTGCAGGGCTACGTCTACGATGCCAAGCGCCGCCTGGCCGAGATCTACGAGGCGCTCGGCGAGCCCGCCCGGGCCCAGGCGCTCCGCGCGCAGGCCGCGGCGCTCCGGGAGGCGTTCAATGCCCGCTTCTGGCTGGACGCGCTCGATAGCTACGCGCTCGGGCTCGATCCGGCGAAGCAGCCGATTGCGAGCGTGGCGTCGAATGCCGGGCATTGTCTGTGGAGTGGGATCGCCGACGCCGACAAAGCGGCCCGCGTGACCCGGCGCCTGCTCGCCCCCGACTTGTGGAGCGGCTGGGGGATCCGGACGCTCTCGGCGCAGCATCCGGCCTATAATCCCTTCTCCTACCAGAACGGCTCCGTCTGGCCGCACGACAATGCCTTCATCGCCGCCGGGTTCAAGCGGTACGGGTTCGCGGCCGAGGCGAATCACGTCGCGCGGGCGATTGTGGATGCGGCGGCGTGCTTCGAATCGTACCGGCTGCCCGAGCTGTACGCCGGCTTGGAGCGGACGGCCACGGGCTTTCCGTCGCAGTACCTGGGGGCGAACATTCCCCAAGCCTGGGCCGCGGGCAGCATCTTCCTGCTGCTGCAGACGATCCTCGGCCTCCGCGCCGATGCCCCGGCCGGCCACCTGTACGTGGCGCCCACGCTCCCGGACTGGCTGCCGGACGTGGAGCTACGGAATCTCGCCGTGGGGGCGGCGCGGCTGCGGGTGCGGTTCTGGCGGGAGGGCCAGGTGTCGCGCTGGGCAGTCCTCGCACAGGAAGGGGGCGCGATCACTGTGCGCGACGAGCCGGGGGAGGCGCCCGTGTAGCGTACGCAGCCGGCCACGGGGCCCATATGCTACTCTCAATAGAGTTCGTGTGTCGCATACGTTCGTTTATGAGATGGGACGGGGGGCCGCTGGACCACCGGCTGGGGTCATTACTGCAGGCAGGCGCGCTTAGCCCGTCAGGACGCCAAAATCGACTGCCGTGCCTTTCATCACTTCACTGTCTCAAAATGTCGTCTAATAATCAACGTTGCAGCGATTGACCTACTACATGCTGACTTATGAGACAATCGGTGCATGCTTATCGGCTATGCGCGCGTCTCCGCGCAGGACCAGAGTTTGGCGCTCCAGAAACATGCGCTGGAGCAGGCCGGCTGTAAACGCCTCTTCACCGACACCGCCAGTGGTGCCCAGGCGGACCGCACGGGCCTGGAGGAAGCGGTAGCGTACGTCCGCCAGGGGGACACCCTCGTGGTCTGGAAGCCCGACCGGCTGGGGCGCGCTCGCTCCGCCACCTGCTCGAGACGAGCACCCACCTGCATGAGCGGGGCGGCGGCTTCCGGAGCCTGACCGAGCAGATCGACACCACCACCCGCGGCGGCAAGCTGATCTTCCACATCTTCGGGCCCCTGGCCGAGTGCGAGCGGGACAGCATCCGTGAGCGAACCCAGGTCGGCTTGGCCGCGGCCCGTGCCCGCGGGCGGCAGGGCGGACGCCAAGAAGGTGCCCATGGCGCAGGCCCTCTACAGCGACAAGCGCCACTCGATTGCCGAGATCTGCCAGACGCTGCGCGTCTCTCGCGCCACGCTCTACCGGTATATTTAAGCAGGCCGGTGAAGGCAGGCAGCTGTAATGTGACTGTGACGCCTCAGGCGCTCAGCAGGTGGTACGCTAGGGATGCGAGCCGCGTGTCGCGCTTCCGACCTGATGTGCGCCTGGTAACGCTGCCTGTTCTAGGAGGCATACCCGACCACAGCACCCCCAAGCCGTGCCGATCTCCGAGAGCCGCAGACGCCCAGGCTCGCCAGGGACACCACCGCTTGAGCACGTCGGGCGGTGGTGTTGCTTTCTGTAGAAAGGTTGCCGGGGAGGTCACGGTGAACACACACCAACTCATCGCCATCATCGCGCTAATTCTCGCGGTCGTCTCGGTCTTCCCGATTCCGAACTTCCGCCCCTACTGGTCGCTCGCCGTCGCGGTCCTGCTCCTCGCGCTGCTCCAGTTTGTCTGAGTGGCCGCGCGGAGCCAGCGGCGGGGTGGCCGGTTGTCCCTGTAACGCGTGGCACTCCGGTGCGTTTAACGATCGGAGACGCGTACGGCCGGCGGACTGGCGGCGGCCGCGCAGGAGACCCGATGTTGCCGCTCGCCGTCGCGTGGCTCGACTATATCGGCCTGCACACGCCGATTCGCTGGTTGCTCACCTGGCGGCGACCGCGCTAGACGGTAGCCCTCCGGACCCACCTGGCCTGCGCTCTGCAAGAGGTTCCGGGATGGGCGCGGGGGTGAAAGACATGCTCGTGCACGAGGAGTGGGGCCCTCCCGAGTACGTGCGGGGCCAGCGTCCGGGCGACGTCTACATTCGTCGGCACCGCCGACCCGTGGTAGGGTTACAGGCAACCCGTGTCGCGCCTCGGAGGCTCTGGCCGCGGCTCAAGCTGTGGTGGCGAGCCCCACGGTAGGGGACGCCACGACGACGCAGCGCATTCTGCCAGGCGCTCTCCTCGGAGATGGCTACCGGGGAGGGGAGATGCTACCGTCTCTCTCTCCGCAGCCCACGCGGTCCAACGAGCATTCTAGCCGCTCAGCTCGACTTTGGACATTCAGGCAGCATAGCAGAGCGTTTCCGTCAAGCGCTCGACAAACGCTCGCGGGACTTTCACCAGGGCAGGGCTCTCCTCGGACAGCGGAAAAGTCGCTTGCGTCCATAGATCGCGGCGGACGCAGGCCAGAGCATCGGCGAAGATGGGCTGCGCTTTCGGATACCAGGCCGCCTGTTGGGCACGGAGCGGCGCCTGGCTCCCATGCTGCTGGGTGACCAACGTCACCAGCGAGCACAGCCCGAGCAAGCCCGGGGTGGTGCGGCGGATCGCCCACTCCGACCACTGCCGCTGGGTCTCGAGGCCGAGGTGCCGGCGTGCTTCCTCGAAGGTGACCTCCAACTGCCAGCGGCGGACGAACCAGGCCACGACCTGCTCCGGCGCGACGGCGAGGTCGGTGCAGAGCAGGGCCTGCGTGTCGAACTGGCCGTGCGGGTCGCGGCTGAGGACCCAGCGCACGGGCACGGGCGGCAGGCCGGTGTGGTACCAGACGGCGGTGTCCGAGCTGACCTCTACCCTCCGCTCCCCGGTCCCGTACCAGTCGGGGATGGCAATCTGGGCCCAGGCGTGGTCGGATCTCCCCGCCACCGCGGCCAGCGTCGGCAGGCGCTGGCCCTTGAGGCGGGGACGGCCGACCTGGCGCGGGCCGCGCCGTGGGGCGGGCTCGTACAGCGCGGCGTCGAGGCGCAAGCGCGTGATCACCGTGACCGGCCGGGGCCAAGCTTGGCAACTGGCGAGCCACTCCAGCGCCGCGTAGCTACTGTCCGCCACGGCGACGATGGGCCGGTCG
>Ga0209062_1006191_pt1 | contig 11084 bp, 9 predicted proteins | sample Coa_R2_2_FD_187158 | JGI IMG/M metagenome (GOLD analysis project Ga0209062, IMG submission 187158) | Surface soil microbial communities from Centralia Pennsylvania, which are recovering from an underground coalmine fire - Coalmine... | ecosystem: Environmental > Terrestrial > Soil > Unclassified ...
AGCGGGCCGATCCAACGTCGTCGGGATGATCCTGCGCGAAGCGGGAATGCTTGTCGCGGCCGGATTGATCGCCGGCAGCGCGCTCGCCGTGGTCGGCGGCCGGGCCGCGGCGTCGCTGCTTTACGGATTCACGCCCGGCGATCCCTGGATCATCGGCGGTGCCGGAGGGCTGCTTGCCGCCGCCGCGCTGCTCGCCGTGCTGCTGCCGGCGCTGCGCGCGTCCCGATTGGAGCCGATGACGGCGCTACGCGAGGAATAGTCCTTATTCCTCCGGCCGCCGCGCCATCTCGCGAAAACGCGATGGCGTCAGCCCAATATGGCGGCGAAACGTTGTGCCGAAGTGGCTCTGATCGGAGAATCCGCAGATGACCGCGATATCCGCCAGCGGATCGTCGGTCGAGCAGAGCAGCTTACAGGCGTGCTCCACTCGCCGGGAGCGCAGAAAATCTCCAACCGTCGTCGAATAATAGCGGCGAAATTCCCGCGCCAGGTGGACGCGATGCACGCCGGCCGTCGCCGCGATCTCCGCCAGGCTCAAGCTGCGGAGGAAATTCGCCTCCGCATACTCGCGAGCCAGCCGCAGCCATCGCGGAGCCTTCGATCCTCCCTCCGCCATCTCCGACTGCCGCGCCGCGACCGCCAGGACCTCGAGCAAAATTCCTTCAAGCGACACCAGCGCCAGCGCATCGCCTCGCAAAAATTCGGCGCGAATACGCTCCGCCAGCCACGCGCTTGAGGCGCCGTGGATTTCGCACGGCGCATCCAGGCCCTTGGAGTGCCGCGCCACCCGATCGAGTGTTTCCGGCCGGATCGAGATCAGCAGCACCACGGCTTCTTTCTCAAATACGTTCGAGTGCCGCCAACCCGCGGGCAGATAGCGCAAAGTTCGCGGCGCGCAGGTCACGGTCTGCTGGCCGTGAACCTCCGTATAGGTCCCCTCGATGCCGTAAATCAGGTGCGCCAGGTCGTGCGAATGCGGCGGCAGGGAAAGTCCGGCGGCGTATTTCTTCTCCGTAAGCCGGAAGCCGGGCACCTCGCGCGCCGCGGCGGGTTCCTGATGGATCGCATCTTCCACGCGAGCCGGCGGCGCGCTCCGGTCCGAAATCGAGAGAACGCGGCGGCTCGCCGCAACCGCATAACCAACAGGAGCCGCGGCCGATGTGGGACGTATCATAGCTCGACTTTGCCTCGTTGTCCCAAGTTACCGGGAGTGGCGGCGGGAGTCGTAACGAAATTATGAGATCTTTGTAAAACTGTAGCGGGGTAACGAATTTTCTAGCGGCGCAAATCCGGACCGGGTTACCGTTGCGCTATGGGGATGCTGCTGGCCCTGGCCGCCGCGGCCGTGCCGCTGGCCATCGCGCCCGGCTGGTCGTTCTATTTCGACGTCGTACCGCGCATCGTGATCCTGCTTGCCGGCGCGGCGCTGGCGCTATGGTTCAGCGGCCGGATCCCGGCGGGATCGCTTTTCCTCAAATTGCTCGCGGCGCAGGCCGCAGTGGCCGCGATCGCGACCATCTTTTCCATCGATGCCGTCATTTCCTGGTCGGGCGCGGCATGGAGAAAAGAAGGATTGCCCGTGGAGTTGGCGGTCCTGATCTTCGCCGCCGCGATTTACATCTGGCTTTCCGCCGCGCCCGAGCGGCTGCGGCCATTTCTGCGCGTCACCGTTTTCGGCGCGCTGCCGGCGGCGATCTACGGGATCGCGCAGTATTTCGGGATCGATCCGCTGCTTGCATCCTTCAGTTATCGCGCCGGAGAAGGGCAGTTCGCCATCGTGCGCCCGCCGTCCACCCTCGGCCACGCCGATTATTTCGCGACCTTCCTGCTTTATCCGCTTTTTGCCGGAATTTTTCTGGCGCGTCTCGAATCGCGGCGCGCATGGAAGATCGCCGCGCTTTCGACTTCACTGCTGGTCCTGGCCGCGATGATCTTGAGCGGGACTCGCGCCGCGCTGGCCGGCGCGCTCGCCGGAGCTGTTCTGATCCTCGCGCGCGGGCGTTTTTCGCGCCGCCGCGTGTTTCAAGCCATCGCGCCAGCGGCCGCCGCGCTGGCGCTTTTCACCGTATTTTACCGTTCGCCCGCCGGAGAAAGGCTCCGCGCGCGGGTTCATTGGTCGCGCGAGGATCGTCTCGGCGGCGCGCGCCTGCTGCTCTGGCGCGACACGCTCAAAATGAGCGAATCGCGCTGGCTTGCCGGCTACGGACCGGAAACGTTCGTTCGCGAGTTTCCCAAACACGAATCGGCCGATCTCGCGCGCGCTTATCCGGACTTTTATCACGAATCTCCGCACAATATTTTTATCGAGGCGCTGGTTTCAAAGGGCCTGCCAGGATTGGCGGCGCTGCTGGCGATCTCGGCCTTTGGCGTGATGTTGGCGCGCGGCGCTATGGGCGCGGCATTCGTCGCCATTCTGGTCAGCCAGCAATTCACGTCGTTCACCGCCACGACGGAATTATATTTCTATATCTGCCTGGCGATCCTCGCGGCGATGCGCGCCCAAACTCCGAATTTTGCGTTATCGGCGCGCTCGCCGCTGCGTCTGGCTCTGGCCGCCCCGTTCGCCTGCTTTGCGATTTTTCTGCTCGCCGGCGACGCCATGCTCGCCCGCGCCGCGAGCTTGATCGACCGCGGAGACGTATCCGCCGCCGCCGCGACGCTCAAGCGCGCCCGTGTCCTGCGCGCATCCGCCGATATCTACTTTTCCCGGCGATTCGCCGCCTTCGGCGCGGACCCGGCCGCGAGGCTTCTTTCCTGGGAAGCCGGTTTCGACGCCGCAAAATCGGCCGTGGAAACCGCCGACGACCGCATGAATGCGCTGGTGAATCTCGCCTCGTTTTATGCCGGCCAAAACGACGCAGCAAACGTGGAGAAAACGCTGCGCGCCGCAATCGCCGCCGCGCCCAACTGGTATAAGCCGCATTGGCTCCTCTCGCGCGTGCTGTCGGCCGAGGGCCGCGCCGCTGAAGCAAGAGCGGAAGCCCAGATCGCCGCGTCTCTGAACGGGGCGCCGCTGACCGCAACCCTCATCTCCGCAACCCTCATCTCCGCAACCCCAACGCCGTTTCATTCTTTCGGAGGCAACTGAACAAGCCCTGGCATTCATGCCGGCGGGCGGAATTTCAATCCCGCCTTGCGGCCGGGTTAGCCCTGATCGGTGAAATCGGCGACCGGGGAGGGCACGCGGCGTAATCGTTCGGCGCGTTTTCTTTGCCGCTCCATGCGAAGCAGCTCGCGGCGGCGGCGCTGCTTCACTCCATCGTCGATCCTGCGCCAGAACTTCCGGAAATAATCCGCGGCCGAGACGAGCGCGAAAAGCATCACCGCCCACATCCCGATCACGCCCAGTTGATCCAGCGCCTGCCAGCGAATCCCGGCGATCACCAGCGAAATGGCGATCACCTGCGAGGCCATTTTGGTCTTGCCGAGATCGCTTGCCTTGATCGTGTAGCCGGAGGAGGCCGCGATGGAACGCAGGCCGGACACGGCAAACTCGCGGCCGATGATCAGAATCACGATCCAGGCAGGCACGCGATGAATATCGACGAGCGAAATCAGCGCCGCCGAGATCAGCAGCTTATCGGCGATGGGATCGAGCAGCGTGCCGACCGTGGTCACCTGTCCCCAGCGGCGCGCCAGCCATCCATCGAGCAGATCCGTCGCCGCCGCCGCGAGAAAGACGGCGAGCGCGAACATCTCGCGCGAGAAAAGCTCCGGCAGCCGGGCGAACCAGGTCCCATCCGCCAGCAGCGCCGCCACCAGCAGCGGAACAAAGAAGATCCGCAATAGCGTGAGCAGATTCGGGAGATTCATCCGACCAACTAAATCATAGCCCAGCTTATCGCGGGATGGCGAACAGATACGGCCTCAGCCGGCGCTTCAGCGATTCGGGAACGAGAGCCCGCACCTCACAGCCGTTTTCATCGTAGCGGACCGAGGTGACCTGGGCGTGCTCGTGCAAAAGGTGCAGCGGCGCGCCATCCGCGGTGGAAAAACGGAACACGGCGGGCGACACCGGATCGAGCGCCAGCACGTTGTCGATTTTTTGAAGCAGCTCCTCGAATCCGGCGCCGGTGGCCGCGGAAATCGCGGCGTAGGCGGCCGGCTGATGCTCGGGATCGCCCAAAATTCTTCGCGCCAGCGCGGCGGTATCGGGCGCGCCGCCCAGCAGGTCGGATTTGTTCAGCACCAGGATGCGCGGCGTTTCGGCCGCGCCGATTTCATTCAGCGTCGCCAGCACGTGCGAGGTGTGATGCGCCGCCTCTGGCGAACTCGCGTCCACCACGTGCAGCAGCAGCTCGGCTTCCACCACTTCCTCGAGCGTGGCGCGGAAGGCCCGCACCAGCGTCGTGGGCAGATTGCGGATGAAGCCGACGGTATCGCTCACCAGCGCGCGTCTTTTCGACGGCAACGTGATATGGCGGACCGTCGGATCGAGCGTGGCGAACATTTTCGCGTCGGCCAGCACGCCCGCGCCGGTGAGCCGGTTGAACAGCGTCGATTTGCCGGCGTTGGTGTAGCCGACCAGGGCCAGGGTCGCCAGCGGAACCGCCTGGCGCTGCCGCCGCTGCGTGGCGCGGCCGCTTCGGACGCGCTCCAGATCGCGCTCGATGGCCTGAATGCGCTGATGAATGCGCCGCCGGTCCGTTTCGAGTTTCGTTTCACCGGGCCCGCGCGTTCCGATTCCGCCGCCCAGGCGCGACATGGCGGCGCCATGGCCGGTCAGGCGCGGCAGAAGATAATTCAACTGCGCCAGCTCGACCTGAAGCTGCCCTTCCCGGGTTCGCGCGCGGCGGGCGAAGATGTCCAGAATGAGCTGCGTGCGGTCGAGAACCTTGACCTCCAGCGCTTTTTCGAGATTCCGCTGCTGGGTCGGCGTCAGCTCCCGATCGAAGATAACCGTGGTCGCGTCATGGAAGAGGATTTTCGCTTTCAGCTCCTCCACTTTACCGGAGCCGACCAGCGTCGCCGGATCCACGCGGGGCCGGGTCTGAATAGAGGCTTCGGCCACGTGCGCCCCCGCCGTCGCGGCCAATGCCGCCAGCTCCTCGATTGACTCCTCGGGCGAGATCGGCTCGTTTTCCGAAGACTGCGCGCGCGGCGCGGGACGCGACGTTACGCGCAGGCCCACCAGCAGCGCAGTTTCTTCCCGCAAGACGTTCAGTTTTCGTCGCTGACCGGCGCGCCGGGCGCGGCATGCGATCCCGCCGTGGCGGCGGTGCTGTGCATAGGCGCGTGGAACGGCTTGGAGACCACCACCGTTGAAATCGCGTGCTTGAAGATCAGTTGTTCCTGCTGGTTCGTTTCCAGAATCACGGAATATTTGTCAAAACTCTTAATTCGTCCGCTGAGTTTTACCCCACTCATCAAGTAGATAGTCAGAAAAGTTTTGTCTTTGCGCGCATTGTTTAAAAATGCTTCTTGTATGTTTTGCGCCTGTTTTTCCATTGGAGCATTCCTTCCTCACGAGAGTACGAGAGGTTCCGTCACGTCCACCCACAGGGCGGAAGAATACCACCCCAATCATAACCCACCTGCCCGGTGAATGGATTCCTTTTCTCCGGCGGAAGAAACCGTACGAATCGCCGGTAAGCGTTTACGCCACGGTCGCCCCCGCCCGGCGCTCGTTCAAAACGATGCGCGCGATCCTTTCGCGGTGATACGCCGCGTCGCCGAAGGCAATCTCGCTCGCCTTGGCGCGGCGGTAATAAAAATGAGTATCGTTTTCCCAGGTGAAGCCCATCCCGCCCTGGATCTGCACCGCGCGATTGCCCACTTCGCGGCAGGCGTCGCTCGCGTAACTTTTGGCGATGCTCACCGCCGTTCTGGCCTCCGACGGCGAGCCGCTATCAAGCGCCCATGCCGCATAATACGCTGCCGAGCGGGAGCTTTCCGTCCACAGCAGCATATCCGCGCAGGCGTGCTGGACCGCCTGATACTGGCCGATCGGTTTGCCGAACTGCTTGCGCGTTTTGGCGTACTCCACCGCGATATCGAGCATCCTTTGCATCCCGCCGGTCATCTCCGCGCATAAGGCCACGGTCGCGACATCGAAGGCTCGCTCCAGCGCCTGGCGGGCCGCAACGCCACGCGCCAGCAGATCCCCGCGCGCGTTCTCGAAACGTACCTTGTACAGGCGCCGCGTCAGATCGATGGCGGGCATCGCCGTAATCCGTAGCTGATCCGGCTGGACCAGGTATAGCGCCAGTTCGCCGCCGTCGCGCGCCGCCACTAAAAGAAAATCGGCGGTTGCCGCGTCGGCGACGAATCTTTTTTCGCCCGTGAGCCCGGACATTTTCACGTCTTCCGGATCCCAGCTCGCCGTCGATTCGAGAAACGCCACCGTGCCTCTCACGGTTCCCGCTGCGATTCCGGACAGATATCTGCCGGAGCCCGCCGCCGCGATCGCCGCCGCCGCCGTGATCGTGGAAAGAAAGCCGCCCGGCGCGAGCGCGCGTCCCATTTCCTCGGCAAGCGCCGCCAGCTCCACATGGCCCAACCCAAGCCCGCCGGCTTCTTCGGCGATCACCACGCCCTGAAAACCCTGCGCCGCCATCTTGCGCCACAAACTTTCGTCGTGCGCCGTTTCGGTTTGCGCGATCCGGCGGACTTCGCTCATTGGGCATTCGGTCGCGAAGAACTTCCGCGCGTTGTCTTTCAGGATTCGCTGCGATTCGCTCAATCCAAACTGCATAATCCCTCAGTAGCTCTTGGCCAGCCCGAGCACGAAATGCCCGATGATGTTCCGCTGGATTTCCGACGTGCCGGCCTCGATCGTGTTGCCGCGGCTCCGCAAATATCCGTACGCCCACTGCCCGCCGTCGATGGCGTCTTCGGCGCCCTGCGCAAGCTGCCCGTACGGACCGAGAATCTCCATCGCCACCTGCTGCATTCGCTGGTTTAATTCACTCCAGAAAATCTTCTGGATCGATCCTTCCGGACCCGGCACGCCGGTTTCATTCATCCGGCTGAACGCGCGCATTTGATTGAAGCGCATGATTTCGATTTCGGCGTAGCATTGCGCCAGCTTCTGCCGGACCAGCGGATCGCCGTCGCGCCCCATCTCTCGCGCCACTTCCACCAGGCGGTTGAAGTTGCGCCGGTAGGTCACTTGCAAAGCCGCGCCGAAGGTGCCGCGCTCGTGCGCCAGCGTTCCGATCGCGACGCGCCAGCCATCGTTTACTTCGCCGAGCACATTTTCGACCGGCACGCGCGCATCGCGAAAGAAAATTTCGGAAAACTCGCATTCGCCGCTCATCTGCCGTAGCCCGCGAACCTCGATGCCGGGCGAATGCATATCGACCAGCAACACCGTCAGGCCCTTATGTTTGGGCGCGGCCGGATCGGTGCGCACGAGGAGCTCGCAGCGATCGGCGGCCCAGCCGTAGCTGGTCCAGCACTTGTGCCCGTTCACCACGAAATGATCGCCGTCAAGCCTGGCTTCGGTAGAAAGCGAGGCCAAATCGCTGCCCGCGTTCGGCTCCGAAAATCCCTGGCACCAGATCTCCTCCGCGCTCAAGATTTTTTCGAGATAAGATTTCTTCTGCCGCTCGGTTCCAAAGGCGATGATGGTCGGCCCCACCAGGCCGAGGCCGATCACATTGGCCATCGGCGGCGCCTGGGCGCGCGCCATTTCCTCGATGAAAATCATCTGCTCGATGATGCTCGCGCCGCGCCCCCCATACTCGACCGGCCAGGAGATGCCCGCCCATCCAGCGTCGAACAGCTTTCTTTGCCATTGGCGCAGATAGGCGAAGCGGGCGCTAAGGGACTCCTCCGCGTTGCGCCGCGCGGCCCAGTCGCGAGGCGTATTTGCGTTCAGCCAGCCGCGGACTTCGTCGCGGAACGCCAGCTCTTTCGGGTTCAGGTTGAGGTCCACGGGTCGAGTTTAGCACCTTCCAACCGGTCGGTAGGCGCGCCTGTCTTCTATTTGTGTTGCGCCGGATCGGTTATCGGGAAGTCAAAGATCTCGCTCGCGGCGTTTACGATAAGCTGGCCCGCGCCGAGCGGCTTGCCTTGCGTCGCGAAGAAAATCGCGCCGTCGGTCGATTCGCCCGGCTTCAGCTTTGTCAATACCAGCGCGATAGCCGAAGCCGTCGCCGCCGCGTTCAGCTTGGTGGATCCCAAATCGGCGATGGCGCTTTGCCGTCGCGATTCGTAGCCGTTGGTCGAATGAATCTGGGTGTTGCCGTATAAACCGGCTTCGTAGGTTTTCACCAGCTTGATCAAATCGCCGCGGCTTGCCTTATCGCGCAGGGTATTCACCACGATCTCGGCGGGCAGCGCCTGAAGACTCTGGCCGTCGGAACGTTCGAAGTGAAAATCCTCCGGCCGAACCGACCAGGAAATGGAAGACCCGTTGGTAACCGCGATCTCCAGCACCACGTAGTCGTGAACGTGGATCGGCAGTGGCGCGAACATGATCGTCACACCGTTACGCGTGAGGGATTTGTAATGCAGCCCGCCCGAATCAAATTCAATAACTTGGGCGTTCAGAGCCGCGCAAAACGGCAGCAGGAGAAGTAAACGCCGGGCTCGCAACCGCATGACTACATGATAGACTGGAAGCTGTTTGGCGCAAGCATTTCACACCATTAAAAATAAGAGAGCCGATCTTTGCTATGCAGAATGAGCGTGTTCGTCCAAGTCGATACGAACTCGACCGCCATGGACTCCGTAAGGTGGGAGCCATCCACTGGAATCTGAATCCGGCGCAGTTGATCGAACAGGCGATCCTACGGGGAGAAGGCATGTTGTCGGAGAACGGAGCATTGGTGGTCCGCACCGGACAGTTCACCGGCCGTTCGCCGAAGGATAAATTTATCGTTCGCGACGCGTCCACCGAGTCGACCGTGAATTGGGGGCCGGTGAATCAGGCGATGAGCCCGGAGAACTTCGACCGGCTGTTCGCGCGGCTGGTCCAGTTCTGGGAAGGCAAGGAAGTCTTCGTGCAGGATTGTTTCGCCGGCGCCGATCCGGCGTATCAGCTTCCGGTACGCGTGATCGCCCAGCGCGCCTGGCACGCACTGTTCGGACGGCAGTTGTTCGTCCGCGGCGACGCCTCGAAACTGGCCGAATATACGCCGGAGTTTACGATTTTCTTCGCGCCGGCTTTTCAGGCCGATCCGGCGGCCGAAGGAACCCGGTCGCAAACCGCGATCGTGATCAATTTCGCGAAAAAAATTATCCTGATCGCCGGCACCGAGTACGCCGGAGAGCTCAAAAAGAGCGTTTTTTCGACGTTGAATTATCTTTTGACGTTCCGCAACGTGCTGCCCATGCACTGCTCGGCCAATATCGGCCAAAATGGCAAAACCGCGCTCTTTTTTGGTCTTTCCGGAACCGGAAAAACCACGCTTTCGGCCGATCCCGGCCGCCGCCTGATCGGCGACGACGAGCACGGTTGGAGCGATCGCGGCGTGTTCAACTTTGAAGGCGGATGCTACGCGAAATGTATCCATCTTTCGAAGGAAAAAGAGCCGCAAATCTGGAACGCGATCCGCTTCGGCGCGGTGCTGGAGAACGTCGCCATGGACCCGGAAACCCGGCTGGTCGATTTCGATTCCGATCAGTACACCGAGAATACCCGCGCGGCTTATCAGGTGGAATTTATCGATAATGCGGTGATTCCCGGCATCGGCGGGCATCCTTCCCACGTGCTTTTCCTGACGGCCGACGCTTTTGGCGTGCTGCCGCCGATTTCGCGCCTCACCCCCGATCAGGCGATGTACCATTTTCTGAGCGGATACACGGCGAAGCTCGCCGGAACCGAGCGCGGCCTCGGCAAGGAACCCACGGCGACCTTCAGCGCCGGATTCGGCGAGCCGTTCCTGCCCCGCCATCCCGAGTTTTACGCCAAGATGCTCGGCGAGCGGCTGGAGCGCTACAACGTCAAATGTTATCTGGTGAATACCGGCTGGGTCGGCGGCGGCTACGGCGTCGGCCAGCGAATGAGCTTGGCCTACACGCGCGCCATGGTCAACGCGGCGATCGCGGGTGAACTGGACGGCGTCGCGGTTGAGCCGCATCCGGTCTTCCGCGTGCTCGTGCCCAAGAGCGTGCCGGGCATTCCTCCGGAACTGCTCGATGCGCGCGGCCAGTGGAAAGACAAAGCGGCGTACGATCGCGCGGCCGAGGAGTTGAGCGCCCGCTTCCGAAAGAATTTTGAGAAGTTCGGGCACGTGGCCGAGCAGATTATGGAAGCCGCGCCCGCTTAAATTCGGGTGAAACTTTTTTCATTTTTTGCGGATCTAATCAGCACGTGCTGATTTATAATCCGAAGCCCTGGGCCGTGATCCTCGCGGGCGGCGATGGAACACGTCTGCAATCTTTGACTCGGTTTATTTCCGGCGACACGCGCCCCAAGCAGTTCTGCCCGATCTTCGGTGACAGGACTCTGCTGGCCGAAACGCGGGCGCGCCTAAGAAAATTCATTCCGCCGGAGCGAACCTTGTTCGTGGTGCAGGATGCGCACCAGCCGTTCTATCGCGACCAGTTGGCCGATGTCAATCCCGATCTGATTCTGAGCCAGCCGGCTAACAAGGGGACCGCGGTAGCCATCGCCTTTGCCATTGGGAAAATCCTGGCGCGCGATCGCGAGGCGACGGTGGCTGTCTTTCCGGCCGACCACTATTACAACAACGACGGAATATTTCTGGCCGCGGTTGAGCGCTCCTGTCACGTGGTCGAGCACAACCAGACCTCGTTGACGCTGCTGGGCGTCGAGGCTTATTCGCCGGAAACCGAGTACGGCTGGATTGAACCGGAGTTCGACGATCGCGACGCCGCGCGGGTCCTCCGCTTTTGGGAAAAGCCGTCGCTGCCGCGTGCGCGGGAACTTCTGGCGCGCGGATGCCTCTGGAACACGTTCGTCATGATCGGCAAGGCGGGGACGTTCGCGGATATGATTCACGCGGCCGCCCCCGGACTCACCGAGAGCGTGCAACCCATCCTGCGCCACTGGACCGATCCGCGCCACCGCCGCATTTTTTCGATTCTTTCGCCGGTCGATTTTTCCCACAACGTTCTGGCGCTTGAAACCGGGCGGCTGCTGGTGCTACCCTTGCGCGGCATCCGCTGGAGCG
>Ga0209062_1006201_pt1 | contig 11069 bp, 11 predicted proteins | sample Coa_R2_2_FD_187158 | JGI IMG/M metagenome (GOLD analysis project Ga0209062, IMG submission 187158) | Surface soil microbial communities from Centralia Pennsylvania, which are recovering from an underground coalmine fire - Coalmine... | ecosystem: Environmental > Terrestrial > Soil > Unclassified...
TCAAAAGGTTTCCCATTGCCCGCTCACACGCGCCGAAACGCTCGTGCGGCATCGCCCATCGTGTTGGTCACACCAGTGCAGGCGACGATGCACAGCCCATTTACCGCTTGAAGATCAGAGAAAAGACGGCTCGCTGGCAAAGCATTACTCTGCCCGGCTTCTTTGTGCTTGAAAACAATCGTTTTGTCAGATGGGAGCCGCAGCAGACGGTATCAGTGAAACTGCAGCAAGTGATTGAACATCGGTAAGGGCCTGGCATGCCAGGCCCTTACTTGCCAGAGCTTAGACCAGCACCCCCGCTTCATCCAGGGCTTTAATGTCGGCATCGCTCATACCCAGGATGTCTTTGAGGACGTGTTCGGTGTCGGCGCCCAGGCAGGGGGCGGGACGATGAATGTAGCCCGGCGTCTCGGATAGCTTGAACGGCACGCCCGGATAGAGCTTTTCGCCTGCGACGGGGTGGTCGAAGCTCTCCATGTAGCCACGCGCCTTAATGTGTTCGTCGTTGACAAGCTCGCCTGTGCTGAGAACGGCTCCTGCTGCCACTCCGGCGGCCTGCAGCCGGTGCATTGCCTCGTAGTGGTCGCGCTGCTCCGTCCATCGACTGATGATGTTGTCCAGTTCCACGCGGTTCTGTACGCGCGCGGCGTTGGTGGCGAAACGTGGGTCGCTCGCCAGAGCGGGCTGGCCGAGAGCGTTTGCCAGATTGGCGAAATCCGCGTCGTTATCGACCGAGATGGCGACCCACTGGTCTTCGCCGCTGCTCGGATAGACATTATGCGGGGCGAAGAAACGGTTCAGATCGCCGTTGCGTTCCTGGATATGGCCGTTAACGGTATATTCGATCACGGCGGTGTCGGTCAGGGCGGCGGAAGTCAGTGTCTGGCCGAGGTCGATCCACTGCCCCTGACCCGTGCGGCGGGCGTGGCGCAGGGCGGCGATGATGGCGAAGGCGGCGCTCACACCACCGGCGGCATCAGGATAGCTGGTGCCAACGCGCGAAGGGTGATCGTCGGGCCAGCCGGTCAGGTAGACGATACCCGCCTGCGACTCCTGCATCGGGCCATAGGCGACGTAGTTCTTGTAGGGGCCGCGATGCCCGAAACCGGCCATCGAGCAGTAGACGATGCGCGGGTTGATCTGGCGCAGGCGTTCGTAGTCGAAGCCGAGGGCCTTCATGCCGCGCGCGCTGAAGTTTTCCAGCACCAGATCGCTCGTCTCGATCAATCGAGTAACGATCTCACGCGCCTTCTCGCTTTTCATGTCCAGGTTGATGCTGTACTTGCTGCGATTGTGCGTGTTCCAGTAGCCGCTGGAATTGAGGCGGCGATCCTCGTGGGCAAACGGGGGATAGTTGCGCACGACATCTATGCGCTTGCGGCTCTCGATCTTAATCATCTCCATGCCCATGTCGGCCAGCAACTGCCCGGCGTAGGGGCCGGCGAAGACCCAGGAGAAATCGGTGCAGCGGAAGCCTGCCAGTGCATCTTTCATCATGGTTCTGTCTCCTCTGAGAAGTCTTAATGCTACAGCACGCCGTCCGCGTGTAAGTGGTTCAGCATCGCTGTGTCGACGCCCAGCCGCGTCAGCACTTCTGCTGTGTGCTGACCCAGCAGGGGGGCTGCGCTGCGCATGACTCCCGGCGTCTCTGTGAAATAGACGGGCGCGGCAATATCTTTGTACTTGCCGATCACGGGATGATCGAATTCGGCGAAGAAGCCAACCTCGTTAAGGTGAGGGTCGGTGGCCAGGTCGCGCGCGTCGCTGGTCATGCCAATCGGGCAGCCGAGGGATTGCCCTTTGTGGAAGAGTTGCGCCTTGCCGTACTTCATATAGCCATTGATGAGACGAGGCTCAAGCTCGTCGGCGCGGGCGCGGCGCTCGAACTGGTTATCCAGAACGGGGTCTTCGGCCAGTTCGTAATCTTCGGCCAGCAGGGCGGCGGCGCGTACCTCTTTGCCCTGGGTGCAGCACATGCCGATATAGCCGTCGCCGCAGGGGAAAACGGTGCAGGGCCAGGCGGTGGGGTGGCGGCTGCCGGAACGCTTGCGCACAACGCCTGTGTAAGTATACTGCTCGACGGCGTTTTCCAGCACATTGGCGACACACTCCTGCGCGGAGACATCGACGTGCTGGCCAACGCCCTGCAGGTCGCGGTAGAGCAGGGCAACGGCGCAGGCGTAGGCGGCGTGCATGGCGGCAGCGTGTTCGGCCTGGTGGCCGCCGGTCATCGTCGGTGGCTTGTACGCCGGCCCGGTAATGCCCATCAGCCCGCCCATCGCGTCTTCCACAATATTGCTCGTCTTGAAGTGCGCATACGGGCCGGTCTGCCCGAAGCCGGTGATGGAGCAGACAATGAGTCGGGGGTTGATCGCGTGCAATTGCTCGTAGCCCAACCCTCTTGCCGCCAGCGCGCCGACAGGCCAGTCTTCGATCAGCAGATCGGCCTGGCGGGCCAGGTCGCGCAGGATTTCCTGCCCCTTTGGCGTATCCAGGTTCAGCGTGATGCTTTTCTTATTGCGATTGTGGTGGGCAAAGTGCAGGCTCGTCTCAAGGTCCTCATTGCCATGTGCAAAGGGGCCGACCCGGCGCGCGAAACTGCCACCAATCGGCTCGACCAGAATGACCTCTGCGCCATAGTCGCCGAACATCTTAGCGCAATGCATGCCGCGTACATTGCTGCTCAGATCAAGCACAAGGATATCGCCGAAGAGGGTCCTGTCCGTGAGGGATACAACTTCATCAGGCATAGTCGCTCGTCCTCCCTATCAGGGCAACGTTTGCCATCGCCCTGAGAACAACATAGAGTCAGGTGTACCTGTGAAAATAGAAAAGCCATGCGAATAATTGCATGAACTATTGGGGCATATTTTAGCACATCCAGGCTCTGATGTCATGCTGAACGGTAGCAACGTATGGGGAGTAATTTCCGAATCTCAGAGAACTCTTGCATGAGAGCCGAAAGTACGTTAATATGCTTCTGTAGACAGGGCGTATGGTGGCTGATTCTTTCGCCCTTGTGATACGATTTGACATACAGGTGTAGCGTAAGGGAAACGATATGCAGACAGAAGACGAGGCGTTATACTTCAAGCAGGTGCCATTATTTGCCGGTCTGGCGGATGCCGAGATTCGCGAATTGATGGCGGTGGCGCGCAAGCGCACATTTCGCAGTGGCGAGGTCATCTTTCACCGTGACGACCCCGGCCAGGTGATGTACATTATTAAAGAGGGCAAAGTCAAGATGTGCCTGATCAGCCCCGACGGTCAGGAAATTTCGCTTGTCGTCTTTGGCAAAGGAGACTGCTTCGGCGAGTTTGCCATCCTGGACGGCCTGCCACGCTCCGCTGATGCCGTTACGCTGGAAAAAGTGGAATGCTACTCGCTCCAGCGCAGCGATTTCCATAAGGCCGTCATGAAGAATCCGCAGATTGCCATTCAGGTCATGGAAGTGCTGACAAAGCGTCTGCGTACCACCGACCAGATGATTGAAGACCTGATCTTCCTCGATGTCTATGGTCGCGTGGCGAAAAAGTTGCTGGAACTGGCGGACACGCACGGCGTGAAAGTCGATGATGGTGTGCGTATCGAGGTGCGCCTGACGCAGCAGGAACTGGCCTCAATGGTGGGGGCTTCGCGTGAAAGCGTCAATAAAGTACTGGGCTATTTCACCGATAAGCACTATATCAGCACCGATAAGCACAGGATCACGCTGCATCGCATGACCGAATTGAAGCGGCGCATCTATTGATGCCAGCGCGCTTCCTGTTCACCAATCTATTGGGTGAAGAATGACTCTGCTCGATAAAGCTCTTACATCAGAAAAGCGGCAGGCGCGGGCGGCTCCTGAGGCTGAGGCAAAAGAGAAGCTGCTCCCGGCGTGGAGCCAGGGACAGCTTTTCTCATTATTGCAGGCTTTGCGTCCCCGTCAGTGGACAAAGAACTTTGCGCTTTTTGTAGGCATCGTCTTCGCGCAGCGTCTGTTCACGTTGCCCTCGTTTGCGCGCGCCTGCGTGGCGTTCGTTGTCTTCTGCCTGGCGTCGAGCTGCATCTACCTGTTTAATGATCTGCTCGATCTGGAAAATGACCGGCTGCATCCGACCAAACGCCTGCGACCGCTCGCTTCCGGTCGCCTGCCTGCCTCTCGCGCCGTTGCTGCTATCGTCGTCTTGCTGCTCGCCTGCGCCGCATTAATAACGCTGCTCTTTTTCATGCCCATCGCGCCGCTGGCCGATATCTTTGCCCCTGTCGGCGCGAATATCCTCTTCGCGCTCTCCGTCGCTGTCTACCTGCTGCTGATGGTGTTCTACAGCCTGCGCCTCAAGCATGTTGTGCTGCTGGATGTCTTTCTCATCGCCGCCGGTTTTGTCCTGCGTATCCTGGCGGGGACGGTAGTCATCCCCGTCTCCGTCTCACCCTGGCTCTATCTCGTCACCATTCTGCTCGCGCTCTTCCTGGCTTTGAGCAAGCGCCGCCACGAACTCGTGCTGTTGCAGGATGAGGCCAGCAACCACCGGCAGATTCTCAAAGAGTACAATCTGCCCATGCTGGATCAGATGATTACCATTGTCGTCTCCGCTACCCTGATGGCCTACAGCCTCTATACCTTCGAGGGGCCGACCGGCAATCGCCGCCTCATGGTCACCATTCCGCTTGTGCTTTACGGCATGTTCCGCTATCTCTATCTGGTCTATAAACGGCGAGAAGGCGGAAGTCCTGAAGAAGTCTTACTGCGTGACCGTCACATGCTCGTAACCGTTGTGTTGTGTGTAGCCATCATCATTGTTGTGCTATACGTACTGCCGAAGTAAGGTGAGGCGCGAAGACGAGCAAGGAAGGAAGGAAGCAGCTATTTGCTAACCCGCAATCTACGCAAGGGTATACTATTTTCGCTGGCGCTGGCTTTTGTGGTGATGACGGGCATCGCTCTCTACGGGGATGTTCCGCATATGGTCGCCGCCGTCGCCCACTTTCGCTGGCAATATCTGCCCCTGATTCTGGGTTTGACGTTGTTCAACTATGCCGGGCGTTTTACGAAATGGCAATATTATCTACACCGCCTGCACGTGCGTATTGCCTGGGGCAAGAGCCTGCTGGTCTTCCTTTCCGGTCTCTCTATGGCTATCACTCCCGGCAAAGTGGGCGAGTTGCTCAAATCGTACCTGCTCAAACGCTCTACCGGGGAGCCGATGAGCCGTACCGCGCCGGTCATTGTCTGTGAGCGGCTCACCGATGGCGTGGCGATGATTGGCCTGGCGGCAACCGGGCTGGTTCTCTACCGTTTCGGCTGGGAACTGCTGCTGGCGCTGTTCATCCTCGGTTTTGCCATCATCCTGCTGGCGCAGAATCGCGCGCTGGCCCTCTCGCTGCTCGCCTTCGCGGAACGCCTGCCGGCTGTGTCACGAATTGCGCATATGGCCCGTACCTTCTATGAAAGTGCGTATACTTTATTACAATGGAAGCCCGTGTTGCTCGGTATTCTCATCGGCCTCATCTCCTGGTCGGGGGAATGCGGGGCGCTCTATTTTGTCTACGCGGGCCTGGGGGTGGGGCCGGGCCTTGATCTCTTTATCAAAGCTATGTTTATTCTGGCTGTCTCATCGCTGGTCGGATCGGCTTCCGGTCTGCCCGGGGGACTGGGTACAGCCGATGGCAGCATGCTGGGGCTGACACGCCTGCTGATTTCCCCCTCAGCCACGCTGGGCGGCTCTGCCACGCTGCTGATTCGACTCTGTACCTTATGGTTTGGGCTGGGGCTTGGTGTGACCACCCTGCTCGTTTTTCGTTCCATCCAACACATCCGCCTCTTTGCAGAGAGAGAGGACGCGCGTTGGCCGGAACAGGCTGGTGAACCTGTTCGCGCATTGCCTGTGGATGCATCTTTCGCAGCTGTGCCGCCACTGACAGATGCCGCGTCGGCGCCAGTGACGACAATGAATGGAGAGAGAGTTTCATGAAGACGCTCATTATTATCCCAACCTATAACGAAGTAGACAATCTACGCCCGCTCCTGAAGGAGCTTTTTACCTACGCGCCAGAAACGGATGTGTTGATCGTTGATGACAACTCGCCGGACGGCACTGGCCAGCTCGCAGACGAAATCCACAACGAGAATCCGCAGGTTCATGTGATGCACCGCGCAGGCAAGCTCGGCCTCGGTACTGCCTACATTGCCGGTTTCAAGTATGCGATTGAGCATGGCTATGATGCCGCCTTCGAGATGGATGCCGATTTCTCACACGATCCTCGCTATCTCCCTGATTTCCTCAACAAGATTGAGCAGGCAGACCTGGTGATCGGTTCCCGCTATATTCCGGGCGGCGACACCCCCAACTGGTCTTTTTCGCGGCGCTTCATCAGCGGCGGCGGCAATATTTTCGCCCGCTTCATGCTTGGCCTGCCCATTCATGACTGTACCGCCGGCTATCGCTGCTACCGGCGCGAAGTGCTGGAACGCATCGATCTGGACACTGTTGAATCGCAGGGCTATGCCTTCCAGGTCGAAATGGCTTACCGTGTCAGGCGACAGGGCTTCAAGATCGTGGAGACGCCCATCATCTTCATGGATCGTCGCGTCGGTAAATCCAAAATGTCGCGCGCCATCTTCCTGGAAGCCTTTACCTACGTTGTGCGTACCCGCCTGGGCCTCAACAAAAAGCCGACCGGCCCCTCATCGCCCGAACGCGAGGCGCAGGGGACTCCTGCATAAATTCATCACTGGTTATCATAAATAGCGGATGTAGGGCCAGGGGCGCAGGCCAATAGGCCAGGGCGGAGACCAGCTCCGCCCCTACTGACCAACGAATCATCACCGACGTGCGATGTGGTTAGTAGGGGCGGAGCTGGTCTCCGCCCTGGCTCGTCCTCGTCCTGAAATTTCTCTTCCTTGATACAATAGCTATTATTTCCTGCGGCGCGGCGCTTTCTTGCCTTTGCGAGATGAGCTATAGAGGACGTCGTCGTCTCTGTCTTTCAGCGCGGGGTTGAGACCGTAGGTGCGGATTGCCTGCTGGCGGTGACGAAATTTCCGGGCGACATCAGGTGGGGGAGCATTTAAGTGGTGGATCAACCGGTCGGTACTGCGTACCGCGCCGCCGCTACCGCTTACGCTGTGGCGCACTTCCAGGTCGTCGCTGATCGTCACCACTTCCCGTCCGGCCTCACGGGATTGCGCGGCCAGTCGCGTGATGACGCGATCGGCAGTTTCTCCCCGGCGCGAGTAGACAATACGCACACGCTGCTCGTGCAAGGTTTGTTCATGCACACTATCGCCATCAAAAACGACGGTGACCTGATATGGCGTATGGCGATACCTGCTGTTGAGCTGTTTCACGAGCAGGGTGCGGGCATACTCTAAGCTGTGCTTTTGCGCGGAGCGAAATGGCTCGTTATTCTTAATCACATTATAGCCATCGACCAGGATATCACACCCCATAGCCTCACGCTTGCCTGCCTTCTTTATTGACGAAGCTGCTGTACCAGATGTACAAGATACGCTACTTCGGCGCGGATGTCAACGTGAAGCACATGGAAAATCAGCGTATTGGCGGTCTCCGAGACCTGGGCAGCAATGACCAGGGCAATGATTGCCAGCAGCAGGAACAGGGCAATGATGGTCAGGACGCGCTCAATCGCGCGCAATACGCGCACAACAGTATGAGGGTGAGGCTCCAACCCTTCATCTTCATCTTTTGTCTGTTCCTCACTGGCCGGCTTTGCCTGCGCAGCCGCCACCTTCTCCGTCACGTGTCGCGATACCTCGGCTGTCGCTGGAGCAGGCTGTATATTACGTTGTGCATCGTCTGCCTCCGAATGTAAGGCGGGCAGGTGTGCCGGGATGTGATTTATGGTTGTTCTGGCCGGTTCAACCGGTGCGGTCTTGGCCTGTTCTTCTGTTTGCACGAAGCGGCCAGATTTCACGCAAATAAGCAGGGCAGCGGCCACCTCCTGCTGGCGCTGTTCCTGCCGATGCAAAGGCTGAAAGAGCAGGCCATCCAGAGGGGCAGCCTGGGCGCGGAACGATAACTGCGTCTCGCGCACGCAGGCGCCGCACACGCCATGCACATGATCCCAGCACTGCGGGCAGGCCGGGCGTCGGCAGCGAAAGCAGAAATGGCACATGCTCATAAACGCCGATTCCAGCATCTCAGGAGAAGTTTGCAAAAAGGGAACCTGGGCGAGAGCAGGGGCATAGGCAGCATCGCAGATGGGACAGATAATCGTTGTCAGTGCCTGCGCAGAACCTCTGGTCTGCGCTGCCGCCTGTAACTGAGCTTGCGAATCCGGGATTTCGAGCATAAACGCCTCCAGAATCGGGGGAAAGAGCCACCCACCTGAACCTGCTGCCCCAGGCCATCCCTTGTGGGGGGCAGCAGGACTACATCATCTACGAGCCTCATCATCTCTATTATACACAGCCTCCAACGCCCTGCCTGTCTGGCAGGTGGCAGACGGACAGGATACCACAGCTTTTTTCAAAAAAACGAGAAAACTGTCAGAATTGGCAGCCAGAGGGCTTGACAAACCGCAACCGGTCTGGTAATATGACACTCGCCAGGGAGAATAACCCCCTCTCCGGTACACAACAAAATCAGGAGCCGTGGTGTAGTGGCCTAACATGTCTGCCTGTCACGCAGAAGATCGCGGGTTCGAATCCCGTCGGTTCCGCCGCAAGAAGAAAGCGTAACACTATCGACAAAGTGTGCCATAGTGTTACGCCTTTTGTTTTTAGTGCCTATCCGAATAACCCTGCGGCCCGAAAAGCGATCAAGCCGCAAGCAAAATGAAGAAAGGCCAGATAGTTCTCCGGCTTTTTATCCCAACGGACGAGCAGACGGCGAAAACGGTTCATCCACGAAAGCGCCCGTTCGATATCCCAGCACCGCGCTTTGAAGCCCGCTTCTCTCTTGATGTCTTTGGCCTCCTCTCCTCGTGGACGAGTATGGGCGGTAAAGCCGAACTCATGCAAGAGAGCGCGCACCTCCTCGAAGTCGTAGCCTTTGTCCAGGCACATCCCTTGCGGCTGCTCCTCGCTTGGCTCGGGACGCTCGACGATGATGCTTCCGATGGTCGGACGCACAAGTTTCATCTCGTGGCGATTGGCACCCTCAATCGTCAGACCGATTGGCAAGCCGTACCCCTCGGTGAGCAGGCTGCGTTTCACCCCGCTCTTGCCCCGATCGGTCGGACTGGGGCCGGTTTTTTTCCCCGCCCAACGGGGCTTTGGTCATCGCCCCATCCATCGAGAGCCACTGCCAGTCGATCCCACAGAACTCATCAAACTGCTCCAGTCCTGCTTGCCAGAGTTTGAGGAAGACTCCAGCTCTGACCCACTCTTGAAAGCGATCATGGGCTGTGGAGTGCGCACACAACTCGGTTTGATCCAGGGCTTGCCACTGACAACCTGTTCGCAACACGTAGAAAATGGCATCGGCACAGTCGCGATCGGGCACCCGTGGGCGTCCTCCCCCAAAGCGATGCGTATTCACGTGCACCGGCAGCAGCGGTTGCAACTGCGCCCACAACTCATCAGAGATGCGAAATCCCGTCGTGGTGCGATTATTCGGTGTCTGCTCTCGTTCTCGTTTCTTGGATTTTGTATGCGCGCTTTTCCATTCATCCGGGCCATTTCCTCTCTGGTCGATATCATTCCCATCAGCTTGATTGTGACTGCTTCGTGATAGAAGTCACAGTCATATTCGTGGTTTTTTGGTTACACTAAAGGCAGTGAGCATCCTATGGTGTGGCGATGCATGAAAAACGAGAGGTGAAGGCATGCAAGAACAATGGAAGCAGCAACACATTCCGGTGAAGGTCTACCGCACAGATGAACGCCTGATGGTGGTAGCCCCGATGGCGGGAATTGAACCGGAGAACATTGTGGTCGAAGTCACAGCTGATGGTTGCCTGGTTCTTCACGGGGACTTGCGCGGCCAGTTCAAAGAGATCAAGGACCTTTTGCTCGACGAATGGAGTGCGGGCAATTATCACCGGGAACTCGTGCTGACAGTCCCGGTCAATGCGCCATGTGCCAACGTTACCTACGGTAATGGCGTGCTGCTGGTAACGCTGCCGATCAGTGAGCAAGTTTATCCAGCGCGGCTCGTACTTGAACGGATCACCCCGACACATGGCACACACAAAGGCAACGCGGGACACCCTCCATCATGTGTTCAGCAGTGATGGCTAATGATGGGGCAGACAGAAAGGCTTCTGTCCGGCAGAAAGCAGAGTATGTTAGAAGCGGAGAAGCGCGGCAAACGCCTGCTCGGGAGGGAAACGGGGTTTGTAGAAAACAGGAGGTTTGAAGTCATGCCCTTTATTACACAGACAGCTTTGACAGCTCATCGACCAACAGCGGGGAGCAGGAACATATTTATTGGCCGTCTCAACGAACGGCGCTTTTTTCGCGAACACATTCTCAAGCCTGGAACGCCAGGCGAGAATGTCATCTGGATATGGGGAAAGCTCGGCGTAGGCAAATCAACCCTGCTCGCCCGCTTGAGAGAAGAGACCCGCACCTTCGCGACTAGACAGGCTATCCTGACCGTCCTGGTCGATGGATGGTCGATGACTCCCGTTGCGATGATGGAAAGCGTCGCGGCGCAATTGCGCATGGCAGGCACTCCTCTTACCGCCTTTGAGCAGGCCCTGGCTCACTCTCAACAGTTGATACGGAGGCGGCAGCCGGAGCGAGAGGTAGCGCGAACTGTCTTTTTGCACGAGGTTTCGGGCCTGACGGCAGGAAAAATCATGGGCGAGCCGGTGATCGGCGGGATGTATGAAACCGTTGCCCGCCAGGCAAGTGAGTCCTTCTGGAAAGAGCACCCTTCTCTGTTCATCCAGCAGGGCGAAGCACAGTCAGACGTGATCGATCACCTGACGCGGGCCTTTGTCGAAGATCTCAACTGGATCACGACCACTGCAATCCTACTACGTTCGCAGCAAGGAGCAGCAGGCACACGGCTGATTCTCTTCTTTGATCTGGGTGAGTCTTCCACTGAGGAAGCCATACGCTGGCTCTGCGCATCTTTGCTGTCATCAGCCATCAGCCAGCAGATTGTGCTGGT